>PVMS01027119.1_pt1 | contig 13322 bp, 10 predicted proteins | sample 1853461 | NCBI WGS metagenome assembly PVMS01 (sample SAMN08582032, study PRJNA380276) | Marine sediment metagenome, whole genome shotgun sequencing project. | isolation source: ocean sediment barecode stripped | collected 2017 | reverse complement strand
GTCCTGAGTATCAGGAGTCGTCGTCCAGCACGACCAAGTCAATGGCATCGACGGTCGCGGTGCCATCGATCACCATCAGGGTTCGTGTCGAGCCTGACGGAATAACGAGCGGGCCGGAGGAGTACTTCACGGAGTCCGGCTCTGCTACCTTCGTCAGCACAAGCGTTACTTCTCCGCTCGCGAACTCTCCGTACAGGGTGATGTCAAGCCAGTCCATCGCCGCGGCCGTCGGTGTCCCATCAATCTCATCGCCCTCTTCCAGCAGGTACGCGTCCACCTCGCCCACCTGCAGACCCCCTTGCACGATTCGAAGGAACGCCCTGTCCGTGTCGGGCTGCCCCGGGTCATCCGACATGAAGATGCCGCTGACCAGATCGATATCTGCGTGCCCCACGAAAGCCATCGTGTAATGGGTGCCGGCACTCAGGAACACCTCTCCGGTTCTGAGTGTCTCGTCGTCGTCAGACACGAAAGCGACGCGGAAGGCCGCCGTGGCTGTTTGATAGACGCTCTCACCGGAGAACTCCAACTCCGAGGACGGACCGCCCTCGAGGCCGATTTCCACCGTTCCGACCGTGTTCTTGATTGCGTTCACATAGCGAATCTGTGCGTCGAGCGATCCACCGGGACCGCTCGAGTCGCTGCACCCGTAGATGGTCAGCGTCGCCAGAAGGAGTGGTATCGACCTGCCGGGCCGGAACCCTTTCATGTGTTCTCCTTGAACTCGGGTCCCGGTCCGTACCCGATTCCGGGTGGAGTGGTTCACCCGGCTCAGTCGAGGAGCCGCAGCGGCATCACCAGGCACAGGTAGTCGGGCGCTCCCGATGCCGGCATGAAGGTCGCGGCACGCTCGGGTGCCTTGAACCGAATGATCACGTCGTCATCCGGCATGTAGCGGAGAACTTCGAGCAGGTAGTTGGCGTTGAACCCGATCTCGAGTGGTTCGCCCTGGTAGTCGACGGGCATCTCTTCCTCGGCTTCTCCAAGGTCCGGGGTCTGTACCCGGAAGGAGAGAGTTCCCTCGCTGAACGTCATACGGACGCGGTGGGTCTGGTCGCTCGCGACGACCGCCATGCGACGAATCGCCGATGCGAGATTGTCGCGATTCGCTGTTGCAGCCTTATCGCTGTCCGTGGGGATCACCTGTTCGTAATTCGGATATGGTCCCTCGATCAGGCGCGTGAACACCTGTCTCGTGGGGGATCGAAATGCGAGATGGTTCTTCGATCTCGCGACCTCCACTTCCTCATCTGCTCCAAACAGTCTCTGGACCTGTTGTAGCGCCTTCGGTGGAATGATCAAGTCGGCTTCTGGAGCTCCAACGCCTTCGAGTTGCGCCGTCAGCCTGGCCAGGCGGTGTCCGTTCGTTGCAACCATCGTGACTGACTCTGGACGTAGTTGCCACAACACACCGTTGAGGATAGGCCTGCTTTCTTCCGTCGATACAGCGAACGACACACGACTGATAAGCTCATGGAGATCTGCGGCCTTCATCCTCCAGCTTTCGCTGAAGTCCACCTCGGGAAAGGTCGGAAACTCTTCCGGAGCTAAGCCAAACAGCTTGAACTTGCTCTTTCCTCCCTCGATACGGATCTCCATCCCATCCACTTCTATGTGTACGGGAGCAGCAGGAAGTTCGCGGGCGATCTCCGCAAACTTCCGAGCCGGCACGGTCACGGCTCCTTCCTGCTCGACCTCCGCATCGATCTTCACGGATACCGATATGTCGAGGTCGGTCCCACTGAGGGAAAGACTTCCATCTCTGGCTTCGAGCAGGATGTTCGATAGAACGGGAAGCGTAGTCTTCGACGGAATCGTAGCGGCAACCGCGCCAAGACCGGCATGAAGACTGTCCCGTGTAACCGATAGCTTCATTCCACTCCCTCTTTGTATTCCGATCGAGATCCTGATTCTCCCGAACGTCGGTAAACTGATACTCTATTGAAAAATAAACAGTAGTAGTAGTAGAGATCGTGGGAACGGGGAAAACCTCGCTCATCTGAGTGCATGTTGTTGCCGTGTCGGGTCAATTACCGTTCCGAGTGCTTGTGCACGGACTGCGGGAAACTAGCGTTCTCTTACACACGCTTCCACGGTTCCTTGTCGGACGGATGAAATATCCCCACCGCACCCCACAGATTCAACAGCGATTATCCACGACCCAGATCTTCCCTGAGAGTTTCAATACGCGAACGGAACCGGGCATCTCCCGCCATCTCTGCTTCTACCTTGTTCACGGAGTGGATCACCGTGGAATGATCCCGGCCGCCGAACAGCGAGCCAATCTCGGTATACGGAAGGTCGAGCATCGTCTTGATCAGGTACATCGCAACCTGGCGCGGAACTGTGATCGGCTTGTTTCGCCGCTTCGACATGAGGCCGTCTACGGTCACACCCCAGCGATCTGCTACTCGCTCCCGGATCTGTTCGGGGGTCACCCGCAGCCGTTCCTCGTCCTCCAGTCGCGGGCCCAGCGCCTCCCTGGCGAGATCGAGGCTGATCTCCCGGCGGGTCAGAGAGCTGTATGCCAGCAGCTTGATCACGGCCCCCTCGAGCTGGCGGACCGATGTCTTGCGATTGCGAGCGATGAACTCGATCACGGCATCTTCGATCACGAGTCGGTCTTCTGCGGCCTTCTTCCTGAGGATCGCGACGCGAGTCTCGAAATCCGGCGGTTTGATGTCGGTGACGAGGCCCCACTCGAACCGGGAAACAAGGCGCTCCTGCAACCCCGGGATCTCCTGCGGTGGACGATCGCTGGTGATAACGATCTGTTTATGCGCGTCGTACAGGGAGTTGAAGGTGTGAAAGAACTCTTCCTGTGTACCTTCCTTGTTCTGCAGGAAATGCACGTCGTCGATGAGGAGCACGTCGATCTGGCGATAGCGGTGCCGGAATTCCGGGGTCCGGCCACTCTGGATCGCAGCGATCATCTCATTCGTGAATTGTTCGGACGGCACATAAGCGACCTTGGCCGATCGATTCCTCGACAGGATCGCGTGACCGACGGCGTGCATCAGGTGGGTCTTTCCGAGTCCGGTGTCGCCGTAAATGAACAGCGGGTTGTAAAGCTGTGCGGGACTGTCGGCCACGCCACGGCAGGCTGCGGCCGCGAGTTGGCTGTTCGCTCCAACGACGAACCTCTCGAAGCTGTACCTGGGATTCAGGCCCGACGCCCTTGCGGCTTCCGCGTCGGTGACTTGTGGACCCGCTGAGACGGGGCCGGGGGAGAGGGTTATTGGGGCGGTCTTCACTTCCGCCTCTCCTGCACTACTGAGCTCGGGAAACACGAGGCGATCCGCCGATCCACTGTGTTCGAACTGGATGTGGATCGATCGACCGATCTCGCGCCGGGCGAGGTCACGCAGCAGGTCACCGTACTTGTCCTCGATCCACTCGACCGCGAAGCGGGTTGGCGCCGCGACGATCAGGGTGTCATCGGACAGCGCGACGGCCTCCGTGGAGGTCAGCCAGGTGCGGAAGGTCTGTTCCGGAAGCACCTCGCGAGCTGCGGAGGTGATCGAGGACCAGGCTTCGGCGGCCGTCAATTCCATCGCAAGTAGACCGGATGAGGGAACGGATGCGCCCCGGATGGGAGCGGGGCAGGGATGCTACACGAAGTTTTCCACACTGTCAACGCATCGGGACGAGCCCAGAAACAAGTTTGACAGAAACAGTGTGACTGTCTAGTCTCAAGGGCTATTTTTGAATGACGGCACGAACGGAGACGCCGACGATATGCAACCGACGTATAGAAATCCCAGCAGGAAGAAGCGCCTGAAGGACCACGGGTTCCGCTCGCGCATGAAGAGCAAGGCCGGGCGGAAGGTTCTCGCACGTCGCCGACGCCGGGGTCGCCATTCCCTGACGGTGAGCGACGAAGTCCACCGCAAGCACCGCCGCTGAGCCGCGGGCGGGCGCCCTGGCCCGTGTCGGACAGACGTCCGTTCCCCCGTGCCAGCCGGCTTCGGCGATCCAGCGACATCCGGAATGTGCTCCGAACTGGTCGTCGTCACCGGTGTGGGCCGCTTGATGTCTTCCTGGCGACCGGACAGGAGGCGTGGCCGCGTGTGGCGATCGTAGTGCCGCGTCACGGCCGAACGGCAGTGGAACGAAATCGTCTCAGGCGACGGCTGCGGGAGATCATCCGCCTCTGCTGGTTACCCGTCGCCCCTCACGGAGACCTGGTGGTCCGAGCACGACCCGACGCATACGAGCGGAGCTACGCCGAGCTTCGTGAGCGGTTGAACACATGTCTCGAGCTTCCCACATGTTGAGCCGGGCAATAGTCGGCATGATCCGTCTGTACCAGGCCGGCGTGTCGCCGCTGCTTCCCTCTGCATGTCGGTTCGACCCGAGTTGCTCTGAGTACGCCCGGATCGCGATCGAGCGGCACGGTCCGGGTCGTGGTTCGTGGCTCGCGGTTCGTCGGATTACCCGGTGTCACCCGTTCGGCGGTTTCGGACCCGATCCCGTGCCCGATGCCGGACGACCTGAACTAGAATCGGAAAGAACCGGTCCATAGATGGAGAAACGTGTAGTTCTCGCCGTGGTGCTGACGGTCGCGGTGATCTACCTGACGAACGTGCTGTTTCCGCCGCCCCCATCTCCGACCGGGGTGGGGCCAATGGAGGCCGACTCCCTCGTTCAGGACCCGCAAGTCGAGACCGGTGACCACGAGCTGGGGGCGGTGACCGAACCGTCTATAGCTGTTGATTCGGTTGAGACCGGCCTGCTTGGCGGGGCGCCGATGCTACCGGGCGACACGATCGTCGTCCGCAGCGACCTGTACGAACTTCGTTTCTCGACACTCGGCGCGTCGCTGATCGGTGCGCGCCTGCTCGAGTACGAATCGTACAGTGTTCGAGAGAACGGCGACGATCGCGCCGAGCTGGTTAGACCGGGCGATCGGCTGTTCGGGTACACGGTGGCCGCCGGAGGAGACACGGCGTCCCTCGGGGACCGACTGTTCACGGCGGACCGTCGGGAGATCACGCTCGGCGAGCAGACGGAGTCTGATTCCCTGCGGCTGTCGTACGAATTTCCGGGTTCGACGATTCGTTTCGTGGTCATGTACCGATTCCGTCCGGATAGCTACCTGGTGGAGGTGAAAGGCCGCCTCGAGGGCCTCGGAGACCAGGGATGGTCGGTCCTGACCTCGCTCGGGAGTGGTCTCCCGACGAACGAGAAGAACTCGGATGAAGACTTCAAGCAGCTCGCGATAGTCACCAACGGCCAGGCTGGTGGGATCGAAAGCGTCCTGTTCGACAAAATCGCCCCGGCTGAGGTGATAACGGCCGCCGGCGGACCGTTTCATTGGGTAGCAGTGAAGAACAAGTACTTCTTGGTCGCTTTCGTGGCGCCGGAGGAGGGTCCGCTGTTCGGCGGGCTGATCGCGACAGGCAGGCAGGAGGAGCACTCCGCCGGCACCCTGACCTCCCTTCCGGTTCCCGCGGGCAGCGACGGGTTCGAATTCGACGCGTACATCGGACCGCAGGTATACAGCCGCCTCGAGGCCGTCGGCCAGGACCTGGAGGGTGTGAATCCGTACGGCTGGAAATGGCTGCGACCGATCATCCGCCCGCTCGTCGGCATCGTGATGCTGATCCTCGGCTGGATGCACGAGACTTTGAATCTCGCCTACGGGTGGGTGCTCATCCTGTTCGGCGTGATGATGCGGGTCGTCCTGTTTCCACTGTACCAGAAGTCCATGCGGGCCCAGATGTCCCAGATGCAGGTGCAGCCCCTGATGAAGGAGCTGAAGGAAAAGTACGGGGACGACCCGCAGAAGATGCAGACGGAGACTATGAAGCTGTACAAGGAGCACGGAGTCAATCCGCTCGCGGGCTGTCTGCCGATGATGGTTCCGATGCCGATCCTGTTCACGCTGTTCTTCGTGTTCCAGGGTACGATAGAGTTCCGGGGTGTACCGTTCCTCTGGCTGCCGGACCTGTCGCTCAAGGACCCGTACTACATCATCCCGTTGCTGATGGGTGTGTCGATGTTCCTGCTGTCCTGGATCGGACAGCGCGGAATGGACCAGGACAACCCGCAGATGAAGATGATGGTCTACGTACTGCCGGTCGTGTTCACCGTGATGTTCGCCGGATTCCCGTCGGGCCTGAACCTGTACTACACGACGAGCAACATCGCCTCGCTCCCGCAGCAGCTTTACCTGTCGAAGGAGAGACAGGCGGCGCGTGCCCGGATGGCTTCCTCGAGGCCGGACGACGGCAAGGGGAAAAAGAAGAGCGGCCGAAGCAGGCGCGGCGGCGACTGATTCCCGGCGGGTGAGCGTGAGCCTGAAGAGTCGTTCCACAGTCGCAGAGCAGGCGCGCGACACAATCGCCGCGATCGCGACGGCCCCGGGGAGGGGTGCGGTCGCCGTTATTCGCGTCTCCGGGCCCGATGTGCAGGAGATTGCCGACAGGCTCGGCCTGAAGGACCTCGAGCCGCGCCGTGCGAGCCTGCGCCGGCTTGATCACCCCGATGGCGGCGGAGCGGTGGATCGGGTTCTGGCCACGCTGTTCCCGGGTCCGGGCTCCTACACCGGCGAGGATCTTCTCGAGATCAGCTCCCATGGCGGCGCGCTCGTCCCACAGCTGGTGCTGGATGCCACTCTGGCTGCCGGGGCCAGAGTGGCAGAGCCCGGAGAGTACACGCGGCGCGCATATCTGAACGGCCGGGTGGATCTGTTGCAGGCGGAGGCCACTGCCGACCTGATCGAAGCAGCATCTCCCGCGCTCGCGCAGGTTGCCCTGCAGCAACTCGAGCGGGGACTTTCCCGCCGAATCGAAACGTTGCGGACGCAACTGATCGAAGCCCAGGCACTCATCGCTTACGACATAGATTTCCCGGATGAAGATGATGGCCCGCTGGACCCGACTCGGCTGGATGCCGCCATGGTCGTGCTCGTCGGGGAAATCGACTCTCTGCTCGCCCTGGCACCGGAGGGGGAGATGCTGCGGGAGGGAGCGCTGACCGTGATCGCGGGTCGGCCTAACGCCGGTAAGTCCAGTCTTTTCAACGTGTTAGTGGGGTTCGAAAGAGCCATTGTCACGGAGCACCCGGGGACGACGCGCGATGCGATCGAGGCAATCGTGGGAGTCGAGGGGTACCCGTTCCGGCTCGTCGATACAGCTGGCCTGCGGGATGAGGCTGGCGGCATCGAGGAGATCGGAATCGAGGTAGCGAGGAGCTATCTGAGCCGGGCGGAAATTGTTCTGTTCTGCGTAGAGGACGGACGTCCGCTGGATCGGGAAGAGGAGGAGTTCCTGTCCGGTCTTTCGCCGCATCGGGAGGCGGGTCGGACGATTCTGGTACGGACGAAGACGGACCGGCACGAGAACTCGGGAGGCGGACCGGCGCTGAGCGCGGAGGGAAGACTCCCGAGCGTCCGATTCTCTTCAACGGAGAGTACAGGGGTGACCGAGCTTCGGGGGCTGCTGCTGGAAGCGGCGTACTCGGGGCTTCGCTCGGCGGTGGAGGCACCGCTCGTCACGCGACGGCGCCATGTGAGAGCCCTGCAGGACGCACGGGCCGATGTGGAGGCGTTCGAAGCGGCTCGGAATCGGAAACTGCCGCCGGAAATCGTCGCGACCCACCTGCAGGATGCGACTCTTCGCCTCGAAGAGCTCCTGGGCGTGGTCACGACGGAAGACCTGCTGGATAGCGTGTTCAGCAGCTTCTGCGTCGGGAAATGAAACCCGCGTCAGCCGAGGTGGTCAGACCGCCGAGCAGTCAACCCGTGCGCTGACACCGCGAGCACAGATAGGTCTTCCGACCGGCGACACTCATCGATGTCAGGTCGCCAAGGCAGCGCGGGCACGCATTGCCGGGTGACCGGCGGTTGATCAGCCAGCCCGGGTCGGCGTGGGCAGCCTGCCAATGAAGTGTAGCCCTGCGGAGCACCCGTTTCAGGTAGGTGTGCACGCGGCGAAGTTGCTCTTCATCCATGTCCTTGATCTTCAGGTCCGGCCGATATCCGGCCTGAAAGCAGATCTCGTCGGCGTACTCGTTGCCGATTCCCGCCACGATCTCCTGGTTCAGCAGGATGCCCTTGAGCGACGTGCGGGGCTTCTCGCCGGCGAGACGGACGAAGACCTCGGCGGTAAAGTCCTCGCTCAACGGGTCGAGACCGAGCTTCTCGAACGTACCGAGTCCGCTGAAGTCCTCACCGTCCACGAGGTGAATTTCGCCCTCATCTGCGGGCGCCGCGTATCGCAGTTCGCGACCGGCGGCGAACTGCAACCGGATGCGACTGTCGTCATCCGGCGGAGTGGTCTGCGACTCCAGGAAGATCCGTCCCTCACTTCCCATGTGGAACACGAGGTTCGCACCGGAGCGGAAGCGGACGACTACGTAACGTCCATGGCGCTCGACGGAGTCGATTGCATGACCGCGGATCTTCTCCTCGGTCAATTCACGGTCGATATCGACGGACTCTTCGTTGTCAATCAGTACGGCCGACACCGTCTTGCCGGTCGCGTACCCGGCGAAGGCGTCGATCATTCGCTCGACGTCGGGAAGTTCTATCATTGAACGATCCTCAAGAAGCAACTGGAAATTAGTTGGACGCACGCCGATACACCGAACATCGGAAAAGGTGCCGCTATCGTTCGGCGCGGAACTCTGCGGGCAACGGACCGGATGGTGGTATCGGCTCGACTGAATGCACTCTGGCGTACGGAGGGCCCTGGAGAAGGGCGCACGCGAGCTCGCTCAGCGCGTCGGCCGGGCCAGCGGCCCGTACCTCCACCGAGCCGTCGGCGAGATTTTTCACTGTTCCCCGGAGGCCGAGCCGTTGAGCCGTCCGTATCACCCACCAGCGGTAGCCCACTCCCTGTACCCTGCCGATGACGCGGTAGTCGGCCCGCTGCTGTCTCGTTTGGTGCAAGTCAGGCATCTCCTTATGTTCGCGGCTGGATCTTGAGATCAACCTAGAACGCAGGGCAAGGATCGCGCGACAGGATGACGTATGACGTAATCGTGATCGGAGGAGGGCACGCCGGGAGCGAGGCTGCGAACGCTGCAGCCCGTCTGGGTGTTCGGACCCTCCTCGTTACCTCGTTTCTGGCCCGGATCGGACAGATGTCGTGCAACCCGGCGGTTGGTGGGGTGGCGAAGGGGACCGTGGTCCGTGAGGTGGATGCCCTCGGCGGGGTCATGGGACGCGCCGTCGACCGGTCCACGCTCCATTTCCGGATGCTGAATCAGTCGAAGGGCCCGGCGGTTTGGGCTCCGAGGGCCCAGTGCGACCGGGGTCTCTACCCGCGGGAGGTCCGTCGCCAGCTCGAGGAGCGGGAAGCACTCGACCTGTTTCAGGCTACGGTCGAGGCACTGCTGATCGAGGGTGGAAGGGTCGCAGGAGTGATTACGTCGGACGGCAGCACATTCCGCGCGCGAGCTGTAATACTGACAGCCGGTACGTTTCTGCGTGGCATGATTCACCTCGGCCCGGAAACCCGGATCGGTGCGGGACGGGCCGGAGACCCGCCCACGGTCCGCCTCGCCGAGCAACTCGAGCATCTCGGGCTTCGAGCCGAGCGCTTCAAGACGGGGACGCCTCCCAGGATCGATGGCCGCACGGTGGACTACTCGCGTTTCGAACGGCAGGATGGAGAGGACCGGGGCGACCGGTTCTCGCACTGGGAGAAGTCCGGCGGACTTCCCCCTCTTCCTTGCTGGATCGGCAGCGCAGGCCCGGAAGTCAAGGCGATCGTGAAACAGAACCTCGACCGTTCGGCGTTGTACGGTGGAGCGATTTCGTCGCTGGGTCCCAGGTACTGCCCGTCGATCGAGGACAAGGTAGTGAAGTTCCCCGGAGCCGAGCGGCACCAGGTGTTCCTGGAGCCGGAGGGCCTCGAGACGGGCGAACTGTACGTGAACGGACTCTCGACGTCGCTGCCGCCAGATGTGCAACGAGCGTTCCTGCAAGCGGTTCCGGGACTTGAGTCGGCGCGAATGACGCAGCCGGGCTACGCGATCGAGTACGACTATTTTTCCCCCGACAGGCTCACGGCGTCCCTGGCGCTGCCGGATTTGCCGGGTTTGTGGCTGGCCGGTCAGGTGAACGGAACGACGGGATACGAGGAGGCCGCGGGCCAGGGGGTTGTGGCAGGGATCAACGCCGGTCTCGCCATCCTCGGCCAGGACGCGTGGGTTCCGGCACGCGACGAGGCGTTTCTTGGCGTACTGGTCGACGATCTGGTGACCAGGGGCGTGGACGAACCCTACCGGCTGTTCACATCGAGAGCGGAATTCCGGCTGATGCTGCGACAGGACAACTGCCTGTCGCGCCTCGGTCCGGTGGCCGAGGCGCTTGGTCTGCTGACGGACGCGGAACGCCAGCATCTCGACCACCATCTCGAGCAGCTGGAGCGGACGCGTCGCTGGGTGAGCGAGACCCGGGTACGCCCCGAAGAGTTGAACGCGTGGCTGGAGTCACGGGGAAGTACGGCAATTTCAGGCACACAACAGCTCGGGAGATTACTGCGGCGGCCTGAAGTCACCCTGGAGGCGCTGCTGGCAGCCGATGGACCACTCGACGGACCCGAGTTCGACCGGGACGCGCGCACCACTGTTGAAATGGAAACGAAGTACGCGGGTTACATCGAGCGGGATCGGGAGAGGGCTGAGTCGTTGAGGTTGCGGGAGGGGCACCCTCTACCCCCGGACGCGGAGTACCTGGATTTCGCGTCGGTCTCCCGGGAGGCAAGGCAGAAGCTGGATCGCGTTCGGCCGACAAGCCTCGGACAGGCGGCCCGTATCCCGGGAGTCTCGCCATCCGATCTGCAGAATCTCCTTGTAGAGCTTCGCAAACGGTCAACTGCCGGTGTTGCACGTGAAACACTCAGTCGGGACGACTGAAGCGGCTTTTCCACACTCCCCTTCCCTGTTGCACGTGCAACAATCTCGAGTTTGTTGGCGTCCCGCTGCAACGCGTGTATATTCCCGGCCGTGCTGAGAGAGCACGGTTGGATGTGTTCTCTGGAGGGGTGTGAGGACCGCGGGGCGACGATCCCACCGGACGTTGCTACGAAGCAGATGATCTTAATCTTGAAAGAGGAGCCGCGAGGCGCGGATGGGACGTGTTATCGCCATCGCGAATCAGAAGGGCGGCGTTGGAAAGACGACGACCGCGATTAATCTCGGCGCATCGCTGGCAGTCGCGGAGAAGCGCACTCTCATCGTCGATTCAGACCCGCAATCGAATGCCACGAGTGGACTGGGGATTCCACAGGATCCCGAGCTTCCCGACATATATGACTGCCTGATCAACGACGTGCCGGTGGAAGAAGCCCTCCGCCGGAGCGTACATTTTCCCATGCTTGATGTCGTGCCCGCGAGCCGGGACCTGGCGGGAGCGGAAATCGAGCTCATCGAGCGCCCCAACCGGGAGCGAGTTCTCCGTGGAGTGCTCGAGCCGATTCGAGACCAGTATGACTATGTCCTCATCGACTCTCCGCCATCGCTGGGCCTGTTGACTCTGAACGCCCTCGTGGCGTCCGACTCCGTGCTGATCCCTATTCAATGCGAATTCTACGCGCTCGAAGGGCTCAGTCAGCTGCTGAATACGGTACGTATCGTCCAGCGCAGCATGAACCGGGATCTGGGGATAGAGGGCGTTCTTCTCACGATGTTCGACTCTCGACTTAACCTGTCGAAGCAGGTGAAGGGCGAGGCGGAGGAGTACTTCGGAGCGAAGGTGTTTCGAACGGCGATTCCGAGGAACGTACGCCTGGCTGAGGCTCCGAGCTTCGGCCAGCCGATAGCTCTGTATGACGTTCTGTCTACCGGCGCCCGGGGATATCTGAGCCTGGCATCGGAAATCGTCCGGCGGGATTCGCGGAAACGGAGGGCTGGAGTTGCCTGATTCGAAAAATCGACTCGGACGCGGACTCGGTGCGCTGCTGGGGGACATGCTCGAGGAGCAGGCAGAGGGAGATCTCCCCGTCCGCGACATCGAGCTCCGCCGCGTCCGACCGAACCCGTTCCAGCCCCGGCGCGAGTTCAACAGCGCGGCTCTGGCGGAGCTCCAGGCCTCGATTCGCGAGAACGGCCTGCTGCAGCCTCTGGTAGTTCGTGTGGCGGGTGACGGATTCGAGCTCGTAGCCGGAGAGCGCCGGTTTCGCGCGCTTTCCAGCCTCAAGCGCCAGACTGCGCCGGCGGTCGTTCGTGAGCTCAGTGACGAACAGATGCTGCTGCTGGCCCTGGTTGAGAACCTGCAACGTGAGGAGCTGAACGCGATCGAGGAAGCCATCGCATATCAGCAGTTGATCGACGGTTTCGGGCTCACGCAGAGCCAGGTCGCGAATCGAGTCGGGCGCAACCGTTCGACGGTGGCCAACAGCCTCCGGCTCCTGACCTTGCCGCAGGAAGTGCAGGATATGGTGGGTTCCGGCTCCCTGAGCGCCGGCCACGCCCGTGCGGTGTTGTCCCTCGAGTCAGACCTCGACCGCATGCGTCTCGCGCAGGAGATCGCGAAGGGTGGCCTGTCGGTGCGGGAGGCAGAGAGGCGGGCCCGGAGCGGGTCAAAGAGAAAGCCAGGCAGCACCGGAAAGGTGGGACAGAAGCAGGAAAACCCGGTGGCGCGGCGCACGGAGATGGCACTGGCACGCTACTTCGGGACCGCGGTCAAGGTACGCCTGCGGAGCAAGACCGCCGGCGAGATCCGGATCCCGTTCCATGATGCGGAGGACTTCGAACGGATCATCCGACGTCTGCTCGAAGCCCGCGAGTCCAAAGAACTGTTCGAGGACTGATGGGCGTTCCGGGCGGGCGGTGGACGGTGCTGCTGGTCCGCGAGGGAGAAGTTCGCTCCCACCGTTTTGCGCTCAGCGCGGTGTGGCTCATCGGGCTGGGGCTTCTGCTGGTCCTGGGGCTGGTCGGAGCGTTCATGGCCGGTCGTTGGGCTTCGGACCTTCAGACGCCGGCGCGCGTCGCGGAGCTGGAACAGCGAGTAGATTCGTTGCGCCGTGAGTCCGGGAAGGTAACGGAACTCGCGGCTGCCCTGATGCAGATGGAGAGCTCGTACATGCAGCTTCGAGGGGTAATGAGTGGTGAAGTAGAGCCCTCCGCCGGAGACATTCTTCTGCCGGCGCTCGGTTCTGCGGAGCGCCAGGGGTCGGAGAGGGCGCGACGCGTGGTACCAGAGGAGCCCGGACCTCGACTGTGGCCGCTCGTGGAGCCGGGTTTCGTCACGCGGGCGTTCGGCGACACCTCTTCGGCCGGCGATGGGGGACATGTCGGCCTCGACATTGCCGTACCATCGGGGTCGTATATCAGGGCCGCCGGAGCGGGTATCGTGGAGGAAGCAGGAG
>PVMS01110370.1_pt1 | contig 13323 bp, 14 predicted proteins | sample 1853461 | NCBI WGS metagenome assembly PVMS01 (sample SAMN08582032, study PRJNA380276) | Marine sediment metagenome, whole genome shotgun sequencing project. | isolation source: ocean sediment barecode stripped | collected 2017 | reverse complement strand
TATGAATAACAGTTGTCCAATCTCCACGCCGATATTGAACAAGACCAGGGCGACCGGTATAGCCTGTTGCGGCAGGCCCACCTCGGCCAGTGCGCCGGCAAAGCCAAATCCGTGCAGTAAGCCAAATACGAATGCGACCAGCCAGGGCCAGCGAGTGGCGGCGCCCGGGTGGCCGCGTTTACCATGCACGATTTCCATAGCCAGGAATAATATACTCAGTGCGATCACAGCCTCGACGGGTTGTTGAGGGACGCTCACCAGGCCCAATGTGGCAATTGCCAGAGTAATGCTATGGGCTAGTGTGAACGCAGTGATCGTAGCAATCAAACGTCTTAAGTTCTTTACAATCAGTAACAGGGCGAAGACGAACAACAGGTGATCAAAGCCCGTCAGAATATGGCCTATACCCAGCCTGGTATAGGTGCCCGCAACTTGCAGATGAGATGCCTGTGCAGGAACCGTATAGGCGTTTTCAGCGGGTGTGAGCACGATCGAGTGCGATATGCCGCTCAGCAGTTCCAGCCTTAGCAGCACATCCGTGACAGTCGATTCAAGCCCCTCAATACGTATACTTTTTTTCAGTAAGCCACCTTCACAAAAGACAATCCAGCGTTGTATGTAGGCGCCGTTGGTAAATACGGCCTCGGCCTGTGTTTTATCCTCACAATTCTCAGGCAGGTGCGCTTTCAGGCTGAGCTTTTTATTCCCTTTGGCTGGTACTTTCCAGACCACTGAATAAAGGTCCTGACTTGTTTCTGTGATTTGTAAATAGCCGGGACGAATTTCATCAGCGCAGGCGAGAGCGGAAAGGCAGAATAAAAAAAGAGCTGTGATGAGTCGTTTAATCATTGTGCAGAAGCCTATCGGGTTTGGCTATTTTGGAGCAAAATTCACGAGATCGCATGAAAGGAGTTTATCATGCGAGGATAATGTCATAGTTTCTGATAAGCCGGGCCGCTTCCTTGTCGTATTGCGGGCCATCTGCCCAAGGCGTGGACGTGATTTTACAGTTTGACTGGCAATAAAGGGTGTTTTTCTTATTTCCAGTCGATTTTGACCAGCGTTCCGTCTTTGAGTAAATAGGCCAGTTCCTGCCCTGGTTTCTTGTCCAGATCTACACTGTAGATGCCACTTTTAATTCCAGTTTTGTGCTCTATGCGGGCTAACTCACGAAACACTTTGCCGCGGACGGTCAGCAGGATCAATTGTTGTCGATTTTCGTTCGGAATTGCCATATCCATGATCCCGTCGCCGTTCAGGTCCAGCACGGCAGACATTCCCAGTTCTCGACTCCCGTAAGCATGATTTGAAAAACCCCATTGTGACATGATTGGCACGAGTAGCGCACCACTTTTCTGAAACAGAGTAAGGGTCCCGCCGATATGTGGCGTAATAACGGCCGCGATTTCCAGCTTTCCATCGCCAGTGAAATCGTTGATCCCGACTATGTTCAGCCATCGATGGCTGAGACCAATGTATTCGCTGGTCGATTTGAGCGTGATTTGGCCATTTTCCACGCCGTAGCTGGCGATACTGGCGCCCGATTTCAAATGTGTTCGAATGACGATTAGCTCTTCCGCACCATCGTTATCAAGGTCAGCAAATCGCACCAGCCGGTCTTCGAAGACCTGCTCCGGGGGCAGCTCTAAAAACAGGCTTTCCTGCCCATTGAATTGAGTATACAGCCGGGAAGCTTCTATGCTGTCGGCCAGTACGCCATGATCATAGCGTTGCGTCGGGCCGCCGAGCCAGGCCCGTTGATTTTGGTTGCGCCCTGTTGTGATCAAACCATCCGGCAGAATATCGCCCGGCCGCACCGGTCGCTCAACTTTGGATACCAGGGTGCTTTCCAGCTCACCTGCCGGCATTTTCAATATATAGTGATTTCCCTCACTATCCAGCCCTACTAGTTCACCATTGATGAGTATTAGATCGTTAAATTGGGTGGCAACTGAAGTGGTGTTGAATGCCCATAGAGAAGAAGGCAGAGCGATGGATAGCGCCAGGAGAAGAATTTTTAGCATGCAAATGTAAGCGTATGAATTATCGTATAGGACTTCTTCAGCGGCATCTGGTTCCATGAAGTTCGCTATTTGGCACATCGTGCTGCGCCTGCAATGCTCTTATATAGGGGTATTGTACAACAGGAGAGCATAAAAAAAGGGAGCATTGCTGCTCCCTAAAAACACCTGGAATGCTGTTGTAAAAACACCAAACAAGTGCGGAGGAAACCAGTTCTAGATACAGGTAAAAATTAGCGGATTTCATGTATCTCAAATGATGGTTGTATTTAATCACTTGCTTATGGATAAGGCATTGATCCATGTCAATTTAGGCGAAAAAACTAAATCAAACATGCTCAATTGCAGCTGACCGTTGTTCCGTCAGGTTCTGATTATTTTGTGAGCCTCAGGTACAGCATGGGCAATTTGCGCGGGAGCTGTGCGGCGTCGTGAATTACTACGTAGGATTGTTTCCCGAACAGATAAGGCAGGTAGTCCGATGCCTGTTCATCAATGGTGACGCAGAAGGGACGTAAACCCTGCTGCTCTGCTTCGAGTATCGCCATGCGTGTATCTTCGATGCCATAGCGGCCTTCGTATTTGTCCAGATCGTTAGGTTTGCCATCGGTGAGTATCAACAATAGTTTCTGGCTGGCTGTTTCTTTTTCCAGCAGGCAAGTCGCATAACGGATGGCAGTGCCCATGCGCGTGTAATAGCCTGGCTTGATGGTGTCGATACGCCCGCGAATTTCCCGGTTGTAGGTTTCGTCGAAGTTTTTAATATTGTAAAAGCGTACGTGGCTGCGGTTACGTGAGGAAAAGCCATGCAGTGCAAAACGATCGCCCGTGGTATCGAGTGCTTCAGAGAACAAAAATAAAGCATCCCGCACCACATCAATAACGCGTGCATCATTGCTGATATAGGCATCGGTGGAAAGTGAAAGGTCAGCCAGCAACAGGCAGGACAGGTCGCGATGCGTATTTCTCAAATCTCGATAAACCGGTGTATCATTCTGTACGTGCCCGTGTTTTCGATCGGCGAGGAAATTGATATAGTTCTCCAGGTCAAATTCAGAGCCTTCCGTCTGGCGGCTGACCCAGGTGCGTTGCGGGCGTAATACCTCAAATTGGCGGCGAACCTTATGCGCACTTGCGCGCAATTTTTCTGGCAGTTCGGTATCTTCGACGTGGCGGGAGATCATTTCCTGAATCCGGCAATGGTCTTTTTGCATGCTTTGTTGTTTGTAGTCCCATTCATCAACGGGGATGCCCTCGCCCAGCATGATGTCGTCGTAAGCGCTGGCGGGCAGGTCAATGTCCAGTTTGATTTTACCTGCGGTGGTCTCGCTGTCCTGTGCGATGCTGATATTGTCCATGTCTTCGGCGGTCCGGATGGCGTCATCATCGTCGTCTTCGGTGCTGCTTCGGTCAACCTTGATGTGTTCAGCCCAGCTCCACAGGCTTTCCAGGCGGAACGACATGAGTCCGCCATCCCCTTCCGGCATATCGGTACGATTGGCCTGTTTACGTTTTTTCTGGCTGGTCTTTTGTTGCTTTGCTTGCGTTGATTCGGGTGCGTCCGGGTCCGCTGGCGGTGAAGTAGAATCAGCTGTATCCAGTGTCGGCGGGCGAGGGTGCAGCCAGAGTAGTACGGGTTTGGGTGGTTTCTTTGCTGCCCTGGAGAACTAGCTGGCCCGCTCTGGAACAAGCAGTAGTTTCTGTATGATCTGCTCCTGGTGCGCTTCCGCTTCGGGCAGGCTTTCAGGGGCAGGGCGGAGCCGCAGATGGGCTTCAACCAATTGTTGATACCGCTGTTTCAAACCCGGCCAGGTTTCCAGGGTTTTTAGCGTACGCTGGCGATTGCTCTCCAGCCAGTTATGCGAGCCGGCTCCAACTTCAATGGCTGACAGGGCGGTTAACCACAGGTACAGATCACGGTTAAGCTGTTTTTTAGGAAACAGGGCGATTTGATCAGGCAGGCGCAGGGTCTCTTCATCACGCCAGGCCAGTTCCGTTTTACTACCGGATCCTGCAATACGCTGCAACAGGCTGCGCCGCGAGGCAGTATCGGTCTCCAGCGCGCGCTCGATGCGCAGGCCGCCTTCGCCGCCCAGTGCGCGGAAAAATATGGCCGCCGTGTGGCGAATCTCATCCAGTTCAATCGCCGCTTCCGGGAACTGCTGGTCAGCGGCATTCGTTATATAGCGATGCCATATTTTGCCAATAAATTCTTCCATTTTAGCTGTCCATTATCCCGCTATTCATTACTTTAGCGTTGCCCAGCGAGCGATTTGTTCCGGATACAGATAGGCGGCAATAATCATCGCGGGAATCACGTAAAAATAAACCTGCATCAGGGTTCGCAATAACCGGTTCGCATTTTTTAGTTCGATGAAATAATCAACAATGATTCGCCCTTTAATGGCGAGCACCAGCGCCATGATGGAAATGCTGCCCAGGCCCTGTTCCGGTTGTTCGGCCATGAAGGCACTGAACAGCGTCAGGCCGATTAGAATCAGCCATAAGCGATTGACGATCTGTATCTGATTCATAGGCTTATCGGATGACGTATAACAGGGGAAAGATGGTAATCCAGGCCAGATCGATCATGTGCCAGTAAACCACAATATTGATCAGGCCTTCGTGTTCTGTGCTGCTATAGGCGCCGGAGTTGATACGATAAATCACCCAGATAATGGTCACGTCCATATACTGCTGTAAATTCATATAAAGCCATTGAGGTTTTTCTGTAGGATTAGATTTCGACATAAAACCTTACGGAGACACCCCAATGACGGGCTACGATATTAAATTGAATGCCCACACTTTGTCCAATCTTCTGATCGAATCAAACGGGCTGGTGCAGTTGCTGGAACCGATTTTGAATCAGGTATTGCAAGCTCAAGCGAGTGAGCAGCTGAATGCTGAGCCATATGAACGCAATGAAGATCGGGCGGCCTATCGTAACGGCAACCGACCTCACACGCTGTATACGCGCGTTGGGCCGTTAACCCTGCAGGTTCCCCAGTTTCGGGACGGTCGGTTTAATGCCGACATATTCAAGCGCTACCAGCGCTCAGAACAGGCTCTGGTACTGTCTTTGATGGAGATGTACGTCAACGGCGTTTCTACGCGTAAAGTAACCAGGATCACAGAGAAGCTTTGCGGTGCTCGTTTCTCCCGCTCGACGGTAAGCGACCTGTGTGTTGAGTTAGATGCTCGCGTGGGTGCCTTCAATGAACGCCAACTTGAATTAAAGTATCCGTTTCTGGTAGTCGATTGCCTGTTTACCAAAGCCCGAGAGAATGAAGCCATTGTGTCCACGGCTTGCATGGTTGCCTGCGGTATCAATGAGCTTGGTGAACGAGAGATCCTGGGTGTGAGGATCGGTGATAGCGAATCTGAATCGTTCTGGAGGGAGACTTTTGACTGGCTCAAGGGGCGTGGCCTCAAGGGGGTTGATTTCATTGTCTCTGATGATCACAAAGGCCTGGTCAAAGCGGCTAAGCGTTGTTTCTCTGGTTCCAGCTGGCAGCGATGCCAGGTTCATCTGATGCGCAATGTATTGTCGTATACGCCGTCGAAGCATAAAGTCGAGATGACTCAAGGTTTAAAGCGCATTTTTAGAGCAGACTCGGCACGCGAAGCCCGACAGCGATTCGATGAACTGGCCGAGCAACTGGACGGTAAGGCGAATAAAGCACTGGAATGCCTTGAGAATGGGCTTGAGGATGCGCTGAGCGTGATGACGTTACCGGAGAAATATCGGCTGCCTGAGAACGTCCAATATGGTTGAACGCCTGAATGAAGAAATCAGACGGCGTGAACGTGTGGTGCGAATATTTCCGAATAAAGAATCAGCACTGCGCTTGATTGGTGCGGTCCTTGCCGAACAACACGAGCAATGGCAAGAGAGAAAATACTTTGATATGGCTGAGTTCCACGAATGGAACGTAGACCGAAAAACCCAGGCCGCTGGCAATATTGCCAGCATGAACTAAACGAAATTGAAATCCTGCAGAACTGAATTTACAGCAGTATATGGACGTGACCCTTTTTGTATATGCCAATCAAGATGTAAGCGATAGAGTTAATCCAAATGGGTGGAGTATTGCGATAGCTTACACTAATAACCTTGCGTCATATTATCTCGTAAATAAATTGATAAATGGTTTAAAGAGATCAATTATTCTCTGTGCTTCGCTTTCATCAACGGCGCTAATTCTTGCTGTTTTATCTCGAAAGATAAATGCATCGCGGCGCCTTCCCATCAAAGATTGGTAATTACCCATATTTCTTAGTGCCGATTGCCACTGATAGTTAGGAAGATGATTTAGATGTATGATTAACATGCCGTTATCCCATTCAACATTAGTAACCCTCATTGGTTCAGCGACTATAGGGTCGTCAATATCGTGAGAAGGTATAACCGTACTCGTTAACTCGCTAATCTTTTGCGTAGCAATATAATCTCTTGATTGAACAGAAATCTCGGTCTTAATTTCTGATATATCCTGATACCTATTAGATCCCTCTTGTTGAAGCATCTTTTCAACAATAGTATCAAAATATTTATATTTATCGCTAAAATCTGCTATGGACTTATGGTTTTTCCCTGATGGTAGCTCTACGGTAAATATCTCGTGAATTATCAATCCTAAAGCGTAAATATCTGTTGTTTTATTTATTTCGCCACCTCTTATTCTTTGTTCGGGTGCTGCGTATTGAAAATTAGCAAGCCGTGTACCGTCTTTCGTTTCGACTGCTGTATATAGCTCATCTTCTCCAAATTCAGCGATGCCAAAATCCGTCAAAACGCATTTGGCCACTGCCCTGGGCATTGATGCAATTCACCAGGGCGGACGGGTGCGATTCTACAATGTGGTTGATCTGGTTAATCTCCTGATCAAAGAACAGCTGGAGGATAAGCAGGGCCGCCTGGCACGCATCATGCAACCGCTTGATGCGGTGATCTTTAATGAGTTGGGTTACTTGCCATTCTCAAAATCAGGGGGCGCGCTGCTGTTTCACCTAATCAGCAAATTGTATGAAAAGACATCCATCATTTTTACTACCAACCTGAACTTCAGCGAATGGGTTACCGTCTTTGGCGATGCCAGGATGACGACTGCTTTATTAGACAGGATCACTCATCACTGCACGATAATTGAAACAGGAAATGATTCTTATCGCTTCAAACATTCGACGGCAAAAGTGAAGATTAATGCTAAGAAAAATGGGCAAAAGAAGTAAGATTTACCTGGGCAGTTTTACTCGCTGACGGGTGGATACTTTTAAACGCTGATTGACAGGATTGAGAGGGGTGACCATCATACACGGATCAGGTCCTACGGATAACTTCTCAGCCCAATTAAACACGGGCGCTCCGTTGAGTCACGCAGACTATATCCGCCAGAACATCTGGAATCAAGCCAGGTAACTAGATATCAGCCGGCTTCAGTAAAATGAATGACTACTATGCCCTCCAAATTTGAGCCGAGATATTGATATAGATCATTTCTGGAAGTAATAAGCGGTGATAGACTTGATAAGCTCACAACTATAAATTGAAAATTAAATATGAAAATATATAAATATGTTGTTTCAATTTTTGCCGTATCCGCGTTTTTGCTATCACCGGCAGTTCAGTCTGAGTCCGCTGGTAAAGCAAATCAATGCTTTGCTTGTCATGGGGTAAATGGGGTTAGCCTGAATCCCGAATTTCCATCGCTGGCCGGCCAAAATAAAAACTATCTGGTCAAACAACTCCAGGCGTTTAAAAGCGGGGATCGGAAAAGCCCGATAATGAATCCCATGGCATCCGGCCTGAGTGATAAGGACATGGAGAATGTAGCCGAGTATTTTTCCAGTAAACAAGCCGGGGGAGGTGAAAAAATAGTATCAGCCTACGAAGGAACGGTGTCGGGTATCGACGTTGGCGAGGTCAGGAAAGTAGATAAAACAGCAGGTGTCGCATTATCCGATGAAGAATTTGAAGTTGCAAAAGAAATATATTTTCAACGGTGTGCAGGTTGCCACGGTGTATTAAGAAAAGGCGCGACGGGTAAACCGCTCACCACTGATATAACAACGGTGAGAGGCACTGAATATCTTAAAACTTTTATCACCTACGGTTCACCTGGCGGGATGCCGGCATGGGGCGAGACCAATGTTCTTTCGGAGAACGAAATTGATATTCTTGCAAGGTATCTTCAAAATGAGCCGCCGGTACCTCCAGAGTACGGGATGAAAGAACTGAACGCGAGCTGGAAATTAGTTGTTCCGGTTAGCGAACGGCCTACATCAAAATTAAACGACTACAATATAGAGAATATTTTCTCGGTAACACTGAGAGATGACGGGAAAATTGCGCTAATCGATGGCGATAGCAAAGAAATTATCAGCATTATTAAAACCGGATATGCCGTACATATCTCAAGGATGTCTTTTTCCGGGCGCTATCTGCTGGTTATCGGGCGTGATGCGAGAGTTAACTTAATAGACCTGTGGATGAAACATCCTGAAACTGTAGCTGAAATCAAGGTGGGATTAGAAGCCAGATCAGTCGAAACATCCAAGTTTGAGGGATACGAAGACAAGTACGCCATTGCAGGCACGTATTGGCCTCCTCAGTTTGTCATTATGGATGGCGACACGTTGAAGCCAATAAAAGTGGTGGCTACCAGGGGCATGGCAGTGGAAACGGGCGAATATCACCCGGAACCTCGTGTTGCGGCGATTATCGCCTCTCATGAAAAGCCGGAGTTTATTGTTAACGTTAAAGAAACCGGCAAGGTTTTGATGGTCGATTACAGTGATCTTACCAATCTTAAAATAACTACTATTGATGCGGCACGTTTTCTGCACGACGGTGGCTGGGACTCGTCGCATCGTTACTTCATGTCTGCTGCGAATAAATCTAACAAGATTGCCGTTATTGATTCCAAGACTTCTAAGTTAACCAGGTTGGTTGAAGTCGGTAAAATTCCTCACCCAGGCAGAGGCGCTAATTTTATCGATCCAGAATTTGGAAAGGTTTGGGCAACTTCTCATCTAGGGGATGAAACCGTTTCATTGATCTCAACAGATGCATCAAAACCTTATGCCTGGACAGTGGTAAGAACATTGAAGGGGCAAGGTGGCGGTTCCCTGTTTATTAAAACGCATCCAAATTCTAAAAACCTATGGGTAGATACCACCCTTAATCCTGATAGTGCTCTGAGTCAGTCTATAGCCGTTTTTAATATTGATCAACCCGACGATGGCTATGAAGTAATTCCTGTTGCAGAAATGGCGGATCTGGGTGAAGGTGCGAAACTCGTGGTTCAGCCGGAATATAATAAGGCAGGCGATGAAGTCTGGTTTTCGGTATGGAACGGTGCTAACCAGGAATCTGCGATTGTTATAATTGATGATATAACACGGAAATTAAAGGCGGTAATTAAAGATAAGCGTTTGATCACCCCAACAGGAAAATTCAATCTTTATAATACTCAGCACGATATTTACTAGCATTCACAGACCGTGCATTTGAAAATAAGGGGAAGTTTAATCGCTTCCCCTTTTTTTAATCCAAAGAGCAACACAAGATTTAAATACAGTGAAAAAGTATGAAACTAATCGTTCCGTTATTCGCGTTTTTATTTTATTCAACTGCATTCGCCCAGGAGATTACTGGGAGACTGAATGTTGCAAAAAAAATAATGGCGATTTATCAGGAGCAATGCCAGATGGAATTTGAGGAAAACAAGCAAGCCTTTGAATTGGCGGCAAGCTATATAATTCACGGTGAGTACAACGATATGAAAGAGCAGATGCTCAAAGCCAGGTCAGTTTCTAAAAGTAAAGGCTGCCATAAATCTATAGATGATTTTTTAAATTAAAGAGACTTTAGCCTAATGCAAGACGACGAGAAAAAAGTCTAAAATTTTTCTGCTTGAGATAAGCTGTTGAATCATTAAGGGCTGCTTCTACGAAGTTTTTTCAGGCCTTATCGCCAGATAAACTACAACCAGAAAAATAATACCGCCGATAATCGAGATTAATCCACCAAGGCCCATGATAGCCATTCCCGCGATCTGCTCGAATCGTTCCAGGTCCTGTTCGGCGCCGGCGGTTTTACGTTGGACACCATAACCGCCGGACCACGCCAGCCCAATGATGTGCATTAATTGCCCCCCGCCGTAGATTCCAGGTTGCCACCTTGCGATACGCGTGGTGATTTTTCTGAAACCAAGGTGTGGTAACAGGTGATAGGTCATGCCCATGAATGCGATGGTTACACCGACAATAGAGCCGTGATAATGAGCGGGCACGGTTACGTTGCTGCCCTTGATCATAAAGCCGATAACGCCGCCTACACCAAAAAGCAGAACCGAAAATAACAGGGCATTGCGTTCAAGCTCAAATCCGGGGGTGGGGCGCAAACAGGTGACGATCGCCAGCGCCGTTGCTAAACCAATGGGAACCGCTGCCAGTGCACCGCCATATTTCATTAACTGAATGAACCAGAACAGGTGCCCACCAGACGTGACGTCAAAGGCCAGGTAAATAATCGGCACCATCATTACCGGCGCCAATCCGAGCGCAAATAGAACCAGCACCACTCGGGGTGATAGTCGAAGATTTGCACCACTGACGCTGGCTAGCCATAACCAGGCAACCAGCATCAACTGGGTATGGCTGAACTGGATGATGTGGCCGCTGCCCCAAAATAGCCGGTCATAATATGCCTGGCCTTCAAAATTATTGTCTATTCCTGCGTATGACAGCATGAGCGCACCGATGGCGAATAAAGAGGCCACTACCGCGACAAACAGGCCGAATCGCAAGGCGGCTTCGCCACTGCCCTGGTTGCCGATGGTCCACGACGCTAGAAATGTGCGCAGCACCAGCAGGCTGAAGCCGAGCCCGAACACAATCAGGCCGGCAAAAAACACTTTGCTTTGTAATACCGGCACGTAATTGTTCATTAAGGGATAACTTTCTCCGGTAAACGGGGATACGGTGATAATCAGCGTCCCAACGAAGGCCAGGAACAGCGCGATCCATCCGCAACGCGGGCATCGGTTTGAATTGTTATAGCTCCAGAAAACACCTGCAAAAGCTAAAAACCAGACCAGCACGGTCAAATCGACGTGGACTACCAGAGCGGTTCGAAAAAAATCGAGCCAGGGAATGATTTCCTGAAAGAACGGCGTGCGCGAAAGTACAATCAGAATAGTAAGCAGGCCGCCTATCACAAGTGCCGCCAGACCAAGAAATAACCAGCCGGTGGTCAAGCGCCGGGCATGATTATCAGGGATAGACAGAAAAAATTGACTAGTCAGCATTATGAACGGATATCTCTAAATGGTTTGGCCTGAAGTAGGCTATGATGTTTACTTGCGCAAATAAAAGCAATAGAGTTCCCTGAAACACTTATGAGTACGATAGAACAAACACCCGCAGACACGCACACTCTTCAGTCAGAGCAGCCAGTATCTGTCCGGCAGGTCGAACAGCATGGCCCTTCTGTTATGTTTTTTGCGATTGGTATTGTCATCAATATTGTAATGATAACAGCTTATTTTATCTGGGCTTACTAGCAGTGGAAAAAATCTGGTTCGGGTTAATCGCGTGAAAAAACAGGTTTGCTAATTTCATACTGTTAAACCACCGCTACCGCGTAAATACAAGGGTATCGGCTAGCGTCACCCGAGTTTTACTTTCAATTTCTGCAACATCCCTTTGAGTGGTTACACCAAATGGTAAAAACTCGGGGTAACTAATCGATGACGTGGTTATACCTGATGATATGTTCGTTTAATACTCCGGGCTTTATCAGTTCGAAGAAACCGTCACCCAGCTTTATTGTACAGGGTGCCAGTGAGCCGCACTCAAAGACAAGGCGGTCTTCCAGGGTTCCGTATCTTTCAATGTGCACGGTAGCCAATTCGGTTAACTTGCCAAACTTGCCTCGCAGGTAAGCCGCGACTGTGGTTTGTTTTTTAGCCTGTTCCAGGACTCTTGTTATGATGTCTGGCTTTACGGTGGTGGCATATGGATAGGGAAGATACAATGTTGCGATCCACTGACCTTCAAAAAGTTTTATATACAGATTGTTTTCGGTGGCCCTGGTCAGGCTTTCATTATTCCCGTCTCTGGAAAAATGCCCGGAGTAAATATCAATGCTATTCGCTGTCTGCTGAGAGATAGCAAGATCCGGTAGTGCAACGGTAAGCGTAAGTGTGGTTGTAAAAAGAATATTTAATAGAATTTTTTTCATGAGTTGATCAAAAGTTTATTACCCAGCCTTGCGAAATAGTGTATTTTTTGCATTACGTATCATGGCTTTCATAGTGGGTTCGTCGACCCGGTCGTGCGTCATCAAGTTGGCAAGTTTGTGCAAACGTGAATCATGTGTTTTAAAGTGCAGCTGGAACCAGTTGTTCAATCTTTGCTTAAATTTCTGGTCATCCAGCTCGATTGTAATCTCAAATTCATCAGCAATATCACGAATATCATCCAGCAGTCGTTCATGATCAGCCTTGTGTTCTTGGTATTGATCATAACCGTGTTTTTCCATCATCCGTTCTTCCAGGGCGAAATGCGCTGATATACTGCCATAAATATCGCCTAGCCGGTCGACAATCTTTTCTCTCTCTATCTTGTCTCCGCCAGCCTTGCTATCGATCAAGGTGTAAACAGAATTTATCTGTTCAATAAGTTGCTCGTGCTCGTAATCGACACCCGGAATACCGGTGCAGAATTCTTTACGCCATTTGATTAGTGCCATGGGCAGGTTCCTGTGCAAGTTTCAAGGTAGGCAAACATACCAGAAGCGAGCATTCTGCACTATGCCGGCCTTTTTTGCGATAAATATGTGGCAATAAAGTTTGATAGTACTTGACCTAGGTCAAGTACTTTTATCACGACCTTAAATATGCTATTTTAGGGCTGTTATTCAGGCAAGCCATTGTCACGTACTGGCTGTATGCTCGCTATCCTTCATAAAAATCGTGTTGAAGGCAACGGGGGTGCTGGTGATAACTAAATTTTAAACACTAATCAAGATGAGGAGCGTCATGTCCCAAGAAAACAACATACCAGAACCCGAGCGTATTCCCTTTTTTCAGAGAATGCTCGATAATCCGTTCCTGTTACTATTTATTGGCGTCGTTATGCCCACGGTGTTCTATATACTGTGGGGAATTATGGAAATTGCCACCATCCCTGTTGCCCCATAGACTAAAGGAGAATATAAATGACTTCATTTTTACCCCCCTCAGAGCGCATCTGGTGGAAGGAACCAATTGGAAAGCAGGAACTTGTCTGGATT
>PVMS01050505.1_pt1 | contig 13328 bp, 13 predicted proteins | sample 1853461 | NCBI WGS metagenome assembly PVMS01 (sample SAMN08582032, study PRJNA380276) | Marine sediment metagenome, whole genome shotgun sequencing project. | isolation source: ocean sediment barecode stripped | collected 2017 | reverse complement strand
TTGTGCGGGCGCTTGTTTTACGTTGCGCGGGCGTAACGAATAACCTAAGGTTTCATGTTAACCAGTTTCGAAGCCGGTGCAGGATTGCCGATTTCAGCACCCATTTTCTTCAGAAACGCTTTCTAGTAATCTGTACGCTTGATCGCTTCAGCACGACCGGCTTCGGTTTTCATCGTGTCCTGCAAACCCAACAGCTTGCTATAGAAATGATCCACTGTGTAACTGCGGTCATCGAGCGCACGGTCTTCGGCAAAGGGGTCCGCCGGGTCATAAAGTGGCGTCCCCATGCTGCCACCGGTCAGAAAACAACGCGCCAGACCAATCGCACCAACGGCTTCAAGCCGGTCGGCATCCTGTACGATGCGGGCTTCCAGGGTTTCAGTCTCGATGTTCGCAGAGAAACTATGCGCCTCGATAGCGTGATAAATGGGTGGCAGCAAGTCAGCGGGGTAGTTCACTGATTCGAGGAAACGAATACCTTCTTCCGCAGCCAGTTTCGAAGCCTGTTTACGTAATGGTGAGTCCTTGGCAACAGACACACAGTCATGCAACCATGCAGCAGGTATGGTCACTGCGGCGTTTCCGTTCTCCATCTCGGTCAGCCTGAGGGTATTCTGCACCACGCGTTTGACATGTGAAATATCATGCGCAGGATCGGCGGCCATCACTTCTGACAGATAGTCGAGACATAGGGTCTTTAATTGTTTGAGTTCCATAATTCCTGAGTGGTCAGTGCCGCTTAGCGCTAGACATTTTTGTAGCGTGTAGGTTTTTTATGTGATCCCGGTTTTTTGTGTTGTTTACGTTTATCCGACTCACGCTGACCTCTTACAGGTTTCAGCTCAAGCTGGACGGGCAGGGCACCAAGGCCAACGTCTTCTCTTAAGACCTGGAGGTCCCTTTCTGTCAGCTCCGACCAGTCACCCATACGCAGACGCTTTGGTAGGAAAACAGCACCATAACGGACGCGTTTCAGGCGACTGACGGTCACACCCTGTGAAGCCCACAGTCGTCTGACTTCACGGTTTCGACCTTCAAGCAAGGTCACGTGAAACCAGCGGTTGCCCTCTTCACCACCTGCCGGCTGGATATCACTAAAGTGTGCCGGGCCATCATCCAGCATGACACCCTCTCTCAAGTTGGCGAGCATGCCCGGTTCAACATCACCGAAAATCCGGCAGGCATATTCCCGGTCAACTTTGTTAGACGGGTGCATCATTGCATGGGCCAGTTCACCATCGGTGGTCATCAGCAACAGACCGCTGGTCATGATATCGAGCCTGCCGACTGCGATCCATCGGGCGCCCTGAATAGTTGGCAAGTTATCAAATACTGTCGGTCGACCCTGGGGATCTGACCGGGTTGTTACTTCCCCGGTAGGTTTGTTGTACACCAGGCTGCGTTGTGGACTCTGGGTATCGACTACCTTCCATTGTTTGCCATCAAAAAAAATCTGATCACCCGCGCTGGCCGTTTGTCCTATTTTCGCGACTGCCTCATTGACGCGCACGGCCCCGCTCTTGATCTGAGCTTCCATCGCCCTCCTGGAACCGAGACCAGCGCTTGCCATGATTTTCTGCAGACGTTCGGCTTTTTGTTCTGTTTTCGTCGCCGGTTTTTCGGTTGGTGATTCTTTTCTGTGTTTGGGGTGCTTTCTCTGCTTCATGTTTGCGGGGTATCTGCTTGTATTTCCGGGTCCGGGTTGGTGTGGTGCTGGCTCGGGGTTTCTACATCATCCTGGTTTTCCAGCTTTTGCTCGTCAGATTCCGGATGAGCGGGTTCCAGTAGCAACTCGGGCTCAAGGTTTTCCATGTCACGGATTTCGGCCAGTGTTGGAAGATCGTCAAGGTTTTGTAGATTAAATGAATCCAGAAATATCTTTGTGGTACCAAATAATGCCGGTTTACCCGGAACATCCCGGTGACCAACGACACGTATCCAATCCCGTTCCTGAAGTGTGCGAATGATGCTGGTACTGACGGAAACGCCTCGAACAGACTCGATTTCACCACGAGTAATGGGTTGCCGGTAGGCGATCAATGCCATTGTTTCGAGAAGTGCACGTGAGTAACGTTGGGGACGTTCTGTCCACAGGCGGGCAACCCACTCATTGAGATCCTGTCTGACCTGTAAACGATAACCGCTGGCCACTTTTTTCAATTCAACACCACGATTGGCGCAATCCACCCTCAATTGCTCAAGCGCCCTGCTAATTTCCCCGTTGGGGGGGGCGCTCATCATCAGTGAACAATGCGGCCAACTGGGATGTTGAGAGAGGTTCTCCTGCTGCCAGCAGGGCCGCTTCCAGTATCTGTTGAAGCTGTTCCCCCTTGATCATTAAAGCTATTGTCATGTCGTCTTGTTCATTCATTCGGGTGATTTTATATAAATTTGTCCAAAGGGTTCATTTTGTATCAGATCCACCAGTTGTTCCCGAATCAATTCCATCAAGGCGAGGAAACTAACGACAACGCCCATACGGCCTTCCTCAGGATCAAACAGATGATGGAACTCCACGTAGGAATTGCCATCCAGTGCGCTCATGATACGTGACATTCGTTCGCGAACCGATAAAGGCTCCCCCGATATCTGGTGACTGGTAAATAAATCAGCACGGCTCAATACGTCTCTAAGTGCCGAAAGGAGTTCACGCAAATCAACCGTTGGTAGCACTTTTACCACGGTTTTGTCTTCAACATAGGCTTGGGTCAGGGCAAAATCCCTGCCTAGCCTTGGCAATTCATCAAGATCCCCGGCGGCCTGTTTGAATCGTTCATACTCCTGTAAACGTCTGACCAGTTCCGCCCTTGGATCAGATTCTTCATCACCATCGGAGGAAGGTCGGGGCAACAGCATCCTGGACTTGATCTCGGCCAGTATGGCTGCCATCACCAGGTATTCAGCCGCTAATTCAAACTGAATGTCCTCTAACATCTCAATATATTCAATATACTGTTCGGTGATATCTGTGATTGGTATATCAAGAATGTCGAGATTTTGGCGGCGAATCAGGTACAGCAAAAGATCCAGTGGACCTTCAAAAGCCTCGAGTATGATTTCCAGGGCGTCTGGTGGGATATATAAATCATGAGGGACTTCAGTAACAGGCTGACCTTGCACCAGGGCAAAGGGCATTTCCTCCTGGTCACCCTCTCTTTCTTTTGTAACCCTCTTGTGGCGCTTTTCCGCTTCCATTTCAGAGAAAGTCTATCACGCCGCCACCACGGCGCAGGATTTCCGGCGTTCCGCTGGTCAGGTCTATCAGTGTTGTAGGTTCAAGTGGGCAATAACCGGCATCTACAAACAGGTCGACTTGCCCGTAAACCTCGTCATAGAGGTCTTCACTGTCCATGATCCTGCCATCGGGGTCTGGCAGTATAAGAGATGAGCTCAATAGCGGTTCATCCAATACATCCAGCAATCCCTGTACCACGGGGTGGTCAGGGATACGTACGCCTATCGTGCGGCGTTTATCCAGCTGTGCATTGCGTGAAACTTTTTTGGTTGATTCCAGGACGAAGGTGTAGGGTCCAGGTGTCAATTGGCGTATCAGCCGATGATCGGAGTTGTGTACTTTGACCAGTTGTCCAACCTCTGAAAGACTGCGGCAACAGTAGGTAAAGTGATGGTGGCGGTCCAGTCCACGCAGGCGGATCACGCGGTCGCGGGCTTTACGATTATTGGAGCGCCAACCCAGCGCATAACCTGAGTCGGTCGGGTAGGCAATCAAGCCGCCACGAACCAATACCCCGACGATATGATCAAGTTGGCGCGGCTTGGCACCATAGGGTTTTATTTCGACTCGCTCGCTCATAATGCGGGTATTCTACCCGTGTGTAACACGTTACGCACCCTACGTTTTTTTAAAAAAATCATCTGTTGAGCTTGAGCAAATATTTCAGTCGGGTACACTCAACAAATCGGACAAAGGAATTTGAATTATGTGGTATGTCATCCATGCATCGGATGTTGAAAACAGTCTTGATGCTCGTAAAGCTGCGCGGCCTGCACACCTGGAGCGGGTTCAGGCATTAATTGAACAGGGGCGCTTACTGGTTGCAGGGCCGATGCCCAACATTGATTCACCGGATCCCGGTGCGGCCGGCTTTAGTGGCTCGACCATCATTGCCGAATTTGATTCACTGGAAGACGCCCGGGAGTGGGCCGGTTCTGATCCCTACGTGGAGGCCGGTGTCTATGAGTATGTGGATGTCAGGCCGTTTATAAAGGCTTTGCCATGAGGGGTCTTGAATGAACGCCAGACGGGTCGACCGTATCAACGCTCTGCTTGTAGCAGCTTTTGAACCGGAATCACTGGATGTGGAGGACGACAGCGCCAAACACGCGGGGCATGAAGGTGCAAAAAGCGGTATGGGTCATTTTAATGTCACCATTGTCAGCGCACATTTCAATGGCATGAAGATGCTGGCCCGGCACCGGACAGTCTACGCCGCCCTGGATGACATGATGAAAACAGATATTCATGCGCTGGCAATCAATGCTGTCGCCAGCGATGAATTATAAGTTGATCTACGGTAGTTTAACGGCGATGGGTGGAATCCAGTCTTCGGCCCTGTGTTCCGCAATAACCGTAGTATCTATGCCACCACGTATGTTGAAAATTGCGGTCAAACGCATAAAACGGGGTGCGGTTGCACTGACCAGGTCATCAAGGATTTCATTGGTGACTGCTTCATGAAATGCACCTTCGTTTCTGAAACTCCAGACATACATTTTGAGAGATTTCAGTTCAACACACTGCCGGTCCGGAATATACTCCAGCAACAGTGTGGCGAAATCCGGTTGACCGGTCTTCGGACACAAACATGTAAACTCCGGGATATTGATTCGAATGGTATAATCACGTTCTGGCTGGGGGTTTGGAAACAGTTCCAGTTCCCGACTGGGCTGGGTCGCCATACAACTCTCCGGAAAAAACTATAATTGGATGGGCACTTTACTCATCTCTGACCACAGATTCAATCTATGCGACTGACTGCAATCAAACTTGCTGGTTTCAAATCCTTTGTTGATGCGACCACTTTTACCGCGCCGTCTAACCTGACCGGCATCGTTGGGCCCAATGGATGTGGGAAATCCAACATCATTGACGCCGTACGTTGGGTCATGGGTGAAGGCTCGGCAAAAGTACTCCGTGGCGAATCCATGGCGGACGTCATTTTTTCCGGTTCCAGTACCCGTAAGCCGGTAGGCACGGCCAGTGTTGAGCTGATATTTGATAACACGACCGGCAGAATCGCAGGCGAATTTGCCAGTTATAACGAGATTTCAGTCAAACGGGTGATCGGTCGTGACGGGGTTTCGCAGTACACGTTAAACGGCACCCGTTGCCGGCGCAAAGATGTCCGGGATATGTTCCTTGGCACAGGTCTGGGCTCGAAGAGTTATTCCATTATTGAGCAGGGCATGATTTCCCAGGTGGTTGATGCCGGGCCTGAAGAGGTTCGCTCACATCTCGAGGAGGCCGCGGGTATCTCCCGTTATAAAGATCGCCGCCGCGAGACTGAACGCAGGATCAAGCATACACGGGAAAATCTTGAACGCCTGACAGACCTGCGTGATGAAATTACCAGTCATTTGAATCGCCTGAAACGGCAGGCCAATGCCGCTGAACGATATCGCAAATTAAAAATTGAACAACGCGAACTCGAGGCAAACCTGCTGGCCCTGCAGTGGTCGTCCCTGCAGACTGATACCGAGTTGGGTCGTACCGGCCTGGCTGTTCAGGAAACTGCGATGCAGGAACAAGTTGCCGAGCAACGTGCAGCAGAAGCCAGGATGGAATCAATCCACCAGGATCAGGCCGGGGCGGGCGAAGCATTTAACGGAGTGCAGGGTGAACTATATTCAGTTGGCAGCGAAATTGCCCGTCTGGAACAGACCATCCAACACAGTCGTGAGTTGCAGACCAGGCAAAAGAAAGAATTTGATGAAACATCCGGTTCTATGCAGGATATGGATAAGCACATGGTGCTGGACCGGGCCCAGGTTGAAGACCTGACCAGCAAACTGGCCGAAATCGAACCAGCGCTGGTGGATGCTGAAAAAGCGGAAGCGGATACCGATACCCAGATGCATGTAGCGGAAGCCGAGGTGTCGAGTTGGCAAGAGAGTCTTGAACATCACCATGTCAAAAGCAATGAACTAAACCGCAAAGCCGATAGTTTTCGGGCAACGGTTGAAATGCTGGACGGACGTATGCAGGATGCCTCGAGACGTCTTGAAAATCTGGCCGGTGAAACCGAAGGCACCGATACCGGGGCACTGAGTCTTGAGCTCGTCGAACTGGAAAAGCAGGGCAGTGTGGTAGCCGAAGAACTTGCTCAACAACAGCAGCAGTTGGAGTTGAATCGAAAAGAACTGGAAAGCCGGCGTAAGAGTTTACGTGACAGTACCGCCAGGCAACATGAACTACAGGGTGAAATCAATCGGCGTGAAGGCCGGCTTGAGTCTCTTAAGGCATTACAACAGGCAGCCCGCGGGAGCGGCAACGGCCTGGCGTGGCTGGAATCAAATGGCCTCAATTCCGCCCCGCGTCTGGTCGAGCAACTCGATGTGACAAAAGGTTGGGAAGTAGCAACTGAAACTGTTTTGGGATTCTGGCTGGATTCAGTTTTGGTTGACGATCCTGCGCAATTATCGTCAGGTTTGAAGCAGTTGGCTGTGGATAATGAAAGTGACGTTGAGCTGACACTCTTGGCAAGTCAGTCTTCCGGTCTCAAAGTGTTAGCTGGCAGCCTGGCCGAGAAAGTGACCGCTCCTGACGTTATCACTGAACAACTCAACCACGTCATGCTTGCTGACTCCCTGGAGTCGGCGTTCAAAGCTGTTTCGGGCAAACACGATGGTACTTCTGCCATTACAGCTGAAGGTCAGTGGATAGGGCCCGGCTGGGTTCGGGTCGCTGGAAGTCAATCCGGACAGGCGGGCATGCTGGCACGCAAACAGGAGATTAAATCCCTGCAGTCAGAAGCCAACGATCTGCAGCAAAAATGGAAAGACCTGGATGAAGTGAACAGGGTCGAACGTGACACATTCCCTGCTGCGGAAGCGGCAATCAATGATTTACAGCAGCAAGTCAATCGTCTACACCGCAAAAGTGCTGACCTTGGCAGTCGTCTGAATGCAGGACGGTCCAGAATCAAGGATCTTAGCGGTCGTCAGAAACAGATTGCCGAAGAATCTGCCAGTTTGCAGAGACGGCAAAATGATGATCAGTCACAAATTAAGACCACGCGTTCAGAACTGGCGACGTTGCTGGATGAAATGGCCGCTACCGAAAAGGAACGCTCTGCCCTGGATTTACAGCGTCAGTCGTTGCTCGAAAGCAGGGATAAGGCCCGTGCAAGTGCCCGTGAAGCAAGAAACCATCGACATGAACTGGCATTGAAAACCGGTTCACGACGTGCCAGCCTGGATTCCCTACGTCATTCACTGCAGCGAATGGATACGCAATTCAGCCAGTTGCAGCAACGCTACCTGGACCTGAGCGAACAAATCGCACAAAACGAGGATCCCGAAGAAAAGCACCGTGCCGACATGGATGGCCTGTTACAGACCCGGGTCGAAGTGGAGCAACGTCTGACGGCTTCGCGTGCGAAACTGCAGCAACTCGAAGAGGATTATCGCCAGTTGGATGCTGCCCGGCAGACCTGTGTCAGGCAGGTAGAGGAAATTCGCAGTTCCCTGGAAAAAGCACGTCTGCACCAACAAGAGTTGGAGCTCAACGCCCGCAGCCTGCAACGGCAGGTCGAACAACTGGGCCAACAGGTTGAAGCACTGGCAGCGGCTTTACCCGATGACGCCAGCGCCGAGGCCTGGAAGGAAGAACTGGAACGTCTGGATGTCCGTATCACGCGGCTTGAACCTGTCAACCTGGCGGCCATTTCCGAGTATGAAGAAGAACGCAAACGCAAAGACTACCTGGATGCTCAGCATGATGACCTGATGAACGCGCTGGATACACTTGAGAATGCGATCAAGAAAATTGATCGCAAGACCCGTACCCGTTTTAAAGATACATTTGAGGGCGTGAACAAGGGGATACAGGAGCTGTTTCCGAAGTTATTCGGTGGCGGTCATGCATTTCTTGAATTGACCGGTGATGATTTGTTAACCACCGGTGTATCGATCATGGCGCGACCACCCGGTAAGCGAATCAGTAGTATTCACCTGATGTCCGGTGGTGAAAAAGCGCTGACTGCCGTGGCTTTTGTGTTTGCCATATTCCGATTGAATCCGGCACCGTTTTGCCTGCTGGACGAGGTTGATGCACCGCTGGATGATGCCAATGTTTTACGATTTACTGCGCTGGTGAAGGAGATGTCCGAGACTGTGCAGTTCATCGTGGTAACTCACAATAAAATCACCATGGAAATGGCGCACCAACTCAGTGGTGTCACCATGCGTGAGCCCGGCGTATCAAGGCTGGTACAGGTGGACATCGATGAAGCTGCCAGGTTTGTAGGGGATTAGGCCAAAATCACCTTGGGAGAGTACTGACATGGATATTTCAACTTTTAGATGGATACTGATCATTGCTGGTATTGCACTGATTGCCGGTCTTTATCTGTTTGGGGTAAGGGATAAGAAGCGTAAGCCACGTGCTTCGCGTAAACGAGTACACGCTCAAAGAGTAAGACGTGAGCCGGTACTGGAACCTGATAGTGACCGTGAGGAATCAGGTGAACTTGATCATAATGCCCGGCAAGCAGAATTGGCCATTGGCGATCCCACGGATAGTTTGTCCCGTATCGAGCCACAACTTGAATCAGGACTCGATGTCAGACTTAAAAAACCGGACGTGCCGCCTCCGGACCGAATCGTCACATTGTTTTTGCAGGCACGTGACAATCACATCATTACCGGGGTTGAACTGCTCGACGCCTCGTTGAAATCGGGGCTTGTTTTTGGCGATCATGATATTTTTCATCGGATTCACGAGGAAGACCTGGAACCGGTTTTCAGTATGGCCAATCTGACCAAACCGGGCTCATTTGACAAGTCAGCCTGGAATACGATTGAAATCAAGGGCGTGACCATGTTCATGACGCTTCCCGGACCGCGCAACGCCCTGGATGCCTGGGATTCCATGCTGGCCACCAGTCGCAGACTGGCCGAACTGCTGCATGCGGATTTGCTGGATGACGCTCAGGAGGTGTTTACCCGTCAGCGCTCCATGCAGATCAAGGAAGAACTACGCGAATACGAACGGCAGAAAATCCCCGAATCATGACACTGCGCGAGGCACAACAACGTGCTGATGAACTGCGGCGTTTAATCGAACAGCATAATTATCGCTATTACGTACTGGACGACCCGGAAGTCCCTGACGCCGAATATGACCGCCTGATGCGGAAACTCGAAGCGCTTGAATCCAGTTACCCTGAACTCATTACAGCCGATTCACCCACCCAGCGTGTCAGCGGTACACCGATGGCCGGTTTTGAAACCGTTCAACACCGGGTACCGATGTTGTCTTTGGGCAATGCATTTTCTGAAGATGAGGTGGGCGACTTTCATCGTCGGGTTGCTCAGGGTCTGGAACGGGAAGATATCACCTATGCCGCCGAACCCAAACTGGATGGTGTTGCTATTTCACTAACGTATATAGGTGGATTGCTAACCACGGCAGCAACCCGTGGGGATGGCGAACGGGGTGAAGATGTTACGGCCAACGTACGCACGATTCGTGCCGTGCCGTTAAAATTACATGGGGAAGACTGGCCTCCAATGCTGGAAGTCCGTGGGGAAATTTATATGCCACGTGCAGGTTTCGAAAAGTTCAATCGCAAGGCGCTGGAACGAGGTGAAAAACCACTGGTCAATCCACGCAACGGTGCCGCCGGCAGTTTGCGGCAACTGGACCCCAGGCTGACGGCGAAACGACCGTTGGCATTTTTTGCTTATGCCACGGCAACACGCGATTTTCTACCGGATACCCAGTTTGATACGTTGGCCCGGCTCCGCGATTGGGGCTTTCCGGTCAACCCCGAGGTCAAGCGTGTCAAAGGCCTGGCAGGTTGCCTGGATTACCATACGCGAATGGCCGCCCTGCGCCCCGATTTGGGGTATGACATTGACGGTGTGGTCTACAAGGTTGACCGTCTTGATCAGCAGGGTTTCCTGGGGTTTGTCAGCAAGGCGCCGCGCTGGGCACTGGCACACAAATTCCCGGCGGAGGAAGAGATCACACGTCTGCTGGATATCGATATCCAGGTGGGCCGCACCGGTGCGCTGACACCGGTTGCGAGATTACAACCGGTTTTTGTTGGAGGTGTTACTGTCACCAACGCCACGCTTCACAATGAAGATGAAATTCGCCGCAAGGATGTACGCCCTGGAGACTGGGTCGTAGTACGCAGGGCAGGGGATGTTATTCCGGAGGTTGCGCGTGCAATTCATACAAAACGTGAAACCGACTTAGCGGAATTCCAAATGCCCGATTGTTGTCCGGAATGCGGTTCGGCAGTTGAGAGGGTGGAAGGCGAGGCCGTCACCCGCTGTACCGGTGGTCTTATTTGTCCTGCACAAAGAAAACACAGCATCCGGCATTTTGCCACGCGCAAGGCCATGGATATTGAAGGCCTGGGTGACAAACTGGTTGATCAGTTGGTTGAAAAGGAATGGATCCACACGGTTGCAGATCTCTATCACCTGACCCATGAGCAAATTGCCTCGCTTGACCGTATGGGTGGCAAATCCGCTGAGAACCTGCTCAAGGCCCTTGAAGCCAGTAAAGAGCCGTTACTGGACCGCCTGCTCTATGCACTGGGCATCAGGGAAGTCGGGGAGGTCACGGCGCACTCGCTGGCGAGCCATTTCGGTACCATGGAAGCCCTGCAGGAAGCCAGTGAGGAGACGTTGACCGAGGTCAGTGACGTGGGACCCATCGTTGCCAGTCACGTGGCAGCATTTTTCCAGCAGGAAAACAACCGTCAGGTGATTGAGGCACTGCACGATGCAGGTGTGGAATGGCAGCCCCTGGAAGATAAGACCGGTGAACAACCCCTCTCTGGCGAGACCTGGGTGCTGACCGGTGCTCTGTCCATGCCGAGAATTCAGGCAAAGAATTTGCTTGAATCTTTGGGTGCAAAAGTGACTGGCAGTGTTTCGGCTAAAACCAGTACCTTACTGGCCGGGGAAGCGGCAGGTTCCAAACTCACCAAAGCCCAGAAGCTGGGTGTAAAAGTCGTCTCAGAATCAGATTTTGTCGAGTACCTGGGTACCCAGGGTATCAAGATTTCTTGAAATTACTGGGTACGCGCCTCATTGGTTGTAGGGTGGGTAACTTGTTACCCACGTTTTATTGGTTTATTCGCGTGTGATGATATATGCACGTTACGCACGGGTCATTGGTTTTGTCTCGTGCGTAACAAGTTACGCACCCTACTTAAATTGAATTTTATACACGGGGGCCGGTTGTTTTTCGGTGGTGACATAGATTGATTTGCCATCGGTGGAATAGGCGATAGCTTCGTTTTGTACGGCGGGTGGGCCGACGACTTCCTCGGGTTTTCTTTGTAATGCACTCAACCAGTCTTCATCCTGATTGCGTTGAAAACGGTACAGGCTACGGTACGTGATGATCACCGCCTCACTACCATCTGCAGAGATGTCGAAACCGGTTGGTTGTGAAATAAAATCTGTTCTGCCGCCAAACTGGGAATGGTTGGCGGGTGTTGGTGGTCGTAATATTGAAATTTTGCCAAGAAATTTCAGCTCAGCACTCTTCTCGGTCAATGCAGTTTCGATATCCACGGCATACAAACGCGGAGGCTTGTCACGTTTGCTAATCAGTAGGATCTGTTTACCGATTGGGTCATAGGCCATAGATTCACAATCACGGGGGCCGTCCGGATATGTCAGTTCCAACCAGTGCTCCAGGTACAGCTTTCCGTGATAGTGATCATCATCTTCACGTTCGGGTTCCCGGGCAAAATACAACTTGATGAATTTACGCTTTGCCCTGTTGTCGCCGATATCTCCGGCGACAATCCAGCGGCCATCTTCGACCGGCACCGAGGTGATATCTTCCCAGTCCTTGTTCTTGGCGGGCTCAATAGAAACATGCCCCAGGTTAGCACCAGTCTCGTCAATTGCATAAATACGCGATTTGCCTTCATCGTTATGTAAAAAGAAATCGCCGTCGCGGGAAAAACTGGCCTGCATACCGCTGGCTTCCCTGAGTTTGTCGGACTTCAGCCAACCGCTGCGCTCTATCGACACGGGAGGTGAATCAGCACTGATTGGCTGATTTTCGCTTTGCCTGTCACAGGCTGAAAACAAAAAAAGTGTGATTGGCGTAATATAAAGGAGGATTTTTTTAAACATAGCTTATTGTAGTAGGGTGGTCATAAATGTCCATTCTGCTGGCAATATAGTTGTGGTGGACGTGAATGTTCACCAGATGGGTAATGTAAGTCTGTTCATGAGTTGCCAGGGACACGCTGCAGATGGACTTTCCACAAATACCAAACACGCACGCACTTGCCATGTTGATCATGACAGGGGTCGCTTTATACCTGTTTACCCGTGAAAAGATCCACCTTGAATCGTCCAGCCTTGCAATACTGGTGATGGTGATCATCGGTTTTGAGATTTTTCCCTTTGAAAGTGCAGGTGGTGTCATAGAACCATTGACGTTTCTTTATGGTTTCGGCCACGAAGCGCTCGTTGCTGTGTGTTCCCTGATGATTGCCGGCGAAGCACTGGTGCGTACCGGTGCACTTGAACCGATTACCCGGCGCTTGGCAAGACTCTGGAAGTGGAGTCCGAAACTGGCACTGTTACTGACCCTGGTTGTGGGCGCCGTACTCAGCGCATTTATGAATAACACGCCTATCGTTGTGTTGATGCTGCCGATCTTGACCGGGGCCGCTTTACGCAGCAACAGGCCCACCTCTGGAATATTGCTACCCATGGGGCTTGCGACCCTGATAGGCGGCATGGATACGACCATCGGTACATCGACTAATCTGCTGGTGGTTTCCGTTGCGGCAGAGATGGGCATGGTTCGATTTGAGATGTTTGACTTTGTAATACCCGTGTTGATTGCTGCCGGAGCCGCCATTTTATATCTCTGGTTAGTTGCGCCGCTCTTGATCCCGACACGAAAACCACCGATGGCTGATATTTCCAGCCGGGTATTCCAGGCCCATTTACTGTTTGGTTGGGGTAACCCCCTGGTTGGAAAAACACTTGCAGCGGTTATCCATAAATCCGGAAATACCATGCAGGTGAAACAAATCGTCAGAGATGAGCACCTGTCTATTTCACCGTTGCCGGATGTTGTTATCAAGGAAGGT
>PVMS01127364.1_pt1 | contig 13333 bp, 12 predicted proteins | sample 1853461 | NCBI WGS metagenome assembly PVMS01 (sample SAMN08582032, study PRJNA380276) | Marine sediment metagenome, whole genome shotgun sequencing project. | isolation source: ocean sediment barecode stripped | collected 2017 | reverse complement strand
GAATCAACGTGATGCGCTGTTTTAACAAATAAAGTATGCATCAATTGCTGATTCTCGATGTCCTTGAGAATCGGCTGTAGTCTTTCAGCTGACTCGAATCCGGACAAGGAATAGTCATCCTCAGCGACAATCAGCGGTGCCACGTCCCGCAAATGGCCTATTTCAGCGGTGGTTTCACTTTCCCAGAACAGGTCAAATGACTCACGCATTTCACGGCCAACCGACCCGTAGACCAATACTTCCCGGTCCTTGAATTCGTAGTCGGCATCGAAATCAAAATAACGGTCGGCAATATTTCGCCCGCCGGTCATACCCACGACATCATCAACCACCTGCAACTTGTTATGCATGCGCTGATTGGTTCTTCGGAAGCAGCAGGTCACGCCACCAAACATGGTTGTCCTGGTGGTTTTTGCATAGTTGAACAAGGGGTTGTACAAACGCACTTCAAAATTTACATGTTCCAGCGCCAATCCCGCCAGGTAGTCCAACTCCGAGACTGTAAATAACTGGTCGAACAGTACCCGCACTCGTACACCACGTTTGGCCGCCTGCACCAGTTCATGCATGATCAGGCCACCGGTCTGATCCTTGCGAAACAGAAAATTCTGGAATTCGATGCTTTGCTTGGCTGCCCTGATCAGGTGTAAACGGGCTTTCAGGGAATCTTCACCAATATCGAGTATCGCCGCATGGTTCTGATCTTTCAAAACGTCAATATTGCCCAGGTAAAGCAGGGGCGAGTGAATTGCGCAAAATGGAGCTTTGGGCACCTCGCAATTCACCACATTTGAACGCTCAACCGACAGCTTTTCATCCACAGCCTGCTTAAGTTCGGGCTGAACCTGGGTACTACAGCCGTAAGTCAGTAGCAGGAGTGAGAAAAGGATGGCTTTCATAGGTAAAAGGAACGGTTTTAAGTTATTTGCCGGGTTGAATTGCGCAATTTTATATCACTGCCATTCGGATTGCTGTTTTTTATCTGCACGTTAATCAGGCGTTGTCAGGTCATATTTCCGACAGGCTGTTCATATTCCGCCATTGAGCGAAATACAAACCACCTACGGATACAAGATAATTTATCAATGACAAGACTCCGCATTATTTTCCTGTTGCTGCTATACCCAATCTACGCGACGGCCGGGGATGTACTGACGGCAGAATTTCCGGCAAGTCTGGAGTACGTAGATGTAAGCCTGTGTTTTGACGGTAGAGCGCCGGGCCATTTGTACAGACACAAAGCTGCCGGTAAATATTCGGAAGGTATTTTCCATGATGGAAACCGGCTCAACACTTCCGGGAATGGGTACTCAGAACGCTTGCCAAGCCTGCCGGAAAATGCCTGTATTAACTGGCGAACAGATTTTATTCCCGCGCTCAAAGAAAAGGACTACCGACTGATCCTGCAAAGGGGTAAAGACCTGGAAATGAGCGCAAACCTGTGGTTCTGGAAAGGGCCACGCAGCAGGGACTTGCTGGTCGAGATCAAGCTGCCTGAGGGAATGTCATTTTCTACACCGTGGTTGGAAATTGGCAAAACAGACGACAAAAACCGCTACCGGCCTGACAAGACCTCATCAAATTGGGATTCAAGAATCGCGATCGGCCACTTTGAAATCAACTACATCGAGGTACCCGGCGCCCGAATCAGGCTGGCAGCCATTGGCGATCTGTCAGCATCACAGCGTGAAAAAATCGACATGTGGATCGAAGAGACCGTCACAACTGTGTCATCGGTTAACGGCCATTTTCCGCAGCCACAACCGCAGGTGCTGGTGATTCCGATTGGTGCAAGAAAAAGACCGGTGGTGGGAGCGCTGGTAATGCGCGGCGGTGGACTGGCAGCAGAGTTCTATATTGATGAAACCCGCCCGCTACGTGAGTTTACCGCTGACTGGAAAGCCACCCACGAATTCAGCCATATGCTGGTTCCCTACATTTCCAGCCGCGACCGCTGGTTATCGGAAGGACTGGCATCGTATTACCAGAATGTCCTGCGGGCACGCAATGGCCGTCTTACCGAAACCGAGGCCTGGCAGAAGCTATATGAGGGATTCAAGCGCGGCGAAAAAGGTACCCACGGTGGATCACTGGCCCAGGCAACCCGAAGTGGCTGGCGTTCAACCATGCGGGTATATTGGTCGGGCGCCGCCTTGATGCTGATGGCAGATATGCAACTACGTGAAGCCAGTGGTGGCCGGCAATCACTTGATACTGCGCTGAAATCGCTTTCAGCTTGCTGTATGGAGAATGGGAAAACCTGGCGTGCCCGGGACATGTTCAGGCAACTTGATCTGCTTACCAATACGAAAATATTCTCTCAGCTATACGAACAATACGTACATGATGATAGCTTTCCGGATATGCAGACAACCTGGCAAAACCTCGGTATCAGCACCCGCCACGACCGGGTCAGTCTTTCTGAGGATGCGCCAATGGCCAGTGTACGTAGCTCGATTATGAAAGGATAAAACCTTCGATTTGAACAGCCTTTTGACGTACTGCTATGGCCGCAATCGAGCCTTCTGCCGGTTCTGCCATCACCAGTTTCCACGACTTATGGTCATCATCCGGCATATCCAGCACGACGGGGGGATTGTCAGGATTGGTATCCACGGTAAAGCGACACAACTGATTCGCGATCCCCATGCCGTTGGCCTTGACGATCGCCTCCTTACAGGCCCATGTATGCATGAAAGCACGGTGCAGGTCCTGCCCATCGAGCTCTGACAAGGCCTCCGCTTCCGCCTGACTGAAATAACGCCGGGCCAGGGCCATTGGTTTTCCAGCCTCGCGAGCTGCGATTTCAAGATCAACCCCAATGGTTGCCCCATTACTGATACCGATCAGGTAGCAACCATTGCTACGGGCAACGCTGAAGTCCAATTCACCTTTAGTCAGCGCCAGGTCCAACTCCGGCCTGCCTTTTATGCGTCGGATGATGTGTATGTCCTTGCCCGGAAGACCGAGATAGGCACCCAATAGCAGGCGTAGATAAAAACGCCGGGTAGCACGTTGCTGAATCATCGACATTTCGTCCAGGCCGATACCCGCATCAGGGTTCAACGGGTTCGATAGCCGATTAAAATCCAGGTGCCACAGGTGCACGGCATTACCCTGCGGTTTTTGTAGTTGTCGCAGCGGTAGTTGCCGGGGGCTGAACGAATCCGGCCCGATAATTTTATTGATATCTCTAACCACTTAATCCTGACCACTTAATCCTGACCACGATGGCCGGTAAACGACAATGGTGCTTGCTCCCAGAATCAATAATGGAATCAGTCTAATACATAGTTGAGCGAACAGGTACCGTGTAGCTTGCGAACCCTGCTTAGGCTACAATGTGCGTTTCTAAAATTATCGCCCTGAATTCCACCATTACCAGGCCAAGACCCGTACACATATGCATTTTAAAAACGTTGTAATTCAATCCCTTGCCGCTGTTGACGCACCAATAGAGGTTACTTCAGAAGAAATCGACGAGCGCTTGCGACCCACCATGGAGCGCCTGGGTATCCGCCCCGGTCTGTTGGAAGAAATATCAGGAATCGGCACCCGCCGCTTCTGGAACAGTGATACTCAGCCATCTGACGCAGCAACAATGGCCGCGGAAAAGGCCATCGAAGAGGCCGGTATCGAGCGTAACAAGATTGGCGTGCTGATCAATACATCGGTGTGCAGAGACTACCTCGAGCCATCAACAGCCTGCCTGGTGCACGGTAACCTTGTTCTGGATGAGCACTGCCTCAACTTTGATATCGGCAACGCCTGCCTGGCGTTTTTGAATGGCATGGATGTCGCCGCGCGTATGATTGAACGTGGTGACATTGAATACGCATTGATCGTTGATGGCGAGTCCAGCGGGCCCATTACCGAGGCCACCATTGCCCGTTTGTTGCAACCCGGTGTAGAGGAACATCAATTCCGCGCTGAGTTTGCCTCGTTGACACTGGGTTCCGGCTCGGCTGCAATGGTCATGTGCCGGCGTGAACTGGCACCGGAAGGTCATTCCTACCTTGGTAGTGTCACCCGCGCGGCGACCGAATTCAACAAACTTTGCTATGGCCAAATGGACCGCATGGTGACCGACACGCGTGTGTTGTTGATCGAGGGCCTGAAACTTGCCAGCAAGACATTTGGTGTGGCCCGTGAAGCCTTTGGCTGGGTGGTCGAAGAACTGGACCAGTTCATCATTCACCAGGTCAGCAAGGCGCATACCGATTCGTTGATGCAGTTGCTAAAACTGGATCCGGATAGAATCCACCGCATCTATCCTCAGCTGGGCAATATCGGCCCTGCCGCTGTGCCTATTGCACTGGCGAAGGCGGTTGCCGCAGGCAAGATCAAACGCGGTGACCGGATTGCATTATTGGGCATCGGATCAGGTCTGAATTGCTCAATGGCCGAAATCGTCTGGTGAAATCGTCTGGTGAAATCGTCTGGTGATCAAATTGCACAGCGGCGATTTCAACACCAATAATTGAGCGGCCAAGGCAATGTACCAGCCCCCTGAAAAGCTATACCCGTTTGAGTCCCACTGGCTCAATATCGCGGGTAACAGCATGCATTACCTCGACGAGGGCCCACAGGATGCACCTATTGTCCTGATGCTGCACGGTAATCCAACCTGGTCGTTTTATTACCGCAACCTGGTGTTGGCACTTCGTGATCGATACCGCTGTATCGTTCCGGATCACATTGGCTGCGGTCTTTCCGACAAACCCGATGCCGACAGTTATCCATACACGCTGGCGCGGAGAATTTCCGACCTGGGAAGCTTGATGGATCACATCCAGCCCACTGACCCGCTGCATCTGATCGTACACGACTGGGGCGGTATGATCGGTTTTGGCTGGGCCGCCGATAGGCCTGAGCAGATTGCCAGCATGGTAGTTGCCAATACTGCGGCTTTCCCGCTACCAACGGAAAAGAAACTCCCGGCAGCGTTATGGCTGGTGCGCAACACCTACTTCGGGGCATTGCTGGTCCAGGGTCTGAATGCATTTTCAGGCCTGGCAGCACGGGTCGCCTTCAAAAAACCAGTCAGCGCTGAAGTGCGCAAAGCCTATACCGGCCCGTATGACTCCTGGGACAACCGCATTGCAACATTGCGCTTTGTGCAGGACATCCCCCTGTCTCCAAACGACCCCGGCTACAACATCATAGAACGCACCGAAGCACGCTTAGCAGAATTCACCGATAAGCCCTGCTTACTGGTATGGGGCGAGAAAGACTTCGTTTTCGACCTGCATTTCCTTGAAAAATGGCGCAATATTTTCCCAAATGCCAAGGTCTTAAGCTATCCGGATTGCGGCCACTACGTCATTGAAGATGCCGGTCAGCCACTGGTTAAGGCCGTCGGTGATTTTCTGGACCAGGATAAGCGGGCAATTGAACAAGACTGAAACCTGCAATATTGCATCCGCATTAATCAGCCAGGCTGTACGCCAGGCCGACAATATCGCCATTCATTACCCAACCAGCAAACGCGGTGATCATTTGCATTACAAGTCGGTAACCTATGCTGCGCTCAACGAGTTATCAGATGATTACGCCCGTGGTTTAATCGAATACGGTATTGGTCGTGGCTTAAGAACGGCGCTGATGCTGACCCCGGGACTGGACTTTATCGCCATGTTCTTTGCACTGTTCAAGGCAGGGGCAATTCCGGTTTTGATCGATCCGGGCATCGGTATCAAGCCCTTGAAAACCTGCCTCGCTGAAGCCCAACCTGAAGCATTCATTGGCGTAACCAAAGCCCAGATCGCCCGTAAGGTACTTGGCTGGGCGCCAGTTACAAAGCTGGTCACGGCCGGCCCAAAACTGGGTTGGGGAGGGCTGAACACCAAACAATTGAGAAAACTGGGTCAAAAAACCTCCGGCACGATCCTGGCCGATACCCGCGCCGGGGAAATGGCCGCTTTGCTATTCACCTCCGGCAGCACCGGAATTCCAAAAGGTGTGGTTTACCGCCACCGGCATTTCACAGCCCAGGTAGAGATGCTGCAAGCCGCATTTAATATCCGGCCAGGTGAGGTAGACCTGCCGACATTCCCACCGTTTGCGCTGTTTGATCCCGCCATGGGGATGACAACGGTGGTACCGTATATGGACCCGACGAGGCCCGCCAAAGCCAATCCAAAACTGCTGATTCAAACCATCGAACGCTTCAATGTAACCAACATTTTTGGCTCCCCGGCGCTGTTAAATGTATTGGGCCGTCACACGGAATCAGAAAACATCCAACTACCTTCAGTGCGTCGGATCATCTCAGCCGGTGCCGCGATGCCGGTGGCCACGGTACGGCGCCTGCAAAAAGCCCTGCCGGAAAATGCAGAAGTGTTTACGCCCTATGGCGCAACCGAGTGCCTGCCGGTAGCAAGCGTATCCGGTTCGGAACTCAATGCCGATGTCGAACGACGTACTGCATCCGGCGAAGGCACCTGTATCGGCCGTCCGGTCGCGCCAAACAGGGTCAGAATCATCCCCGTTACCGACAAGGCTATCAGTACATTCGCCGACACCATGGAGTTGCCGGTCGGCATCAGCGGTGAAATCGTCGTACTGGGCCCAAGCTCCACCGACAGTTACTGGCAACGCGAAGAGCAAACCATGCTGTCAAAGATCAAAGATTCAGAAGGCAATATCTGGCACCGCATGGGCGACGTCGGCTGCTTCGATACACAAGGCCGCCTGTGGTATTACGGTCGCAAATCCCAACGCGTGAGAAGGCAACACGAAAGCATGTACGCAGACCAGATCGAAGCTATCTTCAATGTCCACCCGGAAGTTGCCCGTACAGCATTGGTAGGCATCGGCCCCATCGGTCACCAGACCCCGGTTTTGTGCGTGGAACCACTCAACAAACCAGGCCGCAAACGTCGTGAGCGGATTCGTTTTGACCTGCTCCAGATCGCTCGTAACCACGTAGCCACAAAATCAATCAGCCAGGTTCTTTTTCACAAGTCGTTTCCAGTCGATATACGCCACAACGCCAAGATCGGACGTGAAAAACTCAGTATTTGGGCGAAGTCAAAACTGGCATGAAGATTCTGGTAACAGGTGGTGGCGGATTCCTGGGCGGGGCAATTTGCCGCCAGTTACTGGCACGCGGCGATGAAGTAATCGCCTATCAACGAAGCACCGACACCGGATTGGAAAAGCTGGGAGTCAAAATTATCCAGGGCAACATCACCGACCCTGAAACACTCAGCAAAGCCACTCAAGGCGTCGATGCCGTCATCCACACCGCTGCCAAAGCCGGCCAGTGGGGACCCTATGATGACTTTTACCAACCCAATGTCATCGGTACAAAGAACGTTATATCCGCCTGTCTCAGCAATGACATCCACAAACTGGTTTTCACCAGTTCCCCAAGCGTTACCCATTCAGATGGAGACGTAGAAGGCGCTGACGAATCCCTGCCTTACGCCGAACATTACAACGCACCCTACCCGGCCACCAAGGCACTTGCCGAGCAAATGGTTATGGCCGCCAACTGCCCTGAACTGCAAACGGTTTCACTGCGCCCACACCTGATCTGGGGACCCGGTGACAACCATCTTCTGCCAAGCCTGTTGGAGCGCGCAAAAAGTGGCAAATTAAGACTACCAGGACCCGAAAAACTCATTGATACGGTCTATATCGATAATGCTGCCAAGGCGCATTTGCTTGCCCTGGATTGTTTGCAATCAGACGGTGCTACCGTTGGTGGCAAAACCTATTTTATTTCCAACGACGAGCCTCTGAGCCAACGCCAGATCATCGGGGACTTGCTGAAAGCCGCCGGGCTCGATGTCGATATCCAGCCAATCTCACCACGGATTGCGATCGCAGCGGGTACATTGCTTGAGAACACCTGGAAACTTTTCAAGCTAAAATCCGAACCACCAATAACCCGTTGGGCAGCCGAACATTTGTCCACCGCACATTGGTACGACATTTCAGCTGCGAAACGGGATCTTGGTTATCGGGCCGAAATCAGCATTAACGAAGGCATGAAAATCCTCTCCGCCATCCTTGCCGATTAAAAAAGAAAGGCTTCGCTAGAATTTGACCTACTAAGCCGGGATATGGGTACCTTCCTCCTGGGACCGTGAGCCGACAGGACGTCGGCGACCGAGCGAACACAGGGACAAGGTGAGACCGGGTACCGGTCGAGAGGGCAGCCTGGGCTGTGTGCTTGAAGCGAGTCCCAGGAGGAAGGTACCCATGTCGCGGCGGTTAGTGTGCAATGATCTGAAAGAATCTAAACCTACAAGTGTGCTTCGTTTGAGATCAGTGGCAACCAATCGCGGCGCTGCGGGTTACACCGCCTGAGACGCGCCGCAAGCACATCCATGTGGGCTCATCCAAAACATCCATGTTTTGTAAGGTCTCAGGCGGTGTAACCCACATCCCCGCTTAGGTTTATTGGATGCTAATAAAAAAGAGCAAAATGAATTCCGGGTCGGGCCCGGAATGACGGTTAGTGCATTGGGCGTCCGCGTAGTTTCCTGACTACATATTCAAGCTTTGAGTAATCCAGCAACTCGCGATCCTCAGGAGATGCATCCTTATAGCGACCATGGTACTTATGCTTAACCCAGGCATTTATGTCCAATCGCTTACCGTACTCAAACAATCGATTATTAATTGGATGGAAACCCTCTTTGTATAAAAACGTAGTACCAAAATCGATGACGTAAGGCTTTTGATCTGCACCTGCAATCATATTGCTTTTGGATTTCAAATCACCGTGACTGACACCACGCGCATGAAAGGCACGAATAATCTCCAGTAACTGGGCAAACCAGGTATCCCGGTCCTGCCAGCTCGCCTGTCGGTATGGGGTGCCATCGATAAACTCCATCAACAAATACCGCTGGGCCAGCAATCCATAGCAAGCGGGCACGCCAACCACACCATCAAGTCGCTGATAAGCCGCGTACTCACGTTCCAGTGTGGCCTGCCGCGCTTTGCGAACAGCGCCGCGGCCCATTGCCGATTTGATCACCAGCTTGATACCGTCACCTTCAAACAACAACACTGTGCCCTGGTTTGAAGTGGCGAGGATATTTTGCTGGGACTCCAGGCTGGATTCAATCCACTGCTGCAGGTCGTCAGGGATGACCGGTGCTGCTTTGTTAATGTCTTCGTTCATTGCCTGTGGATGATACCGGCAAGCACGCCCCGATTGCACCATTGATCCAATTATCTAATCATTGATGCATGTGATTTGAACGTAGGTAAATGATTCACGGTTTGCTAATATGCTGCTCCCTGCGCGATTTATCTGGAGTCTCCATGCGTCTGAATTCATTAATGGCAGTGTTGCTCATTCTGGCCGTTTTGGCGGTCAGCAATGCACAAGCCGAGCCCTACCCGTCAACTTATAGCCCATTATCGTCCGGTCCAACCCTGATTACCCACGCGACCATCCTGACCGGCACTGGCGAACGTCTGGATGATGCCAGCCTTTTGATAACGGATGGAAAAATTTCTTTTGTTGGCGAGGGTGATACACCTGAGGGGACGACCACTATCGATGCAAACGGTCGTTGGGTTACACCCGGTTTGATAGATGTGCATTCTCACCTTGGGGTTTATGCAAGCCCCGGTGTCAAAGCGCATTCAGACGGCAATGAAATGACCAGTCCGACCACTGCGAACGTGTGGGCCGAACACAGCGTCTGGCCGCAGGACCCTGGATTCTCCCGCGCATTGGCAGGCGGTGTTACCTCATTACAGGTACTCCCCGGTTCAGCAAACCTGATCGGTGGTCGCGGCGTTACCCTGAAAAATGTCTACAGCAATTCTTACCAGGGCATGAAATTCCCCGGCGCGCCGCATGGTATGAAGATGGCCTGCGGTGAGAACCCCAAGCGGGTTTATGGCGAGCGTAAACAGCTGCCAAGTACACGCATGGGCAATATGGCAGCCTACCGGGCACAATGGATTGCTGCGCAACATTACATTGATGAGCAGGACGCCTATGAGAAAAAGCTGGCCGCCGGCAAGGACGATGCCAAGGCTCCCAAACGCGACCTGAAACTCGACACCCTGGCGGCGGTGCTCAAGGGTGAAATCCTGGTACACATGCATTGTTACCGGGCCGATGAAATGATGACCATCCTGGATATGGCCGACGAGTTTGGTTACAAAGTAACTGCTTTTCACCATGGTGTTGAAGCCTACAAAATTGCCGATAAACTGGCTGAGAACAACGTTTGCGGTGCCTTGTGGGCTGATTGGTGGGGTTTCAAAATGGAGGCTTACGACGGCATCCAGGAAAACATCGCCATTGTTGACCGTCCTGACGGCAGTTGTGCAATTGTGCATTCAGATTCAGCTGAAGGCATACAGCGCCTGAACCAGGAAGCCGCCAAGGCCATGACCCGCGGTAATCTGGCAGGTATGGATATTCCCCCGGAACGCGCCATCCGCTGGATCACCAGCAATGCCGCAAAATCCCTGGGTATCAGTGCTCAGACCGGATCACTGGAAACAGGCAAGATGGCCGATGTGGTGATCTGGAGCGGCAACCCATTCAGTGTTTACGCAAAAGCCGAGCAAGTCTTTATTGATGGCGCGCTGGTCTACGACCGTGATAACCCGGACTTACAGCCAGTTTCCGACTTCGAGCTTGGGCAGTTGCAGGGGGTGTCAAAATGAATAGCTTTAAAACGCTGATTGCTGCCACTTTTGCCATATTCTCGCTGGCAGCACAGGCCGAAACCATCATGATTCGCGGCGCGACCGTACACACGATGAGTAAAGATGGCACGCTTGAGAATACCGATGTATTCATTTCCGGCGGCAAGATCCAGAAAATCGGTCAGAACCTGCCGGTGCCACAGGATATATTTGTTTTCGAAGCAGAAGGTAAGCCGTTAACGCCTGGTTTCTTTGCCGGTATCACCAGTCTTGGTATCACCGAGGTCTCAGCAGTGAGTGAATCCAGTGATTCCAGCCTGGACCTGAAAGAGATGCGACCGGAGTTCAATATAGTCTCTGCCTACAACCCGCATTCCAGCCTGATTCCTGTTGCCCAGATTGAAGGCTTTACATTCACCCTGCTCGGCGCCAACACCAAGGGTTCAGTTTTTGCTGGTCAGGGTCGCCTGCTGGCACTCAATGGTGGCTATGAGAGCTTTATCGGCAATTCGGTCCTGTTTATCAATGTCGGCAGAGATGCCAGTTCACTCAGCGGCAACTCGCGTGCCGGCCAATGGATGCTGTTGAACCAGGCCATGCAGGAAGCGGACAACCCGCCCGCCTCCAACGAAGCAAGACTGCTGACCCGCAACGGTCGCAACACCTTGTTGGCCTACACTGCAAACGGCATGAGAACCGTTTTTAACGTCGACCGCGCCAGCGACATCCTGGAAGTGCTGCGCTTTGCCGAAAACTACGGCTTGAACCCCGTCATCAGTGGCGGCGCCGAAGCATGGATGGTGGCTGAACAACTGGCCAATGCAAAAGTGCCGGTTCTGTTAGACCCCTTATCCAATCTTCCGGGGAATTTTGACATGCTGGGTGCGCGCCTGGATAACGCTGCGATACTGAATGCAGCAGGCGTCACTGTGGCCATCAGCGGCGCCGATACACACAACGCCCGCAAGCAACGGCAAATGGCAGGCAATGCAGTCTCATATGGCCTGCCCCATGAAGCCGGGATTGCCGCACTGACCATTAACCCGGCCAGAATTTTCGGCTTTACCGAAGATCAAGGCATGATCAAACGAAACAAACCTGCCAATGTGGTTTTGTGGAGCGGTGATCCACTGGAAGTCACCAGCGTGGCGAAAAGAGTAATTATTAATGGCGAGTTGATTCCGATGGAATCACGCCAGACCAAGCTACGGGATCGTTACTTGCCGGAAAACCCGGATATGCCAAGGGCCTATATCAAGCCCTGAGCCACCATACCCTGTGTCATCCCGGACTTGATCCGGGATCCATTTTCCGGCGGGCATAAATGTCCACCCTACAAAAAAAGCCCGGCAATGCCGGGCATTCTTGATCTTATTTGAGCGCAAAACAATATCATTCCACACTCAGCCTCTAACTGATCAGTTATGTGGTGCCAGAATCACATGGTGAATCCAGTAACCACCCCTACCGTCCGATGCAACCCAGGTTTCAAAACGTGCGTTACCGGTAACCCGAATCCCCATTGGAGGAACCTCACCTGCGCTTTCTCGGCCGTTGTTCTTGTTACAGCCCTTTCCGGGAGGTGCGTTGCAGGGCTCAGGGTCGGTCGTGCCACCACCATCATAGGAATTGTAGCCATCGCCATCAGCATGATAGATGGCTATTATTGCTCGAAATCATGCTTATTGGGTTTGTCGGGAGTCGTATCATCCGAGTAATCCATGCAAGTGTTCTGATCGCTACCATCGGTGCTGGTATGATCCAGTCCAAATACATGACCGATTTCCTGACACATGACGCTATATCTCTCCCCTTCATTTCACACCGCGTCCCAATAAAACGAATAACTGTCATTAAGCTTGGCAACACCCTTGGTGATATGGCTTTCACCATCCAGATTAATTGATGCTAAACCGAGCCAACCGTTTCTACCGTACGAAGCGTTACAAACTCTCATTTTTCCGTTAATCGTCGTACATCTTTTACGCACTTTACTGTCATCGGAACCCGAACTGGCAGTCAAAGCAAGAACAGAGGCAAAACCCCCAGCCCCTGCATTCCAGTCATTGATCGAGTCGTTGAATTCGGTCTGCCAATCGCTTGTAACACTATCAACCACTTCCAGTGGCAGAGGGTTCGCAGTCCGCGCCCAGTGATAGATGCTCCATGAGTGCGCTGCCTGCGCTGGTACTGCCAAAACAGTAAGTGCAGAAACCGCTGCCACTTTAGTTATAAACTTTCTGACCTTCATTTGTATTTCTCCTCTTTCCGGCATAGACACCGAAAGATCATTCCATTGAAAAATGGCTCCCTGGAGCCCCCTTGTATTAAAGTGTCTAGTCCTTGGATATAACGAATACAAATGAGACTCACTTCTATTAGGTTTATCCAAAACAAGTATGTTCATACATTGCATTGTTTATAAACACTATTTATAGAATTCTTTCGTACTTAAATTTTGTATTTACCCCGAATCACATCATGTATGGATACAAAAGGATTAAACTGGGCTACGAGGTACATATTGGAGAGTATCAGTGAAAACAGGAACAACACTCGCAATTGCCGTATTCAGTATTGTGGCAGTCGCGCATTTACTACGACTTGTCTATGCTGTGGATGTGAGCATAGGCAACTGGAACGCACCCATGTGGGTCAGCGTGCTCGGGGTAATTGGACCCGGGGCAATCGCTACATT
>PVMS01010737.1_pt1 | contig 13341 bp, 9 predicted proteins | sample 1853461 | NCBI WGS metagenome assembly PVMS01 (sample SAMN08582032, study PRJNA380276) | Marine sediment metagenome, whole genome shotgun sequencing project. | isolation source: ocean sediment barecode stripped | collected 2017 | reverse complement strand
AAAAGGCTACCGATCAGGACAGAAAATTTAACGGCAAATTTTTTCAATGGTTTAACGTAACCGTTCACAGGTTCAAAGGTTCATGGGTGCAAAGTTGTATTCCGTACGACGGACTCCATTTTTTAAAGCGAATTTATGAGAAAAAGCGCCCGGCTTCGTCATTGCAATCGGGAGAATTGGCGGCGGATTAAATCGCCAGTGATGAGCGGGGTGGATCTATCTCCTTTAGCTTTAAAGTAAATGTGGCCCCTTCGTTGATCCTGCTATCAACAGTGAGCCGACCACCGTAGGTTTCGACCATGCTGTAAACGATTGAGAGACCGAGACCCGACCCTTTGGGTTTGGTGGTAAAAAAGGGATCGAAAATCGACTTCATCACCTCCTCCGTAATGCCACAGCCGTTGTCCGTTATCGAAATATTGACATATTTATTGCTTATCGGGTACATTTTAACCTCAACTTCTCCTTTGCACTCAATGGCCTCAGCTGCGTTTAAAAGGAGATTCCAGGCAATTTGGCGCAAATGCCCCGGATCCATGTCAACCCAGCAGTTACCGATCAACTCTTTTCTGATTTCAATTCTTCCGCGGCATGCACCGTCCTGCTTAAAAAGATCTATTGTTTCCGATAATGCTTTGGACAGATTTATCGCTTCGGGTTTGCCGGCCGGTGGTTTAGCAAATAGCAGGAAACTGCTGATGAGATCATTTAATCGATCTGCCTCTCGGGAAATGATCCTCATCAGCTTTTCATGTTCAGGGTCATGAGAAATATCGTCTTTTATCAACTGTATGGAGCCGCTGAGGCTGGCGAGAGGGTTCTTGATTTCATGTGCCAGTCCGGCAGCTACTTCACCGATGGCCGCAATTTTTTCAACACGTTTTACATGTTCCTCCAGTGCCAACAGCTCCTGCTTCGTCTTTCTTTCCCGTTCCGCCAAATAGCTGCTCAAAAAAGCAACCACAAAACAGGCTGCCATGATAATGATTATTTTATAAAAAACAGGATTCCATGCATAATTTGCAACAACAAGTCCCGCATCAACGCCATAGGGTTTCAGAATACGGTAATACTCCAGATCAATCATAATTCCATATTGAATGCTACAAAGGGAAGCCATGATCATACTCCCTTTCCTAAAAAGAAGTATGCTCGCATAAATGATCACCACCAGATAGAGGAAGGAAAAAATGCTTGAGTAGCTTCCGGTTAGAAAAATGATCAGGGATACAACTACCGTATCTATTCCGATCTGAAAATACACAAAAACACGTTTTCGCTCGATCCGGTTGATGACAAGCGCATATCCGACAGAGAGGGCAAAAACACCCCCGATAAGGCCAAAAAAAATGATAAACGGGGGGTTTAACATCGGGGGAGTCTGATTGCTTTGAAAAAGGATGGTTGATCCGAGCAGCAAAGCCGTAAACAACACCCGGAAAAACATGAGCCATTTCAGCCGGGTTACAAAATCATTTTCGAATTGTTGGGACAAATCATTCATGGACGGAAAAGGGAAAGCGAAATTTTTAAGGCCGTCATCACCTGATGCAAGTGAAAGTCGAAAAAACCGGGGACCGTGTTTTAACTTAACCACCACTTACCACACCGGCTATCTTAAATATCGGGAGATACATTGAAATCACCAAACCGCCGATTACAACCCCCAAAAACACCATCATCATCGGTTCGATCATGGCGGTCAAGTTTGTAACAGCCTGGTCGACCTCTTCATCGTAGAAATCAGCAATCTTTTCCAGCATGGCATCGAGTGCACCTGTCGTTTCGCCCACAGCAATCATCTGGCAAACCATTGAAGGGAATATGCCGGTTTCTAACAGGGGTTCTGACATTGTTTGACCCTCTGCAATACTGGTTCGCACATGGTATAAGGCCTTTTCGATAACTTTGTTGCCTGATGTTTTTGCGACAATGTCAAGTGCCTCTAATATTGCTACCCCGCTTGCCAGCATCGTTGCCATGGTGCGTGTAAACTTCGCGACGGCAACCTTACGTATTAGAATGCCGAAGACCGGCAATTTTAACGAAAGCCTATCCAGAAAAAGTCTTCCTTTTTCGGTTTTGTATAATCGATTCATTGCAAAGCCAAAAATAATAATGCCAACGAGAATATACAAGGAATTGTTTTTTACAAAATTACTGACAGCTACAGTGATCTGGGTGGGAAGCGGAAGCGCGTGTCCAAAATCCGCAAACATTTCCTGAAACACCGGAATAACGAAAATTAGAATAACAGCGACCACCATGACAGCAACAATTAAAACAATGATAGGATAGGTCATTGCGCCTTTGACCTGTCTTTTCAACTTTGCCGCCTTTTCCAGATAAGCGGCAAGCCGTTTCAAAATCGTATCGAGAACACCGCCTGCTTCCCCGGCTGCGATCATATTTGAAAAAAGTTCATCAAATTGTTTGGGAAATTTTTTCAAAGATTCGGCAAGGGTTGATCCACCTTCAACCGACTCTGTTATCTGTTTCAACATTTTTTTAAATGTTTTATTTTCCTGTTGTTTGTGGAGAATATCCAGGCACTGTATGATCGGAAGCCCAGCGTCGATCATGGTGGAAAATTGCCGCGCGAATAGGATGATATCAGATTCTTTGACCCGCGGCTGAAGAAAGGTAACATTTTCAAAAAGGTCTTTGGGTTTTTTCTTTATTTTGGCAGAGGTTATCCCTATCCTGTCGAGATTGGCCCGCACAGCTCCCACATCAGGGGCTTCCAACTCTCCTTTTTGGATCATGTTCCTCCTGTTTTTACCTTCCCATTTAAAAACCGGCATGATCGATCCTCCTTGGGTTATATGTCTTCCTGGTTATGCCTCGCGGCCGTTATCGATCTGAGCAGCGCCTTGGGAACTACTCTCGAATGGTGTAAAAAACACCTCTTGGCATCACTATTTTCTTTATTGTACCGTCCTTTTTGAGTGCATCCAATCGATCAATGACATCATTCAATTGAACACCCAATATCTGTGAAATATCCTCTCCTGTGCAGGGCCTGCGCCTTATCGTGGACAAAAGCCGTTCATAAAGCCCCCCCTCGCAGAGGTGGTCCTTCTGTTCTACGGGATGATCTTGTATCATATCCGCATGATGTAGATATTTTGCAATTTTCGCCAAAGATTTCTTTTCAGCCGGCACCACCCAGCTCTCAGCACCCGGGCGGTCGAGCGTATTTAGGTGAACGCTGTCCGGATGTATCAGATCTAGAACTTGTTTTAATTTGGAAAGCTCATCTTCGTGGTCATTGACACCCGGAACTAAAAAAATTTCTACCCAGAATAGATGTCTAAAGTCCTCCTTAAAGGTGATTAAACCCTCTATAATTTTTGAAAGATTCAAACCAGGATGGGGCCTGTTGATTTCATCAAAATTCTTCTTAGACGCTGCATCGAGTGACGCTATGATCAGATCCACATCGAGCACCTGCTTCCTGATCTCAGATAGATGCAGCAGTGTACCGTTGGTCAAAAGAGCTACTTTGTATTTGGGGTATTCGGATTTTAGATAATGGACTATCTCTCCTAATCCACTGTTGAGGGTCGGCTCACCTCCTCCCGAGAACGTGATAAAATCAAGTTTTGGATCATGGGACAGGAAATCTGCGAGTTCTTTTTTTATTTGATTTATAGAGATGTAAACGTCCTTTTTCAAAGTGAGATGGGTAGTCCTTCCACACTCACAGTAGATACAATTGAGCGTGCAGGTTTTATGGGGTACAAGATCCACACCAAGGGATTTGCCAAGTCTCCTAGAAGGAACAGGTCCAAAGAGATATCGATAGTCGATGGATTGTTTATTCGTCATTTATTTTAATGGGTTATCAACTTGATTTTAAATCTTTTGTACCATACCTGTATTGAAACAGCAACTGATAGTGCAAATCAATCATTAACCGGACCGATCTATCGCTTGATAAACCGGCACATATATGCCTATTCTCACGTAAATTGATTGATCGATTTGAAGCGTTTCGTTAGACCATATTATTAAGGAAGACCGGCGGTGTCCAACAAAAAAATACTGAATAAGGAAAAAGATCTTACTATCATCGCATCACATATAAATGCAGACTTTGATGCCCTCTCATCGATGCTTGCGGCACAAAAACTGTACCCGGATGCTATTGTGGTTTTCCCGGGTTCACAGGAAAAAAATCTTAGAAATTTTTTCATCAGTTCGATGGCGTATCTTTTTAACATGGCAGATATCAAGGATATCGACTTTTTCAAGATCAAAAGATTGGTTATCGTTGATACAAAACAGGCCAGCCGGATTGGCAAGCTATCCGCTCTTTTGAAAAACCCTGAAATAGAGATCCACATATTTGATCACCACCCTCCGATGACCGGAGATATAAAGGGTGATTATGAAGTTCATCGTTCAACCGGTGCCAATGTTACCATCCTAATTGAAATCATAAAAGAAAAGGGAATTGACATTTCTCCGGATGAAGCAACGATAATGTGTTTGGGCATATATGAAGACACCGGTTCGTTCACCTTTCCATCAACTACCGAGAGAGACTTCATGGCAGCTGCTTTTCTTATCTCTGCAGGGGCAAATTTAAATACAATATCGAACCTGATCGCCAGAGAAATAAGCCCTGCACAGGTTACACTTTTAAACGAGATGATACAGGCGGCAATTTATTATAATATCAGCGGAATAGAAATTGCGGTAACAAAGGTAACAACAGACAACTATGTCCCGGATTTTGCCTTTCTTGTCCACAAGCTGCTGAAAATGGAAGATTTTAATGCGATTTTTGCCATCGGGTTAATGGGAAGCAAAATTTATATCGTGGCACGAAGTAAGGTACCCGAAGTCGATGTAGGCGCAATTGTCACGCCCCTTGGAGGCGGGGGACACCATTATGCAGCTGCTGCAACCATCAAAGACAAAACATTGGCACAGACTGAACACCAATTGCTCGCGATTCTTGATAGCCAAATTAAGTCAAGACGGCAGGCAAAGGATCTGATGACTTCACCACCCATCACTACGGATGCCAATGTTTCATGCAAAGAGGCAAGTGACCTGCTCACCCGTTACAATATCAATACACTTTTGGTGACGGAAAAGCCGCAGGATCCGAATGCTCCCAGTGCCAGAGAAAAACTTTCAGGGTTTATTTCCCGTCAGATTATTGAAAAAGCGCTCTATCACAAACTTGATCATGTTCCCATACGGGAATACATGACAACAGAGTGGGCTTCGGTTGCACCGGATGCAGATCTGCTGGAACTGCAGGAAAAAATAATCGAAAACAAACAACGCATACTACCAGTCATCGATAAGGAGGTCATATGCGGTGTAATCACAAGAACCGATTTGCTCAATATGTTGATTCAACGATCAAACCATTCCTCCGGTGCTTCACCGAACCCCTATGAAGAACCGGTCCATGCAAGGACCCGAAATATAAATAGATTCTTAAATGAGCGCCTCTCCTCCCGTTTGGTCCGAATTCTGAAAACCATCGGCAAGGTAGCCAGTGAAATTGGGTATGATGCTTATGTGGCAGGCGGATTCGTACGTGATCTATTTTTGTACAGATCCAACGAAGATTTAGACATCGTTATCGAAGGGGATGGTATTTTATTCGCAAAAAAATATGCCGGTTTGTCCGGTGCCCGGATCCATGCTTATGAAAAGTTTGGGACAGCAGTTATCATTTTTCCTGACGGGTTTAAAATCGATGTGGCCTCTGCCAGACTGGAGTATTACAAATTTCCGGCTGCATTGCCTGTGGTGGAGATGAGCTCCATAAAACTTGATCTTTTCCGGAGGGATTTCACGATCAATACCTTGGCTGTTCAATTGAATCCTGATAAGTTTGGCACACTTATCGATTTTTTTGCCGCACAGAAGGATATTAAAAAGAGGGTAATTCGAGTTTTGCACAACCTGAGTTTTGTCGAGGATCCATCCCGTGTATTTCGAGCCATACGATTCGAACAGCGTTTTGGGTTCTCTGTAGGCAAAGTCACCGCAGGACTCATTGCAAATGCCGTTAAAATGAATTTCTTTAGGCGGCTCAGCGGTCGGAGAGTCTTCGCCGAACTCCGTCAGGTTTTCGAGGAGGAGAACCCGACCCCTGCTATTCTAAGGATGCAGGATTATAACCTATTTACCGTTATTCATCCTTCGATGGTTCTTAACAATGAACTCAATTCATTGTTAAGTTCGGTTAAAACCGTGCTGTCCTGGTATGATTTGCTTTTCTTTACAGAAACATATATGAAGTGGGCCGTTTATTTTCTCGCGCTGATGAGTCAATTTGACATGAAAACTTCTGGGGAGATCTGTAAGCGGCTCGAACTTGCACCACGATACACGACAATTTTTCTCAAAGAACGGTTGAAGGCTGAGAAATCCCTTCTGTGGCTCGAACAAAAACCAACAGCTTTCAAACAGCGCACTTTATAAGAAACTTTACGGCATTAAGACCGAAATAATTCTCTACATGATGGCCGTCACCAAGCATAAAAAAGTCAAACAGTCCATATCGCATTTTTTTACCAAATTGAAATATATCGAACCCTCGATCCGTGGGAAAGACCTTCTAAAAACAGGGATAGAACCCGGACCGATCTACAGTAAGGTTCTTCGGGCTGTTTTGGACGCCAAATTGAACGGAAAGCTCAAAACGCAGCAGGATGAACTTAATTTTGTGCGCCAGTATGTTTCATGATACCGGATCCATCAACCGGATCCTAAAAAACACCCGATTTTCAACGATCGGAATTTCTACCTCAGATTGATGCTTGCCAGGCGGCAGGGACTCGATTTTGCTTTATGCGCAACGGAGCGACGATATGAACGGGAAGAAACGGATAGTCAGTGGTATGCGACCTACAGGGCCACTTCATCTGGGCAATCTGCTCGGCGCCCTATCAAACTGGGTGGAAATGCAAAAAGAATATGATTGTTTTTTCTTTATCGCGGACTGGCATGCTTTAACCAGTAACTATGAAGATACAAGCGCGGTATCAGACTATGTCAGACAAATGATGATCGATTGGTTGAGTGTGGGACTTTCAGATGAAAAAAGCACCCTCTTTGTTCAGTCCCATATCAAAGAGCACGCTGAGCTGTTTCTTATTCTTTCCATGATAACGCCTGTTCCATGGCTTGAACGAAACCCGACCTATAAAGATCAGATCGTTCAGATAGATAACAAGGATCTCTCCACCTTTGGGTTTCTGGGGTACCCGGTGCTTCAGGCAGCGGATATTATCATGTACAAAGCCTATGGAGTTCCGGTGGGACTCGACCAGGTTCCCCATGTTGAAATTACCCGTGAAATTGCTCGGCGGTTTAATTTTTTATATGGAAATATTTTTCCAGAACCAGAAGCCATTTTAACCAAAACCCCAAAAATCCTTGGAACCGACCGCCGCAAAATGAGCAAAAGCTATAACAATGCCATTTTTCTATCAGACAACCCGGATAGGATTAGATCGACGGTTGCCAAGATGATTACCGATCCACAGCGGGCAAGAAGATCCGATCCCGGCAATCCGGATGTCTGCAATGTTTTCGAGTTCCACAAGATATATACCGACGCAGAAACTGTCGACAAGATTAGCCATGCATGCAGAAATGCAGAAATCGGATGTGTCGAATGCAAAGGAATTATGGCTGAAAACCTTATAAAGGCCCTTGAACCGATTCGAAATAAAAGAGAACATTATGAAGCTCGGCCGAAACTTGTTGATGACATCATCACCGATGGGTGTAACCGGGCAAGAAAAGTTGCAAAGCAGACCATGAAAAAAGTCAGATTTTCGATTAAAATTTAAATTTGTTGAATCTATAATAGGAATTGTACTCTTCATGTTGGACGAAATTTACACGGCAAAAATAGATGATATTTTTCAAGGCCCAATGGATCTCCTTGTTTACCTGATCAAGAAAAATGAGGTAGACATCTACGATATCCCAATCGCGTTGATAACCGATCAATATCTTGAATACATGGAATTGATGAAGTCACTTAACATCGATCTTGTCGGCGACTTTATTGTGATGGCTGCCACTTTGACACATATTAAGTCAAAAATGCTGCTACCGACCCATTCGGAAGAGGAGGGTGGTGGTGAAGACCCTAGGCTGGAGATCACCGGACCGCTTCTGGAATATCTTCAGATGAAGGCCGCAGCAGAAGAATTGGCCGAAAGAAACATTCTCGGCGAGGATACTTTTGTCAGAGTGCCTGGAAAAGAGGAGTACCCGCCGGACGCCGAGAGTGATTTTATAAAGGTCGGTCTATTTGAACTAATCGATGCGTTCCAACAGATATTGAAAAATGTGTCGGACGACAAGCGGATCGATTTAACGGCCAATGAAAAATCTGTAAAAGAACGCATATCTGAAATTGTGGACATTCTCGAAGTTCAAGGATCGGTCACTTTTCAAGCACTCTTTTCAAAAAATATTACCAAAAGCGATATCGTGGTTACCTTTCTCGCCATATTGGAAATGGTGAAAATCCGTCTGATCAGGATCGCCCAGCATGTCCAGACTGGGATCATCAGGGTATTTTATCTTTGATGGATGAGATTAAAAATATCATCGAGGCACTACTTTTTGTTGCCGAGAGTCCGCTGTCAATCGATCGGATAAAAAACGTCCTCGAGCCCACGGAAACAAAAGAGATCCGAAATGCAATTGCGTCACTTGCAGAGGAATATGGCACCCGTAACGGCGGCTTTTTTTTGTGTGAGGTTGCTGGCGGCTATCAGATCCGGACCCGATCTGAATATAAAATGTGGGTCAAGCGTTTTTTAAAATCAAAGCCGATTCGCATCAGCCGGGCGGGGATGGAAACTCTAGCAATCATCGCATATAAACAGCCTATTATACGTAATGAAATCGAACATATTCGAGGGGTTGACTGCGGTGGTATCCTTCGCATGTTACTGGAGCGAAATCTTATCCGAATTCTGGGACGAAAGAAAATTCCAGGTCGACCGTTAATCTATGCGACGACAAAACAATTTTTAGAGGTGTTCGATTTAAAGGATTTGAAAGAACTCCCCTCTCCCAAAGAAATTGAAAAGCTTGAAACGCTTTCAACTGAAAGCACGGGGCAACCCCATCTGATCGAATCGGAAAAACCTGATGATGAAAAGGGAAAAAATACTTGACTTAAAAAACCGACAACCTATTATAGATTTTTAGATGTTGTTCGCTCAATGATCCCATCCAACTAAAAACTCGCATCGACCACCTTCTCAAGGAGTTTGTATGAACAGATCAGACTTAATCAATTTCCTAAAAGATAAAAATGACCTTGGCAAGCGAGAATCTGAAAAGATCATCACGACCTTTTTCGATGCCATATCCGAATCGCTTGCCGACGGTGATCGTGCTGAAATCAGAGGCTTTGGTAGCTTTACAGTTAAACGATATAAATCATATACCGGTCGAAATCCTAAATCCGGCAAAAAAATCAAGGTGCCTTCAAAAAAACTGCCCTTTTTCAAAGTTGGTAAAGGGTTAAAGGAGATGGTCGACAAATAATTTTAGCGGGCGGTTAACTCAGTGGGAGAGTGCTACCTTCACACGGTAGAAGTCGCTGGTTCAAATCCAGTACCGCCTACCACAATTAACAAGGGTTTACAGTGATCGGTTGCTGTAAACCTTTTTTATATTGATTTTAACATGCCCAATCTCACTTCTTTGTCGCCTGATAGACGCCACCCCAGTCATCGGGCGGGGGCTGATCTAAATAAATGCGACACCTATCAGCCATGACCAGACAGGATTGATCTCTGCCAACCATATTTGATGCCTGTTGGAAAAGCTTCTGTGCTTTTTGCCACTGGCGCTGGCGATAAACTGAAAGACCTTCTGCATAAAGGTCGAAAAATTCGCTTTGCTCCCGAGAAACCGGATCTGTTGATCGGCTGACCAGTTCAAAGACTTTGACCGCCTCTTTTTTACCCACCACCCGAACCGAATCGATTTCACGTAAAACAAACTCATCCTTGACCAAAGAAGCGGTATTTTGGCCGATCAATATTTCGGTGCCATACTGTTTGTTAAGCCCTTCCAGCCGAGAACCCAGATTTACCTGGTCGCCCAAAACCCCGTAAGCAAAACGATGAACGGATCCCAAATTGCCTACCAGCATGGAACCGGAGTTGACACCTGTTCGGGCGGTCAGTTGGGGTCGCCCCAGTTCGGCCCATTCCAGCCGCAGCGCTCTCAACCGATTTCGCATGGCCAGAGCCGCATCGCAGGCCTGATCAGCATGACGGAAATTTTCGACAGGCGCGCCGAATATTGCCATCAGCTCATCACCCACATACTCCTTGAGCGTGCCATGGTTGGAAAAAACCTCGTCGGTCATCTCGGTAAAATATTCGTTCAAAATGTTCACCATCTCTTCAGGTCGATATTTTTCAGAATAACGGGTAAAACCGGACAGATCGGAAAACAGAACGGTCAGGGTTTTAACTTCACCCCCAAGTTTCAACCGATTTGGATCCTCGAGCATCTCTTCGATCACATCGCTGGCCACGTAATGACTGAAAGTCTTTTTGATCCGGCGGCGTTCGCGCTCCTCTGTAAAATAACTAAAAACGGTAAGTACAATATATGTCAACACAAGGCCGAGCAATGGATACACCATGTTCAGCAAGATCCCTGATTCAACAAAAAGCCAGCGGGCCCAAAAGATATAGGCGCTAAACAGCATCAGCGCAAACAGGAACCCCTTAAATGCATTTATGCGCGGCAGGACAAAACCGATTACCAGACCAAGGGCAATGATCGCAAACAGATCAAAAATGCGGGTCCAACTCGGTTTGTTTAAAAAATTCCGGGTCAGAATGTTGTCGATCACCGTTGCATGGAGAGCCAAACCCGGCATGGATGTGCTGAAAGGCGTGATGATATAGTCGGCAATCCCCATGGCGGCTCCGCCCACCAAAATGATTTTGTCCTGAAAGGTACCGGGTTTTATTCGACCCTTGAGGATATCCGTAATGGAATATTGAGGAATCACGGAAGATGGCCCCAGATGATTGATCAACATCCGGCCGTATTCGTCTGTAGGGATGAAAGCATCACCCATCTGGACGCCTTCGACCCCGTGTGCAGCCCCTTTAACCACAAGCAAAGGCCGGTTTAAAAAATACCAGGCCGATTGAACAGCCAGCGAGGCATAAATCCCATCACCACTGCGGATCATTAAAGGTGTCCATCGGATGCTTCCGTCTTCATCGGGCGTTTTGTTATAAAATCCGGATGAATCGGCAACCTGGGAGAAGATTTCCAGATTCCCTTCAGGAGCAAACGCTTCGATTATCGGCAGCGCTTCAACGTTGCGGTCTGCCGGACTGACCAGAGGGTAACGGGAAGCGGAGATCCGGGTGAGCTGATGCTGTATTTCGGCGGGCGTTATCTCGTAATTCAGGTCCTCCCGGGCCATATGGAAGAAATGACCCAGAACGATTGCAGCGGATGTCCGTTTAATGGCATCAGCCAGTATCTGATCGTTATCGGTTTTGACTCTATAGACATCGAGAAATTGAGAAAGCTGCTTACTATTGAGTTGCAAAGCTTCAATTTGTTTATTCAGCTGATCGATGAGCTGCAGGCCCGAATTTTCCTCCGGTTCCAAAAAACCGATGTCAAATGCAATTACCTTTGCCCCATCCTCAGTCAAAGTATCGATCAATGCGGCAATTTTAGATCGGACCCATGGCCAGCGGCCCTCGGCGTCCAGACTTTTCTCGTCGACCATGGCCATCGCCACCACACCTGAGGATGGGATCGAGCCTCGGGATAAGAACCGCAGGTCAATGGTTTTGAGCTCCATCAGATCTAGAAACGGGACACTGATCAGGAAAAACAGAACCACCAGAGCGGAGATAAGAAGCGTAATAGAAGCATAGCTAGGTGCAAAAAGGCGTTTTAAACGCTTCATTATTGTTATTATTGTTTTTTCAAAAAAATTTTTATTTGCCCCACACCAAATGCGGCACCATGCCCCACCGGGGGTGCGAAACTTGAGTTAAGTAATAAGAGACATCTGAAGTCCTCGCAAAGATATCAAAGTACAGATAAAAAAACAATGTCAACAATTTGCTCAAGAGGAAGCGTTTGACTTGGAAAGATAAAAATGGTATGGTACTAGATAGCCTCAACAGAGGTTTTAAGCCGCTATTTCTATCATATTCACTGATTGATCCCGTCATATCATAAAAAAACCGCTGTATTATGAATGTACAGGTTCTATAGGCACTCGCTTTTTAAAATCACACGGCCCGGTATGTATAGGAAGGTAGAAATGATTACAAAATCATACGGTTCTCGCAGTATATTCCTTTTTATTATTGTTTTTTCCCTTTTGGCTTGCGCTGCCCCCTCTTCATTGCCGCCATCAGCATTGATATCCAAGGTAAAGTTTATATCCGATATACCGGCCGGCGCCATTTTGGGCCTGGCAGTCGATTTAGATAGCCGGTTGTTCACCGCACAAAAAGATGGAAGTATCGTGATTATTGACCGCCAGGGGAAGCAGCGTATTAAACTTCCGGCAATCAATGATCAGGGCCGACAAATATTAAAAAGACCCTCTCATGTTACAATTTTTAAAGATAAAATCTACGTGACGGATACGGCGCTGAACCAGGTGATCTTATATTCCCTGGACGGCACATGGTTGGACAGCTTTGGCAGCCGGGGAAGTGGTTTCAAGGAATTTAAAACCCCCCTTGGAATTGCTGTCTACCAAGGGGTTATTTTCGTCGCTGATTCCGGTAACAGGCGGATTCAGATTTTTGGCCCCAATGGCGTATATCTCAGATCGATTGGTCCAGTCGTTGTCGATAAAAGCGAAGGTTCCAAGAACCCTTTGATGAAAAAATCCGTTGCTGAAGGTAACAAAAAGCCCAAGATTATTTTGCGGTATAAACCGATTGATGCGGCAAGCAAAAAACCGAAGACCATTCTGCTGAAAAACCCCACTGATGTGGCAGTCGACCATCAGGGGTTTATCTATGTCGTGGATAAGGGCGACAATAGCGTAAGAATACTTAATCAGATCGGTAACTATCTAGGAAAACTGCCAAATGCTAAAAAACCGTCTGCGATTTCGCTGGGACGAGACGGTTTTTACCTTGCGGATCAGGAGAGTTTCTCCATCCTTAAATATGACTTTGATGGTAATCTGTTGTACACTTTCGGTAACAGAGGCGGGGCTCCGGGTCAGTTTGGCAGCATCACCGACATTGCTCTTGACCATACGGGCAAAATTTACGTGGCTGATGCGAAAAGAGGGTTGATTCACGAATTTTT
>PVMS01160553.1_pt1 | contig 13342 bp, 12 predicted proteins | sample 1853461 | NCBI WGS metagenome assembly PVMS01 (sample SAMN08582032, study PRJNA380276) | Marine sediment metagenome, whole genome shotgun sequencing project. | isolation source: ocean sediment barecode stripped | collected 2017 | reverse complement strand
GGCGTAGTACCAGCGCTTCGGGTCGTGCGGGCTGACGATTATCGGCGTGTTCCAGTTCCATTTGTAATCGTTCTCGCCGCTTTCCGGATGCGGCGCAATGTAGACGCGCTCCTGCGTACGCCGGTCGTAGCGCGCGAGCCCACCGTACTGGTATTGCGTGTAGATAATATTGGGATCGGTCGGGTCGAACTGCGGCTCATAACCGTCGCCGCCCAGAATCAGCTTCCAGTCAGAATTCGTAATGCCGTGGACTACCGTGGTCCGCGACGGCGCGCACAGTGAATTGTTGTCCTGAGTGCCACCGCAAACGTTGTAGAACGGCTCGGCGTAGTCGGGCTGGACGCGATAGAACTGCGTGATCGACAGATTCCGCACGTGCCGCCAGGTAATCCCTAAGTCCCAGGACTCGTAGATACCACCGTCACCGCCAATGTACAGGTGATCGGTGTTCTCGGGATCGATCCAAAGCGCATGATCGTCGACGTGGCGCGACTCTGCGACCAACGGGCTGAATGACTGGCCGCCGTCCTCAGACTTCATCGTGAACGTATTGAGCGCGTACAGGCGACTCTCGTTCTTCGGGTCGACGACGATCTCGTTGTAGTACTGCGGGCTCGTCGTCATGTACTCCGACCTTTTCTCCCAGTTGCTCCCGAAGTCGGTCGACCGGTAGACACCCTTCTCTTCATCATTGGCTTCGATGATTGCGTAAATCATGTCCGGATTGCTCGGCGCCCCGGCCAGGCCAATGCGGCCCATGTGATCGCCCGGCAATCCCGCCGAAATCTTGTTCCAGGTTTTGCCGCGATCGGTACTCTTGTGGATACCACTGCCGGGCCCGCCGTTGATCAACACCCAGACATGGCGGCGGCGCTGGTAAGTTGACGCCACGATGACGTCCGGATTGCGCGGGTCGACGACGAACTCGTTGGCGCCGGTATGTGCATCAATCTCAAGAATGCGATCCCAGGTCGCGCCGCCGTCAGCAGTCCGATACAGGCCGCGATCGCCGCCGTCATTCCAGAGCGGCCCCTGCGCTGCGACGAGCACCTCGTTGGAATCGTCCGGGTTGATCCAGATCTGGCTGATATGGCCCGAGTCCTTGAGGCCGACGTTCGTCCAGCTCTTGCCGCCATCCGTCGACTTGTAGATACCGTCGCCGTACGCCACGGAGCGCTGCGCGTTGTTTTCACCAGTGCCTACCCAGATGGTCTTAGCGTCGTTTGGGTCGAGTTCAACAACACCAATCGCGTACGACCCTTCGTTCTCGAAAAGAGGCGTCCACGAAATGCCGTTGTTGTCGGTCTGAAACAGGTTTCCTGAGGAAATCCCGACAAGAAACTTATTGCCACCGCCGGGGTAAAACGCGAAGTCGGAGATGCGACCCGACGTGATTGCGGGGCCAATGTGCCTCAGAGGCAGGCTCGCAAGCGGATTGCTGTCCTCTTCATCGTCTGCGGCAAAAGCACTTGCGGCAAAACCAAGGAAGAAGAAAACACTCAATACATACAGACGTACATAAACGATCATTGCATTCCCCGTTCAAGTTTGAATTCTCTGCGCGCAATGCTGGCGCGCTCAGCCGGCAGTGCTGACACACTATGGATTTCATCGATTCTTGCGACGCGATTCCTTAGCCCCGCGCCATTCGCAATCTGAATGTTGAGGCCGGGCCTGGCGTTCATCTCCAGAATCAAGGGACCCCGGTCACGATCAATGACCATGTCGACGCCCAGGTAGCCTAGCTCTGTCACCTCGTATCCTTTCGCCGACGATTCCAGGATGAAATCCCAGTGCGGAATTTCGAGGCCCGCGACCAGCGCGCCGGTATCCGGATGCTCATCGACAACTTCGTTGTCCAGCACGCCATTAATGGTGATGCCGGTGCCCATATCGATGCCCGCGCCAACCGCACCCTGGTGCAGGTTGGCCTTGCCATCCGAGGCGCGGGTCGGCAAGCGGACCATGGCTATCGCCGGATAGCCTCGATAAACGACAACACGAATATCAGGCACACCCTGGTAGCTCACACCGGCAAACACAGGGTCGAAGCGCACGCAGTACTCGATCAGCGCCTTGTCGGGATTACCGCTGAGGCTGTATTGACCGCCGACAATGTTCGACAGGTGATAGAGAATCTCTTCCTCTGAGACGATAACGCCGCTGCTAAGGCGGAAACAGTCGCGCTTGCGCTCGCTGCGGCCCGTCACGACGAGGATGCCGTCACCGCCACTACCTTGCGCGGGTTTGATAACGAAACTCTCGAGGTTTTCGACGATGCTCGAGAACGTCCGCACCTCGCCCTGGTTGGTGATGACGCCGTAAAGATCCGGTACGGCCATCCCGGCCTTGAGCGCAAGCTCCTTGGTCAGCACTTTGTCATCAACTCGCGGGTACAAGCCCCGGGGATTGTGGCGCATGATGAAATCGCAGTTGCGCTCGTTGAGACCAAGAACTCCCGCTTCGCGCAGTCTTGCAGCCGTGCCCAGCATCAACCCGACCTCAGCGCCTTGAAGCGCTGCAGCTCCGTGAGACGATAGCCCGTATAGCGGCCTGCCAGCACAACCAGTGCGAGTACGACGAGCAGCAACTCAGGGAATGTGAATATCAGGTGCTCGAGCCACGACATGCCCATGAAGACGTAGGCTGCAACCGCAACGAAGAGGCTGCCCAGACCCGCACGTATCGCGTCAGCTGCGCCACGCTCTTCCCATACGACAGACATGCGCTCGATGGTCATCGCAATAATAACCATCGGGAACAGCGCCACTGAAAGTCCGGTCTCCAGCCCCAGTCGGTGCGAGGTCAGGCTGATTAAGAGCATGAGCATCACCACAACGATCAGAACGGCGCTAAGGCGCGGCACGAGTAACAGTCGCAATCGTTCAAGGAGAAAGCGAATACTAAGGCCGAGTGCGACCAACAACGTAAACAGGATGACGCCCCATAACAACTTGGTCTCACGAAACGCGAGTGCAATCAGCACCGGCATGAACGTGCCGAATGCATCGATGCCGACAAAGTTGCGCATGATCACCATGACCAGCGCGCCAATCGGAATCATGAGCAACACGCTGTATACGGCCTGAGTCTGGATCGGCAGGCGGTAGAGTGAAAAATCGACGGCGCTGGTACCCAGCTGCGCGGCCTGCGTTTCTGCGATTACCACCGCGTCGAGATGATTCTTCTGAATTGCAAAATCAACCTTGACGTTGCTTCCGCCCGCAACATTGACCAGCGCTTCGTTGCCGCGCCACCACACAAGGTAGCGGTCCGGCAGCATCTCTTCCCCTGTTGCCGGGTTGAAGTACAGCCACTGGTCACCGTCGTGCACTTCAAGCCATGACACGAGTCGTGCAGAGCGCTGCCGACCGGCGAGCGGGAAACCATGGATCACTCGAGACGGAATTCGGGCCGACGCCAGTACTGTCGTTATGACGCCGACAAACTCGGCATCATTCGACACTCCTAAAAGTAACAATTCCACATTGGCATCGGGCGACGGGTCGCTTATGCGGCGCAGCAATTCCGCCGTGAACGAGGTTATGTCCGCGGAGTGATCACGCGCATGGTCGACGAGTACATCGACCGCGGTCTTCAGAGGTTCATTTATTACGGGTACCAGCGGGAATGGTGGAATTGTGTCGGATTCGTCGACCGTGTCGTCTTCGTAAACAGACATTCGGTAGTAAAGCGTCTGATCACCATCCGCGCGCCGAATCGTCCATTGTGCAACCCGACCGCCGTCGCCGTAGTCGGTACCGAATCCATAACCGCGTGACACCGAATGCTCGTTGAGCGTGCGGAAGCCCGGGGTTAGCGCTGGTATCTGCAGCTGCGCAGTTATCGATCCGGGGCCGCTTTCGAAACTGACAGCGGCCTCAATGGTCCAGACTGGATTTTCCTGGTCCTCGCCCAGCGGGAACCCAAGCACCTGCCATTTGTACGAAAACACGGAGAGGCCGATCACGGCCAGCAACGCGGCAAGCGCGTAGACATATTGCTGCTTCATCGTCCCCCCAATCAGGCATCAGCCGACGCCCAGCGCTACCTTAACGGCATGTTCTCTTATTGGGCCACTGCGGTTGAATGCCCGCATGCCGGCCGTTCTCAGTTCCCCGAGTACGGCAGAGTCTGTCGTAAACAGGCGATTTAGGCCAGTCATGAAGTGCAACATAGTCGCATTTGCGCCTTTGCGTGCCCGCTCATAGCGCCGCAACACCGGCCGGTCTCCCGGATGAAGCCCTTCCCCAATTGCGCCTGAGATCTGGGCTGCGAGCTCTGCCGCGTCCTGCAGACCCAGGTTGGCGCCCTGCCCCGCCAGCGGGTGGATGGCATGGGCGGCATCGCCGATGAGCGCGAGGTTCGGCAGTACATAATGTGTGGCATGGCGCGCGCACAATGGAAACGCGCCTTTCGGGCCGGCGACCTCGAGACTGCCGAGGACATAGTCGGACGCCTCGCTCAGCATGCGTCCTGTCGCAGCATCGTCCGCCGCAAGCGCTGCTTTTGCCTGCTCCGGCGTAGTCGACCACACGACTGATACACGACCGTCCTGAAGCGGCAGGATGCCCAGTGGCCCGGCGCGCAGAAACCGTTGCAACGCAGCCCCATCGTGGCATTTTTCCGGCTGCAGATGCGTAACAAACGCAGTCTGCTCATACGGCCACTCACTGGTCTCAATACCGACGGCTGACCGAACGAACGAGCGCGCGCCATCTGCGCCAATTACAAGATCGGCTGTCAGTGACTCACCCGACTCCAGATCCAGTTCGTAGTGTCTCGCGGTCCTCCGCAACTTGCTGATCAGGCTCTCGAACCTCAGCGTCGCATCCGTACGGTCCAGTTGATACAGCAATACATCCTGGAGCAATACATTCTCAACGATGAAGCCGAGTTGTTGTATGGCAAATTCATCGGCATCGAAGCGCAGTGCCGCGGCGCTTTCGGGTGTATCGCTCTCGTCCCAGATACGCATGCTTGTGTAAGGCCCGACGCGGGTTGCTGCCGTGTATTCCCAGGCACCAACCGAATCGAACATCTCGGCGGTCCCGGTAGCGATCGCCGAGACACGAAGTGCAACGTCGTCGTTGGGAGAAAACACGGGGCGCGGCGCGGCATCGACCAGCGTGATGTCCAGCGCGTCGCGTTGCGGGCCCTTCGCCAGGAGCGTCGCTGCCATCAGGCCGGTTACGCCTCCGCCAACAACGACGATTCTGTAGCGGCGATTCATTCGATCGGTACTCCGCGCGCGAGTCGCGGCAACCTGCCCGCAAGCCCCATAGTGTGTCTGGCAAACACAGACCGGACGCCCGGAACGAGATCGAATCCGAGCATGCCGATATTGCGCAGCGTGCGCAGTGGCCAGCGCTCACTCCCGAAAAGTTTCACGAGACTATCGGTGAAGCGGACGAGCTTTTGCTGGTCTGCACGCCGCCACCTCGCATATTGCTCGAGCACGAGGGAGGCACCCGGATCGAAATCACCCGGCGAGGCCTTCGCATCAGCGACACAATCCACGATCGCCGCAACGTCGCGCATACCCAGGTTGAAACCCTGCGCTGAAACCGGGTGCAGGCCGTGCGCGGCGTTGCCTATAAGTACGCTGCGCGTGGCCGACAGGCGCAGAGCCTTGCTAAGTATCAATGGATACGACGCACGTTTACCGACCCGCGAGAAAGTCCCGAGCCGAAAGCCGAACTCCTGTTGCAGCTCGCCGAGGAACTGGTCGTCATCAAGCGCCATAACGCGCTCGGCATCCTCTTCGGACACGGTCCACACGAATCCAGCTCGCCCATCCGCCACAGGCAGGACTGCAAGCGGACCTTGTTGTGTGAAGCGTTCGTACGCGGTGTTATCAATATCTTTTTCGGGCAGCAGATTGCCGATTACTGCGCATTGCCGATAGTGGCTTTTCTGCGCCGTTATACCCATCATCTCGCGCACTGACGAGTTCGCACCATCCGCTGCGACGAGCAAATTGCAGCTTAGCTCTGTCTTCTCACCATCCGCGCCCTTGACGACCGCCGTGGCATTGTCTTGGGCAAGATCGATGTCAACGATTCGCGCCGGGCACAGAACGTCAATGGCATCGAGATCATCAAGCGCATCCTGCAGCACACCGCCAAGCACTCGATTGATAACGACATACCCAAGCGCCGCGACACGCTGTTCCTCAGCATCAATATGAGAGAAACCAAAGCGTCCCTGGTCAGACACATGAATGCTGCGAACAGGTGTCGACGCCGCAACGATATCGGGCCACAAGCCCATGGCTTCGAACATCCGCTGCGTGCTGCGAGACAGGACAGTCGATCTGTCGTCAAAACTCGGCTGTGCGGCTTCCTTGCGGGCGATCGCCTCAACAACCGCGACACGCAGCCCCAGCGGTGCCAGCGCGAGCGCGAGGCTCGTGCCGATCATGCCGCCGCCGGCAATGACAATATCGTAGTGTTGTGCGTCGTTGCTCATGCGCTTTGCATCAGGGATTCAATCTCGTCGGGGTCCTTCGGCAGCCCTTTGCTGAGTACGTCAGGACCTTTCGCAGTAATCACGACATCATCTTCAATGCGGATGCCAGTATTTCGGAAGCGCTTGGGCACACCACGTTTATCGGGAATGTAAATACCGGGCTCCACGGTCGTCACCATGCCTGTCTCAAGAACGCGCCACTCATCGCCCACCTTGTAGTCGCCGACGTCATGCACATCCATGCCAATCCAGTGACCGGTTCGATGCATATAAAACTGTCGATAGGCGCCTTCCTTGATGAGCTTTGGTAGCGAACCATCAAGCAAGCCAAGTTTCTTCAGACCTTTCGTAACTACGCGCACGGCGGCATCGTGGGGGTCGTTCCAGTGATTACCTTTAACCGTCTTTTCGATCGCAGCGAGCTGCGCCTCGAGCACGATTTCATAGACAGCACGTTGCTCGGAACTGAATCGGCCGTTCACAGGAAACGTGCGCGTGATATCCGATGCGTAGTAGTCGAGTTCGCAACCCGCATCGATGAGTAGCAAATCGCCGTCCTGCAACTCGTCGCCGTTCTCGACATAGTGCAGTGTGCAGGAATTGGCGCCGCCGCCAACAATTGGACTGTACGATGACCAGGCACCATTGCGCCGAAATTCGTGACGAAATTCAGCTTCAACCTCGTACTCAAATAGCCCCGGTCGCGTCATTTGCATCGCACGTTTGTGCGCCTCGACCGCAATTCTGGCCGACTTGCGCATAGCTGAGATCTCACCCCGGCTCTTGTACAGCCGCATGTCGTGCAAGAGATGGTCAAGCGCGACAAATTCCTGTGGTGTATGCAATCCGCGCGACGTACCGGAGCGCAGCGAGTTGACCCAGTCCGCAATGCGCGAATCGAAATCCGAATACATGCCCATCGTGTAGTAGACGCGGTTGCAGCCCTCGATAAGGCCCGGAATGATGTCGTCGATATCATCGATCGGGAACGCGTCATCAGCCCCGTACTCCGCTACAACGCCATCCTGGCCGGCGCGCGAGCCATCCCACAGTTCCTTGGTCGTGTCCCTTTCACGACAGAACATCAGGTACTCGCCTTGTGGCCTGCCGGGCACCAGGACCGCCACAGCCTCAGGCTCATCAAAGCCGGTCAGGTAGTAAAAGTCGCTGTCCTGTCGATAGCGATACTCGACATCGCGGCTCCGCATACGCACAGGTGCCGCTGGCAGGATCGCGATTCCCCCAGAGCCAACCATGCGCATCAACTGCTTGCGCCGGCGTTCGAATTCCGTGTGTTTCATTGTTCTTCCGTGTGCCGGATATCGGCCAATTCCTCGTAGGCCAGCTGGGCAGCAACCCGCATGTATTCAACTATCTCAGCGTAAGCCGCTTCATTGTCCTCCTCATCGAGTTCCTCGTCGATAGCTGCCCGCGTAATCTGCAGCATGTCCCGAATAATATCGGACAACGGTTCGGCGCCGAGCCGGTCCTTGAGCGCCTGTTCGTGTTTCGAGGAAACCAGACCATGCAGAAACGCCTCGCACCAGTAAGCCATCGCCTGAGTGCGCTGCTCGGCATTCGCATGATCGTCGGGCAACAAGGGATAAAACTCCGACAGTCGTTCCGTCAGCTGCCAATATGTTCCCTGGTACAGGGAGTCCAGCATTTTCTGGCACTCCTGGCGTAACGCGTTTGCCTCATCAGTTCCTTCAAGCACCTGCAGCAACCAGTCCGGGCCGGCGGACACGCCGGCGACTGCCAGTCGCCCTGTCAAAAGCCCGTGTGTCTGCGCAGCATCCCAGCTTGCACCGCACCGTCGCAGTGCACTACCAAGTTCTTCAAAGCCGACTTTTTCATCCATCCGGATGCCAACCTTTTCAATTACGCCAATCCCTTATGATCCCACGGACCGCTGCGTGAGACCATGTTCGAAGCTCCGCCCGGAAAGGGATGATTGATTCTGCGGAAACGCGTGACTATATTGACCATATGGCTGAGAACATGAATACGACCTTTGAACACGAACTCAAGCGACTCGAGAAGCGCGTGGACGCGCTCGTTCGTGTTTGCGACCAGTTGCAGGATGAAAATCGTTCACTGAAACAGCGCCAGGATGTCCTGACATCGGAGCGCGCCAAGTTGCTGCAGAAGAATGAGCAGGTTCGTGCGCGCGTTGAAGCGATGATCGGTCGACTGAAAGCTATGGAACAGGGTTCCTGATCCGTAACATTACAATGCAGTAACAGGCAGATGGAGTACGCCGAATGACCCAACAACTCGCGCAGGTAAGTGTCCGTATTCTCGACAAGGAATACCAGGTTGCCTGCCCAGCTGAAGAGCGCACAGACCTGCTCGACTCAGCAGAGATCCTCAACAACAAGATGCTGGAGATTCGCGACAGCGGCCGCATCGTCGGGTTGGACCGTATTGCCGTAATGGCGGCTCTGAATATGGCCAACGACCTGATCCACGCGAAGGCGCGAGACCAGGAACTGGAAGGCGGCATCAGTGACCGCCTCAAAATAATTTCGGACCGTGTAGACAACGTCCTGAGCGGCTCGCAGCGGCTCGACTTGTAATACGCGGAACCGGCACGATAATGGAATTGGCGCTTCCTGCGGTGTTCGATACCGATCTGGAAACCTCCCGACCCTAAATTTCTATCTCGGGGTCGCTGTCTGTCGGCTGCATATGTGCACAACCGTTTCGACGGTAAGCCTGTTACAGCCACGGCTGACCCCACCTGTTGCTCCGGTTCGAGAGCGAAGGTCTGTGACGGCACAGGCGGGAAGCGCCTCCTTTTACATCGCCCCTCATGATGTCTGGTCCGATGAATACACTTCGAAAAAAAGCACTACGTGCTCGCCGTGGCATGTCCGAAGATGCGCGTGCATCTGCCTCTAGAAGAATCTGCAATCGCGTTTGTGATTCGCGCGAGTTCTATTCGAGTAGAGCGGTTGCCTGTTACTTGCCGATGGTTGACGAAGTCGACACGCGAATGATTGTTGAACGCGCCTGGCGCGCAAACAAGCGCATTTACGTGCCGATTTTGCGCAGCAATGCAGAAATGTTGTTTTGCGAACTCGATCCCGACACTGACCTGGAGCGAAACAGTTTCGGTGTTTGGGAGCCGGTGCGCGGATTTCTAATCGAACCGCGACACCTCGATTTGGTTATCACGCCGACAGTTGCATTCGATAACAACAAGAATCGTATCGGCATGGGCGGCGGATATTTCGATCGATGTTTTTCATTTCTCCGCCATCGCAAACACTGGCTTCGCCCGAAATTACTTGGCATTGCTTTTCAATGTCAGGAAGTCGAGGAAATTGCGCCAAATCCTTGGGATATACCGCTTTATCGGATAATCACCGACAAGGAATAGCCACTTTTTTCCGGAACAACGACACTATCTCGGTTCGCACGCGTGTGTAATTGCAGAGCTACTCTTTTCATTTCCGCGCTTCCCTTTCTGTTACTTCAATGCCTGACACGAATCAGATTCGTCACACATGTTCGGCAAACTATTTTTCAGCTCATTTTGATTTGCACGAGATCACCTTCCGCATCTTTTTGGAAGACGTGCAAACACGTTTTCTTAATCGCTTTTGCGTGCATTGTTGTGTCGCCCTAAGTCGCTGGATTTTTTGGGATTGTTGCGTATACTCAAGCGCGGGTACCCGACACGGAGAAAATTGATGGCTACCAAAAAGAAGTCTCGTAAAAAAGCTTCGAAGCGCAAAGTCGCGAAGAAGCGGAAAGTAGTACGGAAGAAAGCTACGAAACGCGTAGCGAAAAAGAAAGTAACAAAACGTAAGACGAAGAAAAAAGTCGCTAAGCGTAAAGCGAAAAAGAAAGTCGCTAAGCGTAAGACAAAGAAAAAAGCTACTAAGAAGAAAGCCAAGAGAAAGGCGAAAAAGAAAGTAGCTAAACGGAAAACGAAGAAGAAGGCTAAGAAGAAGGTAGCTAAGCGCAAGACGAAGAAAAAAGCTACGAAACGCAAGGCTAAAAAGAAAGTAGCCAAGCGTAAGACGAAGAAAAAAGCTACGAAACGCAAGGCTAAGAAGAAACCAGCCAAGCGTAAGACGAAGAAGAAAGCTACCAAGCGGAAAGCCAAGAAGAAAAAGGCTACCCGCAGAAAGAAACGGTAGTTAGCTCGTCGCTTCGGAAGAGCCTTCTTCCAAAGCAAGCAAAAGGGCCCGCCTCGGCGGGCCCTTTTCATTTGGTCCGGCTAGCCAAACTGTGCGGAATCGCACGTGCATTTCACGGCAATTTGACTATAGTACGAAGCTATGGATGCAACCGAGAAGAAGCGCACAGCTGCCAGAGCGGCGATGGAATTGATTCAACCAGGTACGACGCTGGGCGTCGGCACTGGCTCGACTGTTAATTGCCTGATCGAGATCTTGCCCGAGGTACGTGACCGAATAGACCTTGTCGTCTCGAGTTCCAAGGCTTCGACAAAATTGCTCGAGGAGCAGGGTTTCGAGGTTATTACCCTCAACGAGACGGGCGATATCGACCTCTATGTCGACGGTGCGGACGAAAGCAACAAGCATCTGCAGCTCATCAAAGGTGGGGGTGGCGCTCTGACACGTGAGAAAGTTCTCGCGGCGGCAGCGCGACGCTTCGTTTGTATCGTGGATGACACCAAACTCGTGGGTATGCTCGGCGGCTTCCCTCTACCAGTTGAAGTTTTGCCTATGGCCCAGGAACTCGTCGCCCGGCGTATGCTCAAAATGCGCGGCCAGCCGGTCTGGCGCGAGGGCTTCATCACTGACAACGGCAACCATATTCTCGATATTCACAATCTGCAGATTGCGAACCCGATCGACATGGAAGCGAGAATCAACCGGATTCCAGGCGTCGTGACCGTTGGCCTCTTCGCAGACCGCCCCGCAGATATTTTGCTGATCGCCGATGACAGCGGCGTGCGTGAGATGCGCACCTGAAGACAAGCCCACTATCCACTGCCGCGATCCTGCTGGCCACCGCCATCGCGTCTTCCTGTTCATCGGGTCCGGAGGACACATCCGCGTTCGGTAACCTGGCACTGACCGGTGCAAAGGTCTACACGCTGGATGAGAACATGCCATGGGCCGAAACTGTCGTAATTCGTGATGACACGATCATTTACGTCGGTAGTTCAGAAGGTGCCTCGGAGCTAATCGGAGAATCGACAGACGTCCGCGATCTCGGTGGGCAGCTTTTGCTACCCGGGTTCATCGACTCGCACGCACACCCGATTGCTGGTGGCGCATATGCCACGGCCCTGTCGCTCGACACCCGGGGAACCGTCGATCAATGGGTAGAGGCGATCGCCGAGTATGCAGACGCAAACAAGGATACCGAATTGCTGTTTGGTTACGGCTTCCTGGCCACCACATTTGGTCCAGTTGGCCCGATAAGGCAGCAGATTGATGCCGTCGTACCCGATACGCCGGTGTTGATCATGGACGAAGGTTTTCACGCGGCCTGGGCGAACACGGCAGCCCTGAAGGCACTCAACATTACCCAGGATACGGCGGATCCGGTCCCCGGTTATAGCTACTACAAGCGTGATGAAAACGGCGACGCAACAGGCTACCTGCTCGAAGGAACCGCTGGCATGGCGATGGAGGCGTTGAGCGCTATTACCGCTGACACGATCGTGGAAGGGACCGGCATCATCGTCGACATCATGAACAGCTACGGCGTTACGGCCGCTTTCGACGGGGGAATCATCGAGAGCGACGATGTTGAGGCTGTGAAGCACATACTCGATCGCGTGGAAGCAGCAGGTTATCTCACCATGCGATTGGTCGGGTCGTCGCGCCCGGAAACCCAGGAGCAATACCTGACAGCGGTGGATACAGCTGATCTCTGGCGCAAGGAACTGCGAGGCGAGCGCTACCACTACAACACACTCAAGATTCCCGACGATGGGACGGTTGAAGGCCGCACGGCGGCCATGTTCGAGGACTACCAGGGCGAGCCCGGTAACTCAGGTGAGACCGTGTTCACTGAAGAACAGATGACTCACATGATCACGGACGCTGCTTCGCGCGACATGGACGTACACGTTCATGCGCTCGGCGAACGTGCAATCCATGAGACCCTGAACGCAATTGAAGCCGCTCGCAAAATGCACCCTGACAGCGAGACGCGCTACGCGATCTGCCATATCCAGGTCATCACCGACCAGGACGTACCACGCTTCGCAGAACTCGATGTCATCGCGCAAAGCACACCGCTATGGTCTTCTTACGACACCTACGGAAAACAATTTGTTAGCGAGGACCAGTTCAGTCGCTTCTGGCGTTTCAAGAGCCTGGAAGACTCCGGTGCACGCCTGACGTTCGGCAGCGATTTCCCAGCCAGTGGCGCCGGGACACTCGGCCTCTCCCCGATTGTGCAGATCGAGATGGGGCACACGCGCCAGGAGTTTGGCCAGCCGGACGCGCTTGTACAACCTCGTGAGTCGGAGCGTCTCAGTGTCGAGTCGCTGGTGAAGGGTTTCACGATCGATGCGGCGTATCAGCTGCATATGGAGGATGAAATTGGGTCAATCGAGGTTGGCAAGAAAGCGGACCTTGTTGTTCTGGACCAGAATATCTTCTCAGTCGACCCGTACTCCATTCACAAGACCGAGGTTGTACTGACGGTTATGGATGGGGAAGTGGTCTACGAGCGGTAACCGTAGGAGCACGCTCTCCAAACCCCTGATGAGTCCTTTGTCGAATTACTGCGACACCATGACGTACCAAGCGACCGCTTTCTCGCCGAAACCAGACGCTCAAAACAACAATTTTCGTGAACCTTGGGCGTCTGGAAATGACCCAAAGCGGCCATTCGGACTTGCGGCTCTGGACATCAGCTTCCCAAGACCATT
>PVMS01030063.1_pt1 | contig 13346 bp, 10 predicted proteins | sample 1853461 | NCBI WGS metagenome assembly PVMS01 (sample SAMN08582032, study PRJNA380276) | Marine sediment metagenome, whole genome shotgun sequencing project. | isolation source: ocean sediment barecode stripped | collected 2017 | reverse complement strand
TTTTGTATTTTTTGTATCAGGTTTTTATTTGTATCGGAAAGTGTTATTTGCATTTAATTAAATTTAATTCCTAATATTTTGACATAACAACGCATTAAATTTAATTTAATGCAAATGAAACTTTCCGATACAAATAAAAACCTGATTGATAAAATGCTAAAGGGCGACCGCGCATCCCTGGCAAAGCTCATAAGCACAGTTGAAAATCAAAGACAAAGCGCATCATCCATTATAAGATCAATAAGCCCTAATACAGCAAATACCTATGTGATTGGAATTACTGGACCCCCAGGGTCCGGGAAAAGCACATTTGTAAACTGTTTGACTGCAATATACAGAAAAGAAGGAAAGAAAGTCGGCGTTATTGCAGTTGACCCCTCAAGCCCTTTTACAGGCGGAGCCGTTCTTGGCGACAGGATAAGGATGCAGGATCATACGGCGGACAAAGGCGTATTTATAAGAAGTATTGGAAGCAGGGGAAGCCAGGGCGGGCTTTCCAAGGCTACTTCGCAAATAGTAAAACTCTATGATGCATATGGTTTTGATATAATAATCATTGAAACTGTAGGTGTGGGACAAACAGAGCTGGATATCATTAGAATTGCAAACACGGTAATAGTTTTACTTGTACCCGAATCAGGCGACGTAGTGCAAACAATGAAAGCAGGTCTTATGGAAATAGCAGACATTTTTGTCGTAAACAAAGCAGATAGAGAGGGTGCCGAAAAGATTTCCAGAGACATCAAAAGTATAATCACACACCAGAGCAGAGAAGATAACTGGGATATACCAATACTACTGACCACTGCAAATAAAAATGAGGGGATAAATGAAACAGCAGACTCTATACAAAATCACAGAGATTTTCAGATAAAAAACAATTTGACTGAAGAAAAACTGGAAAAAAACCGGGAAGAGGAGCTTTTACAAATTATAAAAGAGGCATTAGAAAATGAAATATCTAATAAAATGAAAGATTCAGACTTTAAGAGTATAGTCAAAAAAGTTAGAAAAGGCGACTTAGATCCTTATGAAGGTGCTGAAAAGTTTATATCAAAGCTAATTTGATGGTTATTAAAATAAAAAAAGCCCTATTGGATAACACTTTTCCAATAGGGCTAAGTGACTAATCATTATTTTATTTAAAGGTCTAAACTCACAATATCACCCTTTGATATCTGCCTTTTACTCTTAATAACAACTCCAGTAGATACATGCCTTCTAACATTTATTACAACCAGTTTGCCAATTTTGTACCTTGGTACAGTTAAGTTTCTACCTGTATCAAGATCTTTAACCGTCCTTGGATGCTGAAAGATTGAAAAGGTATTGCCAGGAACTATATTATCCTGACTGCCGGCATCAATATAAACAATATCATTTTGAGCAGAATATAATAGATTATTTCTGTTTTCTACAATTACCCCATCAAGCCGGTCACTGCCTTTGCGTATAATGACCTCTTTAACAAATTGCTCTGTAGGCCTTATTCGGGCTCCCCTGTGCATCTCCCTGTTTGAGGCTGTAATTTTAGCAGATGACAGATTCTCACCCAGCACCTCATGAACCTCAAGCTCGCCAAGTATTGCAACTTTATAACCTATTCTTTTCTTGGTAACCGGGTGAAAGACATGCTTTGAGGTTTTAAATACAGTAAAAGTATCTCCGACTTCCACATTTTTTTCTGTGCCCAGATTAATATATGCAAACGTATTTTCTTCAGCCATCATAATCCTGGGTGGTTCGGAATTAATAATAGTACCCATATGCTCCCATTCATCATGACTGATAAATCCAGCCTTATGTGCCTTTGAAAAGTAGAAAACAGGTGGAGGAGGATCAATATCTCCTATGATAAAATCTCTTTTTTCAGGATCAAACTCAACAACAGGAAGTCTTGGAATCTGGCGCTTTAGCGATATTACTTCGCCAGGATAAATCCTGTGCGGTTTATCAATAGCAGGATTAAGCTTCCATAGCCTTGGCCAGAGAACAGGAGTATTATAAAAATTCTTGGAAATTTTCCACAGCGAATCTCCTGGACGAACAACATAAATTGAAACATTATCCTTAACCTGCGGTTCGGTACTTTTTGACTGCATATCTTTTTTTGACTCCATATCTTTATCACCGGCTTTATCCGCTGCAACTGACAAAGCTGTAAATAATATTAGAAATGGTAAGATTAATTTTATTTTCATCGCCTAAACCTCCAAAATAATATCATAAATTCAAGGACTTATTTAACAAAGTTAATATAGTTTAGCATGTTTTTAAGAGAATTAAAAGACCATAGATTAATTTTTTTTAACTTTTTAAAAATAATAAGTAGTCTATAATAGTGATCTGACTTCAATTTAGATTTTTAGAAATGGAAAATACAATATTAATAAACAGAACTTTTAATGAAACCAGGGTTGCATATCTAAAAGAAGGCAGCCTGTTCGAACTTTATGTAGAAAGAACGTCGAAACCTAAACTTGTAGGAAATATATTTAAAGCAAAAGTAGGAAAGGTAATACCAGGCATGCAGGCCGCTTTTATTAATTATGGTGGTGAGAAAGCCGGATTTATCTCAGCTGAAGATGTATATAGCGATTCTTTTGAAAATATTTTTTTAGAACAGCAAGACGATATTCAAGACGGCCATCTGCCTTCATACCTTATTCAGGATGTTTTAACCCAAGGTCAGGATATTCTCGTACAAATACTCAAAAACCCGTCTGGCGGAAAAGGGGCAAAACTCTCATCAAATATCGCTCTGCCTGGCAAATATTTAGTTTTATTAGCAATGGTAGATTTTGTTGGAGTTTCTAAAAAGATTGAAGAAATGCAAGAGAGAGAGAGGCTTATTGAAATTTTAAAAGAAATGAAGCCGCAAGGACTTGGCGTTATTGCAAGAACCGCGAGTATGGGCATTGATAACAAACTTCTTGAAAACGATTTAGCTCAGCTGTGCAAAACATGGGATTACATCAAAAACAAGTCTGAAAAACACACAGCGCCGGTTTTGTTGTATGAAGAACCGCCACTGTATATAAAAACTATCAGAGATCTTGTATCAGACACAACAAAAGTGCTTGTTGATAACGAGGATTTTTATACAGAGATCACAGAATTTATAAAAAACAACTTCCCCAATTTTAATATTCAGCTGCAGCTATACGATGAAACAATACCTCTTTTTACAAAATTCCGCCTAGAGCAAGAAATACAGAAACTGTTTGAAAAGAAAATATGGCTGAAATCCGGGGGTTATCTAATATTAGAAGAAGCAGAGGCGCTTACAGTAATAGATGTAAACACCGGCAAATATCTCAGTGGAGATAGCCAAAATGACACGATTTATCATATTAATAAAGAGGCGGCTATTGAAATAGCTAAACAAATAAAATTAAGAAACCTGGTAGGAATAATTGTAATCGATTTTATTGACCTAAAAGAACAGGAAAAAAGTGAAGAAATATACAATCTTTTCTTAGATGAAATGAAGGATGATAAGGCAAGAACAGTAGTTCATGAAATGTCTCAATTTTCTGTTGTACAGCTTACAAGACAAAAGCTTAGAGAGAGTATTATGGAATATCTGACCAACGACTGTTATGAGTGCCGGGGCACGGGATATTTAAAATCTCATGAAACCATAACCTATGAAATTTTTAGAGAGATTAAAGAAAAACTATCGAATAATAATATAAAATCACTAACTGTAAAAACTAAACCTCAAATAATAGATTATATTAATAATTTCGAAGATGATAATTTGAAATCCTTGGTTGAAAGCTACCAAATAGAAATTATATTTGATAAAGATACAGAAAGTTCAAAGTACTACGAAATTACTGTTGATTAATTGTTAATTTTATAATCTTTAGTAAAATAATAATTTATAAACTTTATATAGTAAGAGTGAATTAAAATGAGCAAAGATTATGTAAAGATATTTGATACTACACTTAGAGACGGCGAACAGGCCCCCGGGTGTGGAATGACAACTGAGGAGAAATTAAAAGTTGCATACAGCTTAGAGAAACTGGGCGTGGATATAATCGAAGCTGGTTTTCCTATTTCATCAGAAGGTGATTTTCAGTCTGTAAAGCTTGTTGCTGAAGAAATAAAAGGCTGTGAAGTTGCTGGTCTTTGCAGAGCTAATCTAAATGATATTGACAGGGGTTGGGAAGCAGTAAAACATGCGCAGCGGCCGAGAATTCATACATTTATTGCTACTTCGGAAATACATCTTAAACACAAATTGAGAAAATCCCAGGATGAAGTTTTGGATATAATTGAAAAAGCCGTCAAACACGCCGTAAGTTATACAGAAAATGTAGAGTTTTCCTGTGAGGATGCTACAAGAACCGAGATAGGTTTTTTGTGCAAGGCTGTTGAACTTGCCGTAAAATGCGGGGCAACAACCATAAATATTCCCGACACTGTTGGATATACCGTTCCAGAAGAATTCCATAATATTATTTCTACGCTTCTTAGCAGAGTAAAAAACCTGCACAAAACAACTTTAAGTGTGCATTGCCACAATGACTTGGGACTGGCAGTAGCAAATTCAATAGCCGCTATGAACGCAGGGGCAAGACAGGTGGAATGTACAATAAACGGACTCGGTGAGAGAGCAGGAAACGCCTCGCTGGAAGAAATTGTTATGGCTCTTAAGGTAAGGAATGATAAAAATCCATTTAATACAGGTATAAACACCGAACATATTTTCCCTACAAGCAAAATTGTATCACAGGTAACTGGCGTAAAAGTACAGCCAAACAAGGCAATTGTAGGAGCGAATGCCTTTGCACACGAAGCCGGCATCCACCAAGATGGCGTTTTGAAAGAGCGCATAACATACGAAATCATGAACCCTGAAGATGTTGGTATACCTTCCAATAAAATTATACTTGGCAAACATTCTGGAAGACACGCGTTTAGAAAACGCATTGAAGAGTATGGATATTTTTTAAGCGATAAGAATTTTGAAACTGCTTTTAAAAAATTTAAAGACCTCTGTGATTTGAAAAAATATGTATTTGATGAAGATATAGAAGCCCTTATAAGCGAAGAGTTTATAAGATCATCCGATTTTTATAAATTAGTATCAGCTAATTTTGCAAGCGGCACGAATATGCAGCCCGTAGCGACACTGACAATTGTAATAGACGGTATAGAAAAAACTGTATCCGAGCATGGTGACGGACCTGTAGACGCCGCATATAAAGCAATTTCAAGAGCCACAGGAGAGTACCCCAAACTTCTGGACTATAATGTTGGTTCTATTACTGGGGGAACAGATGCTCAGGGTGCGGTAACAGTAAGAATAGAACAAGACGGGGTTATTTCTCAGGGACAGGGAGCAAATACTGATATAGTTGTTGCAAGCGCAAAGGCATATATAAATGCACTAAACAAACTGAGATGGAGAAAAGAACATCCGCGAAAAGCATCTTCCAGCGGCGTATAAAAAGCACATTATTCTTCTAATATTATGGCATTTCCTAAAGAAAATTTAAAAACCCTTATAAAAGCACAATATCCTCTTATCTATTTAGTCTCATGGGAAGAAGAGCGAGTAGAGAAAAGTTTAAATACTCTAAAAGATGAGATCTATGGTGAAGATGGAAATTTCTACAGCTGGTCAACCACTAAGGGACTAGTAAATAGTGGAAGTAAAGTCGATGGGTCTGATGATATTATGAAAGCTTTTGATTTTGCTATTGATAGTAGTGAAAAGACTATGTTTTTAATTAAAGATTTTCACTACATAATAAGTGAACCTAAAGTAATAAGAAAACTTAAGGATACGTATGCTGCTTTCAGAAATTCAAACAAAACACTTTTTATAATTTCTCCAACATTAAAGCTTCCTTATGAATTAGAAAAAGAAGTTAATGTAGTTGATATAGATCTTCCTGATGCAGAGGAAACACGGGAAATATTTGAGGATACACTCCGCACTATAAAAAACGAATCACTTGTTTACTCTTTTACTCCCGAACTGAAAAGTGATTGCGTAAACGCACTTTTAGGCCTTGCAGCAATTGAAATTGAGCTTGCTGTAAAAAGGGTTTTAGTTAATAAAAATACTGTAGACAAATCTATTATAGAGGATTTGCTTGAAGAGAAAGTTCAAATAATCAGAAAATCAGGCACTTTGGAATTTATTAGGACTGATGTTCAACTCGACGGTATTGGAGGACTGGGAAACATCAAAGAGTGGCTCAACACAAGGCATTTAGCATTTTCCAATGAAGCAAAAGAGTTCGGATTGGATTTCCCTAAAGGTATGTTAATTATGGGTATAAGCGGTTGCGGAAAAAGCCTATGTTCAAAAGCGGTTTCTACAGCCTGGAATCTGCCTCTAATAAGGCTTGAACTAAATCAGGTATACGGTGGGGCTTACGGAACACCAGAAGAGGTTTTTAGAAGATCAATTAAAACTGTTGAGGCAAGCGCCCCTTGCGTGCTCTGGATAGATGAGATAGAAGCAGGTATTACCAGATCAGGAGAAAAAACAAGCGACAGCCCGGCATCCAGAATATTTGGTTATTTTTTAACATGGATGCAGGAAAAACAGCAGCCCGTATTTATCACAGCCACAGCAAATCAAATAGACCTGCTCCCCCCAGAACTACTTAGAAAAGGCAGGTTTGATGAAATATTTTTTGTAACCCTTCCTTCAAGAGAAGAAAGAAAGGAAATCTTTAGAATTCATCTACTTAACAGAGGAAAGGACCCTAATATTTTTGATCTTGATTCACTCGCTAAAAATACTGAAGGACTAAGTGGTTCAGAAATAGAACAGGCAGTCATTGGAGGACTCTTTGAATCATTCTCTAATAATAAAGAGTTGGATGATAGAGAGCTTATTATATCAGCTTCCTCTATTGTTCCCCTCTCTATTACAATGAGAGAAGAAATCTCCAGCCTGGAACGCTGGGCAGCTGACAGAGCTCAAAAAGCCTCAAGATAGTTTTTTATTCCACCATCTCCTAATTATTTGTTAATTTAGTATATTAATAATCAACTATAAATGCGCAATACTTAAAATGTGAGGCTCTAATCTCCAAATCTAGTTGTATCAACGCTCACAATTTTCACTCTATCATTGTCTTAATTACTATTGTAATTTTATGCAAAATTATTAAAGTAACCATTTAAAAAGTTGCCATAGCGCCCTTAGAAAACTGAAATTTCTTAATATTCTATTAAAAATCATAAAAAATATTGTATACTTGTTGACTTAACGCTAAGTTAGCATTAGCTTTTCTTTAATTTAAAAGTTAAATAAAGTGCGTGAAATTAAAATATAAAGTATAAAATATTATAAATATATATAGTAAGAACCTATGATTATTCAATGTGATCAATGTGATAGAAAGTTTCGGGTGGATAATGCCAAAATCAAACCACCAGGCAGCAGGGTTAGGTGTTCAAAATGCGGCAATGTTTTTTTTGTAGAAAAGAAAGAAACCGCAAAATCTCCAGAAAAATCCGCTGAAGCGCCACCTTCAAACTTAGATAATCTGCAGGTGGACACTGAAGCAAAGATAGGACAGGAAAAAGGTCATATAGACGAGGTAGCCAAAGAAGCTCCAAAACAACAGATTCCTGTTAGAGATGACACTCAGCCAGACAGTGATAGAAATGAAAAAGTTTGGTCTATAGAGCAGGATGAAGACTTTCCTGGCCCGGATTTAGCAAAACCCTCAATCGAAGTAGATATTAAAAGTCAGGATAAGACAGAAGATCAGCCCCCTAAAGAAGATATAGGGCTTCAGACCGACAGTGAGGAGTCTCAGGGAGATTCATCTATATCGTGGGCTTCTTTAGACACAGAAGATAAAGATCAACCTACAAACAAGCAGCTGCCTGATGATGACCTCACTCCACCTGTACAAGCAGAACCGTCTGCCGAAAACAAAGAATTAGAAACTCAGCATACTGAGCCTGAAGTTTCTCAAACAGCTGCCCAAAGTAGCGCAACAGATATAACTGAGCCACCCACTGAAGGACCAAACCTTGAACTTGACATAGATAAGACTAACCAGGTAGACCAGCCGCAGTCTTTTCAAGAATCACAATCCCCTGAAGACATATTTAGTTCTGACTTATCGGTAGATCAGCAAAAAATGTCAGAGATGCAGGCAGGATCTTTCGGCAATACACCGGTAGAACATAGCGATTCTGGTTATGACAGCCCTGTAAAAAAATCCAGCTTTAAACCACAAAGAAAAAGTGTTGGATCAAAACTTGGATCATTTATTGGAAAAATCGTGGTTGCACTGTCGGTTCTTGTGATAATTGGAAGCATAGGGTTAATAATAGCAGTTAATTTAGAAATTCTGTCTAAGGAAAAAACTAAGGAATTAAGAAGTTTTTTAGTGGCCAACCTTCCTATTAATATTAAAAATCCGCTTGAAGGTATAGATATTACACAAACCCAGGGCCAGTGGATAAACTCAAGCAATGGCCCTCTTTTCGTAGTACGGGGCAACATTACCAATTTTTCTGATAACATTGTAAATTATATACAACTGAAGGCAGAATTTTTAAATAACGGACAGATAATATATGATGCTAATATCTATGCAGGTAATACTTTTACAAATAAGGAACTGCAAACCTTGCCTCTAGACGAAATATCAAATAGGTTAAATAGAAAAAATGGAGATATCGATTTCAGCGATCCCAGGAAGCTGGCAGGTAAGAATTATAATTTAATGCCAGGAGATTCAATTAATTTTTATTCCATTTTTCCTTCAAAGAGTCAGATACTAGGTCTAAAACACAGTGTAGAAGTAGTAAACGCAGAAATCATTCTAATAGAAAAATCGGAATAATGTAATTTTCAAATTGCTATTTACAAACTCTAAAGTAAAATACCTCTCTTGTTTTATTTAATAGATAAATATAATGAAAACTACAAAATTGAAAATTAGCATAAGCCAGGACGGACTCCTGCCTCAGGAAACTGTAGATGTGGAAACATTGCAGTTTCCCGTAATACCTAAAAAACTTTTAAAGGCACTTGGTTTTGAACGCGTCGATACAAGCACATTTGTAGGCGTTCTTCCGGTTTTTATCAACCTCTATGATAAACAGCAGGAAATAGAAATAGAGCTTGGTGTAAATCAACCTGAAATGAGAAAAAAAGTATTAGAGGTTATTCAGTTCAATACTCCTGAGGATCAGAGAATTGAACTAAAACCTGAAACCCCCGTTGTAAAACCTAAATCTAAAAGGGGTAGAAAACCTAAAGTAAAAAAAGAAGAAAGCTAGAAATATGTTAGAGGATAAAATCGAAGAAGCTCTAACCTTTGATGATGTAGTATTACTGCCATCCTATTCTGAAGTTTTGCCTGGTGAAGTAGACGTTTCCACGTCTCTTACTTCAAATATCAAACTAAACATCCCCTTAATAAGTGCCGCGATGGATACGGTTACTGAAGCTCAAACCTCCATTTCTATGGCTCAGGAGGGCGGCATAGGGATAATTCATAAGAATTTTAGTATAGAAGATCAGGCTGCTGAGGTGCAAAAAGTAAAAAAATACGAAGGGGGTATGATAATAAACCCTCTTACTGTAAGGCCCGATAATAAAGTTGGCGATGCTATAAACATCATGCTAACTAAAAATATCACGGGGCTTCCTGTTATACGGGGCGACAATACTCTTCTTGGAATCGTTACATACAGGGACCTTCGGTTTGAAAAAAACCTGGACTACCCTGTTAAAAAAATAATGACCAAGAAGTCCAAGCTTGTAACAGTTAAAGAAGACATATCTTTAGAATCAGCAAAACAATTACTTCATAAATATAAAATTGAAAAATTGCCGGTAGTTAATGATAAGTTTAAATTAAAAGGGCTTATCACGATGAAAGATATAGAGAAAATCGAAAAACACCCTCTTGCCTGTAAGGATAACCTGGGAAGACTAAGATGTGGCGCTGCGGTGGGAGTTGGACAAGATAGAGAGCGCAGAATTGAGGCGCTTATTAATGCAAATTGTGATGTGATTGTTATTGACACAGCTCACGGGCATTCTAGGAGGGTATTAGACGCTGTTAAATCAACAAAGAAGCAATTCCCTGATACTGAACTGATTGCAGGAAATATAGCGACTGAGCAGGGTGCAGAAGCCTTAATAAAAGCTGGCGCAGATTGTCTCAAGATTGGTGTCGGCCCTGGTTCAATTTGTACAACCAGGGTAATTGCAGGAATTGGAGTACCCCAAATTACGGCAATAATGAACGTAGTGAAAGCTGCAAAGAAATACGGCGTTCCCGTGATTGCAGACGGCGGAATAAAATATTCAGGAGATATTACAAAAGCAATCTCAGCCGGGGCAAACTCTGTTATGATAGGAAACCTATTTGCAGGAGCCGATGAAGCGCCTGGTGAAATAATACTCTATCAGGGTAGAACATATAAAGTTTATAGGGGAATGGGATCAATAGAAGCCATGAGAAAGGGCAGCAAGGACAGATATTCTCAGGATGAGATGATTGATTCTAAACTCGTTCCTGAAGGTATTGAAGGAAGAATTCCCAATAGAGGCTCCATTGGAAGCATAATTTATCAGCTTCTGGGAGGACTGCGGGCGGGTATGGGTTATACGGGATGCTTAAATATTGCTGGCCTTAGAGAAAAATCTAAATTCATCAAAATAACAAATGCGGGCCTTAAAGAAAGTCACGTTCACGATGTAATAATTACTAAAGAAGCTCCAAATTATAGAGTAGAATAATTTATAATTTCAATAAAGTCCTTCAAACTTCATAACCCTTTATAAAAATCGTATGAGAGAACTGGTTCTAATTATTGATTTTGGATCTCAATACACTCAGCTTATTGCAAGGAGAGTGCGTGAACTTGGAGTTTATTCAGAAATAAAACCCTACAATTATTCTCTTCAAAAAATAAAGAAAGCAAGCCCGGATGCTATAATTCTTTCTGGAGGCCCATCAAGCGTTTGGGACAAAGGGTCGCCAAAAGTTTCCGATGAATTATTTAATTTAGACATTCCGCTTTTGGGCATATGTTATGGAATGCAGCTTATTGTGAGCAGCCTTGGGGGAGATGTTGAGAAATCAGAAAAGAGAGAGTTTGGGCCCGCTGAGTTATTTATAGAAGACTCAAGCGATTTATTTGGAAACCTGGATAACAAATCAGAGGTTTGGATGTCGCACAGTGATAAGGTTCTTTGCCTTCCCCATAATTTTAAAATTATTGCTAAAACACCAAGCTGCCCCATAGCGGCGATTAAAAATAAAAACAAAAGAATATTTGCAACACAGTTTCATCCCGAGGTAGTACATACTCAAATGGGAAAAGAAATTTTAGGCAACTTTTTATTCAAGATTGCTGGCTGTCACCAAAGCTGGTCTCCTAAATCATTTATAGAGAAAACTATAGAAGAACTAAAAAACAAATTAAACGGTTCAATGTAATCTGCGGTCTTTCAGGAGGTATTGATTCCACAGTTACTGCAGCTCTTCTTAAAGAAACAATCGGCAAAAATCTGCACTGTATCTTTGTAGATACGGGGCTGCTGAGACTAAATGAAGCAAAGGAGATAGTAAGTTCATATAAACAGATGCAGCTTAATCTCAAAGTAGTTAATGCAGAAAGCAGGTTTTTAGAAAAATTAAAAGGGGTAACTGACCCTGAAAAGAAAAGAAAGATCATTGGCAAAGAATTTATTAAAGTGTTCGAAGAGCAATCAAATAAAATAAAAGATGTAAAGTACCTGGCTCAGGGAACTCTATACCCCGATATAATTGAAAGCGTAAGCGTAAAAGGGCCTTCAGCAACCATCAAATCTCATCATAACGTTGGAGGGCTGCCCAAAAAAATGAATCTAAAACTCGTAGAACCTCTAAGAGAGTTATTTAAAGATGAAGTAAGAAAAGCGGGAAAGGTTCTTGGAGTACCTGACGAAATACTCTGCAGACATCCTTTCCCAGGCCCAGGACTTGCAATAAGGATAATGGGCGAAATCACAAAGCAGCGTTTGGCAATACTGAGACAGGCTGATTCACTTTTTATTGAAGAACTAAAATCCTCTGCAATCTATGATGATATATGGCAGGCATTCTCCGTTTTTATTCCTGTAAAAACAGTAGGGGTAATGGGTGATGAAAGAACGTATGAAAATGTTATAGCACTTAGGGCTGTGACAAGCACAGATGGCATGACAGCCAGTTGGGCAAAGATCCCGTATGAGATATTAGAGAAAATTTCGGTTAAAATCATAAACGAAGTGAAAGGAATAAACAGAGTTGTTTATGATATTTCTACAAAACCCCCAAGCACTATTGAATGGGAATAGCAGGACTAATTAAGCTTACTTAATTCTAAATACTACTCTATTGTCAGATACACTGGTTACCTCAAGAGAATCTTTATTGGGAATATTATCAATAATATGTTCTGCAAGTTTCTGACTTTCCATCTTAGACAAAACAAGTAAGTTTAAAGAATCTCCGTAATTAATAGTCCTTTTTAATACTTTTAGTTTTGTAGAAGAATCTTTAATAAGATTATTTATTATTTCAAAGAATTTATAGTTTGCAGCGCCTTCAAAAAGCAATTCTATTTTTAATTTGGAAGTTATCTCAGGCGCTTGTTGATCTGCGTTTTTTACTTTTCCGAGATTAGCAATGATATCTTTTGCAGCCAGTGACGCGTTTTTACTTATGGAACTAACTGCAAGTTGCTCCAGATTTTCACCTGATAAAAATAAGTTTTTATTTGATTCTTTAATCAATTTATTGTTTTTATCGTAGACCTTAATCGTCACTTTGCAAAGAAAGTCATATATTTTTGCCCCCCCTTGCTTATAATCAGAAATTTCTGCATCGATATAGACTTTAACTATAAAATCAGCTTGCTCTTTGCTTACATATGTAAAGCCTGACCCTATAAAAATAGTGGTCATTTCTCTAAGAGCTTTGGACAGTATATCTTTATTTAAAACTTCAGATTTGCTAGAATTATATGAAAGTACAATATAAAAGCTACTGTCTTCGGACAGTTGTGATATATGGTATTCAGGTTTACCGACTGAGTTTTTTAAATTGGCAGTATTTATGCCAACTTTTGTTATAAATAATGTTTGATTTGGTGCTTTGCCTTCAGGAAAAGATTCATTATCTACAAGCACATTAGCATTCAGTAATGAGGGTATAATAATTAATGTAAATAGCGTTAAAGTAAACTTAATCATTTCTGCAATAGTTAATATTTTAGCAAAACTTATTAAATTTAATTAGCTAATTTTTTAAAAATGCCAAATTCACTAAAGACAGATACTAGCTCCCAACCATCAGTACCAAGAG
>PVMS01088895.1_pt1 | contig 13354 bp, 5 predicted proteins | sample 1853461 | NCBI WGS metagenome assembly PVMS01 (sample SAMN08582032, study PRJNA380276) | Marine sediment metagenome, whole genome shotgun sequencing project. | isolation source: ocean sediment barecode stripped | collected 2017 | reverse complement strand
TATACTAACAAATGGAATATTAGGGTTGAATTTGAGTATTTTTCAGATTGCGATGTTATTGAATCTACGGAAGAAAAGAAATCCATAAGTATCCTGAAAAATATCAGGAGTGAAATTAATTGAACATATTTCCGGTAATGATCAGTAATAATATCTTTTAAAAGCTTCTAAAGCAGCATAATCTGCCAATCCAAGAGCATGATATTTTCGAGCTGTTTGGTTGTTTCTGTCTTCTGCTCTTACCCAAAACTCCCGTGTATCATCGCCCTGGAACATAACGCCATCCTTTTGTGATTGATGAAAAAATATGGCATGTCGTTTTTTCAGAACCTGATCCGGGCTCATTGGCACAGCCATATCTATTTGATGAATGTCCCATTCATGCCACGCACCTCTGTACAGCCAAACCCAACAATCTTTCATATAGTCTTCATCTTTTAGTTTGGTTAAGGAAGCAAAAATACCGTCAAGGCAAACTTTATGTGTACCGTGAGGATCTGCTAAATCTCCGGCAGCATATATTTGATGTGGTTTTATTTCAGCAATTAAGTTTGCTATTATTTGTATATCTTCCTCTCCAATGGGTTTTTTCCTAACAGAACCGGTTTCATAAAAAGGTAAATTTAAAAAGTGAATTTGACTATCAGGAACACCTACGTATCTTGTAGCTGCTAAAGATTCTCTTTTACGAATCAATCCTTTTAATTTTCGAACTTTAAGATCATCCTCGATATCGCTTTGTTTGGAATTGATTAAACCAATGATATCGTCAATGTTCTGATTTGTAGGATCAATATCTTTAATTACCTCAGCATATTTAAGTGCTTCATGATCAGAAACTGCGATATTTCCGGAAGTTTGATAGGCCACATGAACCTCATGACCTTGTTCCACCAATCTGTCAAAGGTTCCACCCATAGAAATCACATCATCGTCAGGATGCGGGCTGAAAATAATAACTCTTTTTTTATGTGGTTCAGCTCTTTCAGGTCTTTTAGAGTCGTCTGCATTTGGTTTTCCACCAGGCCAACCGGTGATAGTATGTTGTAATTTATTGAACATTTTGATGTTCAAATCATAGGCAGTTCCTTCCTGAACTAACAAACTCGATAAGCCATTATCATTGTAATCTTTATCGGTCAATTTTAAAATGGATTTCCTTGTTAGATCACATAACCATAAGACCGCTTTACCTGTCAATTCTTTTTCCCATATACAAGGTCCCACCAGCCATGGAGTATTTATTCTGGTCAAATCTTGTGAAGCTTCATCATTTAGAACAAAAGTGGTGTTTGGATGTTTTTGTAAGTAAGTAGCAGGTACTTCAGATGTAATTTCCCCTTCAATAGTTTCTTTAACGATTGATGCTTTATTATGACCCCAGGCTAACAGAACTATTCTTCGTGCTGTCATTACTGTGCCAATACCCATAGTAATGGCCTTTTTTGGAACATTGCTAATTTCTAAAAAAGATGGGGCAGCATCCGTTCTTGTCACATGGTCAAGAATGATACTTCGCGTGCCGGAATTATAATGAGATCCAGGTTCGTTAAAACCTATATGACCAGTTCGGCCGATTCCCAATAACTGAAAATCTAATCCCCCCTGTTCTTTAATTTTAAGGTCATAATCAATACAATATTGATGTAACCTTTCACTTGAAATCATACCATCTGGAATATTGATATTCTCAGGTAATATATCAACATGGTTGAAAAGATATTCATGCATAAAATAGTGATAACTATGAACACTGCTTTTTTCCATTGGGAAGTACTCGTCTAAATTAAATGTCACGACATTACTAAAACTTAAGCCATCTTCTTTGTGCATACGTACCAATTCTTCATAAACCTTGATAGGTGAAGAACCTGTGGCAAGTCCTAAAATACAGTTCTTATTTTTGGCTTGTTTCAACCTAATTAAGTCTGCAATTTCATTAGCAACACAAATAGAGCCTTCTACAGAATGAGAAAAAACGATATTGTGAATTTTTTCAAATCGGGTATCTTCAAATTGCCCTGCCGGTTTGTATTTAATGGTTGAAGGTGACATTTTTAGTATGATTTATATTCTAAATTAGAAAAATTACAAGATTCAAAAAAAGAAAATCTATAAACAACAGAAATAAAACAATGGATAGCAGTTTTTAAAATATAAAGAAGCAGGATTGTTGAATATGTTTTTTTATTATATAAAATTTTGTTATCAAAAAAAAAACTTATAATTTTTCAGACTAATTGAATAATTAATTATTTAAGAAATTATATTTAATGAAATTAAGCTGGTTCAAAGGTGTAAGAAATACTATTCCTGTAAAATATCATATATTATTTTGGTTAGGATATTTTACCTTCAACGTTGTTCGATGGGGTAGTTTCTCACATGATTATTGGTATTCGTTAAAGTCTAATCTTGTGGAATTCCCATTGCATATAGTGTTGGTATATGTAAACATATTTTATTTGATTCCCAGATTTATATTAGTTAAAAGATACAAGCGTTATATACTTTTCTTACTATTTTCACTCAGTGTATTATATGTTAGTAGAGTAAGTTTAAATTATTTGTTTGGAATTGATTATGTCTATCCGGCAGTGGGGGGAATTCAGGTAGCTTTTACATTCAATCATATAGTTTCACATATATTAGGAGAGCTTTATGTGCTTGCGTTTGCTACTTCAATAATATTAACCATTAATTGGGCTTCTGAAAGGAGAAGAGTAGAAAGAATAAAAAAAATACAATTAAAAACAGAATTGAATTATTTAAACTCTCAAATTCAACCCCATTTTTTTTTCAATACCTTAAATAATTTATATGCCTTAACAATTGAAAAATCAGATGTGGCACCAAGCGTTGTATTAAAATTATCTGACATCATGCAATATATATTATACGAAGCCAGAGAGCCGATGATACGATTATATGATGAAATAAATTATATTCAGAATTACCTGGATTTAGAAAGATTAAGATACGGCGATAGAATAATTTCTAATATGGATATTATCGGGAGCTTAGATGAAATAAAAGTGCCGCCATTACTTTTTTTGCCATTTATAGAAAATTGTTTCAAACATGGGGTAAACGAAGATAACCTTATTGAAGTTAATATCAGTATAGAAATTATAAAGAATAAAATGCTTAAATTTAGAGTCGAAAACATGTTTGAACAATTTGATGAATCAAAGGTAAAACATGGAATTGGTGTTCAAAATGTAAAAAGGAGACTTGAGCTGTTGTTTAAAAATAATTTTGAACTGAAAACTATTATTAATGGACAAAAATATTGTGTTCAATTAAAAATTCCGATTAATGAAAATTAAGTGCATTATCATTGACGATGAACCCTTAGCTATCAAAGTCATTAAAAATCATTTAAATGAATTTGAAAACATTGAATTGGTAGCTACATTCAACACGCCCATTGCTGCCTTGCCTGTTATTGAAAGTAATGAGATCGATGTTATCTTTTTGGATATTAATATGCCAAAAATGAGTGGATTGGACTTCTTGCGAACACTTACTAATAAGCCCCATATTGTTATTACAACCGCTTATAGAGAATATGCTGTTGAAAGTTTTGATTTGGACGTGTTGGATTATTTGGTGAAACCAATTCCATTCGGAAGGTTTATAAAAGCAATAAATAAAGTTTACAGTCGAATTAATCTTGAAAAAGACAAACAAACGGAAAACTCATTTAGGGAAGATCCCTATATTTTTCTAAAAGTCGATAAAAAATTAATGAAGATTAAGCTAAGTGATATTCTTTATATCGAAAGCTTAAAAGATTATATTAAAGTGAATACGGTGTTGGGCGACTATTTAGTTCATAAATCGATGACCAGCATATCAGAAGAATTACCAGGTGAAAATTTTATTAGAATTCATCGCTCATTTACTATCGCTATTAATAAAATAAAATCTGTGGAAGGCAATTCTGTTGAAATTGCCAATAGAAGAATACCAATTGGAAGAAATTATCTGCAATCTGCAAAACAAAAAATATTAAATACTAAAACCTTCATTGAATAATTTAATGGACAAATGCTATATTTTGGAATTGTTATTTAATGTTCATAGGAAAATTTTGTTATTTCAGCGATTGTTTAATGTTGATTATAGAAAATAATTAGCAATGATTATTTAAAATGCTATTTTAGAAAAAAAATATCGGATTTATTATTAATATAAAACTTTAAATATGTCAACCACCGTAAGTTCATCTTCCAGTCAAAAAATCAATACAACGGTTCCAATAATAATAATTGCGGGATTATTTGCAATTTTTGGTTTTGTCACTTGGATAAATGGAGCCTTGATTCCGTTTTTTAGAACAATAAACGAATTGACAGATGCCCAATCCTATTTGGTAGCTTCAGCGTCGTATATATCCTTTGTGGTAATGGCATTACCGGCATCGTATCTATTAAATAAAATAGGCTATCGAATGGGTATGTCGGTGGGGTTAGTCATTATGGCGTTGGGAGCATTGGTATTTATTCCGGCCGCAGAAGCCAGAACTTATTGGATGTTCTTAACCGGAATCTTTATTCAGGGAATTGGGATGACCATATTGCAAACAGCGGCGAATCCTTATATCACCATTTTAGGGCCTATTGAAAGCGGAGCAAAACGGATTGCGATTATGGGTATTGCCAATAAGGTGGCAGGTGCATTAGGCTCATTAATATTTGGAGCAATTTTATTGTCTGGTATTGATGAAGTAAAAGAGCTGTTAAAAACGGCTAGTCCTGAAGAAAAAGAAGCATTATTGAGCTCTTCAGCGGATAATGTATTTATGCCTTATGTTATCATGGCAATTGTATTATTTGTATTCGCGATCTTAATTAGAAAAGCGCATCTTCCACATGTTGAACCAGATCCAATAGAAGAATCAGAAGATGGAACAACTACGAAAACCAGTATTTTCCAATTTCCTCATTTATGGTTAGGAGTGTTAACCTTATTTGCATATGTAGGAGCGGAAGTTATTGCCGGAGACACCATTATAGCTTATGGTATTTCCTTAGGCTTCTCTGCTGATGATGCAAAATTCTTTACAACATTCACCTTAATGGCAATGGTTGCAACATATGCATTGGGGATTTTTCTAATTCCTAAGTACATTAAACAGGGAACTGCATTGAAAATAAGTGCAATTTTAGGGATAATTTTTTCAATTTGTATTTTATTTACTACCGGTTTTACTTCTGTATTATTCGTTTCGGCCTTAGGAATTGCAAATGCACTGGTATGGCCTGCAGTATGGCCATTAACATTGGAAGGATTAGGGAAGTTTACAAAAACAGCTTCAGCTTTATTGATTATGGCAATTTCTGGGGGAGCAATTATTCCTCCTTTGTATGGAAGATTGGTTGATACTAATAAATTGGAACGTATAGCCACCGGACTGAATGAATCAGATGCTTTGGTAACTGCTTCAACCAGTAGCTACTGGATCTTATTGCCTTGCTATGTTGTTATTTTATATTTTGCTTTATGGGGTCATAAATTAGGCATGAAAAAAAACTAATATTATAGGTTATGCAAACAAACAGATTGATTGCATTGGATGTATTAAGAGGGTTAACGATTGCTCTTATGATTATGGTTAATAATCCTGGCAGCTGGAGCTATGTTTATCCACCATTGCGTCATGCAAAATGGCACGGCTGTACACCTACGGATTTGGTATTTCCTTTTTTCTTATTTATTGTGGGAGTATCCATGTGGTATTCCTTTAAAAAATTTGGAAATGGAATCACAAAAACCGGATTGAATAAAGTTGTAAAGCGATTCGCAATAATTTTTTTACTGGGTTTATTTTTAAACCTGTTTCCATATTTTAATTTTGAGAAAGTTCGTGTATTCGGAGTTTTACAACGCATAGCAGTTGCGTATGGAATAGCAGCAATATTATGCATGTATTTTAACCGAAAGTCATTGAAATATATACTGGCATTAATTTTACTTGCTTATTGGGGATTATTGTATTTCGGCGCACCCAATGGCAGTTATGATTTAGCCACAAATGTTGTACGGAAAGTAGATCTGTTTATATTGGGTGAAAATCATATTTATGGCGGATTCGGAATTCCATTTGATCCGGAAGGTATTTTGTCTTCTATACCTTCAGTAGCCACTGTATTGATTGGATATTTATCGGGAAGATTCATTGAAATATCAGGCAGTACTATGCAAGGAATTAAAAAAATAATTTTAGCGGGTCTGGCAGGAGTCGGATTGGGTCTTGTTTGGGATTTGGTATTTCCAATTAATAAAGCGTTGTGGACGAGTTCATATGTTATTTATACAGGCGGTCTGGCATTGTTGTTCTTAGCGTTGCTTTTATATATTATAGATATTAAAGGATTTAAAAAATGGTCTAATCCGTTTATTCATTTTGGAACAAACCCATTGTTTATATATTTATTTGCGGGAATATATATTCAAATAATTATTTACTTGGTTAAAATTACTGAATCAAATGGAGAAACCATATCAGGTTATGGTTATTTGTATAAGTATGTTTTTGTGCCTGTAGCAGGAAATATGAATGGTTCATTACTGTTTGCAGTAAGTCATATTATTTTCTTCTGGTTCCTTACTTATATTCTATACAAAAAGAAAATATTTATTAAGATCTAAGTCAAAAAAAAACTCGCTGATCAGCGAGTTTTTTTTTGACTTAGATCTTAATAAATATTTTCTTTTTGTATAGAATATAAGTAAGGAACCAGAAGAAAATAATATGACTTACTGCAAACAGTAATGAACCATTCATATTTCCTGCTACAGGCACAAAAACATACTTATACAAATAACCATAACCTGATATGGTTTCTCCATTTGATTCAGTAATTTTAACCAAGTAAATAATTATTTGAATATATATTCCCGCAAATAAATATATAAACAATGGGTTTGTTCCAAAATGAATAAACGGATTAGACCATTTTTTAAATCCTTTAATATCTATAATATATAAAAGCAACGCTAAGAACAACAATGCCAGACCGCCTGTATAAATAACATATGAACTCGTCCACAACGCTTTATTAATTGGAAATACCAAATCCCAAACAAGACCCAATCCGACTCCTGCCAGACCCGCTAAAATTATTTTTTTAATTCCTTGCATAGTACTGCCTGATATTTCAATGAATCTTCCCGATAAATATCCAATCAATACAGTGGCTACTGAAGGTATAGAAGACAAAATACCTTCCGGATCAAATGGAATTCCGAATCCGCCATAAATATGATTTTCACCCAATATAAACAGATCTACTTTCCGTACAACATTTGTGGCTAAATCATAACTGCCATTGGGTGCGCCGAAATACAATAATCCCCAATAAGCAAGTAAAATTAATGCCAGTATATATTTCAATGACTTTCGGTTAAAATACATGCATAATATTGCTGCTATTCCATACGCAACTGCTATGCGTTGTAAAACTCCGAATACACGAACTTTCTCAAAATTAAAATATGGAAACAGGTTTAAAAATAAACCCAGTAAAAAAATTATTGCGAATCGCTTTACAACTTTATTCAATCCGGTTTTTGTGATTCCATTTCCAAATTTTTTAAAGGAATACCACATGGATACTCCCACAATAAATAAGAAAAAAGGAAATACCAAATCCGTAGGTGTACAGCCGTGCCATTTTGCATGACGCAATGGTGGATAAACATAGCTCCAGCTGCCAGGATTATTAACCATAATCATAAGAGCAATCGTTAACCCTCTTAATACATCCAATGCAATCAATCTGTTTGTTTGCATAACCTATAATATTAGTTTTTTTTCATGCCTAATTTATGACCCCATAAAGCAAAATATAAAATAACAACATAGCAAGGCAATAAGATCCAGTAGCTACTGGTTGAAGCAGTTACCAAAGCATCTGATTCATTCAGTCCGGTGGCTATACGTTCCAATTTATTAGTATCAACCAATCTTCCATACAAAGGAGGAATAATTGCTCCCCCAGAAATTGCCATAATCAATAAAGCTGAAGCTGTTTTTGTAAACTTCCCTAATCCTTCCAATGTTAATGGCCATACTGCAGGCCATACCAGTGCATTTGCAATTCCTAAGGCCGAAACGAATAATACAGAAGTAAAACCGGTAGTAAATAAAATACAAATTGAAAAAATTATCCCTAAAATTGCACTTATTTTCAATGCAGTTCCCTGTTTAATGTACTTAGGAATTAGAAAAATCCCCAATGCATATGTTGCAACCATTGCCATTAAGGTGAATGTTGTAAAGAATTTTGCATCATCAGCAGAGAAGCCTAAGGAAATACCATAAGCTATAATGGTGTCTCCGGCAATAACTTCCGCTCCTACATATGCAAATAAGGTTAACACTCCTAACCATAAATGAGGAAATTGGAAAATACTGGTTTTCGTAGTTGTTCCATCTTCTGATTCTTCTATTGGATCTGGTTCAACATGTGGAAGATGCGCTTTTCTAATTAAGATCGCGAATACAAATAATACAATTGCCATGATAACATAAGGCATAAATACATTATCCGCTGAAGAGCTCAATAATGCTTCTTTTTCTTCAGGACTAGCCGTTTTTAACAGCTCTTTTACTTCATCAATACCAGACAATAAAATTGCTCCAAATATTAATGAGCCTAATGCACCTGCCACCTTATTGGCAATACCCATAATCGCAATCCGTTTTGCTCCGCTTTCAATAGGCCCTAAAATGGTGATATAAGGATTCGCCGCTGTTTGCAATATGGTCATCCCAATTCCCTGAATAAAGATTCCGGTTAAGAACATCCAATAAGTTCTGGCTTCTGCGGCCGGAATAAATACCAATGCTCCCAACGCCATAATGACTAACCCCACCGACATACCCATTCGATAGCCTATTTTATTTAATAGATACGATGCCGGTAATGCCATTACCACAAAGGATATATACGACGCTGAAGCTACCAAATAGGATTGGGCATCTGTCAATTCGTTTATTGTTCTAAAAAACGGAATCAAGGCTCCATTTATCCAAGTGACAAAACCAAAAATTGCAAATAATCCCGCAATTATTATTATTGGAACCGTTGTATTGATTTTTTGACTGGAAGATGAACTTACGGTGGTTGACATATTTAAAGTTTTATATTAATAATAAATCCGATATTTTTTTTCTAAAATAGCATTTTAAATAATCATTGCTAATTATTTTCTATAATCAACATTAAACAATCGCTGAAATAACAAAATTTTCCTATGAACATTAAATAACAATTCCAAAATATAGCATTTGTCCATTAAATTATTCAATGAAGGTTTTAGTATTTAATATTTTTTGTTTTGCAGATTGCAGATAATTTCTTCCAATTGGTATTCTTCTATTGGCAATTTCAACAGAATTGCCTTCCACAGATTTTATTTTATTAATAGCGATAGTAAATGAGCGATGAATTCTAATAAAATTTTCACCTGGTAATTCTTCTGATATGCTGGTCATCGATTTATGAACTAAATAGTCGCCCAACACCGTATTCACTTTAATATAATCTTTTAAGCTTTCGATATAAAGAATATCACTTAGCTTAATCTTCATTAATTTTTTATCGACTTTTAGAAAAATATAGGGATCTTCCCTAAATGAGTTTTCCGTTTGTTTGTCTTTTTCAAGATTAATTCGACTGTAAACTTTATTTATTGCTTTTATAAACCTTCCGAATGGAATTGGTTTCACCAAATAATCCAACACGTCCAAATCAAAACTTTCAACAGCATATTCTCTATAAGCGGTTGTAATAACAATATGGGGCTTATTAGTAAGTGTTCGCAAGAAGTCCAATCCACTCATTTTTGGCATATTAATATCCAAAAAGATAACATCGATCTCATTACTTTCAATAACAGGCAAGGCAGCAATGGGCGTGTTGAATGTAGCTACCAATTCAATGTTTTCAAATTCATTTAAATGATTTTTAATGACTTTGATAGCTAAGGGTTCATCGTCAATGATAATGCACTTAATTTTCATTAATCGGAATTTTTAATTGAACACAATATTTTTGTCCATTAATAATAGTTTTCAGTTCAAAATTATTTTTAAACAACAGCTCAAGTCTCCTTTTTACATTTTGAACACCAATTCCATGTTTTACCTTTGATTCATCAAATTGTTCAAACATGTTTTCGACTCTAAATTTAAGCATTTTATTCTTTATAATTTCTATACTGATATTAACTTCAATAAGGTTATCTTCGTTTACCCCATGTTTGAAACAATTTTCTATAAATGGCAAAAAAAGTAATGGCGGCACTTTTATTTCATCTAAGCTCCCGATAATATCCATATTAGAAATTATTCTATCGCCGTATCTTAATCTTTCTAAATCCAGGTAATTCTGAATATAATTTATTTCATCATATAATCGTATCATCGGCTCTCTGGCTTCGTATAATATATATTGCATGATGTCAGATAATTTTAATACAACGCTTGGTGCCACATCTGATTTTTCAATTGTTAAGGCATATAAATTATTTAAGGTATTGAAAAAAAAATGGGGTTGAATTTGAGAGTTTAAATAATTCAATTCTGTTTTTAATTGTATTTTTTTTATTCTTTCTACTCTTCTCCTTTCAGAAGCCCAATTAATGGTTAATATTATTGAAGTAGCAAACGCAAGCACATAAAGCTCTCCTAATATATGTGAAACTATATGATTGAATGTAAAAGCTACCTGAATTCCCCCCACTGCCGGATAGACATAATCAATTCCAAACAAATAATTTAAACTTACTCTACTAACATATAATACACTGAGTGAAAATAGTAAGAAAAGTATATAACGCTTGTATCTTTTAACTAATATAAATCTGGGAATCAAATAAAATATGTTTACATATACCAACACTATATGCAATGGGAATTCCACAAGATTAGACTTTAACGAATACCAATAATCATGTGAGAAACTACCCCATCGAACAACGTTGAAGGTAAAATATCCTAACCAAAATAATATATGATATTTTACAGGAATAGTATTTCTTACACCTTTGAACCAGCTTAATTTCATTAAATATAATTTCTTAAATAATTAATTATTCAATTAGTCTGAAAAATTATAAGTTTTTTTTTTGATAACAAAATTTTATATAATAAAAAAACATATTCAACAATCCTGCTTCTTTATATTTTAAAAACTGCTATCCATTGTTTTATTTCTGTTGTTTATAGATTTTCTTTTTTTGAATCTTGTAATTTTTCTAATTTAGAATATAAATCATACTAAAAATGTCACCTTCAACCATTAAATACAAACCGGCAGGGCAATTTGAAGATACCCGATTTGAAAAAATTCACAATATCGTTTTTTCTCATTCTGTAGAAGGCTCTATTTGTGTTGCTAATGAAATTGCAGACTTAATTAGGTTGAAACAAGCCAAAAATAAGAACTGTATTTTAGGACTTGCCACAGGTTCTTCACCTATCAAGGTTTATGAAGAATTGGTACGTATGCACAAAGAAGATGGCTTAAGTTTTAGTAATGTCGTGACATTTAATTTAGACGAGTACTTCCCAATGGAAAAAAGCAGTGTTCATAGTTATCACTATTTTATGCATGAATATCTTTTCAACCATGTTGATATATTACCTGAGAATATCAATATTCCAGATGGTATGATTTCAAGTGAAAGGTTACATCAATATTGTATTGATTATGACCTTAAAATTAAAGAACAGGGGGGATTAGATTTTCAGTTATTGGGAATCGGCCGAACTGGTCATATAGGTTTTAACGAACCTGGATCTCATTATAATTCCGGCACGCGAAGTATCATTCTTGACCATGTGACAAGAACGGATGCTGCCCCATCTTTTTTAGAAATTAGCAATGTTCCAAAAAAGGCCATTACTATGGGTATTGGCACAGTAATGACAGCACGAAGAATAGTTCTGTTAGCCTGGGGTCATAATAAAGCATCAATCGTTAAAGAAACTATTGAAGGGGAAATTACATCTGAAGTACCTGCTACTTACTTACAAAAACATCCAAACACCACTTTTGTTCTAAATGATGAAGCTTCACAAGATTTGACCAGAATAAATACTCCATGGCTGGTGGGACCTTGTATATGGGAAAAAGAATTGACAGGTAAAGCGGTCTTATGGTTATGTGATCTAACAAGGAAATCCATTTTAAAATTGACCGATAAAGATTACAATGATAATGGCTTATCGAGTTTGTTAGTTCAGGAAGGAACTGCCTATGATTTGAACATCAAAATGTTCAATAAATTACAACATACTATCACCGGTTGGCCTGGTGGAAAACCAAATGCAGACGACTCTAAAAGACCTGAAAGAGCTGAACCACATAAAAAAAGAGTTATTATTTTCAGCCCGCATCCTGACGATGATGTGATTTCTATGGGTGGAACCTTTGACAGATTGGTGGAACAAGGTCATGAGGTTCATGTGGCCTATCAAACTTCCGGAAATATCGCAGTTTCTGATCATGAAGCACTTAAATATGCTGAGGTAATTAAAGATATTGATCCTACAAATCAGAACATTGACGATATCATTGGTTTAATCAATTCCAAACAAAGCGATATCGAGGATGATCTTAAAGTTCGAAAATTAAAAGGATTGATTCGTAAAAGAGAATCTTTAGCAGCTACAAGATACGTAGGTGTTCCTGATAGTCAAATTCACTTTTTAAATTTACCTTTTTATGAAACCGGTTCTGTTAGGAAAAAACCCATTGGAGAGGAAGATATACAAATAATAGCAAACTTAATTGCTGAAATAAAACCACATCAAATATATGCTGCCGGAGATTTAGCAGATCCTCACGGTACACATAAAGTTTGCCTTGACGGTATTTTTGCTTCCTTAACCAAACTAAAAGATGAAGACTATATGAAAGATTGTTGGGTTTGGCTGTACAGAGGTGCGTGGCATGAATGGGACATTCATCAAATAGATATGGCTGTGCCAATGAGCCCGGATCAGGTTCTGAAAAAACGACATGCCATATTTTTTCATCAATCACAAAAGGATGGCGTTATGTTCCAGGGCGATGATACACGGGAGTTTTGGGTAAGAGCAGAAGACAGAAACAACCAAACAGCTCGAAAATATCATGCTCTTGGATTGGCAGATTATGCTGCTTTAGAAGCTTTTAAAAGATATTATTACTGATCATTACCGGAAATATGTTCAATTAATTTCACTCCTGATATTTTTCAGGATACTTATGGATTTCTTTTCTTCCGTAGATTCAATAACATCGCAATCTGAAAAATACTCAAATTCAACCCTAATATTCCATTTGTTAGTATA
>PVMS01180744.1_pt1 | contig 13355 bp, 10 predicted proteins | sample 1853461 | NCBI WGS metagenome assembly PVMS01 (sample SAMN08582032, study PRJNA380276) | Marine sediment metagenome, whole genome shotgun sequencing project. | isolation source: ocean sediment barecode stripped | collected 2017 | reverse complement strand
TCCAAAGTTTCTATTGTTATCCCTAACTTTGTTGCGCTTTGATGAAGAATGTTCTGTCTTGCATTTGGAGTAGTTGGAAAACACGTCTTCAAAATTACCCATAAACACGGTTTTCCAACTACTCCAAATGCAAGACAGAACATTCTTCATCAAAGCGCAACAGAGTTAGGGATAACAATAGAAACTTTGGAGAACACCCTCTATAGCGACTTAGAGAATGAACTTATCCTGAAAGATATCGAGTCCATTTCCCCTCAATCATTGTTGAGCTGGTATAACCTTAGTTTAACCCAAACTCTCCTTTTCTACTCTACTGAACTTACCTTCACAGTCACTGGAAACTGGCAACGAATATTTAGACAGATCAAATGGTTAGGACTTATATACATCATTCGGAAAAGGGATGAGGAGTACGAAATAAAAGTTGATGGTCCTACTTCCCTCTTTAAGCTCAATCGTAGATACGGAACAAGTCTAGCTAAATTATTACCTACAATTCTTCAATGTCAAGATTGGAGTGTAAAAGCAAAAATTTTCCGTCAAAAAAGGGAAAGACGTCTCTTAAACCTTGAGTTGGATAGCCATAAACAAAGCAAATACTTCGCATCTGTTGAGATACCTGCAAAGGAAGTCTACGACAGTCTTGTTGAACAAGATTTTGCTAAACGCTTCAATCTTTTAGATACTGGATGGACTTTGACACGAGAACCTAGCCCTATTCCTGTTGGGAGACATGTAATGCTTCCTGATTTTCTCTTCAAGAAGAACAAGTTAAAAATTTACTTAGAAATAGTCGGTTTCTGGACTCCACAATACCTTCAAAATAAAATTAAGAAACTTGAACTAATAAATAATATAGACCTGGTTGTTGCTGTAGATAAAAATTTAGCTTGCCAAAAATTAGAAAAGCTCAGAGCCAAATTACGCATTATTTACTATCAAAGAAAGGTTCCTCTAAAGCCTATATTACTATATTTACAAGAGAAGGAGAACCTTTTAGTGAAAGAACAGATCAGGTTCCTCCGTACGATACCTTTTTCAATCCAGAAACCCGTCATAGACATCAAGGAACTTGCAGACCAGCTTAATGTATTAAAGGCAGCTGTTAAAGAAATTCTTAAGGAAAGACAAATTCCAGGATATGTACGTCTAGGAGACATACTAATACGGCAATCGAAACTTACAGAGATAAAAAAACGTCTAGACGCACAGTTAGAAGAAAGAGAACTCAACCTTACAGAAGCATCTCAGATCATTAACGATACCGGTGGGTTGAACTCTACTTTCATCCTTGATATATTAGGCTTCAAGATAGAATGGGCTGGTATAGATCCCAGGTCCACCAAGATCACATTGAAGGAAAAAGGGAGAAAAAAACGATTTTAAGATAACAATGAACCTTAATAAAAACTAAAATTTGATTTATCTTTTTATTACCAAAAAGGCTGATATACTCTTTTACTATAACTCTTTTTCAAAAGAGACCATCTATTCTATAAACTTCAGATACATACCTATTCCTCAGCATCTTCAATTAATAACGTAAGATCTTTTCCAATTTACCATTTCAATTACACTGGTTTTATTGTTCTCTCTTTTGGTTTTGCTTTAATTTCCTTTGGTATATCAAGTGTTCTAACAACATTTTGGGTTTGTATAATATATATTGGATTTCCATCTGGACTATATCTTTTTAATCGTTTTACTCCTCGTAAAACTAATTTGACTTTCATTGTCGTTCCATCACTAAGTTTGTATATGTTCCACGATTCTTGTTCCTCAGAGAAGTCGACATCAATACCCTCTATTAGATCTTTTTGAGTTATTCTTATCCCCGGTGGAGCACCTTTACTCAATTTTAATCACCTCACTTGATATTTTACATATGATTGATGTTTCCTGTTTAACTTAAACAGTACTTCGTTAGTAAAACAATTCTCTTAGTTTGATTAATGTTTTTTTATAGGTTTAAAACCTTAAAAATTTTCTTCTTGTAACATTAGATAAAACCATTATACTCAAGAAACATTTCATGTACAAGCTTTAGCAGTAAACGTAAATACTTTCAACGTTACTCTGAAAGAGTAGAGATGATTATCGATGAAAAAATCGTCTATCCCTCAATGTGCATTATGTACCGTAAAGAATCGGATGTGTATTGTGAAGACTGGTGAAGGCCCAATTTTTTGTCCGACAAAAGAATACATAACTATTAAAAATGCTATAAAGGAATATGAAAAACCAGAAATACGAAAATTTGCTAACATGGCTTCCATTCAAGAAGCTGAATGCTACACTAATCGACACATAAAGCCTTATGTTTTGCATCCTATCAAGCCGAGAGTCCAGGAGATATATGAGTTTGCGAAAAAAATGTCTTATAAAAAGATAGGAATTGCTTTCTGTGTAGGCCTTTATTCTGAAGCTCGCGCCCTTTCTAATATTTTAATGGTTCAAGGCTTCAATGTTGTCTCCATAGTTTGTAAGGTGGGGTGCACCCCAAAGGAAACCATTGGGATTAAAGATGATGAAAAGATACGTGTTGGTGAGTTTGAAACCATGTGCAGTCCCATAGTACAAGCTATTCTCCTCAACAAGGAGAAGACAGACTTCAATATCTTAGTAGGTCTCTGCGTCGGACATGATTCTCTTTTCTTTAAGTATAGTAAAGCTTTCACTACTGTACTAGTGGTCAAGGATAGAGTTCTAGCCCATAACCCGGTTGGAGCCCTTTACACTACAGGAAGCTATTATGCTAGATTAATGAAGCCGGGAATCGATCTTGTAGAACACAACGAATAAATAGATGTGCTGGTCTTTCTTTTTTTCTCTTTTAGTTGACCCCTTAATAGCTAACTTTTCTATCCCTCTGAGTTCAACAATCAGGTTGGGAATGTGAATGTAAGACTAAACACGCAAGAACCCAGGTTTATCTTTAGATATTCTAAATATTTTTTTGATTCTTTCATTGGAATGTTTCATTAATCAACTTCAAGTACAGATTAAGAAACGTCTATATATACTACCTAGAAAGTTCATCACTGTTTAATCTAATTTATTAACCCTTTTTTTAAGGAATGTATGGATTCTTTGTGCTAAGGATCGACTCACCAATTTTGTCTGGGCTATCTCTTCCACTGAAGCCTCTCTCAGTTTTTCTATATTACCAAACCTATTCAACAATTTTTTTCTTCTAATTTTACCTATTCCTGAAATCTCCGTTAATAATGATTTTTTTATCTTCTTTGCTCTAAGATTTTTATGATATCTAATCGCAAACCGGTGAGCTTCATCCCTTATCTTCTTTATGAGTTTTAATGCTCTCGAATCCTCGGTGAGATCCAGTGGATTCATCTTACCTTGAACAAACAATTCTTCTTTTTTCTTCGCAATAGATATAACTGGCAAATCAAAATCTAACAATTCTAGTTCCTCAACAGCGCTTCGTAAGTGTCCGATTCCTCCATCAATCAATAGTAGATTTGGCCGTATCTTTCCCTCACTCATAATTCGTGTATATCTTCTTCGAACGACTTCCCTTATCATTGCATAGTCATCGATTCCCTTGACCGTTCTAATTCTATATCTTCTATATCCCGTTTTATCTATTTTACCATTGAAGAAAGTTACTAAGGCACCAACAGCGTCTTCTCCCCCAAAGTCAGATATATCAATCCCTTCTATTCTTATTGGAACCTCATCTAACTCCAGAATCTCCTTTAGTTCAATGAGTCTCTTCGGGACTCCTTTATTAATCTCCATAAGAAGTTTTTCTTTTGCGTTTGTCAAAACGAGATTCGTTAGTTCCACTTCAAGATCGTTCGTTGAAGTATCAATCACGGTGTGTATCCCGCGTCTTCTTATCCAAGCATCTATGAAGCTCATCTCAACCAGTTTATGGCTTACGAGTATTTTAGATGGGATATCTTTTCTCTTAAAATATGTCTGTTCTATAAAGACAGTTAAAACCTTGGAAAGCGAATCTCCCATTGGTACAGTTACAAGAAATTGTTCTCCGCCAATTAAATTTCCACCCCTTATAAATATTAACTGAATACAAGCCCTCTTCTCATTTAATACAGCACCGATTACATCCATATTTCCAGTGATAATTCTTGAAACTCTCTGTCTCTGACTTATTTTCCGAACTGCATTTAATCTATCTCTTACTAACACCGCCCTCTCGAACTCAAGGTTATTTGCTAGAAGGTTCATTTCATCGATAAGTTTTCCTTCTAACGTAGTTATCTTGCCTTCAAGAAACAAACAAAGTTGATTCACTGACTTTAAATATTCTTTCCTCTCAATTTTTTTTGCACAGGGAGCAGAACACATTTCTATGTGATAATTTAAACACGGAATCCTCATTTTTTTATCCGAAATAACTTCCTTGCAACTCCGTATCCCAAAAAGCCTTTGAGCGTAACGAGACACTCTCCGTATTCCCCAAGCACTAACATATGGTCCAAAATATCGTGATCCATCTTCTACCAGTTCCCGCGTAATATAGATTGCAGGATAATCATTTTGCAGTGTAATTTTTAATGATGGATAGGATTTATCGTCTTTAAATCGAATATTATATGGTGGAGAATACTGTTTAATCAGATTATTTTCGAGGATAAGCGCTTCTGCTTCATTTTTAGTTATTAAAAAATCAATATTGACCGTTTTTTCTTTTATCTGTCTCTCTTTTAACGCTAATGTTTCGGGAATAAAATAGTTACTCACTCTATTCTTGAGAGATAAAGCTTTTCCGACGTAAAGAACATTATTTTCTTGATCTTTAAAAATGTAAACTCCAATTTTATCTGGAATACTCATCAAGAGTTTTTTATTAATTGTCATACACTAAGACCTCATTGAGGTATTTTCCCGTGTATGACGCGACTATTTGTGTGATCTCTTCTGGTGTTCCTTGGGCTATTACTTCTCCTCCTCTGTCTCCCCCTTCCGGCCCGAGATCAATTATATAATCAGCACATTTTACCACATCTAAGTTATGTTCAATCACAATTACGCTGTTTCTGTTATCAACTAATCTATTCAATACATCAAGTAATTTCTGAATGTCAATAAAGTGAAGGCCTGTTGTTGGCTCATCTAAAATATAAAGGGTCTTTCCCGTACTCACTTTACTTAACTCTTTTGAGAGTTTTACTCGCTGCGCTTCTCCTCCCGATAACGTTGTTGCAGGCTGACCAAGTTTCATGTAGCCTAATCCCACATCAAAGAGCGTTTGTAGTTTTTTCATAATCTTCGGTATATTCTTGAAGAAGTTTAGAGCTTCCTCAATTGTCATTTCTAGAACATCAGAAATATTTTTTCCTTTATACTTTACTTCAAGAGTTTCTGTATTATAGCGTATTCCTTTACAAACATCGCATCTAACGTACATATCTGGAAGAAAATGCATCTCAATTAGAATGCTTCCTACACCTTTACATGATTCACATCTCCCCCCCTTAACATTGAAGCTGAATCTTCCAAGTAAATACCCCCTTTTTCGTGCTTCAGGTAACTTGGAAAAAAGTTCCCGTATTGGAGTAAAGACATTAGTGTATGTTGCTGGATTAGACCTCGGTGTTCGTCCAATAGGCGTTTGATTGATAATAATGACTTTGTCGATGTTATCTAATCCTTTTATCTCATCATGGTCCCCTGGAGTCTCTTTTGATCTGTAAAACTTCCTCGCTAGAGCTCTATACAAAATATCATTTACAAGTGTACTCTTTCCCGATCCAGAGACTCCTGTGATACATACAAATAAGCCGAGAGGAATTGACACATCTATATTTTTTAAATTATGTTCTCTAGCACCTTTTATAACCAGATATTCATTCCTTGGATTTCTTCTTCTCTTTGGTGTTTGAATCCATAATTTATGGTCAAGATAAGCACCTGTCAAAGAATTTTTAGCCTTAATGATCTCCTCAAGCGGACCTGCAACAACAATTTCTCCACCGTGTTCTCCAGCTCCAGGACCCATATCGATAATATAGTCCGCTATACGAATGGTTCTCTCGTCATGTTCAATTACGATTACTGTATTACCTAGATTCTTCAATTCAACAAGGATTCCAAGCAATCTTCCAAGATCTCTTTGATGTAAACCTATGCTAGGTTCGTCTAAAATATAGAGCACGCCACATAACTTTGAACCGATCTGTGTTGCTAATTGTATTCGTTGAGCCTCTCCACTTGAAAGTGTATTTGCTGCCCTATCTATCGTGAGATAGTCAAGACCAACATTAGCAATAAAATTTAAACGAGCCAGAATTTCCTTAAGGATCTGTTTTGCAATCACTTTTTTCTTAGCAGAAAGCTTTAAGATCTTAAAAAATGTAATAATCTCCTTTACTGACATTTTAGTAAGTTCTGCGGCGTTTTTTTCTCCAATTCTAACAGCTAAACTCTCCTTTTTCAGTCTCTCTCCTTTACAGAGTGGACATTTTCTCTTACTCATATATCTCTCAATTTCTCGTCGAATGTAACTTGATCTTGTTTCAATAAATCTTCTTTCAAGACGAGGAATTACCCCCTCAAAAGGACGTTGAACCTCATAGAGATATTTTTGTTCTGAATTCTTTCCTTCGAATCTAAAAAATACTACATCTTTTCCTGTTCCATACAGAATTATCTTTTGATGTTTTTCGGATATCTTATTAAAAGGAATATTCAAGTCAAAATTATACTGTTTTGCAACCTCTTTCAACGTCTTAAAAGACCAAGAGTTAGTGCTTTTTGGAAATGACTTTATTGCTCCATCGTTTATTGATACATTTTTATTTGGAACAATTAAATAGGGGTCTATATGTAGGGAGGTTCCTAATCCACTGCATTCAGGACAAGCACCATATGGACTATTAAATGAAAACATCCTGGGGGTTAATTCCCCATAGCTTATACCACACTCTATACATGAAAAATGTTCACTAAAAAGCTGTTCTTCTCCGTTGACTATTTTTATCAGAATCAACCCTTGCCCAAGTTTTAATCCCTGCTCAAGGCTTTCTACCAGTCTACTTCGCTCCTGCTTTTCCACCTTCAACTGATCGATAAGGATTTCGATGGTATGTTTTTTATATCTTTCAAGGTTTATATTTTCGTTTAAATCTCTAATCTCTCCATCAATTCTTCCTTGGGCAAATCCTTGTTTCAATAAATCGCTCAAAGTTTTTCTATATTCACCCTTTCTACCTCTAATCACGGGAGCAAAAATGAGGAGTTCGGTTCCTTCATTTAACGCCAAAACATGTTCAGTAATTTGATCAATGGATTGTCTTTGTATTTTTCGTCCACAACGGAAACAATATACAGTCCCTATTTTTGCATATAACACTCTTAGATAATCATAGATTTCAGTTATCGTCCCAACTGTAGACCTTGGGTTATGCCCTGGTGCTTTTTGCTGAATAGCTATCGCAGGAGATAAACCTTCTATAGATTCTACATCTGGTTTTTCTTTTTGTTCTAAGAATTGACGAGCATATGTTGACAGAGATTCGATATATCTTCTCTGTCCTTCAGCAAATATTGTGTTAAAAGCTAGGCTTGATTTTCCACTTCCGCTGACCCCTGTTATTACCACCAGTTTATTTCGAGGTATTTCCACGTCTATATTCTTTAGATTATGCTCCTTTGCACCTTTAATGATGATTTTATTCAGTGCCATTTACTTACCACATGTTCAATTATTGTTAATGGATTTGTTTACTGTCAATGGATTTTTCAATTCGAATATTCTATCTCGAAGAGTAGCTGCCCTTTCAAACTCGAGGTTATGGGCTGCTCTTTTCATCGCTTCTTCCAATTCAATAATTATTAACGGTAGGTCCGTCTCAGGAAGACCACTAATTAAAACTCTTTCTTCTTCTTCTGGAAGCCCGTCGATTATGTCAGTGATTTTTTTTTCAATTGTTCTCGGTACTATTCCATGTTTGATATTATATTTGCGTTGTATCTTCCTTCTACGGTTAGTCTCCTCAACTGCTTTCTTTATTGATTTTGTAAGCTTATTAGCGTAAAGAATTACTTCTCCTCTAATATTCCTCGCTGCTCTACCCATGGTTTGTATAAGTGCAGTTTCGTTTCTTAGAAAACCTTCTTTGTCTGCATCTAAAATTGCTACTAAAGAAACTTCAGGGAGGTCTAGACCTTCCCTTAATAAATTAATTCCAACTATTGTACCTATCTTGCCTAACCTCAATCTTCTCAATATTTTAATCCTCTCCAAAGTTTTAATGTCTGAATGCATATATTCAGCTCTAATTCCATTCTCAATCAAGTATTCTGTTAAATCCTCTGCCATTCGTTTAGTTAGAGTTGTGACTAAGACTCTTTCATTCATCTTCTCTCGCATTTTTATTTCATTTATTAGGTCATCCACCTGATTTTCAAGTGCTCTAATAACTACTTTGGGATCAATCAATCCTGTAGGTCTAATTATCTGTTCTATAACCGGAATATTCTTCCTAAATTCGTAAACTCCTGGTGTTGCTGACGTGAAAATCACAGTTTTCATATATTTTTCAAATTCACTGAACATAAGTGGTCTGTTATCAAACGCGGAAGGCAGTCTAAACCCATGTTTCACTAAGTTTTCTTTCCTTGACCGATCTCCACCATACATACCTCGAATCTGAGGAATTGAAACATGTGATTCATCAATAATCATCAAAAAGTCTTCTGGGAAGTAATCAATAAGTGTAAAAGGCTTTTCCCCTTTTCTTCGTCCATCAAAATGCATAGAGTAGTTTTCTATTCCCGGACAATACCCTACCTCCCTTAATAATTCAACATCATACAGAGTCCTCTGTTTGAGTCTATTGGCTTCTAACAACTTACCTTCTGAATTTAATTCCTTAAGCCGCACTTCCAATTCAGCCTTTATAGATTCGATTGACTTTTCAACTTTTTCTTGAGGCATTAAGAAATGCTTTGCAGGATAAATCGTTAAAGATGATTTTTCACTAATCCGCCTCCCAGATAGGGGATCCATCTCAAATAATTTAGTTATGACACCGTCTGATAATTCAACTCTGAATGATATTCCTGCATATGATGGATATACATCTATTTTGTTTCCTCGAACCCTGAATCTTCCCGGAGTAAACGCAAAATCATTTCTTTCATACTGGATCTCAATTAGCTTCTGGAGCATTAAATTTCTCTCCATATACATTCCTCTCCGCAACAAAAGACGCAAATTAGCATAATCACTTGGGTTACCTAGACCATAAATGCAAGATACACTTGCAACAATGATCACGTCTTGTCTATCCATGATTGACCGCGTAGCTGAATGTCGTAATCTATTAATTTCATCATTAATTGAAGCATCCTTTGCGATGTACAAATCTGTATGTGGGAGATAAGCTTCTGGTTGATAATAATCATAATAACTTACAAAATACTCCACAGCATTTTCTGGGAAGAAACGCTTGTATTCAGCACAAAGCTGCGCTGCCAGAGTTTTGTTATGAGAAATTACAAGTGTTGGTTTTTGAACTTTTTCAATTACTGAAGCTGCTACATACGTTTTTCCGCTCCCAGTCACTCCAAGTAATGTTTGAACTTGTTCGCCTCTATCGATACCATTAACTAAATCCTTAATCGCTTTAGGTTGATCACCCTTCGGGGTAAATTCGGAGAATAATTTGAACATTACCATGAATTAAATCACCCAAATAATCAACGAATTATTGTACAGAACTTTTATTCTGCTTAATATATTTTATCATAATTTTATTTCCATAATAACTATAAAACTCGTAAAATATATTCCCTTTTGTTATAAACAATAGACAAAATATCTTAAATTCTTCTAAAACTATAGATAGACTCTGATGATGATTATGGGAAAAGGATTATGGTATACTAGAAGACTTGGTAAACCTCAACCACTTTGTAATTTAAGAAGTGAATGGTATGACTGGTTTCTTCAAGATGTTGATGAATATGAAGTAAAGCAAGGGTTTATTGCATTGTGGTCACTTGGAGGAGCAGGGTTCATACTTAAGTCACCAAAATCAACAATCTATATTGATCCTTACTGTGGAGGAGCCCTAAAAAATGAGAAAACAACTACTCTGCGAATGATTCCTTTACCTTTCAACGCATCTGACGTGAAGAAGATTGACGCTACTGTTATCTCACATGAAGATCCTGACCATCTCAATGAAGACTTTATTTTTCCTATATCTAAAAATACCGACTCTTTATTTATAGGACCTCCAAGCGTCACCAATCTTTTAAAGAGTTGGAAAATAGCTGAGAATCGAATTGTGTCATTGAAAGAACATCAAGAAAAGAAAATCAAGGACATTCATATTATCGCATTTCCCTCAAATGATCCAATTCCAAAAACCGCAAACACATACATCTTCGAAATTGATAATATACGAATTTTTCACGCAGGAGATTCACTTTGGTCCGATGAGTTTTTCAAAATTAGTCAAAAATACAAGATCGATATAGCCCTCATCAGTCTTGGAGTGAATCCACCTGGAATAAAATACTATAATACTCCTGGAGAAATCCTTCAGATAGCTAGTGATCTCCAAACAAAAATGGTTATCCCTATGCATTGGGATCTATGGAGTTTCGCAATTGACAACCCCCGTCTTGTTGAATACGAAGCAAAATCCAGAAACATGAAAATTAAAGTAGTTGTACTCAGGATAGGACAGCGTTTCACCTATCCTATAATCTAACGGATATATCCTTCATTACCTATTTTAAATCATAAATAATAGGTTACTTAAAAAATTGAAATGGAAGAATTTCAACTGAATAAATCTCTTGATTTCGTTCCGAGAGACATAAGAAGGAATAGATGTATGTCCGTGTTCATTTTTTTAAAACTTAAATTATTAATCACAATTTTAAAACCTATATCAAATAATAGACTTGATTAGAACATAACCCTCTATCTAATTATCTATATGTTTAACTCCTAATGTTTTTTTCACTAACTTTTAACGATCGGAAAAACTTGTAGAAACCATTAAGAACTATTGTTGTACTAACAAAATGAGTGTGAAATAACATGCAAGAAGCAGGAATTAAAATTGAGTATACGCCAATAACGCACATACAAATTATGGATGTTACAAAATTATCGTTAAAAGAGTTAGCAAAAAGAGTTCAAGCGATGACACAGTTCGGAAGACCCACTATGTTGAATTGGGCTGAAGGAATAGCGTTTCTTAGCATCCCTATGCATTTTGAGTCTGATGACTTGGTAAAAAAATATCTTGAAGGAGAGATTGTGCTTCAAAACGTTATCTATGCCCCTATGCCAGACTATAAAACCACAATCAAGGTTCAAACGTATGATGTGTATGTTCTGAATCAAACACCCAGTAAAATATTACGTGCTATAGCTAAATGGTTAAGTAAACGCGCTAAAAATGATGACATCTAACTGAAAAAAATTCACCCCAGGTTTCATACATCTCCCCCATTTATCTGATGTTTAGTACGTGCAGTGTCTATTTATACTAGATTTGGATGTACAATATTATTCATCATTTTCTTTTCTGAACCAATTTATCTCCTTCAAAATCATAAACATAATCAAACGTAGCTTCAACTAACTTAACCTGATTCATCAACATTCTTTGCAACCTTACTCTCAAAGTTCACTAAATGAACATAGTAAATGGAGGGTATTCACGTAACATATTGTTTTAGATTATGTGTGAAAAGTAGGCGAGTTGAAAAAGATGTTCAACTCAAATTTTACTCGTTTCTAGGTACTCTTTAGGAGTTAACTTTTGCTTAATTAAAATAGACACTTCTGCAACTAATGCTACAAATCCTGTTATTAGTTGGATTAAAGTCAAAACATATCCAACATCACTATACGTTGTAGACCGGGATACAGGTGAATCAAAAAAGATAGAAATCCCCCTAATGTTTCTAACAGTCCACCAACAGTATTTAAGAGGTATATCAAACTGATGGAGAATAATACATTTACAATTCCAATTAACGTAAAAGCAGAGCCTGTAAGTTTTTCTCTAATCGCTATCTCCTTGCTTTATTGGGTTATATGTTTTTATTCTTAACTTTTTCCAAGTAACACTCAAATAGTTCCAATACAAAAAATGAAAAATTTGATTGATGTATATCTCTACTTACTTTCTTTTTCTAAATTTTTTTTCTCTTGATAGTAAGTTACGTATAGAAATCATACTTCACCAAGTTGAGTGCATCGCACTCAGTGAACCCTCTAATAATGCTAGTTCTACTCGTCCACGAATTTGTTTCTATTAACCTCTATTCCAGACTCTGTATACGGCTTCTATTCCGTCACCAACAATATCTATCTCATTTACTTCGCCTATTCCGCTCTCGTGAAGCCACATTACATGCTTTATGGTTTCAGGGTTAATTCCAATAATCCTCGCAGCGGTAGCATCAGCAGCTACTGGGTCGGTGCTGGCAATTATTGTATTCATCTTCACCGCTTTTCCATGCCAGGGTCCCCTTCCCTCCTTCCCGTAGAAGCCGTCAATAACTGTCATGGTTGGTGGCAGAGTCTTGCAGATGTCATAGATCACTTTATTCATATCTTTTATGTGGTACAGAAACTTACGTTTCTTGGTGAGCATTCCGAACATGTTCTTAAGGCCCATGGTGATAGTTGTATGATGTAGTGTTTTCATAGTCGCGTTACTGATTATCGCTGATTCAGTCGCTATTTTGGCGACCTTGAAGCTCTTTATCGCCTTAGGATTCTTTACGGTTAGTTCAACTTTTTCTTTCAGGTGTCCCATGTTGAGGTATTCAGCTCCAGCCTCTTCTATAACATCCATCATCCCCGTTTTAATTATCGCCTTGTCTGGGGATGTGATTCCTCCCTCTGTCTCAACAACGATAACCCTCTTCCCAAGGTCCTTTACCATCTTGATGATTGCCTTGACTACAATCGGGTCTGTTGTGATACCTGTCTCATATGTATGCGAGGTAATTAGGTTAACTTTAACGAGAACTGTATCCCACTGCTCAAGAGCCTCCTTGTATGGTATAAGATTAAGGGCTCGATAAACTGGCTCTACACCTCGTTCACCTTTAACGACAGCTACCTTCGAAGACATCTTGGTTATTCTACCTCTACTAATTAAATAATTTTAGCATAAATTAAATTGAAGTTAACCATCATATTTTGTCTTTAATTTGTTTATTGCATTAGACGAGCTATGAATGCGCCAACTTTCTATATTGTAAAAAAAGTACTATTTCAGGGGATGAATTTGGTAGCGGGGAGATGATTTGAACATCCGATCTCAGGGTGTCTCAAATTGATGTTTTTTCCAAATTCATCCCCTGAAATAGTACTTTTTTTA
>PVMS01030307.1_pt1 | contig 13355 bp, 3 predicted proteins | sample 1853461 | NCBI WGS metagenome assembly PVMS01 (sample SAMN08582032, study PRJNA380276) | Marine sediment metagenome, whole genome shotgun sequencing project. | isolation source: ocean sediment barecode stripped | collected 2017 | reverse complement strand
GGGCAAACAGGTTTTTTGAGGTACAAGCAGTTGCGCGGACTGAAGCAGCGAGTCCCGGAAAAAGGGATCCCCCAATAAAAAATCTGAATTCGAAGTTTCGGGGAAAGCCAATCCTGATACCTTCGAGAGTGCCTCAGCTCTCGAGCTAAAGATGATCCGTTCTGCAATTTTTCCTTTGGCTGCAAGTTCCCAAATACGTTCAATTCGCTGAAAATTATTTCCCTGGAAAAGCAGATTTTTGCGATATAGATCATCCTTGGGTTGGATATCCAGGGGTTCATTCGGGGTGTCAATATCATATTTTGGCGGTTCATTCGTCAGACCCAAAACAAACGTCGCCGAAAAGAAATCGGCTTTTATCCCGGTTTGGAGATTGGTAATGCCGGAGCGAACAACAAGCTTATCTGAATCGGATTTATGCTCCTGAACTTGCGCCCATATAGCTATGTCTGCTCCCTTTTTCGGATCCACAGTAATCGGGCGTTTTAGATTAATATCTTCGATGCGCACCCGGCCGAAATCGCGTATCCCCGTGGCGTGTGCTGCAACCTGAGCCATGGCTTCAAGCCCAAACACAGTCGGGAACAGGTAAGATCCGTTGAAAATATGGTCTTTCAAGTAGGGATCTTGTTCCAGGTTTAAATGGGCCTGATAAATGGATTCCACGCCCGGAGTTACACTGATAGGTTCTTCAAGGTACCTGGCGTTAAGCTCAAGCGGGTAAGGATCGAGGTACCATGTATCCAAGCCGCTAAGGCGGGCGGATACGATGACCTGCTGCACACCGGGATCATTCAAAAACAGGCGCATAAAATGCCGAACCCCTTCCTCGGTGGGGATGGCATCGACTCCCATTTGCTTGAGACGCTCCACACTGCCCAATCGGGCGCCCATACCTTCATCGCGCCATATGCTGAAGGCCACTGCCAGAGTTTGAGTTTCCGGATGGAGGGTCTCGAACTGGCGCAGAATGACATCCAATGATTCGTTGGAAAATCCGTACCAGGCGTTGCCGGCCATGCCGGTTACGCCGATAATGGAGCTGAGTCCCACAAAGAGCTTTGGCGGGTTGTCCCCTAATACATACATGAGATTCAAAGCACCCATGATCTTGGGGCGCACCTCTTGTATGGCCTCCGGCATCGACACTTGCCGGGCCGGTCGGGGATGATTCAAACCGGCCCCGTGGATTACGCCACTGACAGGCCCCAATTCATGTCTGAGCCGATCGATCAGAGATGCCACCGATTTAAGATCACAAACATCGCAGCTGAAATATTCGGCCGTGAGGCCCGCGGCGGCATATTTCTGCAATGTTTCAGTGATCTCACTTGCCGCTGCTTGATCGGATAGATCTTTCGGGTGGGGCGATCGGCCGACCAGGGCCATGCGAGCCCCTGTGGCCTGGGCCACACCGAAAGCACAAGATGCGGTAATTCCCTTGGCACCGCCAGTTACGAGAATGACATCATCGCCGGACCAGGTCAAAGCGCGGGGTTTATAAGCAGTCGATTGAATCAGGCGATGTCGCGGGACTTGCCGTGTCAGTGTACGGTCAAATCCAACAGCGGCAAAAGCACCCGGGGTGTTTATTTCTTGGATGGCTATTTCCGCCACTTGTTTTGCGTCCAAAAATGGATAAAAATCCAAAACCCGTACTCGCAGGTCTTTTCGTTCCAGGTGAAGACTCTTGGCCAGGGCGGTGGCACAGCAGGGGTTGAGATCAGATATCTGCGGCTGGGAACCAAAATAACCACCGCCGAATTGGAGATAGGTAACCGTGGTTCGACGACGGGGAGCATCGGCTGCCGGTGGAGCAGGGGTCAAGCTGGCCAAATACATGACAACACTTTCCAGGTAGGCTTCGTTGGCTTCAAAAGTACCCGGTGTCCGAGGCAGAATAGCAATGAGATGAGTGAAGCTGATGTCCGCAACAAGGGCCTTCTTTCTGGCGTCTGCAAAGCTTGCAATATGCACACGGGCACCGCGCTTTTTCAGGTCATCACGTAGCGGGGGATAAACATCGGTGTTGTCCGGCCCGCAGAGAATTAACACATTCGCGTATTGCCAGTCATCTTCCCGGCGTTGGAGCCAATAATCAGGCAATGGGGGGATGGGTTCTTCAATCAGCTCGACCGCAAAATCACGGACCCAGGAATCGAGTTCCAGCTTGCCCAACAGCGACCCCGCCTGAGTCTGCTCCTTGATGAGCCTCTCCAGTATTTCCGCGATTTGCCCCAAGTTTTTTTCAAGCAAAGGTGCCGGATCGACATTCGATTCGATATTCAGCGAGGTTGCTGAACGGCTCAGGAGCATTTTCAGCATGTCCAGATCCATGCCCAAATCACTTTCTGTCAATGCTTCAGCAGCCAAAGCTTCCCTGGAAAGACCCGTAAGATATCCGGCCTGTTCCATTACTGTTTCTAACGGGTCGATATTCTCCTGCCTGGCTGTTCCCGGTGCGGTGCTGATTTTTAGCTCTACTAAACTTTGGTGGATCTGCGCCAGGGTGGCATTCGCAAAATCCAGCGGTTCGAGTTGTCCTTCCAGACCGGTTGCAATCAATGCCTTGGCTACAAGTTCGCCGACTTTGATGGAATCCAGGTTGAGATCGTCCAGCAAACGCATATTCAGATCGAGGCTGTCCCGGGTAAAGCCGGTAATCTCCGTTACCATTGAGAAGAGCAGGGATTTCAGGTCATCGTCGGTCTCCACCGGCGGCGCGGTGTCGGCGGTATCTACCGGCAACTGTCGATTAAACGGACGGATATTTTCCTTCTGAGTCACATGACCGACAGGCTCCTTTAATCCCCCCTGAGCGGCATACTCCAGGTCGGCCGCAATCACCCGGGCCAGAAAGGGGCCGCGAGTTTCCAGATAAGCGACCATTTTGTCATGGGGCATTTGGGCCATATCCGCGAGCAGGCAGGCTGGAGATTTCATGGGGAGGCTGCAAGCCCCGTCGACGGGTGCATCGGGTAAATTGAATTCCCGTTCACAGGGATTTTCAATGAACAGCCGCTCCGGCGGAGGCTCAAACGGCCGCACCAGTCTTCCTTCGTACAGGACCCGCCAATCAATATTCACGCCCTGAATAAAGAGTCTGGCAAGCAGCATGTTCAGGTCTGCGTCCCTGGAGGGTACAGATTCGACCGGCAAGCACGGCGGACCTTCAGGTCCGGTGATATCATCTACCAAACCCGTAAGTACCCGGCCGGGTCCCACCTCGATGAACACATCACAAGCCGGGGCCATAGACTCGACCATGGTGACAAAGTTTACAGGGGATAGCACCTGGTCGGCAAAGTGCTTACGTAAAGAAAGTCCGGGCACGACTTCCTGACCATCGACACTGGAGAAAAGGGCAATGTCAAGATTCGTGAAGGTTTCCGGCAGCGTCGATTCGAGTTCCAACACCCTGGCAGCATGTCCAGTCAGCTTTGAGTGAAAGGCGCTGGAAACCGGTAGCCTCTGGGATGGAATGTTGTTCTGCGAGGCGATCGTCATAGCAGACTCGATGGCGGACTGCTCACCGGATAACACCATTTGCCGGGGGCTGTTGATATTTGCCAACACCGCGTAGCCGTTGACCTGTTTGAGGATCGCTTCGAGCCGGTCCTGCGAACACTTCAGGCTGACCATGGCTCCGGCCTTCCCGCTGGAATGCTTCATCGCGCGTCCTCTGAGACCTGCAAAGCGAAGTAGATCAGCGATACCATATGCGCCCGCTGTATGAAAGGCAGTCAGTTCTCCCAGGCTGTGTCCTCCGACGGCCACCGGAGTAACTCCCAGCCTTTGCAGGAGCTGCCACCACAGCACGGAGGTCAGACAGATTGCAGGCTGGGCGGCCTCGGTCTCGGACAGTGCACGAAACCAATTCCTGTTTTCTTCCGCATCTTTGGCCCGCTCGGGGGTGCAGAAAATAGAGTCTTTGATGGAGTCGCCGCCCGTCTCCTGCAACCATTGGTCGGCTTCATTCACCAGCTTTCTGGCCCACGGGTATCGTTCAACTATGATACGCGCCATATTGAGCTTCTGCGAGCCCTGACCCGGAAAGAGCAATCCGACCCGCGTGCGGTTGACGCGGTTGCCTATCCAAGTCCACTGGTCGGCTTCATGAAAAAGTTCTCCATCGGCCAAGGGTTTTTTTTCGATCGATGCAGCCATTCGGTCGAGGCGATCAATTAATTTCTCGGGTCGACCGGCAATAACGGCTGCTCGAATTGGCGCCTCTTGGATAACCTCGTGACTTAGATTTGCTGCCAGGTCCGCCAGCTCGGCAATGCTGATCCCCTCCGACATCTCCATCAATTTCCTGGTTTTCCGACCCAGGTCTTTGGGGGAGTCGGCTGTCAGCAAGAAGATCTCGGTTCTTTGATGGGAGGCCAGCAAGCTTCTTTCCTCAATCTCAGGTTCCAGACGATGGCTGGGTGCGTCCCCTGATTCAAGGGTCACGTGACAGTTAATGCCGCCGAATCCCATCGCGGAGACACCGGCTCGAATAGTTTCGTTGGGTTGACCATTTTTGCCATTTAAAATGGGATAAAGACAGCGGGCATGACTGTCAAATGCGCTATGAGGATTGCGGCAGCCGGCTGTTGGTGGAAGTACCCGGCGATTGACAGCCAATACGGCTTTGATCAACCCTCCAATACCTGAGGCCGCTTTGGTGTGCCCGATAAGGGATTTTAAAGAGGTGATGCCGCAGGAGCGCTTATGGCCATTACCTGACGGTGAGCCGTCACCCATAGCCAGGGCGATGGCTTCCAGTTCTACGCGATCGCCGACCGAGGTTCCGGTTCCGTGCCCCTCTAAAAACTGTAAACTTTTCATGGTATAAGGGGCCCGGGCATAGGCTCTCCTCAGGGCCCGGGCTTGCCCGTTGACGTTGGGTGCAGTTATTGCTGATCCGTTGCCATCTGAGGAGATGCCCCATCCATGAATTACCGCGTAGACATAGTTTCCATCCCGACGCGCGTCTTTCAGGCGTTTCAGAACCACAAAACCGCAGCCTTCGCCGGGGATAAACCCACTGCCTTGTTGATCATAAACCCGCATTTCGTCTGGGGTCAGTGCACCGGTTTTTGCAAAGCCGACCAGCTCGAACGGATCGAGACTGATATCCACCCCGCCTGCCAGGGCCAATTCCAGATCGCCGTTCACTAGGCCGGAAGCTGCCGTGGCGACTGCCAGCAGAGATGATGAGCAGGCACCGTCCACGGTATATCCCCCGCCGTAAAGGCCTAAATAGTTACATATCCTTCCGGACAGTGTGTTTGATAATCCGCCGGCGAGGGTATCCTCATTCACGGCCGGAAATACGGATTTGAAATAGGATTCAAACCTGGTTTCAATTTCATCGGCCAGCGTCCCTGAGAGACCCTCGGCCCGTGTTGCTGCCCGAAAAGCGCGCCGAATATACGGCCACCTCAAACGCATGGTATTGGACCGCGTTTGCTCACCGGTCAACGTATTGCCAACGATCACTCCGGTACGGTCGTGTGGGATGGTATCACGGTCAAAGCCTGCATCACCAATGGCATTCAGCGCCATTTCCAGTGCCAGCCAATGTGTGGTATCGGTGGCGCAAAACGTACGGTATGGAATGCGCCGCTCCTGCCAATTGAAATCAAATCCGTCGATGACCGCCGCTTGCCGTGCATATGTCATATCGGGATGATGCGGGTCGGGATGATAATAGTCGTCTAATGACAGGCGCTGTTTGGGTAGCCGGCGGAATTCGCGACGGCGTGCCAGGATATTCTCCCAGAGTTGGCGGGGATTGCGAGCGCCGGGATACCAGCAGGACAGTCCAATAACGGCAATAGGGGTTCGTGACGTGTCCTTCGGCAAGGAAGGGTTTGTTTTTTTTGCTATAGAATGATTCATATCTCAAATCTTGAAAATAACTTTTAACTTTTATTAAGAAGTGGTCGATAAACTCTAATGTAAGATAAGAGACGGCCTAATATCTCGAAAACGGTGACATATCTAAATTTACGAAAATCACAAATTTTTTAAGTATTCGCTTAAATACGTATGATGATTGCTGAATTTGGTGAATGCAAATCATCGCAAAATTATGGTACAATACTCAATAAGAAGGCTGCTTATCCAAGCACTGCAGATGAACAATACCTTTCTTTGGATAATAGGTCCGTATAATTATAAATAAGCGTAAAAACAAGTAAATGTCAATAGCAAAAACCTATAATCACCTGAAATAATTAAATAAACAGAATTAAGTGCCTAATTGGGATTCAGTAAGTATCTGCACCTAATATATAAATTTCGGCTTATAAATTGACAAAAAACAAAGGAGGATCTCAATGATCCGTCTTCCCGGCTACGAGACCGGTGATACAGTTTATGAAAGTGCCGACACCATTGTTTTCCGGGGTTGCCGGTTTGAAAGCAATGAGGCGGTGATTTTGAAGGTCCCCAACGAAGACCATTCCTCTCCGGTTGACGTCGCACAGTATCAGCACGAATATACGATTATCCGCTCCCTGGCGCTTGAATGTGTCGTTAAGGCATATGCGATTGAGGTGCATGAGGAAAAACCGTTTATCGTATTTGAAGACTTTGGCGGGGATTCCTTGAATAATTTAATGACAATCAAAAGTTTCAGCCTGGAAGAATGTTTAACCATCGCCGTAGAAATAGTGGATGCTATTGCAAAGATCCAGGCAGCCGGCATCACCCACAAAGATATCAATCCCTCAAATATTGTTATCAACCCGGCGAGCGGGAAATTGAAAATCATCGACTTTGGAATGGCCACGGCCCTGTCGTCCCAAGATCCTCTTATGAAACACCCGAATGTTCTCGAAGGCACCCTGGCTTATATGTCACCGGAGCAGACCGGCAGAATGAACCGTACGGTTGATTACCGCACTGATTTTTACTCCCTTGGTGTCACCCTATACGAATTGTTTTGTCGGCAAAGACCTTTTGAATCAGATGACAGCCTTGAACTGGTTCACGCCCATATCGCCAAGGTGCCGCAAGCGCCTCACAAGAAAGATTCCACCATACCCGTAGCAATTTCCGACATTATCATGAAATTGTTAGCCAAAAATGCTGAGGATCGATACCAGAGCCCGCTCGGGATCCGATTGGATTTAGACGAGTGCCTCAATCAGTGGGAAAAACAAGGTAAAATTGAAAGTTTTACCATCGCACAGCTTGATGTTGCCGATAAATTTCAAATTCACAAAAAATTGTATGGCAGGAAAAAAGAAAATGAAACATTGATGCAGGCGTTTAAACGAGTGACCGAGGGGAGTCGGGAACTCCTGCTGGTGACGGGCGCCCCCGGTATCGGGAAATCGACTCTGGTTCGGGAAGTTCACAAGCAAGCTAACCTACAACAGGGTGGAGCGGGTAAAATTCGGTCCATTTCCGGCAAGTTTGACCGGTTGCAACGTGAAATACCTTACAGCGCCGTGGTGAGTGCCTTTCAGGAACTGGTGCGGCAGCTTTTGAGTGAAAGTGACACTAATCTGCTCCGCTGGCGGCAGCAGCTTATCGATGCTTTAGGACCCAACGGACAAATCATCATCGACGTCATCCCCGAATTCGAGCTTATTGTAGGACCCCAACCGACCGTAGCAACGTTGGGACCGGTTGAAACTCAGAATCGCTTCAACCTGGTTTTCCAAAATTTTATGCGTGTCTTTTGTCGATCTCAGCAGCCCCTGACTATCTTTCTGGATGACTTGCAATGGGCAGACGCGGCTTCATTAAAACTAATTGAGCTCATGATTATGGATCAAAAGCTGGGTTATCTTTTGTTGATCGGAGCCTATCGAGATAACGAGGTTGACCCTGACGGTCCTTTAAAGATGACTCTTGATTCAATTGCCAAGAAAGGTGCCGGTATCCATGAAATCAATCTGATTGCCTTGGACAGCAATAATATTTGTCAGATGATCGTGGAATCCTTCCAATGTACTAAGCAGCAAGCCATGCCACTGGCAGAATTGATTTCCCAAAAGACAGGGGGCAATCCTTTTTTTGCTGAAATGTTTTTAAAAACGCTCTATACCCAAAAGCTGTTACAATTTGACCGTCGGCTTGGCGGTTGGCAGTGGGAGTTGGAAGAAGTTCAAAAGATAGGCATCAACGACGATGTGGTCGACCTGGTTGCACGCAAGATTCAGCAATTTAATGAAAAAACCCAACGTGTCCTGCAACTGGGTGCCTGTTTGGGTAATCCATTTAAAGTGGAAACATTGGCCAGGGTCTGCAGTCTGACGGTAGAAGACACGGCCGCTTCACTGCAGCAAGCAGTGGCAGAAGGCCTAATAGTGCCGATGGGGAATTCGTATGAGGTCCTGGTTAATCGGGAGGCCAACCCGTCGCGAAGATTAGTGGATGAATACAGCTTTTTGCACGATCGGATTCAGCAAGCGGCGTACTCGCTAATCAACGAATCGGAAAGACAGGCCATCCACCGGCAAGTGGGGCTGCATTTTCTTGAGAATACACCTGCCGAGCGGAAGCAAGAGAAACTTTTCAATATTGTGAACCAGCTAAACCTGGGGCGGGCATTGATTTTAAATCAGGCTGATAGAGACGAAGTAGCTGAACTTAATCTAGAAGCTGGTAGAAGAGCAAAAAAATCCGCTGCGTTTGAAGCTGCATTAAAGTATTATCATATCGGCATTAAGCTATTGGGCAAAGACGGGTGGGAAAGGCGTTATAAGCTGAATTTGGCTTTCCATTCAGAAAGTACGGAGGCAGCCTACCTTTGTGCAGATTATGATAAAATGCAGATTTATTCTCAAACTGTGATGACTAATGCCAAAACATTGTTGGACAAAGTAAACGTATACGAGGTCGAAATAGAAGCCAATAAAGCACAATATAAACTGATGGAAGCGTTAGAAACCTCTCTCTTTGTACTACGGGGGTTAGAGATAAAATTTCCCGCAAGACCTAAAAAATTTAATATAATATTAGGACTGCTTGATTCCAAGTTAGCCATGACTGGAAAGCGAATTGAGAATTTAGTGAACCTACCAGCGATGGGTGATCCTTATAAGTTGGCTTCCATGCAGATTTTGAATCGGGTTGGCTCTGTTGCCTATTTTGTCAAACCTGAACTGTTACCGTTAGTAGTATTTCGCATATTAAAACTTTCCTTAAGGTACGGCAACGCACCTGAAAGTGCCTTCGCCTACGCAGTTTATGGGATGATCCTCTGTGGAGTAACAGGAGATATTGAGAAAGGCTATCAATATGGTCGACTCTCTTTACGAGTTTTAGAGCATTTATCTATCGAAAAATTCAAAGCAAGAACCTACCACATGTGCTGTGGCTTTATCATACATTGGAGAAAACATATTAAGGAAACCATCCGCCCTCTGCTTGAGGCCTTTCAGAGCGGACTCGAGACAGGTGATTTTGAGTATGCAGGCTTTTGTGCGTTTTTTTACTGCTATCACTCCTTTATAGCGGGGGAAAAACTCGATTTTGTCGAACAAGAAATGCATTTTTACAGCAATGCGATTAAGAAACTCAAACATGAACAATCCTTTCATATGCAGGAATTGTTTCGACAGGCTGTCGAAAATTTAAGAGTAGAATCTGATATATGCTACGAATTAAGCGGTCATCATTATGATGAAAAGCAGATGTTGCCCAGACACAAAAAGGCAAAAGATAGAACTACAATTTACTACTTGTATTTTATAAAACTTTTTTTGTGTTATCTTTTTGGAAAATACCATCTTGCCGAAAAATATGCAAAATTGGCAGAAGGCTATATTGACAGTGTAGTCGGCATGATAGTAGTTCCAACTTTTTATTATTATGATTCTTTGATACGCTTAGCAATTTTTGCGAATTCGAAAAGATCCGAACAAAAACGACTATACAAACGAGTCTGCTCCAACCAGAAAAAAATGAAAAAATGGGCACATCATGCCCCTATGAATCATTTACATAAATTCTACCTGGTTGAGGCGGAACGTCACCGGATTCTGGGCCAAAATGATAAGGCCGGCGACTTTTATGATCAGGCAATCAGGCTCGCCAAAAAAAATGAATATACCAACGAAGAAGCGTTGGCCAATGAGCTGGCCGGCAGGTTTTATCTGGCAAGGAAAAAAACGACCCTCGCGCGGGCTTTTTTGCAAGAGGCCCAGAATTGCTATGCGAAATGGGGTGCTGCGGCCAAGATCAAGGATCTAAACCAACGATATAGCCAGTTGCTTTCCATCAGATACCACGACCCTTCAACAAGCAGCAAGTACCCTGAAAGCACCGTCGAAAACACCGCCACCAAACAGCATGAGCATTTGGACCTGGCAACCGTAATGAAAGCCACACAAGCCATTTCCGGTGAAGTTGTGATGGCCGAATTGATGAAACAATTAATGGCTTACATTGTCGAGAATGCCGGCGCCCAGAAAGGTTTTTTGATTCTGAATGCCGATGGCCGGCTGAATATTCAAGCCTCGATCGTTGCCGATCCTCTTAGCATTGAGGTATTGCAATCAACACCGATTGAACGGTGTCACGAGTTGTCATTGGATATTGTGCGCTTCGTATTCCGTTCGGCAGAAGATCTTGTCATTCACGATGCGACTGAAGCCAAACAGTTTGATCATGATCTCTATATTCACCGGAATAAACCGAAATCGATTTTATGCATGCCTATCCGTCAAAAGGATAATCCCTCCGGTGTCCTGTATCTGGAAAATAATCTGACCACAGAGGCTTTCACCGAAGATCGTATAAAGGTGCTCCGTATATTGCTTTCCCAGGCGGCTATCTCCCTTGATAATGCCAGGCTTTATGAGGATCTTAAACAGGAAATTGCTGACCGTAAGCAAGCTCAAGAAGATTTATTGCATCTGGCAACTGCCATCGAACAAGCTGCTGAAGGTATTGTCATCACCGATAGAAGGGGAACGATGCATTACACAAATCCGGCGTTTGAAAAAATTTCCGGCTACACCCAGAAGGAGATCATTGGCCGGAACACCAAAATCCTCAGAAGTGATCATCATCCGGAGTCTTTCTATAAGTCGATGTGGAAGCGCATAGCGTACGGTAAGGCGTGGTCTGGACGAATCAGTACCAAAAAGAAAGATAACACGATCTGTGAACTCGAGGTCACCATTTCGCCCGTAAGAGACAGCAAAAACAACATTATCAGCTTTGTTTCCGTCAACCGGGATGTCACCCGCGAAATCCAGATGGAGAAGGAACTACATCAGGCTCAGAAAATGGAAGCTATTGGCACGCTGGCCGGCGGTATTGCCCATGATTTTAATAACATTCTTTCAGCTATCATGGGATACACCGAGCTGGCGTTGCTTGATTTGCCGCCTGAGAATATTTCACGGCCGCAATTAGAAGAGGTACTCACGGCCGGCAATCGCGCCAAGGCGCTGGTGGATCAGATTCTGACGTTCAGTCGTCAGCAAGATCAAGAAATGGAACCTCTCCAGGTTGCTCCGATCGTAAAGGAAGCGCTCAAGCTTCTGCGAGCATCCTTGCCCACCACCATTGAAATCCTAACCAAAGTTGAAGTCGAAACAGAAATGGTTATTGCGGACCCTACCCAAATTCATCAGATAGTGATGAATCTATCTACCAACGCGGCGCATGCGATGGGTAAAAAAGGAGGAACATTGGAGGTGGGTCTGGCCAACACAGAGATAGATGCTCAAACTGCTTCGGACAATCCGAACCTGAATCAAGGATCTTACCTCAGACTGACCGTGAAGGATAATGGACCCGGCATCGACCATGTACTTCTGCCGCGGATCTTCGAACCTTTTTTCACTACCAAAGGCCCGGGTGAAGGAACCGGTATGGGGCTTGCGGTCGCTCATGGAATCGTCAAAAGGCACAAGGGAGCCATTGTTGTTGAAAGCGAACCGGAAGTGGGCACAGCGTTTCACGTATTCCTGCCGATAGCTGAAGGAAAATCTAAGCCAAAAGAAAAAGGTAAAATCCGGCAGATGACACACGGCAGCGGGCGCATCCTTTTGGTTGACGATGAAAAAACTATTGTTGATATGGGACAACAAATCCTGGAACGTCTGGGATACCAGGTAACGGCAAGAACCTGCAGCCTCGAAGCTCTGGAAACCTTCAAGGCCAAGCCGGATATCTTCGATCTGGTGATCACTGACCAGACAATGCCCGGGATGACAGGCGTCGAGCTGGCCGAAGCCTTCATGCGTATCCGTCCCGATATCCCCATGATTTTATGCTCCGGTTACAACCAGACGATTACCTCGGAAGAAGCCAAAAATTTGGGAATTCGTGAGTATATCCTAAAACCTTATTCGATGGGGACTATCGCCGAAACCATTCAGAAGGTGTTGAATAACTAAGGCACATCACCAGCACCCGACCGGGAAATCTAAGCGAAACTTTAAAAAAATAAAATGAAAATATCTCAAGCAGCATACGCCATATGCCTTGCGCATTTTCTTATTTAAACACCTTTGAAATCACCCCCAGCGTATAGCCAATATCTTCTGCTGTCATGTGGTAATGGGTTACGGCTCTTATGCGGCCGACTCCCACCGGCAACATTCGGGCGCCTTCATCATCCAGCATTTTTACCAGTTGCTCGACTGTCATGTCATCGAGCATTAACTCGAAGAAAACGATGCCGGACTTTATTTGAGATAGATCAATGGACAACCCGGGCATCTCGGCCAGACCTTCAGCCAGTTTGCGGGCGTTGGCGTGGTCATCTGCCAGGCGATCAACCATTTCGGTAAGGGCTACGATCCCAACGGCCGCCCGTTGAAACTGGCCACCGGAAAACAGGAGGTGGTCTGGGTACGGCGGGATGCCCGAAAAACCCCCGTACCCCATCCCTTCCCATCGTCTATTCAGAAGGCCTTTGAAAAGTCCATTATGGATCAATACCCCAATTGAGAGGACCTCAAGAAGGTACCCGCCAGAATGGCGTTATTGCGGTTGCTACCGACATGAATGTCCCGATGATGCAATCGCAATCGGATTTTCCTTTCATCAAGTTTCCCGATACGAGTTTTCTTTCATATAGAACCAATCTTTAATCCGCCGATTTCGCAGATTACACGGATTACTCTAATCACTTTAAGAGTGATGCGAAATCTACAGGGTCTAATTCCCCGCAGCTTGCCGCGGGGAGGTTCATTGGGTGACTCTACCTTCATTAAAAATGGTTGCGTTATCCTCCGATCTGGTTTATCAAACCCCCTGTGCAAGTTGGCACAAACGGCAGAGACGGTTATCGTAGTGACTTTATTCACGTAGGGTGGGCATTGCCCACCATTAACTGCTACGTGAAAGAATTTATACAACGTTGGGGACCATCATTCCATGTAGACGAT
>PVMS01014831.1_pt1 | contig 13356 bp, 9 predicted proteins | sample 1853461 | NCBI WGS metagenome assembly PVMS01 (sample SAMN08582032, study PRJNA380276) | Marine sediment metagenome, whole genome shotgun sequencing project. | isolation source: ocean sediment barecode stripped | collected 2017 | reverse complement strand
TCCCAGAAAACATTAATATAAAAAATGGTTTGCCTGGGTACAGCACACAGTGGCCTTCTTGGCGTTTTGAGTTTACTCGCTGTGAGCAAGCTTTACTGACTCAATTCAAAGTTAGTACATTAGAAGGTTTTGGTGTGCGTGGATTGCCATTGGCAGTGCGCGCAGCGGGTGCAGTGATCCAATATTTGGCAGAGATGCGACCGGACGCTCTCAATTTGTTGGCAGGCCTGAAAACTTATCACCTTGATGAGTTTATGACTCTGGATGCGGCTACTCGTCGTAATCTAGAGCTAACTGAGACTTTGCGTGGCGATGTATCAGAAGGCTCGCTCTTGGCCGTGTTGGATCACACGATGACCTCAATGGGTAAACGACTTATGCACCGGTGGGTTAGCAAACCGCTGCTTGATGTTGAGAAAATTTGTCAGCGGCAGGATGGGATTGAATATTTTTATGATGATGGACTTTCGCGGATTGAGATTCGTGCAGCATTTAAGCCCCTCAGTGATTTAGAACGGTTGACCAATCGGGTAGTGGGGAGCAGTGCGCACCCGAGGGATTTGGTTGCGATCCGCGACACGCTGCAATTGCTTCCCGGTCTGCTAGACTTTTTCAAGAACAGCAATTCCCCTTTGGATAATATACTGTCCAAATTCGATCTTTGTGAAGATGTCCTAACGCTATTAGAGCACGCTATCACGGATGAACCACCAGCTGTGCTGGGCACGCCTGGCGTGATTCGTGCAGGCTTTTCGCAAGACTTGGATGAGATTATCAGCGCATCCCAACACGCGCGTGATTGGATTAAAAACTTAGAGCCACGAGAGCGCACCCGCACTGGGATTTCCACGTTAAAGGTTGGTTATAATAAGGTCTTCGGCTACTATATTGAAGTTACCCAGGCAAATTCGCAATTGGTTCCCGACGAGTATATCCGCAAGCAAACATTGGTGCGCGCTGAGCGGTATATTACACCCGAATTGAAAGAGTATGAAAGTTTAGTGCTCAATGCCGAAGAGCGCATCAAAGAAATTGAGCGGCGCGTATTTCGTGAAGTCTGTGACCGTTTAGCGATCACTGCTAACCGTTTGCTAAATACTGCGCGTGCGATTGCCCAGCTTGATGTTTTATCTACGCTCGCTGAAGTTGCAGCGCATCATGGCTATGTGCGGCCAGAAGTGCTTTCTGAAAATATCTTGGAAATTGAAGGTAGTCGGCATCCTGTGGTCGAGCGTATGTTGTTGACTGGCCGCAGATTTATTCCCAACGATGTGATCTTTGAAGATGGTGAGTATGTGCGCATTATTACTGGGCCGAACATGTCGGGCAAAAGCACCTTCTTGCGCCAGGTCGCCCTGATTGTACTCATGGCACAGATGGGTAGTTTTGTGCCCGCCGATAGAGCTCGTATTGGTTTGGTGGATCGCATTTTTACCCGTATTGGTGCCCAGGATGAGATTCATGCTGGGCAATCGACCTTCATGGTGGAGATGGTTGAAACTGCCACAATATTAAATCATGCTACATCACGCAGCCTTTTGATCCTCGATGAAATTGGCCGCGGAACTAGTACCTATGATGGCGTCTCGATTGCTTGGGCTATTGTTGAGTATTTGCACAATCACCCGAAATTGCGGTCAAAGACCCTCTTCGCCACGCACTATCATGAGTTGACGCAGTTGTCTGATTTGTTGCCGGGCGTGCGTAATTATAATGTCGCTGTGAGTGAAGCTGATGGTGAGGTAGTCTTTCTTTATAAAATAATCGCTGGTGGCGCAGATCGTTCTTACGGTATTCATGTAGCACAGTTAGCAGGCTTGCCATATACTGTTATACAGCGAGCTGGGCAGATATTACGCCAACTGGAAGCCAGCTCAGGTCGCGCGGTGGAGACTAATGTGCATATGCCACAGCAGTTGAATCTTTTTCCTGAGACTAATCCATTGTTGGATGAACTTCGTGAGCTAGATATTAACGAACTTTCTCCAATTGAAGCCATCAACCGCCTATATGCCTGGCAAAATAAATTTCTAGGGGATGACAAGTGATCAAAGAGTTTATCAAAAACCTTAAGAATCACTCAATTAAAAGAAAAGCAGAGACGACTCGGCAAGTCGTCTCTGTGGAAACTCTTTTTTGGCTTGAATCGTCAGTTTTCTACTTCCATGCCCGTGTATAGCCCAACCTGATTACCGGTTAAATCGGCAAAAATGGCGAACCATCCGACCTGAGGAATTTCAGTTTTCGGAACGAGAATTTTGCCGCCTAACGATTCGATTTTTATTAGGTCGGCGTCAATATCCTTGCTGTCGATATAAACGAGTATAGTTCCTGCCGGATTCTGATCGCTGACTGGATTGAAGCCTCCACCAGGGCCACCCTTGGCCTCGAATGTGGCATAATTCATTTCGGGAATTTGTTGAATTTGCCAACCAAAGGCTTCGTTGTAAAACTGCCCGGCGGCCTCTTGGTCTTTGGCTGAAAACTCAATGTGGACAATGGGATGTTGAGACAAAAGTAACCTCCTGGAAATTAGATGAATGACAGCTGAAGATATTCTAGCACAAGTGTTCTGGTAAATAATTAATATTGGATTAGGCTGATTTCGTAAAATACCATGAAGCAGCAATGCCTCCTGGTATTTAATTCGGAGATTAATCAGAATAGCTCAGTTTGTCCAATCTTAGTTGAGCGCTTTATTTACAACCTCAACTACCTCGGGTAGGTCTATGCCTAGGGTTTGCAATGTCTCTATGGTAGGGATGCCATTTGGGGTCCAACCACGACGTTTGTAAACTACATCTACTAAATTGTCGTATTGCGCTTCGCGGTATTTGCGTAATGCAGATATTCTTTGTTCAGTACTTAAACCTGATGGGTCTATGCCAACGAGTTCTTGTAATTGCGTATCGTAGCGTTTTGATCGAGACTCATATTCGTCAGTAGTAACGGGACCTACTGCGCGGTAGGGCATATAATCATGCTCACGGGTACCAAACCCCATCCTCAGGTTGAAGACTCGTTGGAAATTATAGACCCGCTCGGATTGCGCAATTAACTCATCCGAAGTAACTTTATTGCCCGTCACGCCTTCATAAACCCAAGTGTAGTTCTCAACATGCTCAGGTACCTTTTGTGGTTCATCGGTGTCGGCGTTATTTTCAGGCTGAATATCATTCCAGGGTAATTTGCATAAGCCATGCAAGCTGAACCACGTGCGCCACATGGGAAAATAATGGAGCGCTTCGGCTTTGTCTTCGAAGGTAGGTATTTGTTTGTTGACCTGATCCATGAAAATAAGCCAGGCTTCATCGTGCTGCCCGCCCTTAAGCGCCATTCCGTACCCGCCTTGCTGAGCAATAGATTCTTTGGTCACATACTCTGAAATTTCCATGCCTTTTACTTCCATGGCGATATCGTGCAAGAATGCGGCATCGGCGCCATATTCTTCGGCGAAGAAATTTTTCATATAGCGGGTGCCCTGGCCGACGAGAACGCCAAAGCCCTCACCACGGGCCATCTGGTGCAGCAGTTCCAAAGCAACATCAATATTGCCCCATGTCATTTCCAGGCCGCCTGTCTTCTCGGTATCGAGAATGCCGTATTGCCAGCATTCCATGACGAAGGCTACGGAATTAGCGAAAGAGATGGTATCGACACCATAGGTATCGCAATAGAAATTCATCTCGATGATCGCGTTGGGATCGTAAACACCGATATTCGAGCCCAGGCCGGCGGCGCTCTCGTATTCGGGTCCATCTACAAGTACGATTTCTCCGGTATGTGGACCAGTGACAAGGTGGAAATGATCTACCCCATGAGAGCAAGACATTGTGCATCCCAGCCAGCAGCCATCAACCATACCTTGTGTGAACGCAGCTTTCCAAACCGTTGAGTCAATTTTATCGTGTTCAGGATGCGCGCCATAACGGAAGTTGTTGATAGGCAACAGGTCAAAATGATCCATAATTTCGACCAAGTGAGCAGTGCCTATGTTGCGCATTTGGTTTTGCGATTCGTCGAGGGTGGCTATTTCTTTATTGATTCGTTTGCCTGCTTTGCGGATCAGAACCGGATTGGCAGGACCGTTGCTGCTGCCCCCAATACTACTGTAGCGGACGACAATACCTTTGATGCCTTTATCGCGGAAAACTCGCCCAGCACCGCCGCGTGCAGCCTGTTTGATACGTGATTCTTTACGGCGTACATCGTACCAGCTCAGGTTTAGTGCGGCATATAGGATGTGGTCAGCTGCTTGGCCGGCGCTGACTACAGATATCCCTATTTTGGCGCGCTCATTATCGGCGTACATTTCGGTGAGTATTGATGTTAGCGGGTATGTGTTTAGAGATTCTTCGGGCGCGGCCTCTATGTTTACTCTTCCGGTGTCGCCGTCGATGAAAATGATCACATCTTCTTCGGCTTTGCCTTGAATGGATAGTGCGTCGAAGCCGGAGAATTTTAGATAGGGCGCGAAATATCCACCGCCATTACTATCAATGACTGAGTGGGTCAGGGGAGAAAGAGTCACAACGGTGCTTTTACCCAAGCCAGGGTAGGCGGTTGTGCCGCAAATTGGACCATTCGCAATAATCAGTGCATTTTCTGGATCATCCCATTTTGTTTCATCATTGATAGCATTCCACAATAACCGGAGGGCAAATCCGCGCCCTCCAGTAAAAATATTCTTCATGTCTTGTGAGACGGGCTCTTCGTGGATGCTGTTATTTGATAGGTTGATATGTAAAGTGCGATTGGCGTAGCCGTGCACTACGGGGCGCAGTTCGTATTGATATTCGGCAAGCAATTTATGGGACGCTCGCAATTCCTCAATGGGTTTAGTCCGTGTTACCATGGAATTATATCTCCTTAACATTGTTAGTCTTGGTTATAAAATATCCTGTAAATCGAGCTTCCAGGCGCAGAAGTGTAGTATTCTAGAGTCAGAAAATTCATATATATTCTATCATGCCTGACCTCTAGGGTTTGCTGGGTTGTAGCCTATGATCTGAATAGGCATTTCTCAAATGTCCTGGTGATAATGTTGTGGTAAATGTGTATAAAGATGTAAAGGTATGAAATAATGCTGCAGGCCATACAGTTTTGTTAGTTTTTTAGTTATTTTTCGCAATATAATGAGTGATATAAACGGTTTATTCTATTGGATTTAAGCCATCTTACATTAGGCGTTTGGGTGGTGTATAATGTCGCGAGGTTCAAATAATTTGGGATATTATTTTAAGGAAGCGAAAAATCTTCGTAGTGTGGAGAAAATTTCTAACGATTATATATTAAATAAGGTGTACTAAAATGCTGGCATTGCCATTAGTAGACCCCAGCCGCAGATATTACATGGTTCGAAAATTTGTCGTTGGAATAATGCTTCTTGTCATAGCTGGGGGGATTTCAGCGTGTAGCCCTGGTGGAGAAAGAAAATTGCCGGGGGGTGGAAGTAACCTTGGGGAGATTAACAGCAATTCACGTTTTCGTGGTTTTTACGAAGATCGGGGCGGCCTGGATGTTTTCGGTCCCTTTTTGACTCCTGTTTTACACATAATGGCATTGATTATCAATATACAACGACTGTACTGATGTTCTATAACCCTGATCTACCGCGCAGTCAGCGTTATGGCCTTATGCCGATTGGCTTAGAATTGGGTATTGTTGAGCCTCCCACGGATATGGATGCGCCAGGTGGACACCCTATCCATGAGTTGTTTAATAATATTTACAATACTGTTGGCAAAATTCGTTACACTGGCTTACCGTTAACTGGTGGCCGTTATAATCCTGAGCGCGGCGGACTTGAACAATATTTTGAAAATGTAGGTTTTTACACCTTGGATTCGGATTTGCCAGGTGTTGTGCACTTAATTGAATATGGTGCTTGGTATTGTGATGCGAAATGTGACTATTCCGGCCCTATTCAAGCTGCTCCTATGTTTGGTGCCATCGCCAATCAGCCTTTTAGCGATGCTGTGAAGCGTTTCTTGGACCCAAATTTTATGGGCATGCCATTAACAGAACCTTATACAGCTCGTGACGGTCAGATTGAGCAGATCTTTGAAAATGTGGTTGTCATTGCAGCCGCCAATCGACCTGGCGGCATTGCTTTACGAGCTATCCCGGCATTATTGGGCATTCAGGCACACCGTAACGCAAACCTTGAAGTGCCCTTATTTTTTGAAGAATATATTCTAAAAAATGGAGGCTGGGAATTCACAGGGCAGGTTATCACAACCTTTGATCGTAGAAACGATGAGCTTTATCGTCAGTGCTTTTCAAACCTGTGCTTGGATTACTTCCCTAATCATCTTGAAGGTCAACAAGTACGAGTAACGTCGCTCGGTTATGCCTATAAAGATCGTTATTACGGAAATATTGTTCCGCAGCATCAGCAACAACAAACGAATTCCAGAACTCAAAATATTACTTTGATTGTTAAAGAAGATTATCCGGTTATAGCGCCCAGTGAACAGCAAGTGATCAGCGTTGCTGTGTATGTTGATGGACAACCCGTGGGCGATTATGAACCCATCTTAACCTTAAACGTACCGCTGCAAGATGGTAATTTCCGTACTTATACCTATGCTTTTGCTCCAACAAGTAGTGATTCTGGAAAATCTTTGTTAATGATCAATCCCATTGACGCACCTCACGGTACGCGTATTTTGTATGAGGTTTGCCCTTGGTTGGATGCGCCGACAGAACAGTGTGTTCGTGATGATTTCTTGATTTGGTGGTGATGCTTTATTTTTCCGGAGCAGCAAACCCCTTACAGTGTTGTAAATTAGTCCGTCCCAAATAACAGGTGGAATAGGATTATTTGAGATTGCCGTTTCCTTGTGTATTACGGACGAGCTTCACTGAAAATATCAACTTTTGCAATGGATGGTCCAAGACTGAAGACCTGAATTTCAAAAGGGAATAGTGAATTAGTTGCTTCTTCTGTAGTAATTTCCGTTTTGCGAATACCAATTGGGTTGCCGTACTGATCATATGCGATGGCGGCAATAACAAGATGCTGAGCAGGCGATTGGTCTTGTGGAAAGTTAACAGTGCCGCTCAATATGGCAGAAGTTGAGCTAATAAAAGTTTCCACAATAAGTATATTCGATACAAGATACCGCGATGTGTCGATAATCTGTAAAGCCGATAAGAGTTGGATACGGCTTGATGAATAAGGTGGTACAGGAGCCGGAAAAAATGCTGCTACAGGGAAAATACTTTCAGCAGCAGCCATATTAGTTGGCGGCAAAGCTGTTTGCTGCGCGAGTAGATCACCGTTGGTTGATAGTAGCGCGATGGATGCTGTGACATTTTCTATTGCTTGTGCATACAGATTTTCAAGCAGGGCCAGGCACCATAATCCGCCATCGGACGTGGGGTAGCAGCGAGGTTGATTTACTTGAACAGGAAATGGTGTTGCGGTACTACCTATCGCGAAATTTCCTTCGCCCGCGGGGATTATAATCTTTGTTCCGATAGAGAGAAAGTTGGGATCGATTCCTGGGTTGGCTGCCAAAAGATCATTCAATGCGATGTTGTGTCGATACGCAATAACCGATAAAGTATCATCTTTCTGAATTTCATAAAGAAAAGGTGTGGCGGAAGGCTGTATTAGCGCCGTAGGTTGCGCGTTAGCAAGGGGAGTAGGTGTCAGGACCGTCGCTGATTCCGTTGGGGTGGAATATGGAGTCAACATCGCCATTGTGGGCGCAGGGGTTGGCGTAACCGTATTGGGGGCAGTTGTACAGGCCGCGCCCAAACTTAACAATACGACTAATGCGAGTTTCCAACCCATTAGATGTCGTATCAGCATAATATCCAAATCAATTTAAATTCTGTGTGCTGAATAGTTTTCCTGCTTTGCTGGTGAGATCTGATTAGATCAGCGCAGAGGTTTATAGAGAAAGTTTGTCAGGTTGCTGCATACCAGATCTTCGATGATCAAAATAAAATACAGTGCAAGTAATTAAAATGGCTTTTTTTCTCGGAAGGTAATCTTCTGTCTTTCGAGCAGGTCAAATTGTAGAGCAGTTGCCGAACAGCCGTGTAGTTTGATCGCCTTTATAACAGAGTGTTTCAATATCGGCAAGAATGTATCTGTTTTATGGTATCCTTTTATTCTTGTGAGCAATCAATTATCTTCGAATGAATTTAAGACTATTTATTCTGAATTCAGCGCCCCAATTTGCGCTTTGGATTGCGGTCAAAAATGTGCCCCTCAAAACGATTGGGGCATCCCTTTTTGCTGTGACAATGGTCATGTTGTGCCCACAGCTTATACGTCAGAATGGCAGTATTTACGTACTCATACTGATTTATGGAATTTATGGGAATCCGAGCACCCTGCTGAAATGGCCAACTTACAAGCCGAAACACCCGATGGCCAAGTTCTGATTGCATGTTTAGGGCATCAACACTGTCAACGTGATTTTCGTTCAATAACCTGCCGTGCCTTTCCCTTTTTCCCTTACGTTACTAGCGCGGGTATATTAATCGGATTATCCTATTATTGGGCGTATGAAGAATACTGTTGGGTGATCAGTCATTTGAAGCAAGTTACAAACCAGTATCGCTCGCAATTCTTTACGATATACGAACGAATTTTTGAAGATATGCCCCAAGAATTAGATAACTTCCAATATCACTCTCAAGCGATGCGTAAATTATTTCAAAAAAACCGACGAGCTATTCCGCTATTGCACCGCAATGGTCTTGCTTATAAAATCACGCCGCATAATGAACGCTTGCGCCGTGTAGATATTGCAACATTTCCAAAATTTGGTCCCTATGCAATTGCCGATTTACTGCCTTTTCCCGATGAGATAGACTGATTACAATTAACTCATGACAGCCATTCAAGCTGAATTTACTTTATCTGACCGTCGTTTATCAAATCGCCATGGTCCTGTTCGTTGGATTATTTCCCATGCATTGCGCTATTGGTATTTAATTATCGTCATGATTTTGGGGGCTATAGGTAACGCTGGTTTGGCGGCTGTTGTTCCCATTTATGTGGGGCGAGCTATTGATTTGATTAACTCAGGCCAATTTGAGAAAAAAATATTGATTAATATCGTAATCGTAATCGCTATTACGCAAATTGTGCGCGGTATTTTGCAACTTGGCCGAAATTTTGGTGCTGAGTTGATTGGCCAAAATTTGGAGCGTAATATTCGTGATGAGCTTTATGTCAGCCTTTTAGGCAAGAGCATGACATTCCACAACTTGCAGCCAGTGGGGGATACGATGGCCCGCGCCACCAATGATGTGCGCGAAATTAATCTCATGTTTAACCCAGGTATCAATTTGGTCGTTGGCTCGGCTAATTTCATTTTCATGCCGCTGATCTTAGCGCCCCGCTTCAATTCTGCGTTGATAATAGCCCCCTTGTTTTTTGTTATTTTCTACTTTTTAGCGTTATGGCAGTTCTTGCACGAACTCAAGCCTATTACAATGCAAGTGCGCGCATCTTTTGGGCACTTAAATACTCGGTTGGCTGAAGCGATTGATGGAATTGAAACGGTCAAAGGTATGTCGCAAGAGCAGCGTGAGATCGAATTGTTCGCAGAAAATGCGCACAATTTTCAAAAACAATTTGTTCACCAGGGTGATGTTGAGGCTCGTTTTATCCCCTTTTTGTTAATGGCATTGACTCAAGCTGGTGGACTCTTTCATGCTATTTGGCTATATCGCCAAGATATGTTGCAAGTAGGAGATATTGTTGCTTATTTTGGTCTGTTGCTCTTGTTGGGATTCCCAACATTTGTGTCGCTTTTTGCCTACGCTCAAGTATCTTTGGGAGTTGCAAGTGCACACCGGATATTAGCCTTGATAAATCGTGAGAATAATCTTGATCAAAACCTGGCCGGAAACGCAAACTCGATTTTGGGTGCAGTTGAATTCCGAGGGACTGGCTTTGCCTATCAAGATGGGGAAACGGTCCTGAAGAATATCAACCTGAAAGTTCAGCCAGGCCAGACGGTTGCCATTGTGGGCCAAACTGGTTCGGGCAAGACATCATTGGTTAAGCTCATCAATCGCACGTACGATGTCACTGACGGACAAATTTTGGTGGACGGTATCGATGTGCGTTCTTGGAATCTTGAAATGCTGCGTCGGCAGATTTCGATCATCGAGCAAGATATATTTCTTTTTTCTCGCTCCTTGGCGGACAATATTGCCTTTGGGAAACCAGGCGCCACTCAAAAAGAAATTAAAGCAGCAGCCAAGGCTGCCCAGGCTCATAACTATATTATGGAATTTAAAGATGGTTATGAAACCGTGATTGGTGAACGTGGTGTGACTCTTTCGGGCGGCCAGCGTCAACGTTTGGCTTTAGCGCGTGCCTTTTTGACTGACCCACGTATTCTTGTGTTGGATGATTCTACCAGCGCAATAGACAGCGCCACAGAAGATAAAATCCAGCAGGCGATTTATGCCGCAGCCAAAGGGCGCACAACCTTTATCATCACTCACCGTCTATCGCAAATTCGCTGGGCTGATCTGATCATTGTGATGCGCCAAGGCGAGATCGATGCGATGGGTAGCCATGATGAATTGATGGCTTCGTCGCAGGCATATCGGCGTATTTTTCGAGACATTACTAACTAACTAACTAATGGGCTTTTTTTCTGACCTAGGTACCGAATCTTATGATCGCACTTATACTGACCGCCAACTCGTTCAGAGGCTGTGGGTATATTTTAGCCCCTATCGTGTCCGTCTCGCAGGCGTTGCAATATTACTGATCACACTGGCTTTGGCATCAGCCGGTATGCCATTATTAGTTTCCTATGGTGTTGATTTGATTGCTGCGTTTCCCACTGACCGGGAAATTTACTGGCTTACCGGTGCCGTTTTGGGTGTTGGCTTATATAACTGGGGTGCTAATTGGATCAGAAGACGTTTAACCGCTCGATTGATTGGTGATGTGATTTTCACTATTCGCACTGATGCTTTCCGTGCCGCTACATCTCATGATCTCTCTTTTCACGATCAATTTTCTTCGGGAAAAATCGTTTCTCGAATTACATCCGACACGCGCGATTTTGGACAATTGGTTACCTTAGTGACCGATATCATCGCGCAGATGATTCAAGCAATAGTGTTGGCCGGGGTCTTGCTGACAATCTCTTGGCGGCTCTCATTGGTAATGTTTGGCTTTTTGCCAATCCTGTTTTATGCATCTAAAGCTTTTCGTGGACTAGCAAGAAAAGTTACACGACGTGGTATGCGTGCCATGGCCAATGTCAACGCAACAATTAAAGAAACTGTTAGCGGTATCGCCGTAGCTAAAAATTTCCGTCAAGAAGCTGCTATCTTGGATGAATTCGATCAAGCCAACCAAAATTCTTTCAAGGTCAATGTGCAGCGCGGTTTTTTGCTTTCGTTAGTTTTCCCGTCGCTCAATGTTTTAGGTGGTATCGCTACAGCGATTTTAGTATACGTGGGCGGATTGAGTGCTGCTTCAGGAGCAATTTCCTTAGGCGCTTGGTATCTTTTCTTGATGAGTTTGGATCGTTTCTTTTTCCCTGTGCTCAATCTTTCAGCTTTTTGGGCTCAAGTGCAATCGGGTTTATCGGCTGCCGAACGGGCTTTTGGTTTAATTGATGCAGAATCTTCAGTTGTGCAAACTGAGCAGCAAGATGTAATGCGATTAAGAGGGGATATTCGCTTTGTAGATCTTTCCTTTCAATACACGGAACAAGAACAAGTGCTTGAGAAATTCAATGTTCACATTCAATCTGGCGAAAGTGTGGCGCTCGTTGGGCATACCGGTGCAGGGAAATCATCAATTGCAAAATTAATCGCCCGTTTTTATGAATTCCAGAGCGGCAAGATATATGTCGATAATCAAGATATTCGCACACTAGATTTGGTTCAATACCGCAGTCAATTAGGAATTGTCTCCCAAACACCATTATTGTTTTCTGGATCTGTGGCTGAAAATATATGTTATTCTTGCCAGGGTGCTACTATTAAGGACGTTGAAGCCATTTCTATGAAGATAGGCGCAGGGGAGTGGTTTAGTACATTGCCCAACGGATTAGCTACCCAAGTTGGAGAGCGCGGCGCGCACTTGTCTATGGGACAGCGTCAGATGGTTTCCTTGTTACGGGTTTTGTTGCATCGACCAGCGATTTTTATCCTTGATGAGGCCACAGCCAGCATTGATCCATTTACTGAGTGGCAAATTCAGCAAGCTTTAAAAATGATATTAGTAAATAGCACCAGTATTTTAATTGCTCACCGTCTCTCGACGATCAAGGCGGCTGATCGTATACTTGTGCTCGAGAAGGGCAGTGTGATTGAAGAAGGTAATCACGATCAGTTAATGCAGCTCAACGGGCATTATGGCAACCTTTATAATACTTATTTCCGTCATCAGTCGTTAGATTACAGACCCCCGGGGTTAGAAGATATACTTTCGACGAAATTGCACCTTAGAGTTGAGCCAGATCAAAATAGAAATGATTAAGTTTCTTCAGGACCCGACTTAGACATTTCCAAATATTTTGTGCCTAAAATGAAAAATATTCCCTTTTAGGGAGCACTTTTTATTATGTATTGCAAAGCTATTGTATATTGCTAAATTAAACATTCCATATTGAATAATTGTATTGAGTCAGAGCCCTCAAGACAGAAATAGAGTAAAAACTAAGAGACACATTTTGTCACAGTTGATCTCCAAGATCTCTGTAAATATGTTGGGCAATGGATGAACATATTGAGTATTTTTCTGATTTTAATCCTTGTCTTATAGGAAAAAGTATCTATTAAATTTCTGTTCTGACCCCAATAATTTTAGTATTGTTACCAAGCACGTTGTTTGTTGGGGCTCCTGTAACAATATATCCACTCATACCTTTCTTTCCTGACATAGCAAAAGTGCCCCCTACGTTTATTTTCTCACAGGGGGCACTTTCTTTTAGTGTCTAATATTTTTCGAAGTCAAATTTTATTGGTCTCCTCGTTTTTTTTATTATTTTCTCGATCTATGGTGGCGGTGTGCCTGTGATTGTGATGCGCAACTCAACGGCTGGATCGGGTGGCGCAAATGGAGAATTAGCCCTGACCCAATCAACGACGATGTCACGTACAAGCACATAGCTGTTGTATTGCAGATTTACGGTAAGCGTATAGTACTCGTCACCACCATTGGCCATGAAATCATTGACGGCTACATAATAGGTGGTAGTCGATTCAAGTGGTAGGCCGGTGCTCAAATCAATCACATCACCAACAATTACACTGTCAAATGTTGCTGCAGTACCGTACTCGAAAGCGAAGCTCAAGCCGGATACCTGAATGACACCATTACAGGTGGCCATGGTGTTATTCAGGTTT
>PVMS01072656.1_pt1 | contig 13358 bp, 10 predicted proteins | sample 1853461 | NCBI WGS metagenome assembly PVMS01 (sample SAMN08582032, study PRJNA380276) | Marine sediment metagenome, whole genome shotgun sequencing project. | isolation source: ocean sediment barecode stripped | collected 2017 | reverse complement strand
TTGTGCACATGAGAGAGCAACCCCAAGCAACTACTCGTTTACAGCAGCTACGGATCGAGCTTGACCACATGTCGGACGACGTGTTGGACAAGTCGACATTCGAGCTTGCACGGTCGATCAGTGTCGCCCAGACCCGCTTGGCGGTTCAGGTGCGCGAGGCCGAGCTCCGAAACATCCCTGAAGAACTGTACGGGCTTGGCGCTACCGGCTGGCTGCGGCACACCACAGCAATGACGACTGGCGAGGCATCTGGGATCGTCAAGACGGGCCGAGCGATGGCGCACATGCCAACGGTCACCGAACGTGCGTTGGCAGGTGACATTCCACACCGCTCCGTCCGGCTCCTTGCCCAGGCGCGGGACCGACATCGTGACGAATTTGGTGATCACGAAGAGGTGTTTGCGGATATCAGCATGTACCTCTCGGTCAAGGACCTGCGTCGCGCCATCGACCATTGGGAACAGCAGATCAACTACCACGACGCAGTTCATGATGCTCACAAACGCGATCAGCTGCGTGCTCTGTACCACCACCAGATGATCGAGGGCCTGTGGGACACGAAAGGAACATTCACGCCCGAGGGTGGACACGTCATCAAGGAGGCGGTCGACGGCATCTGCGATCCGCAGAACCTCGACGCTGGCGAACTGCGTTCCCCCGCGCAGCGACGGGCAGACGCCATTGTTGACATCTGCTCGTTCTGGCTCGACCACAACACAGACGTTGTGACCTCCGCGGGCGAGAAGCCGCACGTCACCGTCACGGTTGATTACGAGGTACTCGCAGGCCACCTCAAACGTCTCCCCGAGATCGATGGCTCTGCCGTGACCCCTGGCACCATGAGGAAGATCACATGCGATGCAGCCATCATCCCCATGGTGTTGGGATCGGAAGGCGAACCGCTTGATGTGGGTCGCAAGACTCGCACCATCCCATCAGCGCTGCGACGGGCGATCGACAAGCGCGACACGCACTGCACGTGGCCTGGCTGTTACGCACCGTCGAGTTGGTGCGATGCCCATCACGACGTGCACTGGGCGGACGGTGGAGACACCTCTCTTGAGAATTGCCGGCTGCTCTGCCGGAGACACCACACGGCGATCCACCTTGACGACGACAACAAGTCACCACCCGACCTCTGATAATTGACGATGGAATACACCCATTGTTCATCGTGTGACGTGTTGCCTGTAACCTGCGCACAGTGCCAGCACCGCTAAGTGTTCTTCTTGATCGCTGGCGTCGCGACCTCGATCCACCCCTCCCCGGTCGAGTGGTCGTTGCGCCGTCCGCGCGCGCCTATGTCGTCTCAGCAACCGCGAAACGCCTTGGAAAACCGGTGCTCGCGGTCGTTGCCGGAGAGCGCGAAGCGGAGGATCTGACCGAAGACGTCGCGATCTTCACCGATCAGGTGCTGCAGCTGCCCGCATGGGAGACCCTGCCGTTCGAACATGTCTCACCGAACATCGTGACGATGGCAGCCAGGGTTGAAGCGAGGCATCGGCTCGCCCTCGGCGAACCGTTGGTTGTGGTTGCATCAGTGCGTGCCGTAATCCAACGTCTCTCACCGACATCCGTCGAGCCACTCATCCTCTCCAAGGGCGAGTTCCATGACTTCACGGGTCTTGTCTCCACGTTGGTGAAACTCGGGTACTCCCGCGTGGATCGTTGCGAGGCTCGGGGTGAACTCGCCGTGCGCGGAGGCATCATCGACGTGTTCCCACCAAACGCAGACGATCCGTTCCGTCTCGACTTCTGGGGAGACACGCTTGACGAGGTCAGGACCTATTCGGCCTCGTCCCAGCGGTCGCTCGACGAGTACGAGTTTGTCTCGATCTACCCAGCTCGTGAGGTGATTATCGATGGAGCGATTGCCGACCGAGCCACCGAGCTCCTCACCGACGCGGCATGGGCGGCCGACACGTGGGATCGCATTGCTGATGGCATCTCATTCCAGGGCATGGAATCGTGGCTGCCGTGGCTTGCCACACCCCGCACCGTCCTCGACGAATCCGATGCGCCGGTCTTCCTCTTCGACCCTGTCCGCTGCGCTGCTCGCGCCGAGGCGCTTATCGCCGAGGAAGGCGACCTCGCCGTCGCGCTTGCTGATACATGGGGGTCTGAGGGCCCTGAGGGCGGTGCTCATCCTCCCCTGTACCTCCCACTCGACGCCGATGCCATCGCCGAGAGGCTCGTTGAGGCTCCACCGCACCCATCGGGTCCTGGGGACGACGGTTACGAGATCCGTTCGCTCGATGCTGTGCCAGGCGACCCCGAGTCGGTCGCCACCGCGATCAACACGTGGAAGGACCGTGGCGTCGAGATCGTTGTCGCGATGGACGGACAAACAGCAGCGGACCGCGTTGCGAACGTCCTTGGCGAGCACGGAGCAGACCTGCCGGTCGTCGGCCAGCTCGACAAGCTGATACCCGCAATCACATCAATAGGAATTCACAACGGGTTCGTATTCCCGGCCCTCGGCTTCGGTGTCGTCGGCGAGCGTGAGGTCGCCGGACGTCGTCGTGCCCACCGAACAGCGAGGCGCGGCACGCGCAAGCCCATCCACGATGCGTTTCGAGACCTCAATCCCGGCGACTTCATCGTCCACCACCACCACGGAATCGGCCGGTTCACAGGCCTCGTCCACAGAGAGATCGCGGGTGCAGAGCGTGACTATCTGCTCGTTGAATTCGCCGGTGATGACAGGCTGTATGTTCCAACGGACCAGCTTGCATCGATCACGAGGTATACGGGTGGAGAGTCACCGCGTCTCTCAAAGTTGGGCGGTACGGACTGGAGCCAGACCCGCAGCAAGGTGCGCAAGGAGGTCGCCGTCGTCGCAGATCAGGTCGTAGCGCTCCACCGCAAGCGAGCAGCCGCAGAGGGCTACGCCTTCTCCGCTGACACCCCGTGGCAGACCGAGTTCGAAGCAGCCTTTCCGTTCGAGGAGACTCCTGATCAGCTCTCGGCAATCACGGACGTCAAGGCTGACATGCAGGCCGACATGCCCATGGATCGGTTGATCTTCGGGGATGTCGGGTTCGGTAAGACTGAGGTGGCGGTCAGGGCGATGTTCAAGGCCGTCCAGGACGGCAAGCAAGCCGTGATTCTCGTGCCCACAACACTCCTGGCCCAGCAGCACTTCATGAACTTCGAGGAGCGGTTCGCACCGTACCCCGTTCGCGTCGAGGTGCTTTCGAGGTTCCTCACCGCCAAACAGCAGAAGGACGTCGTCCGTGGGATCCATGACGGCTCCGTCGACATCGTTGTTGGCACGCACCGTCTCCTGTCGAAAGACATCGAATTCCGTGCACTCGGGCTCGTCGTAATCGATGAGGAGCAACGGTTCGGAGTATCAGCCAAGGACAGGCTTCGAGAGCTCCGCGCGAGTGTTGATGTGCTCACACTGACGGCAACACCGATACCGCGAACCCTCGAGATGGCTCTCACCGGCATTCGTGATGTGAGCAACATCCGCACCGCGCCCCAGGACCGCCACCCGATCCTCACGTATGTGGGGCCATATGACGAGCGGGCGGCGGGCGCGGCGATTCGTCGCGAGATGCTCCGTGAGGGCCAGGTGTATGTCGTACACAACAGGGTTCAGTCGATAGACCACGCCGTGGCCCGCTTGCGAGAACTGGTACCGGATGCCAGGTTCGCGATTGCGCACGGCCAGATGTCTGAGGGGCACCTTGAGCAGGTCATGTACGACTTCTGGAACCATGAGTACGACGTCCTCGTCGCGACGACCATCATCGAGTCTGGTCTCGACCTCCCGACGGTGAACACACTCATCGTGGAACGCGCCGACCGGCTCGGCCTTGCACAGTTGTATCAACTTCGTGGGCGGGTCGGGCGGTCCAACCAGCGAGCGTACGCATACCTCTTCCACCCGGAGGAGGACAGGCTCACCGACACTGCGTATCGAAGACTTGAAGCGATCGGACAGTTCTCCGACCTCGGCAGCGGGTTCGAGCTGGCAATGCGTGATCTCGAGATTCGTGGCGCAGGCAGCATCCTGTCAGAGACCCAATCCGGTCACATAGCTGCGGTTGGCTTCGACCTGTACACGGAGCTCGTGGCGGACGCCGTGAACAAACTCAAGGGCGAAACAGCCGACGCGGACGAACCAGAGCCAGTGCGGATAGATCTCTATGCAGATGCGCACCTTCCCGATAGCTATGTAGCTGGCGTCGAGACTCGCCTCGAGGCGTATCGGCGTCTCGCTGCGGCGACAACGCACGCCACAGTCGATGATGTTGTTGCTGAGTGGGAGGACAGATTTGGCCCGCTCCCGGACGAAGCAGTCGACCTCATCGAGGCGGCGAGACTCCGGGTGGAGGCGATTCGTATCGGTATCACCGAGATCGTTCAGAATCGCAGAGAAGTGAAGATCGGACCAGTGTCGCTGAAGGCATCACAGGAGGTTCGACTCGAACGCATCGCGAAAGGTTCGCTCCTGCGGGGGTCGACGTTGTATCTCGAGCCACCGTCAGAGTCCCCGGCAACCACGATTGCTGAGTTCCTCCGTACAATGTGGCCTGCATCTGTCGAGTCCGCAAGCGAAGGCAGCGCGAGTCAATGATCACAACCAAACGAATCGCCGTGGCCATCGCCGCTCTCTCCGTCGTGGCAGCTGGCTGCAGCTCGGCCGACACTGCGGCAACCGTCAACGACTCTGACATTCCTGAGTCCGCCGTGCTTGCGATCAGGGTCGGAAACGAGGGCAAGACGTCCGTTGGCGCTGAGGAGTTCAGAAACGACCTCTCGCGCTTGATCTTCTCCGAAGCCATGCTCACGGCGGCCGGGGAAGACTTTGGGCTCACCGATCTCGATTCCTCCGAAGCACGAGCCGATTACCTGACAACGGTTGGCCCCCAGGAACAGCAGTATCTCGCGTCGATCGTTGAGGATCAGACCCTGTCGGACGCCGCATTCGATGTTGTCGTGACGCAGCTCGTCCTCCGGTCGGAAATTCGTGCAGCGCTTGCTGCGGAAGAGGAAGTGCTCCTTGATGTGTGGCAGAACGGCAGGCACCAGCTGATCGAAGTGTGTACGAGTCATATTCTTGTCGCCACAGAAGAAGAGGCGGAGACGGTGCTAGCTCGGCTCGAGGCGGGAGAAGGCTTCGGCGCGCTGGCGAACGAGGTCTCGCTCGATGCTCAGTCAGTAGACGGCGTGCTGCCATGCCCGGTCTCTCCCTCCGTATTCGTCGCCGATTTCGCGAATGCTGTGGCTACGGCCCCGGTCGGTGAGGTCGTTGGCCCCGTGCAGAGCGACTTCGGCTTTCACATCGTCATCGTTGAATCGCGCGAGTCTCCACAGACGCTTGAGGAGCTCGCTGAAGATCCTGTGCGATGGATGCCATCCGAGACGATTGACTTCTACTGGAATGTCTGGATCAACGACGTCGTTGAGCGCGCTGATATCAACGTTCGCAGTGACATCGGCACCTGGTATCCACCTGTAGACGGGATCATCCCTCCTCCGCCTTCTCCCTGACATGTCTGAACTTGCAACGTCGGGAATATCGGACATCACGATTGTCGGTCTCGGACCAGCAGGCCTCGGCTACATCAGTGAGAGTGCTCGATCGGCGATCGAATCAGCAGCGACCCTGGTGTTGCGGACGATGCATCACCCAGCCGCTGAGGAACTGATGGCCGGGGAACTGATGGCTGGCGAACCGGCATCCCCCCGCAGCGTGATCCCTTGCGACGATCTGTACGACTCGCTCGCCGAATTCGACGACGTATACGCAGCCATCACTGAACGCGTGCTCGCTGCTGCCGGCAATGGTTCCGTCGTCTACGCCGTGCCGGGCAGCGCCGTTGTGGGGGAGCGGGCGGTGCACCAGATCAGGGCACAGGCGCTCGAGTCTGGTTTGCATGTGGTCATCGATCCTGGGCTTTCGTTCCTCGACCTGGCGTATGTCGCTGTTGGTCTTGATCCAATCACGGATGGCCTTCAGGTGCTGGATGCCCGTGACCTCCCTGATCCATTGCCGCTTCATGTGCCGACCATCATTACGCAGGTCGATTCCGAGCTGAGGGCTTCTGACGTTTCGCTCGCATTGACACGCACGCTTCCTCCAGAGACGGTGGTCGTCGTTCTCGATCGACTCGGCGACTCCGACGAACTCGTCGAACACATGACGGCCAGCGATCTGGCTCGGTACAGCGCGGGACCAAGGACTTCGGTATTCGTTCCCGCAACAGCCACTGGCTTGCTCGGTCTGATTGCCACGAATCGTGTGTTGCGAGAGCAGTGCCCCTGGGATCGCGAACAGACGCACCACACGCTCCTCACACACCTCATAGAAGAGGCGTATGAGACTGCAGACGCCATTGCACAGTTGCCACACGACGCGCCAGACGGTGAGCCTGACTTCGGTGCCTACGCGGAAGTTGAGGAAGAGCTCGGTGATTTGCTACTCCAAGTGATCTTCCACGCCACGCTTGCGGCGGAGGCCGGAGCGTTCGACATCGATGAGGTTGCTGAGTCCATTCGTCGCAAACTCGTCCACCGGCATCCGCACGTCTTCGGGGATGTTGAAGTCGTCGATGCCGACGAAGTTCTCACCAACTGGGAGCAGATCAAGAAGGAAGAGAAGAAGCGCGCCAGCCTCATGGATGACATCCCCGCAGGTATGCCTGGTGTCGCCCGCGCCATGAAGGTGCAGAAACGTGCCAGGAGTGTCGGGTTCGACTGGGATCAGCCCGAGCAAGTGATTGCCGTCCTGCGTGGCGAGATTGTCGAACTCGAGGAGGCGGACGACGCATCGATCGCCGACGAGCTCGGTGACATCCTCTTCACGGCAGTCAACGTCGCGAGGCATCTCGGAGTCGACCCGGAGATCGCCATACGTGCCACTGTCGACAAGTTCGTTGAGCGATTCCGGTGGATGGAAGGCGACTTCGCGGCTCGATCCGCTGACATCTCGTCCGCAACACCCGCTGACCTTGAACAGGCCTGGCAATCTGCCAAGTTGGCCCTCAGACAACATGAGCCTTCAAGAAAACCCTAGGCAGGGGCATCTGCCGTCTACCCTCGGAGCAATATGAGCAATACGGCCACATCCATCACAAAGATTCACGCGCGAGAAGTGTTGGACTCCCGCGGCAATCCCACCGTTGAGGCTGAGGTGACACTTCACGGTGGCGGCTTCGGGCGAGCGATCGTCCCATCTGGCGCCTCCACGGGGGCCCTTGAGGCTGTTGAGCTCAGGGACGGCGGCGATCGATACGGTGGCAAGGGTGTGCAACGCGCCGTTACGAATGTCAACGACACCATCACACCTCGACTGATGGGTATGGACGCCACAAACCAAGAGGCTGTCGATCAGGTCATGTTGGATCTCGACGGCACGCCGAACAAGGCGAATCTCGGTGCGAACGCGGTGCTGGCCGTCTCCATGGCGACGGCACGTGCCGCGGCCGCAGGCGTCGGACTGCCGATCTACCGGTACCTGGGCGGCACGAACGCAAGAACTCTGCCAACCCCATGCTTCAACGTTGTCAACGGCGGCGCGCATGCTGCGAACTCGATCGATACGCAGGAATTCATGATCGTTCCCGGTGGTCTTCCAAGCTTCAAGGAAGCACTTCGCGCAGGAGTCGAGGTATATCAAGCTCTCAAGAAGGTGCTTGCCGGCAAGGGGCTCCCGACCAATGTTGGTGATGAGGGCGGGTTCGCCCCTGATCTGCCGGGCGACCGCGAGGTACTTGAATTGCTCTCAGAGGCAATTGAGACGGCCGGATACAAGGTTGGAGAAGACATCTCGTTCGCCGTCGACGTCGCTGCGTCCGAGCTCTACCGTGCCGGTTCTTACGAACTCTCAGGCGCCACTCTCTCGTCCGCAGAGATGGTTGACCACCTTGCTGGGTTGGTTCGCGACTACCCGATCGTGTCTGTTGAGGACGGCCTTGACGAGGCCGATTGGGATGGTTGGAAGATCATGACGGACCAGTTGGGCACGTCAACCCAGATCGTCGGTGACGACTTACTCGTGACAAATGTCGACCTCCTCAGAAAGTCGATCGATCTCGGTGTCGCGAACGCGATTCTCATCAAGGTGAACCAGATCGGCACCCTCTCCGAGACGCTTCACACTATTGAGCTTGCTGAGCGCTCGGCGTATGGATCGATGATCAGCCACCGTTCAGGGGAGACTGAGGACTCATTCATCGCTCACCTCGCTGTTGCGACCAACGCAGGACAGATGAAGACCGGCGCTCCGGCCAGAGGCGAGCGAACCGCAAAGTACAACCAGCTGCTCCGCATTGAGGAGAGCCTCGGAGCGGACGCACGATACGCAGGATGGGACAGGTTCGCGAAGTTCAGATGACAGACACACTCGAACGACCAGACGTAGAGGCAGCGCCTCGCAAGCCGAGACGTCGGCTGCGCCGGCTCCGCTCTGCTGTGCTCATCGTGGTGTTCGTCATAGGCGGTTTCGTCGTAACGGGTGTTCTCCCTATCAGGGAGTACCTCGAACGGGGGACCGACGTAGAGACAGCGCAGATCGAACTCGACACACTCACGGCTGAGAATGCCGCACTGGCAGACGACATCGAAGCGCTGTACACGGAGCAGGAAGTCGAGCGCCTTGCTCGTGAGCAGTACGGCTTCGTACGAGAAGGCGAGATTGGATACGTCGTGATCCCGGACGAGACTGGGAGCGCGACCACTCCGCAGGCCGATCAGGTGCCAACTGACCAGGTGCCAACATCCGAAGAGGATCGGTCGTTCTTCGAACGATTCTGGGACTTCGTAACGGGGAACGATCAAACCAACGATGGATGACCGCTCGGTCGTTGAGATTCAGATCGGGCGACCTGCCCGATCGCAGGTTGTGGTCGAGTCCCGCTGTCACCTTGGGCTTCCGGTAGTCATTGGTGTTCCCCCAATTCTCGACGATGGCACGCCGTTTCCCACGACTCACTGGCTGACCTGTCCGCTCGCGACGCTGCGCGTCTCTCGGCTCGAATCGGCAGGCGGCGTCCGCGAGTTCGATGAACGGATTGCGTCGGATGGTGCATTCGCGCTGGAATTCGGTGTCGCGATGAAGCGGTACGAGGATCATCGTGACTCGCTGATCCCCATTTCGTGGGAGGGACCTCGGCCGAGCGGGGGCATTGCTGGGTCGCGAGGCGGCGTCAAGTGCCTACACGCACAGTACGCAGATACGGCCGCTGGGAATGACAACCAGGTGGGTGCCGGCGTCGCTGCGGGCATCGAGCCCCTTGACTGCGTTTCACCGTGTGTCGTTGAGGAAGAGGGCAGCTGGGTGCGCAACGTTGCTTGGACTGAGCCAACATGATCGAGCCAGCGTGAGCGTCGCGGCCATCGACATCGGCTCCAACTCCGTCCGCCTCCTCATATTGGATGATGCCGGGAACCAGCTAGAGCGCCACACGACGGTCACGGCGCTCGGAAAAGGTGTTGACGTAGCGGGTCGGTTCAGGGACGACACGTTCGAAGCGACGCTCGATGTCATGCATTCCCACGCCAGAGCGATAACGCAGCACGGAGTCACTCGCGTTCGCGCCGTTGCGACATCCGCCTCCAGGGACGCTGACAACGGAGCCGAGCTGATGGACGCCATCGGAGCCATCATCGGAACCCGTCCGGAAATCATCGGGGGACAACAAGAGGCAGAGCTCGCCTTTGCTGGTGCAACAGCGAAGACCGAAGGCGAGCCGCCCTTTCTCGTCATTGACATCGGGGGCGGTTCAACCGAGTTCGTATACGGGGTGGCTGATCCGATCTATGCGACGAGCATCGATATCGGGTCGGTGCGTCTCTCCGACCGCAAGCTGCCCGACCGACCTCCGCTGGCAACCCAGCTGTCTGAAGCAGCAGCGCATGCCGACGCTGAGTTCTCCACCGTCCAGTTGCCAGGTGCGCCGCGCACCGTCATCGGAGTCGCCGGCACGTTCACCAGCCTTGCCGCCATCAAAGTCGGACTTCAGGAGTACGACAGGGATGCGGTCCACGGCACGGAGTTGACCCGCCAAGACATCAAAGAGCTCATCTCCGAACTATCCGTATTGACCGTTGTACAGACGTCAGCAATCCCATCAATGGACCCCAAACGCGCACCCGTGATTCTTGCGGGAGCGGTGCTAGCGGATAGGGCATGTGTGGCGGTCGCCGCTGACACGATTGTTGTGAGCGAGTACGGGCTACTCAATGCCGTTGCTCATGATCTGCTGTCGAGGTAGGGGCCTACTTCTCGTTGGCGTCTGCCATCGCTTTGGCCACAAGGTGCGAAGGAAGCTCTTGGTAGTGATCGAACGAAGCGCGGTATCTGCCCCATCCGTGGGTGAGCGATCGAAGGTCGATCGCATACCTGACGATCTCGCTCGTCGGGATCAGGGCTTCGATGATCTGACTCCCGCTCACGCCCGAGATCGTTCCCTGAACAGACCCTCGACGCGACGCGATGTCACCCATAACGTCGCCCTGATAGTCGGACGGAATTGTGATCTCAACTCGTGACACTGGCTCGAGAACGATTGGTCCTGCCTTGTCGAATGCGTCCCTGAAGCCTGCCCGCGCAGCGAGCTTGAACGCCATCTCAGACGAGTCGACAGCGTGATACTTGCCGTCGTCGACGGTCACTTCTACGTCAACCACGGGGAATCCGTGGTTACCGCCGTCGAGCATTGTTTCTCTGATGCCCTTCTCGACGGCTGGGATGAATCCTCGGGGAATTGAACCGCCCTTCACCTTGTCAACGAATTCGAATCCGTGACCACGCGGCGCGGGCTGCACGACGAGATGGCACACGCCGAACTGGCCATGGCCGCCTGACTGCTTCTTGTGCTTTCCCTCGGCATCGGCTGCGCGTGTAACCGTCTCTCGGTATGGGACACGCACCTTCTCCTGATCAACCTCGACACCGAACTTCCGTCTGAGTTTGTCGATGGCGGTGTTGACGTGATTGTCGCCGAGGCCATACAGAAGTGTCTGGTGGGTTTCGGCGTTTCGTTCCATTCTGAGGCTCGCGTCCTCCTCAAGGATGCGGTACAACGCTGAAGACAGCTTGTCGTCGTCCGACTGGGTCTTGGCCACGAGAGCTGTGGCGAGCACCGGTTCGGGGAAGTCGATCGGAGTGGCCGTCACGGGTTGGTTCTTTGGCGCGAGCGTGTCGCCCGTCTTGGTGTCGATCAGTTTCGCAACGGCAATGATGTCGCCGGCGGGCGCTGAGTCGACGAGCGTTGTCTCGCTGCCGAACATCGTCGCGATCTTCGCGAGACGTTCATCCTGGCCCGAACGCCCACTCGTCAGATGTGTTTCAGGCCGGAGGGTGCCAGACATCACCTTGAGAAGGCTGATCTGGCCAACGTAAGGGTCGGCAAGGGTCTTGAAGACAAAGGCGAGTGGCTCACCGGAGGGATCCATCTCGATCTCTATCTCTTCGTCGCCGACGGTGACGGTCTCGGGAGGTCTGTCGGCCGGTGCTGGCGCGAGTTCAACGATGAAGTCGGCAAGACGGTCGACGGCAATGGGGCCGGTTGCGGACCCGCACACGACGGGGAACACCTTGCCAGCAGCGACTCCTGCGGCCATTGCATGTTCGAGTTCGTCAACGGACGGTACGTCGCCGTCGAGGTAGCGCTCGAGGAGCGCATCATCGCCAACAACGATTCCTTCGACGAGGTTGTCGTGAACTTCGTGCTCGCGGTCGACCATCTCATCGGGCATATCGACGGCTTTGGCACTCCCAGAGTCGTAGAAGTATGCCTTGTCCCTGAAGAGGTCGGCAATTCCGTGGAACGCTTCCTCCTTGCCGATGGGGAGTTCGATTGGTGCGATTCCTGCACCGAAAGTGTCCCTGAGCTGCGCGACGGTGTTCTCGAACGAGGAGCGTTCCTTGTCGAGCTTGTTGACGAAGACCATGCGCGGTGTGCCGAGGCGTTCGGCGATCCGCCATGCGTAGTCGGTCTGCACCTCGACGCCTTCAACGGCGTCGATGACGAAGATTGCGAGGTCGGTTACGCGGAGTGCTGCATGGAGCTCGCCCGCGTAGTCTGCGTATCCGGGCGTGTCGATGAGGTTGATCTTGTGTCCGCGCCACTCAAACGGTGCAAGCGCCATCGTGATGGTCGTGCCGCGCTCGTGCTCTTCAGGGTCATAGTCGGTGACGGTTGTGCCCGCCTCGACCGTGCCTATGCGGTCGATGGCACCAGCGCGGTACAGCAGGGCTTCTGCGAGCGTTGTTTTTCCGGATCCGGAATGGCCTACGAGTGCGACATTCCGGATCTTCTCAGGAGGGAAGACTTTCACAGACGAGCTCCTTGGTTCGATTGCTCTGAGGTTAGGAATCTGGACGCGGCTGTATGAAATCTGCGCCGTCTACCGTCTACCGCATAGGCCCGGGTGGCGAAACTGGCAGACGCGGTGGACTTAAAATCCGCTATCCGAAAGGGTGTACAGGTTCAAGTCCTGTCCCGGGCACATCAGGAAGCGCAAGCGACCGGGTGTCGGCTGGGTTTGTCGGGATGTGAGACACTGGTTTCACGGTTACCACTTCGGTTGCCGGTCTGGAGGACTCTGATGGCGAACAAGGACAAGGGTGGAAAGACTTCGGGGAAGGTCGCTCAGAAGACCCTCAAGGAGAAACGTCTTGCCAAGAAGGCTAAGAAGGCGACGCACACCAACGAGTCTCTCGACAATACGTTCGGTCACTGAGCACGTTCGAAACCGATCCCTGTGGGTTCGGCACAAGGCCGTCGAGTAGGGTGTGTTCGAGTCGACCAAGGAAGACATTGATGCGCGAATTGGATCCTTCAAGGATTACGGATCTCTCGACCACGACCGTCGTCTTCCTGATCGTGTTCCTTCCAGGCATCCTTCTGGTAATTCTGCTCTGGTTGAGTTACACCATCTCCCCGTGGTCTACGTGAGCCCGAGGAGATTGCGTTTCTTCGCCAGGTAGTCGGCGTCGTCGATTGACCCGCCTTCGTGGTCGGCCCTGAGCATCTCGAGCGTGCTCACAGTGGCAGAGGTCTCCGGAATTGTCTGCCGCAGTCCCTTGCCGAACACCTCTGGTACGGGCCGCATCGCGGCGTATACGGCAATGCCGATGTAGACACCGAAGAACGTCACGGCAGTCCACATTATCTTTCTCGGAAGCGACAGGTCCCTGCGGCGTGCAATGTCGACGAACGTAACCATCCACAGAAGGAAGAGCGGCACCGTGATCCCGATGACCAGGAGCACACGAGCGGTTTCCTCAGCGACGTTCATACGGTATCAAGCAGTTTGGCCTTTGCCGAGGCGAGAAGAACTCCCAGAACGACACGTGAACCTCTCAATGTATTCGTGGCGGATCTCTCCTGTAGCAA
>PVMS01043806.1_pt1 | contig 13360 bp, 13 predicted proteins | sample 1853461 | NCBI WGS metagenome assembly PVMS01 (sample SAMN08582032, study PRJNA380276) | Marine sediment metagenome, whole genome shotgun sequencing project. | isolation source: ocean sediment barecode stripped | collected 2017 | reverse complement strand
TGAACGGCTTTTGTTGCCGCGGCAGAACCCGGGTACCCCCGGGAAACAGCATCAGGATCCGACCGTTATCCATATGCAACTGGCTTTCCTCGATTAGCTGATTGATAGCCTTGCGCCCGGTGCCCCGGTTCAACGCGATCGCGTCCATTGCTTTCAGGCCCCAACCGAAAAAAGGAATCCAGGTCAACTCGCGTTTTACCACCCAGACCAGGGGGCGAAAAAAGCGTTGTATCACTATCGTTTCCCAGGTTGAACTATGTTTGCTCATGACGATAAACCCATTCTCGGGAATGTTTTCAAGCCCTTCAACGCTATATTTAAGCCCGCAAAAAATCCGCAAACTCGCTAGCGTAAGACTCATCCAGACTCTTATTACCGCGATACGACACTGCAGCGGCAGCCAGAACATTAGCGATAGCAAAACAGCGCACAACAGCACAAGAGGCAGGAACGATATCCAGAAAAAGGTTGATCGTATCCCCAACCAGAACTTGTAAAGCGGGCTAACCACGGTTAAATCCTACTTGCACCGCAGGGTATCGCGAACGAAGTGGGCCAGGTCATCGTAAACGGGAACATCGAGCGCTTCCGGAAAATGCTGCATTACATACTCACCCAGCAGGTAGTTGATGACGCCATCGCTATCCAGAATTACCATTTTGGTCACTCGAAACTCCTATCTGGCACAGTTCCTTCAGGACTGGATTCTTGAAAAGTCAGCAACCAGGCGGAAACTTTGCAACAGTTGATCGAGTAGTGCAAGCCGATTGTCTCTCACCGCAACATCATCAACCATCACCATTACCTCGTCAAAAAACAAATCGACCGCGGGCCTCAACTCGGCCAGTTGTTCCAGCCCCTGCAGATATTCTCCTTGTGAAAATTGCTCTGCGACCCCTTCCTCAAGCGCCCGTAGCTGTTTAAAGAGCTGCTGTTCAGCATTTTCCTGCAACAGGTTCGGGTCAACCGCTTTCGCTGCCAGCTGCTGTTTTTTGAGGATGTTGCTGATGCGCTTATTGGCCGCGGCCAACGCCTGAGCGGCCTCATGGCGTTGAAATTCCTGTACCGCCCTGATACGCAAATCACAATCATAGAGCAGTCCGGGACGACTATATGCCACTGCGTCGACGACATCGAAGCCGATATTCTGCTCCTGGTAATAAGCACGCTGGCGATCGAACACAAACTCGATGACTCCAGCAACAGCCGGATGCGCTTCAACCTGGTTGAGGTAACCATCGGCTGCGACCTGGCACAGGTCGGCAAGATCCAGCGCCAGCCGATTTTCGACAATGATGCGTAGTACCGCAAGGGCCGCGCGGCGCAGCGCAAAGGGGTCTTTATCGCCACCTGGTTTTTCGCCAATGGCAAAAATGCCAACCAGGCTGTCGAGCCGGTCGGCGAGCGCGATCGCCTGTGCAACCGCGTTTTGCGGTAGCTGGTCCCCCGCATGTCGAGGCCAGTAATGCTGTTCGATCGCAGTGCATACAGACGCTTCTTCCTGTTGATACTGCGCGTAGTAACGCCCCATCACCCCTTGCAATTTTGGAAACTCCGCCACCATATCGCTCATCAAGTCGGCCTTGCAAAGATCCGCGGCGCGGCGCACCAGATCCTGGTTGGCATCCAGATGACTCGCGATGTACTTGGCGAGACGGATAATACGATTGGTCTTATCGCCCAGACTGCCGAGTTTTTTCTGGAACACGACGCTGTCGAGACGGAAACGCATCGCATCCAGCCCCTGCTTTTGGTCCTGGGCGAAGAAAAAACCGGCATCGGCGAAGCGCGGGCGAATCACACGCTCATTGCCGCTGGCGACCACTTCGGGTTGACGGCTATCGATATTGGCGATGGCGATAAAATGAGGCAGCAAGGCGCCATCGCTATCGAACAGTGCAAAATATTTCTGATTCTCCTGCATCGTCATCACCAACACCTCGGCCGGCAACTCGAGAAATTTCGCCTCGAATTGACCGCATACCACGACCGGATACTCGACCAGCGCAGTAACTTCGTCGAGTAATGCGTTGTCGATATGGGCTATCCCACCGAGCCGCGTCGCCGCCTGTTCGACCAGTTTGCGGATGGTGTCGCGACGTTGTTCGAAGCTGGCAATCACATGTCCTCGGGAGAGCAGAATCTGTTCGTATTCTCCAGCCGAGGTTATTTCCAGACTCGCGGGAGCATGAAACCGGTGTCCGAAACTACGCTTGCCGGAGCGCAGTCCAAAGATTTCGGCATCGACGACTTCGTTATCGATCATCATCACCAGCCATTTGACCGGGCGCACGAAATCGTCACTGCGATCTCCCCAGCGCATGCGTTTCGGAATTGGCAGCGCGGCCAGGGCGTTTGTCACAATTTGCGGCAACAGATCCTGTAAACTGCGCCCGGCCCGGGTTGCGCAAAAGTATAACCAGCTACCCTTTGCGGTCTCACGGCGTTCGAGTTGATCGATATCGACGCCACAGGACCCGGCGAAACCGAGCGCAGCCCGCGACGGTTTGCCATCGTCATCAAAAGCCGCATCGAGCGCCGGACCGCGCCGCTCGATCAACTGTTCGGCCTGTTGCAACGGCGTGCCCCGCAACAGCATGGCCAGGCGTCGCGGGGTAGCGAACACTTCGACCGAGGCCGGCTCAAGCTGGTTTTCACGCAACCCCTGCTCAACCTGTTGCGCAAAATTTTGCGCCAGCGACTGTAGCGCCCGCGGTGGTAATTCTTCGGTGCCAATTTCGATCAGACAAGCGCTACTCATTTCCCGTCTCCTGCCTGAGCAATGGGAATCCAAGCGCTTCGCGTGAGGCGTAGTAACATTCGGCTACGCCTCGGGACAAGCTGCGCACCCGCAGGATGAATCGCTGCCGTTCGGTCACCGAAATCGCGTGGCGCGCGTCGAGCAGGTTAAACGCATGCGAAGCTTTCATCACCTGTTCGTAAGCGGGCAGGGAAAGTTTTTCCTCGATCAATTGCCGGCATTGCGATTCGCAGACATCGAACCAGTGAAACAGTGCGTCGGTATCGGCAAGCTCGAAGTTGTAGGTCGATTGTTCAACTTCGTTTTGATGATAAATATCACCGTAAGTGATAATCCCCTGTGGACCCCGACTCCATACCAGATCGAAAATGCTGTCCACGCCCTGCAGGTACATCGCCAGACGTTCGATACCGTAACTGATCTCACCCGATACCGGACGACATTCGAGGCCACCGACTTGTTGAAAATAGGTAAACTGGCTCACTTCCATGCCGTTCAGCCAGACCTCCCAGCCCAGGCCCCAGGCGCCGAGCGTCGGCGATTCCCAGTCGTCTTCGACGAAGCGGATATCGTGCACCAGCATATCGAGGCCGAGTGCCTGGAGAGAGGCCAGGTACAATTCCTGGAAATTATCGGGTGAAGGTTTGAGCAATACCTGGAACTGAAAATAATGCTGAAGGCGATTGGGATTCTCGCCGTAACGTCCGTCGGTAGGCCGCCGGCTCGGTTGTACGTAAGCCGCGCGCCAGGGCTCAGGGCCGATAGCCCGAATAAAGGTTGCCGGATGAAAAGTACCGGCGCCGACCTCCATATCCAGCGGTTGCATAATCACGCAACCCTGTTCGGACCAGTAATTTTGCAAGCTCTGGATCAGACCCTGGAAGCTACTTAAATCGATCGCTGGAGATTGGCACATTTAATTCATTGGTCAAAAGCCCGTTATTATAACCAACTGGGGTTTTTTACCCATTCATTTTCCCGCCTTTATTGTGTTGTATTTTTAACCAGCTATGATGTCGCACATGCAAAACATCATCGGGCCATGGCTGCTTAGCCTCAAGCACTACGTATCCATGTGTCTGCTGCTATCAAGCCCGCAACACCTGCCTTACAGTCCCCGCAGTATTGCGCTTACCATTTTCTGCTATTTCCTGATCGGCTTGCTGCTCGTCGACCAACAGCACGGCTACGCCGAGGTCTGCGCCCAAATTATCCTGGAACAGGGTATGCTTGGTCTGATTGCTTACGTCGGGCTGCACTGGCAAAATTCGCTGGCCCGATTCCAGCAAACATTCTCGGCCCTGGTTGGCACCAACATGATTATCACCGCGGTAACGATTCCTGTGTACCGCAGCGCGGCCGGCTACACGGACGGTATGGATAACCTGTTAATCTACATGACCCTGGCTATCCTGATCTGGAATCTGGCGGTACTGTCGCTCATTTTCAAGCGCTCTTTTGAAATATCAACGCATCTTTCAGCTATGCTATCTTTCAGTTATTTCGTGGCTTATCAATTCATCGTTATCTGGTTTTTCTAGTGAAGATTTACATTCTTGGAATTTGCGGCACCTTCATGGCCGGCATAGCTCAGATTGCGCGCGAGCTCGGTTGCGAAGTAGCGGGTTCCGATGCCAATGTTTACCCACCCATGAGTACCCAGCTCGAACAAACCGGCATCGAGCTGCATCATGGTTACGCTGCCGAGACATTGCCCGAAGATTGCGATGTATTTATCGTCGGCAATGCGATTACACGCGGCAATCCACAGTTTGAAGCCATCCTCGAGCGTGGATTGCGCTATACCTCGGGCCCCCAGTGGCTATACGAAGAAGTCCTGCAGCGACGCTGGGTGCTAGCCGTCGCAGGCACCCATGGCAAGACCACCACCAGCAGTATGCTGACGTGGATAATGGATTACGCCGGCCTCGATCCCGGCTACCTGATTGGTGGTATAAGTCAGGATTTTCCCCGCTCGGCAAAGCTCGGTAGCGACCCATTTTTCGTTATCGAAGCCGACGAATACGATTCCGCGTTATTCGATAAGCGCTCCAAGTTTGTGCATTACCATCCGCGCACGCTGGTACTCAACAACCTCGAATTTGACCACGCCGATATCTTCGATGATCTGGCCGCGATCAAGCGACAGTTTCATCACCTGGTGCGCACCCTGCCGGCGAGTGCACAGATTATTGTCAATCAAGATGACGAGGCATTGCGTGAAGTTATACAAATGGGCTGCTGGAGCGAGCAGCTGGGATTCTCCGCCAGCGATCCGCGGGCCGACTTTTTTCTTGAGCAAAACATTCTGCATCAAGACAGCAAAAGCTACTCACTGGAGCTATCACTAAAGGGCCAGTTCAACGCGTTGAACGCGAGCGCCGCGATCATAGCCGCACGCCATGCCGGGGTCGCTATAGAGATGTCGCTCGAAGCTCTGCGTAGTTTCAACGGCGTCAAGCGTCGCCAGGAAGTTATCGCGGAAATCAACGGGGTGAAAATCATCGATGATTTCGCGCATCACCCTACCGCGATTGCGTTAACCTTGCAGGCGTTGAAAGAAAACTCCAGCGGTCGCCTGATTGCGGTGCTGGATATACGTTCCAACACGATGAAATCAGGGGCACACGGCGCTCAGCTTGGCCAGTCAATCGCGGCTGCTGATCTGGTTTTGCTTTGCGAAACCCCCAACCTGCATTGGGATATGCAGAAAATGGCTGAAACTACGCCTACAATAGTAGAAGTCAAAGCTGACACACAACAAATCATCGATTACCTGTTACACAACTGTCAGCAAGGAGATCAAGTCGTTATTATGAGCAATGGCGGCTTCGATAATATTCATCAGCGTCTAATTCAAGCGATGCAAAACTAGAATCCGGGTATGTCTGCAAAATCACCAAGACCAACAAAAATTGCCAAATACGAGATAAAGCGTCGTATCGGACGCGGCGCTATGGGCGTCGTCTACGAGGCTTTCGATCCTTTCGTACAACGTACCGTGGCAATCAAGGTTGCGCATTCAGCCAGCGACATGGATGACGCCACCAAACAAAAGCAGCGCGAAAGCTTTTTTTCCGAGGTCTATAGCGCCGGACGCATGCACCACCCTTCCGTGGTCAGCGTTTATGACGCCGGACAGGAAGAAGACCTCAACTACATCGTGATGGAATTTGTCGATGGGCAGACGCTACAGGAATACGTTAACGGGGATCGATCGCTCACCCCGAGCCAGGTTGTCGATGTCATTTACCAGTGTGCCAAGGGTCTGGACTACGTGCATCGCGAAGGTATTATTCATCGAGATCTGAAGCCGGGTAACATAATGCTCAGCAATGACGGCGAAGTAAAAATCATGGATTTCAGTATCGCCCATGTCGACGTCGGCTTTGAAGGCCACGAAACCGAGATACAGGGGTCGCCGATGTACATGCCGCCCGAACAATTGTCCGAAGAAAAACGCCTCGTCGCACAATCCGACATCTACTCGTTGGGCGCGGTGATGTACTCGTTGTTGGCGAAGAAAACCCCTTACAAGGCGAGCAGCCTGGAATCGCTGATTTACAAAATCACCAACCTCGAGCCCAAATCGATTATGGAAGTCAATCCCGAGGTGCCTCAACACATCGCCGACATCGTCGAAAAAGCGATGCAAAAAATCATTTACAACCGCTACGACTCGGCTTACCTGCTGGCCAGGGACTTGAGTAATGCCTTCGGCCGACTGCGCAGTGTAGGTGAGCGTATCGACATGCAGGAAAAGTGGAAGACGCTGCGTTTTCTTTCCTTTTTCAGAGATTTCAGCGACGAACAGATCACCGAAGTTGTCAATGCAAGCGAGTGGAAGGAATTTGCCCAGGGCGACGTGATCGTTACCGAAGGTCAGCCGGAAACCTCCGTTTACACAATCGCCAAGGGTGGTGTAAACGTTGTCAAGAATGAAAAAGTTGTCGGTATGATGAAACAGGGCGACTGCTTTGGCGAGATCGCTTTCCTGAGCAACCAAATACGCAACGCCACCATTGCCGCGCGTACCGAAGTTTCATTAATGAGTGTCAGCGCCTCCCTGATGGAGCAGGCGTCCGTTGAAACCCAGTTACGCTATTATCGCATCTTCCTCGAAAACCTGATCAAACGACTCTCGCAAGCCACCGACAAACTGGTAGAAACAGACCAGGAAATCACCGTTTTATGACCCCAAAGACAATTACTCTGGCGATGACCGGAGCTTCCGGCGCCGAGTATGCCCTGCGCCTGTTTGAGTGTTGTCTGCAAAACAATATCCGGGTACAGTTTATTACTTCGCAACCTGGACAGATCGTAGCCGGCATGGAAACCGAACTAAAGCTCAGCGGGTCACCACAGAAAATGAAGCAGCAGCTGGTCAGTTATTTCGATGCCGATCCCGCCTTGATCAGCGTTTACTCCAAAGACCAGTGGACGGCGCCACCGGCGAGCGGTTCCTCCGTGGCCGACGCCATGGTAGTTTGCCCCTGCAGCATGGGCAGTCTTGGTTCGATCGCGGTCGGCAGTAGCGACAACCTGATTCACCGCGCTGCCGATGTCGCCATCAAGGAGCGCAAGACGTTGATCCTGGTGCCCAGGGAAACCCCTTTTTCCAGTATTCACCTCGAGAATATGCTCAAACTATCACGCCTCGGAGTCGTGATACTGCCGCCCAATCCCGGGTTCTACCATGGGGTAAGCAAGGTATCCGAACTGGTTGATTTCATCGTTGCGCGTATTCTGGATCAACTCGATATCGACAACGATCTGTCGCCTCGCTGGGGGCATTGAACGGATAATGCAGTAGTGACAGTTCATGGCTGAAATCCCACTCTTCGCGTTGAAAACGGTATTACTACCGGGTAACACGCTGGGACTCAAAATTTTCGAACCTCGCTATGTCGACATGATCGCCAACTGCATGCGCGACAGCAGTCTGTTCGGCGTAGTACTGATTCACAAGGGAGAAGAAACGCTGGTCGAGGCCGATATCCACTCGGTGGGAACCACGGCCACGATCCAGGACTGGGAACACCGCCCCGACGGCCTGCTCGGAATAACCGCTCTTGGGATCCAGCGTTTCGAAATTCTGACCACCCACACCCAAAGTGACGGGCTGACCCTTGCCGATATTAAAATCCTCGATGATGCCGCTACGCTTGAAATTCCTGAACAGTTTGGCTATATGCTCGAGCTTCTCGAACATATAAGCGCCCAGGAAGGAAGGATTCGCGGCGATAACCAGGGGTTTTGTGAAATCCTGTATCAACTCATATACCTGTTGCCGCTGGAAACAACTCTGAAACAGCGCCTGCTCGAAATTCCCGACTGCAACGACCGGGCGTTAATACTGCATGCCGAGCTGATCAGGTTGGGTGTGATTCAATACATCAAACCCGAAGCGACCGAGGAATAATCGCGGGATATTCCGCCGGGGTTACAATGACCGCAGTTAGAATCGAAACCGCTTACAGGAGATATCCACAATGAAAAGAGTAATTCTGGCAACCTGTTTTTGCCTGTTTAGTGCGCTAAGCGCCGCCGCCGAACTTTCAGGTGTCTTCGTCGATGATGAAATCAAGACTGAAAGCGGCCAGTCGTTACTGCTGAACGGAATCGGCCTGCGCGAAAAATTCTGGGTAGACGTATATGTCGGCTCATTATACCTGCCCGGCAAGTCTGACGATGTCGCCGAAATTCTGTCTAATCCCGGACCCTGGCGAGTGCAGCTTGATTTTGTCTACAAGGAGGTTGCCAGCAAAAAATTACTGGCTTCCTGGCGCGAAGGATTCGAAAAAAATCAAAGCGCTGAAACCTTGAAGAAATTGCAGACCCGCATCGATCAATTCTATAGTTACTTTCAAACCAGCACGGTCGCCAGGGATCAGTATCGGTTTGACTATATCCCCGGCAAGGGAGTCAGCATCAGCAAAAACGGGCAGCAACTCGGGCAGATCCCCGGTGACGACTTCAAAAATGCGTTACTCGAAATCTGGCTCGGTAATCATCCAGCGGACAAGAAACTGAAAAAAGGCATGCTCGGCCTTTAGAGTTCGGCAAAAGTTGTCGCGGCGGCTTCGATCGTCTGCTCGATTTCCGCGCTGCCGTGCATCATGCTGACAAATCCCGTTTCGTACGCTGACGGGGCAAGGTTAATCCCCCGCGCCAGCATGCCGTGAAAGAAGCGTTTGAAAGCCTCGAGATCACAGGCACTGACCTGACTAAAACTACTGACCTCCGGCTGATCGGTGAAAAACAGACCAAACATCGCACCCACCTGGTTGGCGCGCAACTCAATACCGTTAGTTTCGGCCGCGGCGAGAATACCATTCACGAGTTGCCCGGTTGTCTGCGTCAAATCTTCATAAAACCCGGGGCGTGAAATAATTTCCAGGGTTTTTAATCCGGCCGCCATCGCCACCGGATTGCCGGACAGGGTGCCTGCCTGGTAGACCGGCCCAAGCGGCGCGATATGTTGCATGACTTCCTGTTTGCCGCCGAAGGCGCCGACCGGCATACCACCGCCGATGACTTTGCCAAGCGTAGTTAAATCGGGAACGATAGCGTAGCGTTCCTGCGCCCCACCCAGGCCAACGCGAAATCCGGTCATGACTTCATCGAAGATCAACAGGCTGGAAGATTTATCGCAGCATGTGCGCAGGGTTTGCAAAAAGCCGGCGACCGGCGGTACACAATTCATATTACCTGCCACCGGTTCGACGATGACGCAGGCAACTTGGTTACCGATCTCGGCAAACACCTGCTCAACCTGTTCGCTGTTGTTGTACTCGAGGGTGATGGTATGCTCGGCAAGCACGGCCGGCACCCCGGGCGAACTCGGCACACCCAGGGTCAATGCACCCGAGCCGGCCTTGATCAGCAGCGAATCGGCATGTCCGTGGTAGCAGCCTTCGAACTTGATGATTTTGTCACGCCCGGTGAATCCGCGCGCGAGGCGAATTGCACTCATGGTCGCTTCGGTGCCCGAACAGGTCATGCGCACCAGGTCTATGCTCGGCATCAGGTCGCAGATGCGCTGTGCCAGCTCTACCTCGAGTGGCGAAGGTGCGCCAAAACTCAATCCTTTGCGTGCGACCTCGGTAACCGCCGCGATGATTTCAGGGTGGGCATGACCGCAAATCATCGGCCCCCAGGAGCCGACATAGTCGATATAACGTTTACCATCGACATCGATCAGGTAAGCGCCCTCCGCTCGATCGATAAACGGTGGGGTACCGCCTACCGCGTTGAATGCGCGTACCGGCGAATTAACCCCGCCCGGAATCACCCGGCAGGCCTGTTCGAATAATTTTTCGGATTTATTCATCGCTAATCTTAAGGAATCGATTTCGGGCGCACACTATACAATAAACTATTCAGACTGATCGCGAATATCGAAGCGCTTACCGACTACGAGAATCAACAACAATACCGGCAAACCGAGGATCGCGGTGAGCAGAAAGAAACTGGAGTAACCCATCGCATCGACCATCGATCCTGAATAACCGCCAAGCGACTTGGGAATTAGTGTCATCAATGAGCTGAAAATTGCGTATTGCATGGCGGTGAAAGAAACATTGGTCAGGCTCGACAGAAACGCCACAAACGCGGCGCTGGCAATCCCGGCTGACAAATTATCGGCCGATATCACCAGGTAAAGCCAGAACATATCGTGACCGATACTAGCCAGCAACATGAACAATAAATTGGTCGCCGCCGCCAGTACCCCGCCAAGCAACATAATACGAATCACGCCAACCCGCGCCGCCAGCAAGCCCCCGAGCAAGCCTCCCAGTATGGTCATAAATATGCCGAAGACTATAACGACATCGGCAATTTCACTCTTGCTGAAACCCAGGTCCTTGTAAAATACGTTCGATATTACGCCGAGCACAATGTCGGAAATACGATACAGTCCGATCAACGCGAGCAAGGTCCATGCAAACGACCCACCATAACGATCGAAAAAATCACGTACCGGCAGCAGGTAGGTTCGTTCCACTATTTCAAAACGCACCACCTTCAATTTGACTAACACCCGGGACAGCCACCATGCGGCAGCCAGAGCACCCGCTAGCCGCAGTCCTTCAACCAGTGATGCCGACAAATTTGCATTACCGAAAATATTAGATACATGGGTTTTCAACTGCGCGGCGATTCCACCCGAGAAAACATAAAATGCGATAAATCCAGCAACCGTGACGGCAAATAAAAATACGAAACGCACATATTCCCAGGTGGTTTCCAGGTAGGCTTTCGATGCCGTTCTTTGCGGCTCATTGATCACCAGTGTGGTCACCACACCCACAATCATCATCGCCGCCATCAACGAATAAGTGTGTTGCCAGGCCTGATAGCTGTAGACCTCGCTAGAGCTGCCAAATCCCTGTGCCAGGTACAGCGAACCGGCACCCGCCGTCAACATGGCGAGGCGATAACCGACAATATAGGTGGACGACATCATCGCCTGTAACTCGGGTTCAGCCGACTCGATGCGGTAGGCATCGATGACGATATCCTGCGTCGCCGAAGAAAAGCCCAGCAGCACAGCGGCCAGCGCCATCAGCGTCAGGCTGGAATCGCTTTGCTGCGGATCTATCGAGGCCATCAGCAGTATCGCGGCGGCAATGGCAAGCTGCGCGAGTAACATCCAGCTGCGTCGACGTCCCAGCAGCCTGGTCAACCATGGCAAGGGCAATTGATCGACCAGCGGAGCCCAGACAAACTTGAACGAATAGCCGAGCGCGGCCCAGCTGAAGTAGGTTACCACGGCCCGTTCGACTCCCGCTTCGCGCAGCCACAGGCTTAAAGACGAAAATATCAACAACAGCGGGATTCCCGCGGAAAAGCCGAGGAACAGCATGGTCACCACGCGCCGGTGACGAAACAGCTTCAGCGTGTCAACCCAGCTGTCGGTTTCAGTGCGCACTAGCGCGCGAGTTCCAGGTCATAGTCCATGATTAACGGCGCATGATCGGAAAAGCGCCGATCTTTATAGATCCGTGCGCGCTGAATGCTGTCCTTCAAGCCAGGGGTAACAATCTGGTAATCGATACGCCAGCCGACATTCTTGTCCCAGGACTGGCCTCGATTTGACCACCAGGTGTATTGCTCGTCACGTTTATCGACCTCCCGAAAGGCATCGACGTAACCAACACGATCGAACAAATCGGTCAGCCAGGCGCGTTCCTGGGGCAGAAAACCGGAGTTCTTCTGGTTCGAGCGCCAGTTTTTCAAATCAATATTCTGATGCGCGATATTCCAGTCGCCGCAGATAATGAATTCGCGACGTTTGCGCCGCAACGCCTGCAAATGCAACAGGAAACTGTCCATAAAGCGCCACTTGGATTCCTGGCGGTGGTCGCCCGAAGAGCCGGACGGTGCATACAATGAGATAACCGACAAATTCTTGTACCGGTACTCCAGGTAACGCCCTTCGTTATCGAACTCGGATTCACCATAGCCGCGGATCACCTGCAACGGTTGTTCTTTGCTGTAAATTGCGGTGCCCGAGTAACCCTTTTTCAGCGCATCGAAATAACTGCAGTAATAATTCCGCGGGTGAAACAGCGGCTGGTCCAGCTGATCGACCTGGGCCTTGGTTTCCTGCACGCAGATGAAATCCGCGCGTTGGCGAGGCAACCAGTCGAAAAATCCCTTGCGTGCCGCAGCACGAATACCGTTGGTGTTAACTGAGATCACGCGCATTTTAAACTGCTACCAATATTGAAATCTGGCGATATGATACATGACTTGAGATATCCGACTAATAACGAATCTTTTATGCACGCCTACCAATCCCGTTTCGTCGATTATTGCCTGCAACGCGGCGCCCTCAAGTTCGGCGAATTCACGCTCAAGTCCGGCCGCGTCAGCCCATACTTTTTCAATGCGGGAATTTTTAACCGTGGCGCCGACCTCTCGGCGCTGGCCGAATTCTATGCCAATGCGATCCAGCAGGCGGAAATCGATTTCGACCTGCTGTTCGGTCCCGCTTACAAGGGCATTCCGTTGGCCGCGATTACCGCGAGCGCATTGTTCCAACAGCATCGACGTGATATTGCGTACGCGTTTAACCGCAAGGAAACGAAAGATCATGGTGAGGGAGGCAATATCGTAGGCGCTAAAATCGAGGGTCGCGTGATGATTATCGATGACGTGATTACCGCGGGCACCGCAATTCGTGAGGCGATCGAGTTAATCGGTACCTTCGGCGCCGAAGTCTGTGCAGTCACCATTGCGCTCGATCGCCAGGAAAAGGGGCTGGGTGAACTCTCCGCAATTCAGGAACTCGAACAACAGGGCTTGCGCGTGATCTCGATCATCAAGCTCGAGCATATCCTTGAATACTTGCGGTCCAGCGGCCAAAACCAGCATCACGAGGCAATTGAAGCCTACCGCGCAGAATACGGCATCGACTGAACTCGGGCCGACAAAGACAGTCTATGTAGGCTATTACGATATAAAAACAGGTATGCCATGCTTCGAATCCTCCTCCTGACCAGTCTGTTTTCATTCTCTGCTTTCGCCGGCGGTCCTATCGTGGTCAGCAGCGGCGACAATCAAACCGCGGTGGTCGAACTCTATACCTCG
>PVMS01078514.1_pt1 | contig 13363 bp, 10 predicted proteins | sample 1853461 | NCBI WGS metagenome assembly PVMS01 (sample SAMN08582032, study PRJNA380276) | Marine sediment metagenome, whole genome shotgun sequencing project. | isolation source: ocean sediment barecode stripped | collected 2017 | reverse complement strand
GTTGTTGAAAATGGGACCGGGCATGAAGACCAGCTCCCGCTTCCCGGTGGCCGAGTTTTCTTGAATGATGTCGGTTCCGGTAATGTCGGAAGGCATGAGGTCGGGGGTGAACTGAATTCGGGCGAAGTTCAAATCGAGCACTTGGGCCACGGTATGCACGATGAGGGTTTTCGCCAGCCCCGGCACCCCGGTGATGATGCTGTTGCCTCCGACAAACAGAGAAAGCAGCACCTGCTCCATCACTTCGTCTTGACCGATAATGGTCTTTCTGAGCTCGGCCAAGATCAGGTCGCGTGCCCCTTTCATCCGATCGGCCAAAGCAATGTCATCCGCCGACTCGAGAGCCACATTTGATTCGAGTTTATCCAACATGTTTCTGTTCCGTCCTTACGCGAAAGCGTTAATGCGTCATCCCGTATATGACGTAGTTGATGCCCAGTTTGTAGGCTTCGTTCGATAATTCAATGGGAATCCACCCGGTGTCGGACCATTCCCAATAGTCCCCTATATCCATGTTGTAATTGGCTAAAACCATCAAACGCTTGTTTGGATCGTTGTCCTCGTAAATCCCGTAAAACTCGCCCATCATCCTCGGATCGCCGGGATGTGGGAAATCCAACGAATCGATATGGAAGAACGAGTCAAAAAACCGGATCGGTGACTTCCAGCTCGACGATCTGCCCCTCGGGAAAGACCTTGGCCATCTGATCGACGAAGTTGTACCAATGGTGCATGATGAAATCGTCCACCACCAGAAAGCCCCCTTTGAGAAGGTAGGTCCTCAAGTTCTCGATCTCTTGGTCGCTAAGATCCATGAACCCCACCTCGCAAATATATGCCCAGGGGTATTGAAACAGCTCCGGATCGTTCAAAGACAGTATATTGCCACCACCCGTGTTGACGTCGATATAAGTCAGCTCGCTCAACATCTTGGTGAAGTGGCTTTCCCCTCGCGGATAGTCATGGTTCCACTTCAAATCGAGTCCCCACATGTACCTCCCGCGGCCCCAATACATAGGATCGAAGCGCAGGCGAATGAATGTGAACTTTCCGTTATAAGGAAAGTTCTCGTAGGGAACGTCGGGCGAGTCGTCCAGGCTTGCCAGCAGGGGCACTCCACCTGCCACGACAGCGGTGACCAAGGTCATGAGCAGAACAAGGCGCTTCATGACTGGCCTCCGCTGGGCTCGGGCTGACACTTCAACAATAGCTCCAGTGCCTCACCAAAGGTGGGTGCAATCTCGAGTGCCCGCAGCAGTTCCCGCCGCGCACCCGCCGGATCCCCTGCTTCATAATAGGCCAAAGCCAATTCGTAGAGCACTTGAGCCCGATCCACCGGCTCCAAAGCCACCAGGGCGCCCCGCGCAAGAATGACGTCCCGGTACCTCCCCTGCCCCCGGTAAAGACTCGCCAGGTCTCGGTGAACCGAGCTTTCAAAAGGATAAATGTAGAGAGCCCGCTCCAGAATTTCGGTCGCTTTTTCCTTTTCACCGGAGCTCTCTAGAAACGCAGCCAACTCGATGTGGGCCTGGTAGTGTCTCTCGTTGATCGAGACCAGTTGGGTAAGCGCTTCGGCGGCCTTTTCCTCCTTGCCTTGTTTTTTGTATATCTGCGCCAGGAACCAGTAGGGAGAGTCGTTGCCGCCGTAGCCGGGGTAAAGCCGCTTGGCCCGCTCCAAGTACGTTGTTGCCCCGTCGTAATCTTCCTCCTTGAAGAGAGCGATACCGGCGGCTAGCTGCGCCCCAAAGTCCTGGGGAGCGGCATCGGCCTGGGCGCGAACCCCTCGGGGAGAAAGGATCTGGATGGGATTCGGATGCTCTTCCTCTGAAGGGTGGATCGCCGCCAGGGGGGTGGCAAACAGCTCTTTCATATAGGCATCGAGTTTTTCATCGAAGCACTCGGTATCACACTCGAGGACTTTTTCGAATATCTCGGCCGTCCCCATCCCCAGCCGGTAGCCGGCCAGCATGTCGAGAATGGCGTCGAATCCGTGGTCCCGCTCGATGAGATCGCAGATGAGAGACGCTTGGTAATAAGAAATGCCGATTTGCTGGGGGAAGCTCGGGCGGATGAACCCGTTGTTGAGCGAGGCAATGGGAAGGAGCTTGCCCTGCTTCAAGGCGATCAAGAAATGAACGCTGGCGTCATCCCCCCATCCGGGACGCGCCTTTCGCTCCTCGTAAACAGACAGTCCCTCAGAGAACCATCGTGGCACTTTGTTATCGGTTGCTCCCAGGCTCACCGTGTGCATCAACTCGTGCCAGAGGGTCGAAGCCCAGTTGAACTCACCTATCTTCCGGGCCGAAGGTGAGTCGATGGCCACCACCGGTCCAAAGCACACTCCAAGAGCACCGAGGCCGGCCAGTCCAATCGTGCGCACCGAAAAATCGGCATGAGAAGGGTAAACTTCTACGCGAATCGGGGTGGGAGGCCGATACCGGTAGCGGGTAGCCAAATGATCGTAAGCTTCCTCGGCTATCGACACCACAAAAGGGGCGAGAAGCTCCGACTCCTTGCTGTCCACCACCACCAGAAAGCGGTCGCTTTGGGTCTCCAGGTAGTCGGGAAACGTATCCACCAGGTCGAGGGTGTTCTTGATCTGAACATTGTAAGGGTCGCCTTCGAAGGAGAGCTCCAGGTTGTTTCGTCCCTCTTCCATCAATCCCAGGCGAAGCTGGTTGAGGCCGACCAGACCATATCCACGCCAGGATTTTTCGTCGAGCTCGATTGCATGGCGGGCGAAATCGGCCGCTTGCTGGTAAAGACGGTTCTGGACACAGAGGTCCGCCAAAGTGTTGTAGAAATCCGCATGGCGGGGGTTGCGGGCGAAAACACGAGCTTCAGCCTCATCGAATCCCGGCCGGTCCCCCTTCAGGAAACGCGCTGCTGCAAGTATGGAAAGCGCGTCGAAAGACTGCGGATTCACCTCGAGTGCAGCTTCCGCCTCTCGGGCCGCCACTTCGTAGTTTTCCAGCTCTAGCTCGAGCCGGGCGGCGAAAGCGCGGGCCGGCACCAGATTGGAATTGACCTCTAGAGCCTTGTGAACGAGATCCAGAGCTTCCGGGGAGCCGTCGAAATGCAAGACCTGCGCCATGCCAAGAAGAGCCCGTGGGTGAGTTGGATTGATGGTCAGTATCTCCTTGAACGTCTCCTGGGCGTCTGTGCTGTTGTATTTTTCCAAGAAGAGCTCCCCGGCTCTCAGTCGCGGCTCCAAGTTGCCACGGTCCGCGGCCACCGCCTCATCGAAAGCCTTCAAAGCATCCTTGAAAAGCTGAGGGTTGAGCCCGCCCAGGTAGCGGCAAGCGGTAGCCACCGCGGTTAGCGCCTCGGAAGACAGGCTTGGGCTCGAGTTGTAGACGTCGATGAAGCGATCGAATCGACGCAAGGCTTCCTCGCGCTCGCCCCGCTCGAAGTAGGCGACCGCAAGGTTGAGCTCCGCCGTCAATAGATCGGAAGCTCCTCCGGCCACCGCGCCCTCGAACGCTTCTTCTGCCGATTCGAGCCGGCCGGTCTCGTAGAGGATCTCGCCCAGCAAATTGTCGAGCTCGGAAGAATCCGGGTGAGCTTGCTTGAACTCTTTGACTCTACTTTCAGCCTCTTGGTAACGGCCGGTCTCATCGAGCGCCGCAATGAGGCCGCGATAAGCCCTGAGAGCCGAGCCCTCCTCGTCGAGGTGGTCGGTATAAGCCTCGATGGCCTCGGAGTAACGGCCTTCGCGCAGCGCTTTATCTGCCTCCACCAACTCGCTCCCTTGGGCCTCGGCAAAGGGCAGCGCAAAAGTGACCATCCAAGCCGCGTGGGCCATCCACAACATGGTCAATTTTCGGCGCGGTTTGAGCTTCATTCCCTCACCTCGATTTCGAGGTTTTTCCTTCGACTTCGGAAATGGCGCGGTTTTTCTTGGCCAGCTCGACCAAGAGTTTTTCGAGCTCCTCAAAATAAAGATCGGACGACATGGCATCCTTTTGTTGTTTCAATACCTCCACCCGGGACTCGAGGGCCCGCATTTCTTCATAAAGCGCCGCCAGCTCCGGATCGTCCACGCCGGCGCCTAAACCTTCTCCGGCAGCATCGGCTCCCATCAGGAAAGCGCCCGCCGCCAACGAGCCATCTGCCGGGTTTTTGGATTTCTCGGCATCATGGGTTCCGGCGCCATCCCCGTTATCATCTAAAATCGCGTGCTCGGTCATGAGCCGGTTATTTTCCTCATAGAACCGGCCGACCTGACGCCGGGCGTAGTCGAAAGCTTCGTAAACCGATACCCGCTCATCCTTGTTGACGTCGGCCCCACCGCTCTCGTAAGCCTCTACGAAATACCCACCAAAGACCGTCTCGTTCCGTTCCATGCCGGATTTGGTAGCGGTCACCACGACGCGGTTTTTCCCCGAAAGAGCTTTTACGAATCCCCCGCTGGCGCTGGCGGTGTTGACGAAAACCACCTGTTGGGTGGAAAAAGGCTCGAGAAGCATGGCAAGCTCGGTGGCGGTGAGATCGGGACCCGGGAGGTTCAGTCGTGACTCCCCGGAACGAAAGCTCCCGTGGCCGATGAAGACCATGTAGAGTTGATCCCCGGGCCGCACCCGAGCCGAAAAGGTTTCGAGGGCTTTAACGACATTGTCCTTGGTCGAACGATCGGTGGTCCTCTCCGGGTCGAGCTCGGGATCTTCAGCAAGATAAATGACGTGGTCATCCGGCAATCCATACCGGGAGCTGGCCGCATCGAGCAGGGCGATGGACTGTTGATGGAAACGCTCTTTATAAGCAGGCTCACCGCCCAAACCGGTCACGATGAGCAAGTAGCTCTCACCGGCGGCCTGAGCGACGGTAGTCGCGGCGGCCTGCGCGACTCCTGGCAAAGCCAAGGCGGCGAGCAAAAGGATGTGAAGCTTCACGCCAATCCCCTCGCTTTGCGATACCCCCACTCGATTCCAATCAAAGTCACCAACAGCAAAAAAACTGCGGGCATATCCCAGAGGTCTTTTCTTTCCAGTATGGTAGTGCCTCCCTCGGTGTAGCTCATATCCTCCGCCATACGGCTCGCCGTTTCCGGGGTGTAGTATCGCCCCCCGGTTTCTTCGCCGATGCGCCGGAGAAGCTCGGAGCGCATTTCTGCGTTGAAATATTCGTCGGCGAGATCCGTCGCTTCCAGATAGGTCGTGGCGGTACCAAGCATTGCTCCCTCACGCTCCGCCTGGATACTGATTTCGTAAAGACCCTTTTCTTCCGGAACAAACGTTGACCGGTACTCACCGTCTTTGTCCACCGTCCACTCCATCGGCAGGTCGATACGCTTGCCCGATGGATGCTTTACTTCCGCCACCACCCGCGCATTGTTGACTTTCAGAAACCGATCGTCTTCTACCTCGGCGGTCACTGCGACCGATTCGCCGGGGGCAAAGCGATCCCGAGCGGTCGTGACTGCAACTCGATCGGGAACGTAACTGACCAGCCACCGCAGGAGCTTCCTCCACAGAATCTCATGGGTCATGTCTTCGAGCGGAATCTCGGCATGCATCTGCCACTGCCAAGAGTCATGGACGGTAAAAGCCAGCGCCCTACCCCGGCCGTAGCGCTGAAAGGCAAGGACCACCTGTTGTTCGCTGGAAGGCTCCTCTTGGTTGCCGACCAGAAGCGTGGTGGCACCCGGCTTGACCCTCTGTATGGAGTTTAAAATGGAAAGCGGTGGAAGCTCCGCCCAACGTTTCGCATTCTCTTCCATATCATCGTCGAACTGGGTCACCGGATGCGTCCGGCCCACCGGCGTCAGCGCCACATTCACGGTTCCAAAAAAGGGCTCCCCGGATCCGCTTACCCTCCCACCATCCTCCAGAACCACCGGTAACACGTCAGCCACCGGCGTTCCGGCGTAACCACCCCTCGAGAAGGCCAAGCGCCCCCCCAGAGTCAGCAAACCGCCACCTCGCTGGCTCACAAAGTCGGCAATCATTTGAAGCTGATCGTGGGTGAAATAACTCGCTTCCACGCTTCCGAGAATCAAACCTTTGTACTGGAACAGCTCCTCTCGCGTCTTTGGAAAACCGCTGGCGAGCTCCTCGGCGTCATCGACATCGAGACGCAGGTATTTGTTCTCCGCGGTGCGCTGGAGACACACCACCTGGAGGTTCTCGTCATCCGCCACGGCGCGGCGAATGAACTTGAGCTCGAATCGTGGCTCGCCTTCGAAGTACAGAATTTTCTCCCGGTGATCCTGGACGTGAATCAGCGTTTCTCTCTGGTTGTTCTGGGTCACCATTTCCCCAAGCTGCGGGGCGACCCGGAAGCGAAAGGATCGAGCTCCGGCTTCCGACGCGGTGAAGTGAGCCCGAACGGTTGCGGTTTCGCCTTCCTCGGGAAGCTCGATCTCCCGGCTGTTTACGATGCGCCCCGAGTCCTCGATGTCCAACCGTACCCGCAACCCGCTGAAGCCCTTCTGAGAAATGGCCACGTCCACAACCACCGATGAGCCTTTCAGCACGGTTCGCGGCGCATCCACCCGGGTGAGCTCGATGTCTTTTGTGAACTGCTCTCTACCTAGTCCGAGGGTGTAAACGGGCACCCCGCGGGCCTTGAGAGCAAGCAAGGCTTCGTTCAATCCTGAATAGGAGTTATCGGCGCCGTCGCTCGCCAGAACGAGACCGGCAAGAGGTACGGTGGCCAGCTCGTCCGCGGCCCGCTCCAAAACCTGGCCCAGGTGGGTCCGCGCCCCACGGAACGTCAGCGCCGAAGCATCCTCGACTCTTTCCGCGGTCGACGAAAAGCCGAACATGCGTAGCTTGAACTTGTCAGCGAGCGCCTCGAGAAGTGGACTTCCCTCGGGACCGAAGTGATCGGCGAGAAATCGCCCACGGGCAACCCCGCCCTCGTCGGCAATCTGCATGCTCTTCGAGTCGTCGAGCAGGATCCCAACGAAACTTCGCTGCGGTACCACGGTGGAGAGGACCAGTGCCGGCTGAAGAAGGCAAAACAAAACCAGCGCCAAGGCCGAGACCCTGAGCGCCGTAAGCAGTACCCGATCAACGACACGGCTCTTGCCTCGAACGCGGCGGTAGCGCAAAACGACGGGCACCGCAGCCACCAGGATCAAAACCCCGAGCAAGTAGAGCGGCCAGGACGCGCCCAACGTGAAGTGCCCCTTTTGGTAGATCAAAGGGCGGTATTTGAATAGAAACTCAAAAAGGCTTTCAAAAGTGGAGGCCATTATCCATGCTGCCTAAAAATACGGAATAGTCACGGGCTCTCTCCGGCCCGACCCGTTCCATATTAACGTGAACTCAGTGACTCATCGCATAGATGATGAAATTCACTCCCATTTGGTAGGCATAGGTCGAGAACTTCAGCGGGTAATAGGGATTCTCCGCCCATTCCCAGGCATCGCCCAGGTCCGTATTCCAGTTGATCACAACCATCAGACGGCCTTTGTCGTCAAAAATTCCCAGCAGCGCGGGAATGTAGCCGTCTTTTTCCCAGGTCGGCCCCCCGGCGATACCTTGCCCCACGTTGGGAATCTGCAAGATTTCTCTCACATTGTAAAAGCAACTGAACAAAGGATGATCGAGCGGTATCTGCACAATATCGTACTCGGGAAGAACACGCTCGAACTCTAGCTCCAGATTCTCCCATTCGAAGCTTCCCCAAAAATCGTCGACGACCAGAAATCCTCCGGCGGAGAGATAGCGCCGAAGCCCCGCAACCTCGGCGTCGGTCAAAGCCATGTAGCCGACCTCGACGGCATAAATGAACGGAAAGCGCCCGAGATCGGGATCGGTCAGCCGAATGGGATTCTCCAGCTCGTAGGCATCCAGGTTGGTGAGCCGCCGTAGCCCGATGAGAAACTGCCGGTCGGCTTTGGGGAAATCGACGCTCCAACTACGGAAGTTGCGAAAGCCGTACCCGGTGTAAGCAACGCGAGTGAAGTAAAACTCCCGCGGCCCGGGCGGTCGTTGCAGCGAGAGGAAATCAAACTCGTCGGCGGTAGTGAAGGCTTGAGCTTCAGGCTCCTTGGGAACCACCCGTCGTGCGGCGCTGGCGGCAACCAGCCCGGCCAGACAAAAAGCGCCTAGGGCCAGAGTCCAGGGAGCCGACCTTTTCAAATACATGAGCCTTGCTTCAATCCCGCTTCCAAGTTGCCTGCCTGCCTACATTTATTATACCTACGGCGATGGGGGTATTCCAGAAATAATCCCCAGCGAAGCTGGGGGATTGCCGGCCGCAACGCGCCGGCAACTAATAAATGAACTTTCCGAAATGGAGAGTGCGCTTGGCCCGAAACTGAGTTAGAAATCGGCACCGGCAACCCACCGGTAGTCGACGACAAAGGTGAAGTCCGATTTCAATTCACGGATCACCACTTCGGCCGCCAGCGCCCGGGCACAGCCACGTGCCAACCAATCTTGAGCGGCACTTCCCTCCTCCGCGGCCCTCTGATCCGCCATCACCAGCGCGTCTTGGGTCAGTTTGAGGATGCCTTGAACCGTCCGGTCGTCGGGCCCACGCACGGTGACCTCGCAAATCTCGAACTTCTCCCCTTCCGGCTTTTCCGCCTGTTGGATTTCATCGTTGTAGGATTTGTTTGCTACTTCGAATGTGGTTTTTGGCATTTTCCTAGGGCTGCTCCGTTTCGTCCATCGACAGCGGGCTGGTGTATCCGCGACGGGCCCTCCACTTGAGGTCGTCGCCCCGCACCTCGACCTTGATCTTTCGGTAGCGACCGTCCTGTTTGGAGTTGGTGGAGACGTAACCGATGTTGTATTGACTGAAAAGCTCCTCGATGATCTGGTCGTAGAACTCGTCCACGCTTGCCAGCGTACTGGCGGCAAAGTAGGAGCCGCCGGTGAGGTCGGAGATCCGACGCAAGAATCTCGACTGTAGGAAACCGCGCTGGGGATGCCGCCGCGCATCCTCGCTGAAGTGAATCGTATGAATGGTCACATCCGAGGCCCTCACCATGTCCAGACACTCACCCTGATTGAGCAAACTCCGTGAGTCCACCCCGTCGCTAAAAAGTGCTAGTGTCTTTTTGCCGTCATAGCCGTAGACTCGCTCGAGAAAAGTTCCCACTGCATCATAAAGAGCGGTCCAGCCTTCCGGCTCGAGATCATAGATACGGTCGGCGATGCGACGCTGGTCGTCCGACGAGTACTCGGAGAGACGTATGCTCTCATCGAAATCGAGGATGAGTAGGTGCTCGGTCTTCGGAATATTGTTGAGAAACTTCAAAGCGGAGTCGCGCACCAGCCGCATTTCCTCTTCCATGCTGCCACTGGTATCCAGGATCAAACCGATGACTTGTTTCCCGGAAAGCGCCTCTTTGAGATCGGGCGGTAGTTCCACCCAGGACTCTTCGAGTCCGGCCGCAAACAGAGCGATCTCCTGCTCGACTCCATCTTCGTAAATGATGAAGTCTTCCGCCCCCAGGTCGGTCACGAAGTTTCCTTTTTTGTCGGTCACCGCAATCGGAACCGACACCATGTCCACCCGGCTCTCGAAGCGATAAGCGGGCTGATCGGTAAGGTCTTGCGGAGATTGCAGAAGTATCAACGTAGCCAGAAGCGCCGACGGATTCATACGTCAATCCTCATACGCGTTCTTGAGTCGGTACTTCCGTCTCCAGACCTAGGATACTCGTCTCGAGGGACAGTGAATGTTTATCAATGCTGTCGGCGAGAATACGACGCGCTTGACCGAAGTAATCGCCCGGAACATGCAGGGAGGCATAACGCTCGTTGAGACGTCCTTTCACTCTCAAGGCGAGGACGATCTGGGGCGCCTCCTTCCAACCCAGCCACCGGATTTGCCGGTAGTGGACGAAGCCTCGCTCGGTCCAGATTCCCGAAGCATAGAACCCTCGGCGGATGCGAAACGATGCCGGAAAGACGACGGTGTAGAACAAAGCCATGAGCCCTTGCGCCACGACAACGAGCCACGGCCGGTGCAAGACGAAAGCGCTCAAAAAGGTTAAAACCACCATGAAGAAACCAATCCCCAGGCAAAGGTTGAAATACCACGGGCGCGGGGCGAGCCACGAGAGAACGACATCTCTGGCCACCCGCCGGTATTGGAAGTAGCGGGCGATCAGCAAGGCGTTCCAGGCGGCAAATAAAACCGCCAGAGCGGTAAACGACGAGCTCAGTAGATCAGTCATGATCCCATTCTAGCCTCAAAGCTCCCGAGGTCCATCACTCCAGGTCCCATTTTCTGAGGACAATCCCGAATTCGCCTTTTGATGAGCTTCGTCCTCCCGCTTCGGCCGGCCGGTGCCGCCAACCACCGGTTGGATAAAAAGTCGGGTGGTATCACGTTCTCCTTCGGCGACCAACGCCGAAAGCCCGAGCCGCTCCCCTCCGGAGAGCACCCGGCCGGAGAACTCGAATGCTCCCAAGCGGGTTTTTTCCGGGCGAACGATGAACACCGTAGGACCTCCCGGATCCCGCATCGCCCAGCGCAAGTCCGTCTCGAGCATCTGACGAACCGCCGCCGACGCCAGCTTCTCCAAGGATCCCGCCTCGGGGTAGCCGCTCGCACCGGCCCCGCTGATATAGATGATTTGCTCCGCGCCGGCAGCGACCGCATCGGCAACCGCGCTTTGGCCGGCCAGGAGACTGGAGGAGAACCGGTGCACCTCTCCTCCGTGCCGGCCTTCCAAGGGGAGCCTGAGCGCCACTCCCGGAAGAAGCGCCGGAGGCGTTACCGAAGCGGTAAGCGCATCAAAAAGAACCGGTGCCGCTTCATCGGAAAGGTCCATGGGCTCAGCAAACAGAGCACCCCGAGCCGGTCCACGGGATAGCATGCGTGAGCGCCACCGCTCTTTGAGCAGCATGAAAGGAACTTCCTGTCCGGTGTCTAAATCCAGGGCATAAAAGATGAGCTCCCTAAAGCCGACTTGTCCCAAACTGGCAGAAAGCAGGTCTCGGTAGCGAAGTCCGGTGCTCTTCCGGTCTGGAGGTCGCGTTTCGGTAGAGGCTCCGCGGACAGCCTCCCACAAGTAGCTCTCGAGAGCCACTTTCAGTGGCGAGAGCTCGATGAATCCCTCTCCGAGAAATCGGCCCAGCCCTTTCGAGCTTGCTCCCCTTCGCAACAAGCCGGGAAGAAACCACCTCACCATCAGCAAGGCGAACAAAACGGCCAAAGGAAGAGCCATCGCACGCAGGTAGAATGGGTCGACACGCCCTACAAACGCCGCCAATTCGCCTTCGATGCCCGAATAGAGGGACGCCACCGCCGCCGGGGCAATCATCCGCGCAACCGCTAAAAGCGGAAGAGCAACCAGAAGCGCCAATCCCACCAGTGCAGGCGAGAGGAAGACTCCGAAAGCAATCCCCAAGCAAATGAGCGCCGCCCGGTACGGGGCGCGGAGCCGCCAAGGTGGCTTTTTAGCAAATGAGGCTAGAAGGCCGGAAGGCCCATAAAGCTTGTCCGCAGCCTGAATGGCCCCGAAGACAGCCACCACGGCTCCGACTCCCTTTCCCACGACCAGGTCAATGCGAATGCCTGCCTCGTTGAGCGCTTTGAGCGCACCGGAGAGGTAAGCTGCAGAGGTCCCCTCCCCGGCCAGCACCACCGCAGTGCGCCGGGTGGGGCTGAAGTCACTTCGAGGATTGTTGGAGCCGCCGGATGAATCGATCCCGCTCCCACGCTCAGGAGATGGCTCTAACATCGGGAGATCATACCCCAGACCGGCTCCATGCGGACTTACTTCCTTGGCTGGAATAACATTTTTTGCGGAAGCAAGAAGCCAAATCCTGATAGAATCACGCTTCGTGAGTGAAAAAATCCAGGAATCATTGAATCGGGCGCTCGTCGAAGCAGTCAAAGCGCTCTATGACGTCGATTTATCCGAAGTCACCGGACAAACTCCTCCTCAACCGAAGCTTGGAGATGTTGCTTTCACGGTCGCCTTCGATTTAGCCCGAAGGCGAGGACCGCGCCCAGGAAAATTGCTGAAGCGCTCGTTCCGGCGCTCGAAACGGTTGAGGGAGTACGAAAGGTAGAGGTTGCCGGCGCCGGCTATTTGAACGTCTACTTCGACCGCAGCCGGTACCTTGCCAAGTTTGTCTCCGAAGCCGAGGTGGACCGGGGCCGAGAAGGCAAAACCATAATCGAGCACACGAACATCAATCCCAACAAAGCGGCCCATATCGGTCATCTCCGAAACGCGGCGCTCGGCGACACCTTCGTCCGGACTCTTCGCTACTGCCGCGAAACAGTCGAAGTTCAAAACTACATCGACGACACCGGTGTTCAGGTAGCGGATGTGGTGGTCGGCTTTCGCCATCTGGAAGGAAAAGGGCTCGAGGAGGTCGAGCGGCTGGCCGAATCAGACCGGTTCGATCACTACTGCTGGGACCTCTACGCCCGGGTCTCCAAGTACTATGCCGCCGACCCATCACACCAAATCCACCGCGACGAAACTCTCAAAGGAATCGAGCAAGGCGAGCCTCCGGTGGCAACCATGGCGGCAACCATCGCCACCCACGTCGTCCGAGCCCACCTGCAGACTATGGAGCGTATCGGGGTTCGATACGATTTGCTTCCCTGGGAAGGGGATATTCTAAGGCTTCGATTCTGGAATCGTGCCTTTGATCTTCTCAAAGAAACCAAAGCGATCCGCAAGGCCGCCGAGGGCAAAAACGCCGGTTGCTGGGTCATGGACTTACCGGATGAATCGACGACTGAAACCGCCGATGAAAAGGTGATCGTTCGTTCCAACGGTACGGTGACTTACGTCGGAAAAGACATCGCTTATCAGCTCTGGAAGCTGGGCCTTCTGGAGATGGACTTCGGCTATCGCCCTTTTCACACTTACGAGGATGGGACCGTCGTTTGGTCCACTACCTCGGAAGCGGATGAGCCGGGACGGCCCGGGGAGGACCGGCCCCGATTCGGTAACGGCGCCCGAGTCTACAACGTCATCGACTGCCGGCAGTCCTATCTACAGCGCATCGTTCAACAAGGCGTCGCTCTCATCGCTTCGGAGCAGGCGCGCGAGCGCTCGCACCATTTCTCATATGAAATGGTGGCCTTGACTCCTTCCACCTGCCGCGAGCTCGGCTTTCCGGTAAGTGAGGAGGAGTCGCGAAAACCCTACCTGGAGGTATCCGGCCGCAGGGGGCTCGGCGTCAAAGCGGACGACTTGATAGAAGTTTTGGAAAAAAAAGCTATAGCCGAGGTCAACAAACGCAACCCCGATTCGAGTGAGCGGGAACAAAATGACCTGGCCAAGATGATTGCCCGCGGGGCTCTCCGCTACTTCATGATCAAATACACCAAGAACAAAGTCATTGCTTTCGACTTTTCGGAAGCGCTCAGCTTCGAAGGCGACAGCGGCCCCTACCTCCAGTACGCTCTGGTGCGGGCCACAAAAATC
>PVMS01109194.1_pt1 | contig 13368 bp, 12 predicted proteins | sample 1853461 | NCBI WGS metagenome assembly PVMS01 (sample SAMN08582032, study PRJNA380276) | Marine sediment metagenome, whole genome shotgun sequencing project. | isolation source: ocean sediment barecode stripped | collected 2017 | reverse complement strand
GATTTTACCTGAGAACTAAGAGCATTTTAAAGCCGAGTTTTTACACGGCCTCGGCCGAAAGCGGCCGTTCGCACTAATTGCTAATTCGTCCTTGTACTATTGATTTTCTAATCTTTGGAGTAAACGTAGGTGCCTCTTACTTTGTGGCCTTGTAATGCTTCATATAACAAACCAGGAGTTGTTCCATTTGCAATAAGGCACGTTTTACAATATTTGGAACTTTTAATGGCAAGTTTAACTTTTTCAGCCATTCCTCCGCTAACGTCTTTATGATCATGATCACCGGGGATAGATGCATAATTATTCCGGTTGATTTCAGGAATAAGCTTCGGAGGCAAACCATCGTCAAAAACGCCATCTACATCAGTTAAAAAAATGAGTTTTTCTGGCTTGACTAATTTTGTAACAAGGTGACAAATAACATCACTGGAAACTACTTTAAAACTACCATCTTTTTGTATTACGAAATCTCCAAAAAATACTGGCACTAAACCAGATTGCAAAATTTCCAATATTTTAGATTTGCTTACATAAAGCCGAGATCCCATTAGTTGCCAGTGCACTATGGATTGAACTGGAATACCTTCAGAAATAAAAACGGATATAAATTGTTGATTTAGTTGGTGAATTTGATTCTTGATTTTTAGAGCAATAAACTTCATATCTGGCCCCAAACTTCCGCTTTCAACAAAACCATACCTTATTGCAGGTGGTTTGCCAACGCTTCCTGTACCATGGACCAAAATTGTTCCAGGGTAATACTCTTGAAGCTGCCGAGCTATATTACGTGTATTTGATCTGTCAAGCTTCTCCTTAGGCTCATTATTGGTTATGATCGCACCCCCTAGTTTTATAATCTTGATTTTCACATTTCCAGTTCTGTTTATATTTTCCTATCTATGACGTATTGAGCAAATTCCGTTAAAAGTATCTTATACTCATCGAGAATATCTGTCTTTAATATACTATCAATGGCTTTTTCGATGTATCGAGAGGCTTGATCTCTCACCTGGTCAAAAGAGTCGTATTTTTCAATAATTTTAACAGCTTCCTGCAAAGTATCCGGATTTTCTGTATGCGCATCGAGAATTTCTAGCAGACGCGTGCGATCCTCGCGTGATGCCTTGTTCAGGGTATAAAATACCAGCAAAGACCTTTTACCTTCAGTCAGATCCTCTGAGACTACTTTACCCCAGGACTCCATCTCAGGTCGAAGATTAAAAATATCATCAACTAATTGAAAAGCCACTCCTAAATAAGAACCAAAATCAAAGATATGTTTCAAATCTTTCTTGGCAGCTCCTGCCGCGATACTGCTAATTCTTGCAGCGTGGCGATAAGTATAGGCACTGGATCTCATGCAAACATGCTGGATATATTCTTCATAGCTGTAATCCAGTTTTCTTTCAAGGCTCCACCCTATATCAATGGCCGTCCCCAAACCACACACAAAATGTTCATAATGTAGTGCTTCCATGATCTTAGTCCGTACCTCTGGGTTTAATGGCATTAGATTTGAACGTATAAGTTGATGCGCATGCAGGGTCATTAAAATACTTGCATTTCCAGCTAACGCAATTCCGTAAACCCGATGTGCACAAGGACTATTACGTCTTGTATAGGAGTTATCGACAATATCATCCAAAACAAGTGAGGCACTGTGAATCATTTCAGAGGCTACCAGGATCGGTTTGAACTGGCTGGGTAATTTTCCATACCCTTCAAGTAGAATGCAACATAGCACGGGTCTCAATAATTTTCCGCTGACCTTCATATAGTGTGTCATCGGACGGTAGATGCCTTCATCAAGTAGATCATTAGCTAGATCTTTTGGAGAGGTACCAAGGACCTGGTCAAACCAGGTTTCTTGAAATTCGCCCGGAATGAACTCTAGCAAAGTTTTTTCTACAAATTGTCTGTTGTGTATATAGTAATCCTTCAACCTGGGTTGCATCCAGTTTCTAAAATCCTGGTCTCTTTCGACAATCTTCATTTACCCTTATTTTGACTTTCCACAATATAATCTATATAGCAATGAAGCAAATGCTCGAAATGCCCCGTCGGTGTGATACCTGAAACACCTTCTTTGACCCTGGCTAAATATTTTGAAATTTGATCGTTGATTAGTTCTATCGTCCCGGCTGACCTTATCACTTCAATACTTAGGCTCTTGGGTATACCTTTTTGACTGCCTTTATCTTTCTTATCGTGTAATAATAAACTAACGTAATTGCTGACTGAATGAAATTTTTTATTAGGCCCAATGTCATTACCACTTCCCCATTCCAAGAAGGCATTCAGATCCTTCTTTAATTGTATAGCTACTGATAAGTCCTTCGCTGCTCTTTGAAGTTTACCCTTTATGCCAGCTTGTAAAATCGTGGGTTCTAGGACAAGTAGAAGGTTAATTGGATAATTTAGAACGGGTAGGTTTACTAAAGCTGCAAATTGAAGATATTGCTGGATATCAGGTCTTATCGAATGTTCTCTCCAGTAAGTCCTAAGGCCATTTCCGAAAAAAGACTTGAAAGCTGTTAAAGTGCTATTGCTTAAGATTTCATATTTCTGTTCTTCTTGGAGCGCTGGGATTTCTGCAATTGCATGCGTAGGGAATGTTAGAAGACCAACACCCACGTTTCCAATAGTTTGCACGTCGCAATTCGGTACCTGAGACCGGGAAATGTGGAGCAGCATTGACTTGGAAATGTTAAGTATTTCTGATTGTCCGATTAATGATCGATAAGATTTAAGCGTTATACCAGCACCTTCAAGAAAAATGCAGACACCTAACCCGTACTTATACAATTTTAATTCATCGATATAGGTATTTACGGGATCAAAAAAATACTTTTGAAGAGTAAACACATTCCATTGTGGGCCAAAATGTCCAACAATTTTGTTTAAGTATTTATCCGAACAACTCAAGGGAATGATATTACGGATGGACTCATTGATAAAGTCTTTCTTTTGGTCGTAATACTCCCTAAGAATTGGATCCATTAATTAAAAAGTTAGTGCCCGGTACCTAGACATTTATGTTCATCTGCAAGCTCCTTACATTGTCCATAAAGTTCCGGACTTTTTGTAGTTGTATTCCCTTACCACGGTCATTTTCATGGCAAACAGCACCGCGAATACCAATGATATCGGGGTTAAGTTCTGAAAGTTTATCAAGGTGTTCCGTTTTAATGGATCCAGCCAATGCCACTTTCATATTTTTTTGGTGAGCATTTGAAATGAAGTCGCGTATTTGCCCAATTTCCAGGCAATCAAATAGCGAGTTCCCATCTTTAATGCAGGTGTCCAACATTACCATATTCGCCTTGGCTATACTGGCGATTTGCACCAAATCATTTGGAGAAATACCATCAATCCTGTCAAAATCTGCGTATCCTGCAAGGACTGGAATTACACCTCTATTTGCAAAATTTATCGCCTTAACCACCGCTTTTCCCAATTCTATACCCTCACTTATGTGTCGCACTTGGAAAAGACCGGCTTTTACATAATTTACTTTACAACAAGCTGCCCCATAAGCAGCCATTGCGGCTGTGCCCGGTTTGAAATTCAAATCTCCTATGGTGGCACTGGTTTCTACATTCTTTTCTGAAAAATGATTGGCAATAGAGTCCACAATCCATGGAAAATTGGCACCTAGTGAGCCTTCTCTGGTATTTTTAACATCAATAATGTCAGCACCGCCTTTTGCAGCAATTATTGCTTCCTCTAACGAAATGGGACTAATTAATACTTTCATAGCTATATAGTTGTGACTGTTCTGATTTATTGAATTTGAATCTCAGGCATCCTGTACTTTTAAGCCTGCTAATTGATTCATCCCAATTTTTATCTTTAATATTTCCACATTTGCTTTTGCAGAAAGGACATGGATGGATATCACCATTGGTATCGACATAAATGTACCTATTTCCGGACCCCAAACACCCGATTCGTCTCTGGTGATATCCGTGATATATAACAGAAGGAAATTCGCTGTATGTAGGATCACAATTCATTTTTTGGTAAAACTTTTCCAGCAATTTCAAATGGTTTTCTTGCAGCTCTACTTTTTTATTATAATAATGTCCAACTGCCATCGGTTCCATAATAAGAATAAATTGAACACCCAATGTCTTACTCAATCTGGCGTATTCCATAAGATTATCCCAGGTTACGAACTCCCTGGTCGCGCACAGATTAACCCCTAACATTAAATTTGATTTACACGAATTCTCCGCTGCCTTTATAACCCAATCAAAAGCACCTTTAAAACCACGAAATCTATCATGCAACCGCGAATCAAAATGGTCCAAGCTTAACGAAACACCCGTCAAGCCAAGCCCTTTCAGTTTCATTGCGCGCTCATAATTCAGAGAATAACCCGAAGTAATTAGCCAGAAGTCGGTACCGTCCTTCACAGCACTCAACACTGATTCCAAAGCTTTGAACCTATTCATTGGCTCTCCACCAGTAAAATAAATTTGAGTAACACCCATGTCTTGAAATTTAAGAACTGAAGAAATTAGTTCTTTTGATTCAAGTAGATCAGGTTGGTTAAGATTATCCCAAGCGTAACAATGTTCACATTGATAGGCACATTTGTTAGTAATTGAAAATATTACAGATCGGAGGGTTTTTTGTTCATTGCCAGATGGCGACATAAGATTTAACTCCCGCGCAAAATATCTATTAAAGGCCTTGGAGGGATAACCGGGCATATGGTTATACCAAAAATACCTTCCATCTACTTTGGCAATTTTTTTTACTTTGATCCTCCCAGAATATGCCTTCCTTAATTTTTCAAGGTTCCACAGAGTCTTTATCGTTATTGAGATAGTTTGGAATTGATTCCAGGCGATTCCAAACACTTTCAACAACATGATTTTTTCAATAATAAACCGCTCCAGTCCAGTAATTCTCCTATGTTTATTTTTAGGCAGGGTATAGGTCATTGCGTTGGCTTTTAATTTCCTTAAATCATTCCATGGGGGATTAATCATCGATCAATAATCGCTAACATGTGAAGATGCTTTGAATCGGTCATCGTCCACCTGATTTTTTGTAAACGGAACAGTGGTATATTCTAAAAGCAATTCTTTGGTGAATTCAGTAAACCGCCCTGGTTTATTGAATTCCATGAGATAAGGCCAATCCGGATTCCCCGAATAATTCTTAATAGGCTCATAATAACCCTTAAGGTCAAGAAATAATGAAGTTTGCGAGCCTGTGAAGTGGTTTAATTCATAGGAGAGGGTAACATGGTCCCCGAGATTACTTTGTTCTACGTATAGATTATCGTCCAATGTGATTAATTCCAATACATCCGTATCACTTTCATCAATTGCGCTGGTAGGGACCTTGATTTCCTCACCAAGGGCAATATCTGGGGAATAGTCCAATACAGCATAGTCCACTTCCCAGAAATTGAAGCCTGTTTGTAGACGAATTTCAATTTCATCATTGGGAATATCAGAAATATCCAGTGGCATAATCATGGGTCTCGGTTCACCGAATGGTCCTACAGGCTCAAAAGAGCCTACGTATTTCCACTCATTTGCTTTCTTCACAAAAACCTTCAGAGGCACCTCCTGTTCAAATTGCCACTTCCTAAGCTCTTCACCCGTCCTGGAGTTTTGCATTTTGACCCAGGATTGATAGGAATCCCCCAGTAGGGATGTGAATTCACTGTATGCAAAATCTAACCAGAAACTGATTTTCGCATTCACAACCAATTTTGCCATGTCCTTGTTGGCAGGACGAAGGAATTTCATGGTCACATTTCCCGTTGAAACAGCTTCTTGACCATGATCAAACCTGTAGAGTGCTTTATCACCTGCTTCCACAATTTCTTCAAGGACATTTTCTCCGGTATTACTGTTGCTGTAGATAGGCGGAATTGGTTTACCAATCGTATGGATTTTACCTTCTCCATCTATCATGACCTCTAAATTTTTCGGGTGTTCTATAACCATAAGTTTGGCGAGATTGATGTGTTCTGTTTCCTGCAATTCATTTCGAATCACTATTTTGAAATGATCTGACCCTTCCCTGGGATTTGGCAACGGAATATAATCGTGTCTTTCCATTGGGGGATACATAGCGCTGCTAAAGGCTTCCCCCACAAATGATGAAGATTGGCCATCATCAAAGTAAATAAACGGGCATGACGATTTCGTAGCTGCGACAACTATTGCTAATACAGCAACCACACCTAATGTCCCAATCATGAAGTTGCCAATGGATTTTCCTGTATCAAAGCCAACAACATCCACACTTTCAATTGATGCCATCGGTATTTCTACCTCTCCAGTATCGATAAGAATATCTTGACCAACTTTTATAAATGCTTCGTGAAAAACATGTCTTTCATCCTTTTTTATATTTCTTGACCTTCGATGATAAATTGTTTCTAACTGGCTTCTGATAACTAGATCAAGTCTGGTAAGAGATAGATTTAAATATTGATCGCGAATCTCAAGATTCGTGCCCTGATATAATTCACTTCCCTGTTCAATAAAAAAATACCGCTCATCGGAAATTGATTCATTGAGACTAGTAATTTTATCACTCAATGAAGTGTGATGTTTGATCTTATAATAGCTACAACTATTAGTAAAAAGCAATACTATTAGAACGTACGAGACAACTTTGTTTTTCACTGTGAGCATGTTTATTTATTATAAAAAGTCTTTGCCACTTTTTTCAGACGTGCCTCTTGAAAACTTTTAAACCACAAATAATTGACAGTTATCTGGGTGGACCAAAATTGACTCTGCCAATAGTCACTTTCTTTTGCGTTTCCATAAATTATGTTGGCCTCAATAGACCAACGGTTGGCAAACTGATAGCCTGAACCTAAAGAAAAGCCCACTCCGGTTCCAGTTTCTCCTATTTCAATATCCCTTCTGGTGGCGAGTCCTATTGATGCATTGTAAAACTGAGATGGGCTGGTGCTTTTTCGGTAATAAGTAGTGCCTAATCCGGTTAATCCATATGAAAACTTGTAGTTTCCATGATCACCGATGGCTATCTTTTCGCTTACACGGTTTTGCAGACGTTGGCAGTAAATTGCCCAGTGGGTATTAATAGCATAACCTGCTCTAAGAGAAATTGCCACTCCTATATTGGTCCGCCCTGACCCGCTCTCCCTTGCGAATCTAGAATCGATGTCGGTGTTCGCGTTTACTACGGTCCCACCCAAACCGACAGAAAAAAACAATCTCTCCCTCGTTAAGCCTTTTTCGACTAAAGAGTCATCCTGAATTTGGCCAAGACCCTGTGAAAGCCCAACATAACAAATGAACCATACTAACATTAGTACTTTCATAAAAAACAAATTAAAAAACTGTCCAGTTTTAAACAATGATAAATGTCAGGATGCTCTAGATTATTGTTATTAATCCAATATGTAGTGCAGACATCAACTCATCGCGTTTGACCTTGTATTAAATATCACCTCTAAGCACGCATCAAGTTTTGAGTTTCGTTATAACATATCGTTCAAATGTTTGTAAAAATGTTGCAAACCGCTTAAAAATCGGATTTGCACACCTGTCGTCAAATGGAATATACCCGCCTTTCAAACATACCTCCGCTAATGACTCAAAGGCCATTCAAAGCTAGTAGCCCTCTGTTAAGTAAATTATTCGGAATTGCATGGTAGGATTTGTTCTGAATTTTTTGCTTATCTTATATCCTCTCTTGGAATAAAATGACCACTTCTTGTATAATCCCGGCAATGACGTCCACCGGCCTGGTAGGGTTAGAATTGCTAAAGGGAGAGCATAAGTTTAAGAAAATTTCAAACGCTGGAATCTGCGTGTATAGTTTCGATTCTGGATGAGGATGAGCAAGATGCATTTCAATTGTTAAAAAGAAACTAACTGATTCAGTAGACTATAATCGAAAACCATGAGCGTGATCTTGGGCTGTAAGTCCAGGTACAGATGCAGTCCAATGCGCTGATACAATTCTTAGGATTTGTCAAAATTAACCAAACTTAAAGATTAGAATTGGTATCCATCTGGGGTGAGTTTATCTTTAATAATAATGAAGTATTAAGCAAAAACTTGGAAGTGGTTTCTGCCCTGGAAGCGGCAGCATCAATTGGAGGTATACTTATTTCGGAACCCGTTCATACCAATACGTTGGTAACAATTAAAAACAAAGAACAAATATGAAAGTAAATGCTTATGCGGCTTTAGAGCCAAATGGAAAGTTAGAATCTTATTCTTACGAATTAGATGAATTAGGATCAGAACAGGTAGATATTAAAGTTTCTTATTGTGGTATTTGTCATTCTGATTTAAGTATGATAAACAATGAGTGGGGAATGACGCAATATCCCATTGTACCTGGTCATGAAATAGTTGGCGAAGTTGTAGCTGCAGGTGAAGAAGTTAAAAATGTGAAAATTGGAGACAAAGTAGGCCTAGGGTGGTTTTCAGCATCTTGTATGAGTTGTCATGAATGTATGGACGGAGAACATCACCTTTGCTTGCACAATGAATCCACAATTGTAGGAAGACATGGAGGATTTGCCGATTATATTCGTGGGCATTGGTTATGGGCAGTTCCATTACCTGATGGTATCAACCTAAAGAAAGCTGGACCCCTGCTTTGTGGTGGCATTACCGTATTCAATCCTATTATTTTAGCTGACGTAAAAGCTACGGATCGCGTTGGAGTTATTGGAATAGGTGGTCTCGGTCACATGGCTTTAAAATTTCTTAATAAATGGGGATGTGAAGTTGTGGCCTTTAGTTCAAACCAAGATAAAAAAGACCTGATAATTGCCATGGGTGCAACCAAAGTAATAAATTCTAGAGACCCTGAAGAATTAGAATCTGTTACAGGAAGTTTAAATTTTATCCTGAACACCAGCAACGTAAGCTTGGACTGGGGTTCCTTTTTAACTGCACTTACTCCCAAAGGTAAATTTCATACAGTAGGAGCAGTTTTAGAACCACTTGCTATACCTGCTTTTTCTCTGATTACGGGTGAAAAATCTGTTGCAGGAAGTCCATTGGGCAGTCCGGCACTAACGCGTACGATGCTTGAATTTTGTGTACGTCATGATATTTATCCAATAGTGGAAGAGTTTCCTTTAACAAAAGTGAATGAAGCTATGAAGCATCTCGAAGAAGGTAAAGCACGTTTTAGGGTAGTTTTGAAAAATCAATAACTGGTACCAACAATGTAAAAGGGCATTAAAACGCCCTTTATATTTAAAGTTAGAATTTGATTCCGAACGGCCGCTTTTAGCCGAAAGCAGCCATTGAGTTCAACAGTAATCAGGTACAGCTTCCAACTAATAGGCACTTTACGAGCTACCCTGGGGAACATCGATAATCCCGCTTGCAGCCAATACACCCATCAGACTCATCAGGACGATCAATGAAACAAGTATTATTGAAAGTATATTCCAGACCTTTTTAGGTCGTTCATACCAATAAAAAACCAAGACTGAGAATAGCCCTGTTTGCGGTACGAGTTCTATATACCCTTTGATCTGATCAACAACTGGGATGGTGGTATAGATGAATCCTTCAATTGAACCAGGAGGCGCAGCCGCAGTGGATAAAACAGATAGTCCTACAATCAATCCCCAAAGTTTGAGCCATCCATATTTTTGGTAAAGAAAGCTCTCCTTAAAATACCAAAGTGCCAATGAAAATATAAGCCCTCTGATCACCTGGAGTGCTGGACCTGCAGGGATCCAAGGAGAATCATAATCTCGGAGAGTTTCTGAACTGTTAAACACTTCTTGGTAATTGAGAAGGCTGGCAGCAATGATCCCCATAATTGAATAGGTAATTATGTGTGAAGAAGTGATTCTCCAAAAAAAAGTGCCGAATTTGAATTTTTCATTCTTCACACCAAAAATTTAGTGGATTTTATCTCCTATTCAAATATACCTCCGCTTTCGGCCAATAGCAGCCATTCGAGATAGCATTAAGTAACCGCTGCGGCGTTGGTTGTTAAGTGTTCGCTGCTAGATATTTCACAGGGTCCGCTTATGTCCGAGTCAATTCCGAACTAACGGATGACCATTCTGTTCCCATGCAACGATACCGCCCTCCATATTTAGAAGTTTTTCGAAACCTAAGCTACTCATGATTTCTAGCGATTTAGCGCTCCGGCCATTCTCAACATTTGCGGAACAGTGAACTATGTAAGTCTTATCCCGATCGAGTTTAGAAACTCTTTCCGAAAAATCTGTTTCAGTAATATTTATGTTTAAAGCTCCCTCAATATGTCCCGTCACATATTCTTTGGGTGTTCTGACATCAAGCACAATTACGGTTTCGTCCTTTGTAATAAGGTCTCGTGCAGCATCAACGACAACATTATTTATGGGATTTTCTGATTTGCTTTGACAACTACTAGCGAATACACCTATCAATACAATTGCGAACAAGACTCGAATTAGATGATTCATATCCCTTTCTTTTTTGAAGACTAACATATAATCTATTGCCAATAGCGGCATTAATTTAAATTTACAGCTAATCTCCTTTCTAAGCAAAGTGAAGCCTCAACATAATTATTCGGATTCTGATAAGTCGTAATGGCCAGATAGGGTGGTGTCCAGAGTGCGTGAAAACGTCAAACCTGACCGGCCGCTATTGGCCCAGGCTGTGTGAAAACTCAAAAACGGCCTCATGTAGTACCTTCTAAGCTCGACTGGATTTCGGGTGAAGTTGGTTTCCGCTGGAAGGGAGTAATTGGTTCGGAAGCCTCACAAATGCCTGATAGGCCACATTTGATCTTTACATCAACAATAGCCTATTTTTAAGCTGATGTGGTGTTTTTACACGGCCTCGGCCGTAAGCAGCCGTTCGTTGAATGTCAGAAAACGACCCAATAGCGGCCGTTCGAGAAATGTATATTTTTGTTACTTGCTTTGAGTAAAGAACGATTTATCTGGCAGTCAAATCAAACCTGCCTTTTAATTAACCTCCTTATTTAAGATTTACGCAGACTACCGTTTTTATGAAGGGGGCTATTCTCACACAACGTGCTAATGGAATGCGAGCCTGGTCATGATATCTTAGTTAAAAGAGGATATTTCATGGTTTGTATGCATCATGTAATATGCCTAAATTGTATGTAACTACCGCCATTGCGGTAGAATATACAGAAATCGGAGAATAACTTGTTATGCGCACTGATTTCATTCGGGAGGGACGATGAAGAACACAGATTCAGATGTTGGAATACTCCGTCGGGACGAAGTTGATTTCCACTATGTTCGAGAAGGCGAGGGGCCGCCAATTGTTGTGATAGGGTCATCGACGTACTACCCTCGGGCCTTTTCTCCTGCTCTTCGCGAGCATTTCGAATTAATCTTCGTCGATTCACGGCATTTCATCCCGTCATATCAACCCACCGAAAAAGAGCTTGAGAGTCTGACCTTGGAAACGTTCGCGGACGACATTGAGGCGCTCCGAACCCATTTGGCGATTGACAAGTGGACGGTGCTCGGTCACTCGGTCCACGCGCAGCTCGCGCTCGCGTACGCGACGAAGTACCCAGAGCGAACCTCCCATCTCGTCCTAGTTGCGGGCGTGCCTTACTCGTTTGCAGAACTCGGTGAGGTTCAGGAGAATTTCTGGAACAAGTACGCGTCTCAAAAGAGGAAGGAACGCCACGCTGCCAACAGAAGCGCTATCGAAAGTGCGCTCGTGGCTGCTCCCGAGAGCCGACGCTTTCCCGTCGACTACATTGGGAATGCAGCACAGTTCTGGGCCGAACCGACTTATGACTCGACACCACTGTGGGAAGGTGTGGAGACTGGGCCGGCATTCGATCGTCTGTTCGAGATCGTCCCCTCTCGAGCGCAAGTCAAGCTAATTCTTGCCGGTATTGATACGCCGACTCTACTGATACTGGGCCAGCTCGACTTTGCTATACCTCACCTAGCGTGGGAAGACGTCATAGGGGATCTTCCGTCTCTGACCTATGTACTGCTTGATGAAGATAGTCATAACCCACAGACGGAGGCTCCTGAGCGCTTTGATCGTGAATTGATCAATTGGCTGAGCCGCTGAGCAAAGGCGCATAACATTACGTGCAGCCGTCGGGCGCCATCACGACTTCCTTGATTGTGGGTGTCCTCAGCTGATGTGGGTCGTTACACAGTCAAACTAACCCTAGTACAAACGGCAGCAAATTGCTATGATAGGAGTTAGAACAGCTTAGAACAATAATCAGTATTTGATTTTATGTGACCGTCCGCTATTGGCCGAAAGCAGCCGTTCAATAAAAGGACCTGAATCAACCCAAAGCGGCCGTTCAAGTAATTTCTATTTTTAGTTACATTTACTTAAGGAACATTTAGGGATAAAGAGCATAATGCTCTTTACACGTACGTTGTTGTGCTTAATATAATCCTGTAGTGACCCTTTTTTACAAATATTTCACTAACGTGTAATAATTTTTGATTTACGCCACTAACCAAGAAAACACTAATTGTAATGACATTACAAGAAGCTTATAACTTTTTTGAAAGTTTAAAAACCGAAACAACTAAAAAGTCTGAAATCAAGGTTTATGAAAGATTTCTTCATATTCTAAATGAATTAAAAATTAGAGAGTTCTCAAAAGACGAAATTCAATCCATTGAAACGGAACTTGAAAGCTTAAATTTAGAATCAAATCCTGAAAACAGAAAAAAATACTTTAAGAAAGCACTAAGTACATTTGAAAAATATTTAAAGGATACATTTTCTTTAACTTCAAAAGGCTATTACACAAAGCTCGGTTCAGGTTTAGGAGGGGGCTTTGGAATTCTTTTTGGAGTTGTGTTTTTGTCGAGTTGGGAGCGATCTTTGGGTATATCTATGGGGTTAATCTTTGGCTGTATTATTGGAATGTTAATTGGCCGATCTATGGATGCCAAAGCCATGAGTGAAGGCAGAGTGTTATAATCGAAAACACGAGTGTAAACCTTTAAAATTAACCCGAAACAAAATAGTAGTTAAATTATTTGCCTTCATAGTAGTTATCGTGGCCATTTCCATGCTGATTTATTTTTTAGTTGGAAATAAACAAGACCAACCAACAGCATCTATCGCCGTATTGGCATTCCAAATCACTGAAGAATCTTTATCGGAATTAGAAAAAAGAAAAAAACTGAAAAGATCTGATGGCCATGATTATCATTTAGCCGCCATATATGCTTCCCGAGGTGATAAGGAAAGAGCATTACAACATTTGCAGGACTATAGAGATAACGTAATTTTTCTTCCGCCAAATGCAAATTTAATTCCCCTTAGTTTTATCCAACACGACATCATGTTTGAGAATCTCTGGGACAATGAGGAATTTCAGACTATTGTCAGACGCGACCAGGAAGAAAAGGAG
>PVMS01069889.1_pt1 | contig 13368 bp, 16 predicted proteins | sample 1853461 | NCBI WGS metagenome assembly PVMS01 (sample SAMN08582032, study PRJNA380276) | Marine sediment metagenome, whole genome shotgun sequencing project. | isolation source: ocean sediment barecode stripped | collected 2017 | reverse complement strand
CTGGCAATGCGCCACCATTCAGTGTGATTTCACCATGCCCGAACGCTTCGATCTCACTTACACCGGGCCCGACGGCCTGCCCCACCGGCCGGTCATGATCCACCGGGTGATCCTCGGCTCGATTGAGCGCTTCATCGCCATTCTCATCGAACACTATGCCGGTGCCTTTCCCCTCTGGCTCTCCCCGGTGCAGGTCAAAGTCCTCACGATCACCAACAAGGAGGAGGAATACGCCTCGGCAGCGGCCGCCAGGCTCCGCGCCGAGGGAATCCGGGTCGAAGAGGATTTTCGCAACGAGAAAATCGGCTTCAAGATACGTGAAAGCCGTTTGCAAAAAGTGCCGTACATGGCTATAATAGGACCGAAAGAGGAAGTCGCGGGTACTCTCTCCGTGCGCAGTCGTGACGACGGCGAGATCGGTCCGATGACATTCGAAGAATTTCTCAGCCTTCTGAGAGAGAAAAATACCAACAGACTAACTGTAGGGGGGTGACATTTATCGCGAAATCGAAATTCCGCCAAAGACCAACCCGGGAAAACAGCCAGCGGATCAACAGGGAGATCAGGGTCCGAGAGGTCAGAGTAGTCGATCAGGACGGCACCCAGCTCGGCATCCTGAAGATCGAGGATGCACTGCAGGCCGCTGAGGAAAGGAACCTCGACCTCGTCGAGGTAGCCCCTACGGCGGCACCCCCGGTTTGCAGGATTCTCGATTACGGCAAGCACAAGTACATCGTCTCGAAGAAGAGCCAGGTGGCGAAGAAACACCAGAGCATTATCCGGGTCAAGGAAATAAAAATGCGGCCCAAGATAGACACACACGACTACAACTTCAAGTCGGGGCATGTCAAAAAGTTTCTCGCCCAGGGACACCGGGTGAAGGTGACCATCATGTTCCGCGGGCGGGAGATGGCCCACACCTATCTTGGGAAGGTAATCCTCGACCGTCTCGCAGCCGACATCGAGCAGATCGCGGCGCCTGAAAACCCGGCCCGCCTCGAGGGACGGAACATGTATATGTATTTTCTGGCAAAACCGGGGGCCTTCGACACCAAGACCTCCCCCGCTACGCCACAAGAGACAACGGGGAAAGAGGAGACCAATGCCTAAGATCAAGACGAAGCGGGGAGCGGCTAAACGCTTCTCGACCACCAAAACAGGCGGCATCAAGCGGAGCAAGGCTTACACGAGTCATATCCTGACGAAGAAGTCCACCAAGCGAAAAAGGCGCCTGCGCCGGGCTGATTCGGTTCACTCCTCTGACTATGCCGCCGTGAGAAAACTGATCCCATACTCTTTTTAGGAGGTCATTGATATGCCACGCACAAAAGGCGGATACAAAACACGGCAGCGCCGGAAGAAGATCCTCAAGGCTGCCAAAGGCTACTGGGGAGGAAAACACCGTCTCTTCCAGTCAGCCACCGAGGCCGTCGACCGGGCCCGCAAATACGCTTATCGCGATCGCCGCACACGCAAGCGTGATTTCCGCCGTCTCTGGATCGCCAGGATCAATGCCGGAACCCGCCTCAACGACATGTCCTACAGCACTTTCATAAACGGCTTGAGCAAAGCCGGTGTCGAGATCAACAGGAAGATCCTCTCCGAACTCGCCGTCACCGACCAGCAGGCTTTTGCCAAAATTACGGAGATCGCCCGCGAAGGTCTCGCACTCTAGACCTGTTTCATCGCCGCCCCTTTTCCACAAGGGGCGGTTTTCTTTTTTTCCTCCCCACTGTGATAAAAAATGTCTTAAACCAACACATCATCTATGCTATCAAAGCGTTTGAATTGTCTTATTTTTTTTATTGACAACACAATATGTTTAAAGTAGTTTGTAACCATGGGCAAGAAGATCGATGATCTGGAGATGGTAGTTTCCCATACCCTCCGCTACATTTCCCGACTGAAGGAAGAGAGCAGATCCTCTCCTGGGAAAAGTCCCCAGGGCAAGGACATCGACATCGCCGGCGAAAGTCGCATCCGCGAACTCACCGAGGAGAACAGCCGTCTCCTGACGGAGAGGAAAGAAGCCCGCCGCCGCATTCGCACGGTCCTGCGCGAGATAGACAAGGTTAAATGATAACGACGTGGATAGCGTAACGATACAGATCTACGGCGAAAGTTACACCCTAAAAGCGGGCGGGGATCCCTCCTACATCAAAGAGGTCGCCGCCTTCGTCGATGGGAAGATGCGAGAAATCTCGAGCGAAGGAAAGGCGATCACCACCGACAAGGTCGCCATGCTCGCCGCCCTCAACATCGCCGACGAGCTTTTCAAAGCGCGCCGCGAATGGAAACTCAGCGACGAAGAGACGGAGAAGAAGATCGAGGAGCTCCTGTCGGCGCTGCAGAAGGCGATCGGCGACTGAACATCCACCGCCGCCGAGAGATTTTCTTCTTGTGTTATCCTTTCCTCCATGGTATTTGTGACGTGAGGTTTCGCCCCTGCGATGCTCGTGATTGGGCGGAAGAATTTTTGAACCAACACTAGAAAAACGGGAGGACAAATTAGAGGCGAGGTGAGCATGCCCTTCGTGGAAGGGAAGCCTGAATCGCTTTGCTGTTCTCCCACCTAGATTACACAGGTTCAAAAACATTTTACCCACACGGCATTCGGCGGGGGCACCTCGTTAAAGAGTGAACCGGGCAGGAAGCCCGTTTATATATGATAACCAAGAGAAAGGAATGGACAGGCCAGCGTTAACCGAACCCGTTGTCTCAGGCGAAACGGGGGATGAATAGAGAGAGATGATTAATCTGTCGCGAAGAGCACTCGAAAAAACGAGGTTGCCAGTGCCGCGAATCGAGGGAGAAACGCCGCCTGTTGGTGGCGGAAACCTGCGATGCAGGTGTGCCCTGCCGTCAAAACCGAAGGCAGCTCACCGCCTCATTGCAGCCAGATCTTCCCGCGGGTATTTGACAGTTACCATCTCCTGATAGTCCCTCGCCTCTCCGATACCAGTCGGAGGCGGTTTCGTACGAGCCCGGCGGTGGAACAGGTTGTCTCTGCGCCCTTCGTCATGAGAGTCGGGCATTCAGTCCAGGAGGAGTGCAAGACCGATCTGCGCCGGCGTCTCCGGCAGGCAAGAAAATCCCTGTCCCTCCCCCAGCGGCAGGAAAAAAGCCGCCGGATCATCGACCGGTGCCGGCGTCTGCCATTCTTCGCAGGGGCGACGATAGTCTGCTCTTTCATCGGTCGCGGCGATGAAGTCGACACGTCGATCTTGTTACGTCAACTCCTCCGAGAGGGACGGCGGGTCGCGGTCCCTTCCCAGAGAACCGGCACCGGAGGGCAGGTTTTTTCCGAACTCTTCCGCTGGCAGGATCTGACACCCAACTCCCTCGGCATCCTCGAACCGCATCGCGACGCCCTCCGCCTCGTCTCCACCGCCTCGATACCACTTTTCTTCATCCCCGGAGTCGGCTTCGACGAGGGAGGCGGGCGTATCGGCCAGGGACGGGGATACTACGACCAGGCGCTCTCCGAATCCTCGCCGCGAGCCCTTCGCGTCGGCCTCTCATTCGAAATACAGATCGTTGACCACGTTCCCGTCGCTGACCACGATCTTCCCATGGACATAATCATTACTGAAAATCGCGTGATTGAGATCTCTTCGAGACCAACACTCACGAAGGAGGTGTGCTGAATCGTGTTGACATCAAAAACCTTGTTCATAGTCATCCCCGTTATGGCGGGCGTTTTCTTCATACTCGGGTACCTGCTCCGTCGGTCACTGGCGGAAGCCAGGGTCGGGTACGCCGAGAAACAGGCCGCCCAGATAGTCGAGGACAGCCGCAAGGAGGCAAACAACCTCAAAAAGGAGGCCGCCCTCGAGTCCAAGGAACAGCTCTACCAGGCCAAATCCCAGAGCGAGAAAGACGCCCGGGAGAGGCGCCGGGAGCTCAACAGCCTGGAAAAGAAGTTGAGCCAGAAGGAAGACAACCTGGAGCGCAAGGTCGACCTCATTGACCACAAGGAGAAGGATATCACCAAGCGGGAGGCAAAGCTCGGCAACCGGGAGAAGTCCCTCGCCAACCTCGAGGATGAGTACCGACAGCGCATCACGGAAGTCCAGAAGAAGCTCGAGACGGTTTCGGGCATGACCTCCGAGCAGGCGCGAAAGCACCTCGTGGAGAACGTCAGGGAAGACGCCCGGAACGAGGCCGCCAAGTTCGTGAAGCAGTACGAAGAGGACGCGCGGATCACCGCCGACAAGAAGGCCAAGTGGATAATCGGAAACGCGATCCAGCGTTACGCCAGCGACTACGTGGCGGAATCGACGGTCTCGGTCGTTCCCCTGCCCAACGAAGAGATGAAAGGCCGTATCATCGGCCGCGAGGGGCGCAACATCCGCACTCTCGAAGGCGCCACTGGAGTCGATCTCATCATCGACGACACGCCGGAAGCCGTCATCCTGTCGGCCTTCGATCCCGTTCGCAGGCAGATCGCCAGAATCTCGCTGGAGATGCTCATCTCCGACGGGCGCATCCATCCGGCGCGGATAGAGGAGGTCGTCGCCAAGGTGAAGAAGGACCTCGACCAGGCCATCAAGGAAGCTGGGGAAGCGGCCACCTTCGACCTCGGGGTGCACAACGTTCACCCGGAAATAAGCCGGCTCATAGGCCGCCTCAGGTACCGGACCAGTTATGCCCAGAACGTCCTGCAGCATTCGCTGGAAGTGGCGCACTTCTGCGGGATGATGGCGGCCGAACTCGGTCTCGACACCAAGCTCGCACGGAGGGCAGGCCTGCTGCACGACATCGGAAAAGCCGTCGATCACGAGACCGAAGGCCCTCACGCCCTCATCGGCGCCGAAATGGCCAGACGCCACGGTGAGAAGGACGACGTGGTGAACGCCATTGCCACCCATCACGAGGAAGGAGAACCGGAGACCGTCGAGGCGGTTCTCGTTCAGGCCGCCGATGCCCTTTCGGCCGCCCGTCCCGGGGCCCGCCGCGAGGTCCTCGAAGCCTACGTGAAGCGGATGGAGAAGCTTGAGGACATCGCCAACACCTGCAAGGGGGTGCACAAGGCCTACGCCATTCAGGCGGGGCGCGAGATCCGTATCATCGTGCAGGAAAACAAGGTCTCCGACAGCGAGACGGTTTACCTGGCCAAGGATATAGCCCGCAAGATCGAGGAGCAGCTCACCTACCCGGGCCAGATCAAGGTCACTGCCATCCGTGAAAAGAGAGCGGTCGACTATGCCAAGTAGATTGGAAAGGGAACGCGACTTCGGCGGCGCCGGGGGGGCGGGATGAAAGTCCTCTTTATCGGCGACATCGTCGGCAAACCGGGCCGCCGTGCCCTGCACTCCTTTCTGCGCCGAGCACAGGAGGAGCACGACGTGATGCTGACCATCGCCAACGGTGAAAATGCCGCCGGCGGTTTCGGAATCACCCCCTCCGTCGCCGATGAACTCTTCCAGTCCGGAATAGATGTCATCACAACGGGAAATCACGTCTGGGACAAGAGGGAGGCCCTCACTCTCCTCCCCAAGGAGAACCGCATTCTCCGGCCCCTGAACTATCCCCCCGGCACCCCGGGAGTGGGATCGGTGGTGGTTAAGTCATCGGACGGAAACCGGGTAGGCATCCTGAATATCGAGGGCCGTGTCTTCATGCGTCCCGGCGACTGCCCTTTCCGTGCCGTCGAAAGCGAAATCGCGGCGATGGCAGCCACGACCCCGACGATCATCGTCGATTTTCACGCGGAGGCCACCTCCGAGAAACTGGCTATGGGCTGGTTCCTCGATGGGAAGGCGAGCGCCGTATTCGGGACCCACACCCACGTCCAGACGTCGGACGAGAGGATCCTTCCCGGAGGAACGGCCTACATTACCGATGTCGGCATGACCGGACCTTCCGAATCGGTGATCGGAGTCAAGCATGATATCGTCATCCGCCGCTTCCTGTCCGCCCTGCCCGAAAGATTTGAAACGGCCAAAAATTACCCGCAGTTTCAGGCAGTTGTCACAGACATTGACCCCGCCAATGGACGAGCCAGATCTATTGTGAGGCTGAGCTTCACCGACTTCCCCCGCTGAAGTAAATCCGATCCGGGGCTGCCTGGCGTGCTGTCCCGCCCCGCCGGACGGCGAGTCGGAATCCTTGATTTTCTTCGTGAAAAGTGTTACATATTATATCCAAGAGACTTACACCAAGAGAATTGGCAAAAAGTGGGCCTAGGCCCACTTTTTATTTTGGAGGAGAAAGATGCCGGGCAGGCGGAATGAAATCGAAGAGAAGGCAGCGGGTGTCGTTTCTCCCGCCCTGCTCGAGCTCGGTCTCGAACTGGTAGAAGCCTCCTATTCCCGTCGCGGCCGCGAGCAGATCCTCTGCCTTTACCTCGACCGGCCGGGAGGTATCACCGTCGACGAACTGCAGGCAGCGAGCCGGGCCGTGGAGAAAGTGCTCGAAGTCTCGGACCTGCTGACCGGCCGCTACCGCCTCGAAGTCTCTTCTCCCGGCATCGATCGTCGCTGGAACCGTATCGAGGACTTTGCACGGAATATCGGTGCCAAGGTACACCTGAAGCTCTTCACACCCCTTTCCGACGGTCGCCGCCTCCTCCAGGGAACGGTGCGCGCCGTCGAGGGGGGGGAAATCACCGTTGCCCCCGACCCGGGCCCGGAAGTGACCATCGCCTTCGACAACATCGCCCGGGCCAAGCCGGAGATCGACTGGGAGAAGCTTCTCAGGAGATCCGACAAACCGGTACCCAAGTGGCACGAAAAGCATCACACGCGAGGAGGACCTCATGAGCCGGGAACTGCTGCATGTCATTGATCAGATAAGTTACGAGAGAGGACTTGACCGTGAAACGGTACTGCGGGCCCTCGAAACCGCCCTGATCTCGGCCTCCCGGAAACGTCTCGGCCCGGAGGGGGAGATTCGATGCCGCCTTAATGAGGCAAAAGGTGATCTTGAGATCTACTGCCTCAAGACGGTTGTCGAGAAGACAACCGACCCCCTCATCGAAATACCGCTCGACGAGGCGAAAGAGATAGATCCCGAGACCTCTCTCGGCGAGCGCGTGGAAGCCCTGACCAACCTCAGAGAGTTCGGCAGGATTGCCGCCCAGACGGCCAAACAGGTTATTTTCCAGCGAGTGCGGGAAGCGGAAAGAGACCTGATCCACGACGACTACAAGGGAAAAGAAGGGACGATCATCTCCGGAATCGTCCATCACAAGGAGAAGGGCGACCTCTACGTCGATCTCGGCAAAACCGACGGTCTTCTGCCGAGAAGAGAACAGATCCCGCGCGAGTCCTATCGGAACGGTGACCGCATCCGGGCCTATATCCGGGAGGTCCGCAAGGCCGTCCGGGGACCGCAGATCATCCTCAGCCGTACGGCACCGGAGTTTCTCATCCGCCTCTTTGAGCTCGAGGTGCCTGAAATAAGGGAGGGCCTGATCAAGATCCTGGGGGCCGCCCGCGAACCGGGGGAAAGGGCCAAGATCGCCGTCTTCTCCTCCTCCCAGGACATCGACCCCGTCGGTGCCTGCGTCGGCATGAGGGGATCGCGGGTGCAGTCCGTGGTCAGGGAACTGCGGGGGGAAAAGGTAGACATTGTCGAGTGGTCAAATGACATGGGAACCTACCTCCGCAACGCCCTGAGCCCTGCCGTCATAGACAGGATGGAGGTCAACGAGGAGAAGCACAGTCTTCTCGTCATCGTCGCCAACGATCAACTCTCCCTCACCATCGGCAAGAAGGGGCAGAATGTTCGGCTGGCGTCGAATCTCCTGAAGTGGAATATCGACGTGAAAAGCGAGTCCATAATTCAGGAGGAGTCCCAGCAGGAAGCGCAGAATGAGGTGATCGCGGGGCTGCGATCGCTCCTCGGGATCAAGGCGCCCCAGGCCGCCTCCCTGGCGGCGGAGGGCCTGGTCGACATGGCCCGTCTCGCCGAATGCGACGTGGAGGTCCTGACACAGCTGAAGGGCATCGGCGAGATAAGCGCCCGCGCCATAATCGCGGCCGCCCGCGAGGCGATGCAGCGAGACGGAACGGCAGAGAATGGCAGCGAGAAAGAGTGATCCCGTCCGGACCTGTCTGGCGTGCCGGCGGAAGCGGAGCAAGTCCGACATGATCAGGATCGTGAGGGGCCCCGGGGGAGAAGCTGTTTTCGACCTCGAGGGGAGGCTGCCCGGCCGGGGGGCTCACCTCTGTCCCGCAGCGGACTGCCTCGGGAAACTCACCGCCCCGGCACTGAGCCGCGCCCTGAAAGCCGAGACATCGGTTCCCGGGGTCGAGGACAGGCGCTCTCTCCTCGGCAGGCAGCTTGAGGAAAAGGTGAAGAACATCCTCTCCATAGGCAGCAAAGCCGGGCGCACGGCGTCGGGTACCCAGGTTGTCAGGGAGGCCCTGCAAAAAGGCCGGGTGGAACTTCTCCTCCTGGCCGGCGACGCCTCGACGCGAACGATGGGCGCCTTTCGCACCCTGGCGGGGGATGTTCCCTGCCGGCGCGCCGCCGACAGAAAGAAGCTGGGGCGGTGGTTCGGGAGGGATTCCGTCGCCGTGGCGGCTGTCCTGCACCGCGGACTCGCGCGCCCTCTGCTGACTGCCCTCGACCGTTTGACAGCAATCGAATATTCCCCGTACTATGTGAACTGAATAGACTTCAAGGAGGACTGACAACCTAATGGCCAAGATTCGAGTCTACCAACTGGCGAAACAGCTTGAGATCAGCAACAAGGATCTCTTGGTTATCATTCGTGAACTCGGTCTTGAAGTCAAGAGCCACATGAGCGTTGTCGATGAGGAAACTGCTGAAAGAATAGCGGCGGCCGCCAAGACTCCGCCGCCGGCCGCCAAAGATTCCAAGGCCAAGAAAAAGACTGCCGTTCCCGCGGCGGACAAGAAGAAGGGCCCCAAGAAGGAAAAGAAGAAAGACAAGGAAGAACCAAAGACGCCGAAAAAGGAAAAGAAGGCCAAGAAAAAGGCTCAGGCGGCCGAACCGCCGGTTGAGGCAAAAGAGGAAACGCAGCCACCCGGCCCGATCTCCTTGAGCGAGGGGATCACCGTCAAGGAACTCTCCGAGCGTCTCAACGTCAAAGTGAGTGAGATCATCAAGCGTTTCATGAAAAAGGGTAAGATGATGGTGGTCAACCAGTTCCTCGACTTCGAGACGGCCAAATCCCTTGTCGAAGATATGGGTTTCCAGTGCCAGGCTGTTTCCCTCGCGGACGAAGGCCTGCCCGAAGAATCGGCCGAGAACCTCTCTCCCCGCTCCCCGGTGGTGACAATCATGGGGCACGTCGATCACGGCAAGACCTCCCTCCTCGATGTCATCAGGGAGTCAAGCATCGCCGAAAAGGAAAGCGGCGGGATCACGCAGCATATCGGCGCCTACCACGTCGAAGGCCCGAAAGGGACGATCGTCTTCCTCGACACTCCCGGGCATGAGGCCTTTACCGCCATGCGGTCGCGGGGAGCGAAGATCACCGACATCGTCATCCTCGTGGTAGCCGCCGACGACGGAGTCATGCCCCAGACGATCGAGGCCATCGATCACGCCAAGGCGGCCGAGGTTCCCATTATCGTCGCCATCAACAAGATCGACAAGCCCAACGCCAAGCCGGACACAGTGAGGACGCAGCTCTCCGAGCACGACCTCCTGTCCGAAGACTGGGGGGGACAGACCATCTTCGTCGAAGTTTCAGCGAAAAAGAAGACAGGCATCGACAGTCTTCTGGAAATGATACTTCTTCAGGCCGAGGTCATGGAGTTGAAGGCCAACCCGAACAAACCCTGCCGCGGCACCGTCGTCGAGTCCAAGCTCGACCGCGGTCGGGGGCCGGTGGCAACCGTTCTCGTCCAGGACGGCACTCTGCGGATCGGCGACTACTTCGTCACCGGAACCAACTTCGGAAGAGTACGGGCGATCTTGAACGAGAAGGGAAACTCCCTCTCCGACGCCCCGCCGATCACGCCGGTGGAGATCCTCGGCCTTTCCGGTGTCCCCGCCCCGGGCGACAGCTTTCAAGTCGTTCCCGACGAGAGGAAGGCCCGCCAGGTGGCCGTCCTGCGGCAGCAGCAGTCCGGAGCCGCCACGGCCACGAAACACGCCCGGCTCTCCCTGAAGGATCTCTTTTCCAAGATTTCGAAGGGCGAAGCGAAAGAACTACCCCTAGTCGTCAAGGGAGATGTGCAGGGCTCCATCGAGGCCCTCAGCGCCTCTCTCATAAAACTCTCGACGGAGAAAGTGAAAGTCAAGGTCATACACCAAGGTGTCGGGACGGTCAACGAGGGGGATATCCTCCTCGCCTCCGCCTCGAGCGCCGTCATCATAGGCTTCAACGTCCGGCCGGAACCGAAAGTCTCGGAAATGGCTGTCCGCGAGGGGCTGGACATGAGGTTCTACAATATCATTTACAAGGCCACCGAAGACATCCAGAAAGCCATGCTCGGCCTCCTCGACCCGACCTATCGCGAAGAGTCCCAGGGACGGGCCGAGGTGCGTGAAACTTTCAGTGTTCCCCGGATCGGCCTCATCGCCGGGTGCGGGGTCCTCAGCGGGAAGATGGTCCGGAATGCCGAGGTCCGCGTCATTCGAGACGGGGTCATCGCGTACGAAGGACGCATCAGTTCCCTTCGCCGCTTCAAGGATGACGTCAAGGAAGTCGGCAGCGGGTACGAGTGCGGCGTGGGCGTTTCGAATTTCAACGACATCAAGAAAGGTGACATTCTCGAGAGTTTCATCCAGGTCGAGGAAAAGCCCACGCTCTAGAAGTTCAAGGGGAAAGCAATTCACCGGCCGGCCAACCGCCTCCCGGCTCCGCGCCGGCAGGTGACCGGAGGATCGCAGAGTGTTCGTAGGCATCTGCACTTTAGATCTCAGGCTCGCTGAAAATCATTCGCTCAAAGGCAAAAGGCAGGTAGTGCAGAAAGTGAAGGCCCGAGTTCAAAACAAGTTCAACGTTTCCATCGCCGAGGTCGAATCGCTCGACTCCTGGAAGCGCTGCACCCTGGGGGTGGCCTGCGTGAGCCGCGAGAAACCCCAAGTGGAGAGGCAACTCGAGAAGGTCGTGCATTTCATCGAAGACCTTCACCTCGCCGAGGTGGAAAACGTCCACCTGGAAATACTCTGACAGGATTGATCGCGACATGCGCCAGTACAAACGCAGCGCCCGTTTTAACCGCCTTCTGCAGGAAGAGATATCCGACATTCTCCGGTCCCGGCTGAAAGATCCGCGAATCGGTTTCGCCAGCGTCGTCAGGGTTGAGGCGACGGAGGATCTTCGCAGCGCCAAGATCTACGTCAGCGTCCTCGATGAGGACTCGGCCGAGCAAACCATCCTCGGCCTTGAAAGCGCTGCCGGTCTGATCCGCCGGGAGCTTCACCACCGCATGAGCACCCGCCGCGTGCCGGCACTTCGTTTCTTCCTCGACCGGACCATTTCCTACAGCGTGCACATCTCCAAGGTTCTGGCGGACCTCAAGCAGGAGGAAGACTGGGAGGATGATCTCTCTTGAAAAAAGACATCCGTGCCATTCTGGAGCTGATCAGGAAGAAGAACCGCTTCCTGATCACAAGTCACGTCAACCCCGATGGGGATTCCATCGCCTCCCAGCTCGCCCTGCGAAAAGTCCTTCTCTCCCTCGGCAAGACCGTCACGGTCGTAAACCTCCATCCCGTCCCGCGGATCTACCGTTTTCTGACTGGCGCGGGGGAAATACTGGTCCGCCGGCGCCACTCCATGCGCCCCTACTCCGCCCTCTTCGTCCTCGACTGCGGCCACCCCTCGCGGGCGAGCGGCTTTCTCGGCCGGCGCAATCCGCCAACCGTCGTCAATTTTGACCACCACATAACCAATACCGGGTACGGCGACCTCAACTGGATCGACACCGGAGCGTCATCGACCTGTGAACTCATCTATGACCTGGCAACGAAGCTCGGGGTCGCCTTTGACCTGGAGTTGGCGACAGCCCTTTACACCGGCATTCTCACTGACACCGGATCCTTCCGCTACAGCAGCACCACTCCGCGATCCATGACCATTGCCGCCCGTCTCCTCCGCCACGGAATCGACCCAAACGGGATCGCCGAGCAGATTTACGACAACGCGGAGTACGTCTCGCTCCGTCTTCTCGGGAAAGTCCTCGGGCGCCTGGGAAAATCCGCCGACGGACGGATCTCCTGGGTCACCTTTTCCCACGCCGAGCTCTCCCGCCTCTCCACCATCTCGGAAACAGAGGAGTTTGTGAACTACGCCCGCTCCCTCAACACCGCCCGCCTCGCCATCGGCCTCAAGGAGGTCAAGCCTGGAGACATTCGCGTCAGCTTCCGCTCGAAGGGCGAAGTGGACGTCTCCGCTTTCGCTTCGCGCTATGGCGGCGGCGGCCACCGCAATGCCGCGGGGTGCAGCATCACCGGAAGTCCCCGCAGCGTCACCAGGCGTCTCGTGGCCGACGCCCGTCTCTTCCTGAACGAAACAACGAAAACCTGAGCGACGGTCATGGAAGCACGAGCACGAAGAATCTTTTTCTCGAACAGCGATGAGACGCCAATCGACAACGGACGTCCAGAAGTCGGCGATTCGGTACTTCTGAAGAAGGACAGATGGCATCATTTGGTCAGGCTCATAAAAGCCGACAGTCTTCTTGTGGGCGAAATCATGGGCTTCGAACCAAGCAACGTCACTGAACCTGAGGGCCTGAATGTGGGCGACTTAATAGAATTCAGAGAAATAAATATTTTCACCTGCAGGAAGGGATTCTATGCAACCCTCGACAGCTGACACGGCACGCGAGGAGTCCCCAATCGTCGGGAGGATCATCTGGTCATGGAGGGCGTGGACGTGAGGGGCGCTCTTGCATTGACTATGTCGAAGAGGATCCTCGCGGTGGCTTTGGTATCAACCCTGCTCCCTACCCTCTCGTTCTCCAGACATATTCAGCCGACGCCGAAAGTGAAAATCAAGGTTCTCGACCACACCGGCCGTATCGAGGGCCGCGGAAGAGAGTGGCCGGGGTTTCATCATATGGCGGTGCGCATCAGGATCAGCCATGATTTAAAAAAACCCATATCAATGTCGTGCTGGAGATTCCGCTTAATGGACGAGGATGGGAGTATTATCTGGCCTTCAAGCTGGCAAGCTAAGGGCCCAGGCATCGCCTCAATGCGACTCGCTCCCGGCCTTGAAATCGAAGGCTGGATCTCATTCCAGATCCCGGTTGGCACCGACATCGACGATTGCATCATCCAAGAGCCTAACGCCAGATCTCAGCCACCCGCCTCAAGCCCACGCCCTCCACGACCAGATGATCCTTCCCACGATGGGGCTCTCCTCACCTTTCGCCACCTCGATCCGCTGATCCCGGTATTCCCTATGTTTCAGATCTTCACCCATTCGCTTTT
>PVMS01132450.1_pt1 | contig 13370 bp, 12 predicted proteins | sample 1853461 | NCBI WGS metagenome assembly PVMS01 (sample SAMN08582032, study PRJNA380276) | Marine sediment metagenome, whole genome shotgun sequencing project. | isolation source: ocean sediment barecode stripped | collected 2017 | reverse complement strand
ATCACCACGATCCCTACGGACTCGGCGGCGATCGAAGTGCCGACAATGTCAGACTTCTATGTCGTCCGCACAATCTCTACATGGCAGAGATGGACTACGGCAAAGACAAGATGGAGCAGTACAGGCGCTCCGCCGACCGGGTCGGTGAACCGAAGCCGTCGTTTCCACTCTTTCCGGACAAAGTTCAAGAATCATCGCCCCTTCGTGCCGGTGCGACACAGACGCAATCCGGCGCGGGCTTGACCCTACAACGACCCCTATGAGAGAACCTGTGCATGACTAATTGGAAGGGAATGAATGTCGTGCTTCTTGGATCGGGGTCCGCGGTTCCCGATCCGGTCCGGGGCAATCCGTCCCAGGCGGTTGTCATCGATGGAGAAGTGTTGGTGGTCGACTGCGGCGAGCGCGCTACGGTCAACCTCGTGCGCGCCGGCATCAATCCGCTTGACGTCAACTACTTGTTCATTACCCACCTTCACTGGGATCACATGGTTGACTACAACTACTTACTCTTCACGACCTGGAACTGCGGAAAGTCGACACCGATTAACGTTTTCGGTCCGGTCGGGACCAAGCGCATGGCCGACGGAATGCTGGAGGCGCACCACATCGACGTCGAATTCATTAAGCGCTACATCGCCCAGTTGCCCGACCACATCACACACCGCCCGAGCCCGGAGCCGCCGGTTCTGGTGAAGGAGATCGACGAAGGAACGATCGTGGAGACCGACAAGTTCAAAGTGACGGCGCGTGAGGTCGTGCATCTTCAACCGCTCGGGTTCGAGCGATCGTCCTACGCATACAGAATCGACAGCGAATATGGTTCGGCCGCGTTCAGCGGGGATACCGAACCCTGTGACGCCATGGTCGAGCTATCGAAGGACGTCGACATACTCGTCCACGAGTGCACGTTTCTCGAAGAAATCCTCGATTACCGCGAAAAGACCGAAGGCAAAAAAGAAGGGAAGAAAGTCGCATGGACCGGGCATACTGGGCCTCGCGGCGCCGGACGCATTGCTAAGCTGGCCGGCGCGAAAAAGCTGGCGCTGACCCATCTCGGCCCGTACGACAGCACTCCCGCAGCCGTCGAAATGGCATCCATGTATTACGGGCCTCGGCGCGGTCCGGAGATCTGGTCCAAGATTCTCGGTGAGGCCAAAGAAGAGTTCGATGGGCCGATCGTCATCGGGGAGGACGCGATGGTCTTGCCGATCTCTAAAGGAGCTTGAGCTACTCGGCATGAAGCGCTTCGATGGGATCGAGTGAGGCCGCCCTTCGTGCCGGCGCGACACCGGAGAGCAAACCGGTCGCGAAACTGATCGTCACCGCCAAGACCGCCCAGAGCACCGGCGTGTGAACCGGTAGGCCAGGAACGAACCCGCGGAGCAGGGCGCAGACCGCCAACCCCCCGAGCAGACCCGCGAGGCCTCCAACGGTGGCGAGCACTCCCGCTTCCACGAGGAACACCACCTGCACTTGCCGTCGTGAAGCGCCGATGGCGCGGATCAACCCGATCTCGGCGGTGCGCTCGCCTACTGCGATCCACATCATGGTCAGAATTCCGATGGCGCCGACGAGCAGTGAGATCGCCGCGATGGCGCCGACCGCCATGGTAATAATGTTCATCACGTTGCCGAACACATCCATCATCGCCGCCTGCGTGGTGATGGTGAAGTCTTCGTTCCCGCGGTGTCGATCGATCAAGAGGCGGGTGATGCGCTCGACGATCGCGTCCACCGGAGCAGAGCTCGAAAAGACGACATCGATCTCCTGAAGCTCATCCTGATTGAAGATCCTCATCGCGGAAGCCACCGGGACATAGGCTCCGTCGTCGACATCGAAGCCCAGCATCTGCCCCTTGGGCTCCATGACCCCAACGACTCGGAAGCGAGTGCCACCGATGCGAACGAAACCACCGAGCGCGTTGGCGTTTCCAAAGAGCTCCCGCTTGAGCTTGGGCCCCAGGACCGCCATCGATTGGCCACGGCGCGGATCACCGGCGGGCCAGAAGGAGCCTTGCCTGACGCGGAACTTCCAGACTGCCGGCACGTCTGGGGTAACACCGTAGATGTAGACGCTGCGGCCTCGCCCCTCCGCCTCGACGCGTGCCATTCCGAAGGCCAGCGGCACGACCTCCTCGATCTGCGGCAACCGTGCAATGGCTAGCGAGTCGTCGATCGAGAGCTTATGTGTTGTCCCCCCCAAAACACCTGGGATACCCATGGTCTCTGCCTTGCCGGGATTGATCTGCAGAAGGTTGGTGCCGAACTGAGTAAACTGATCGAGAACATAGAGCCGAGTCCCTTCGCCGATCGATGTCAGCAGAATGACCGAACCGATACCAATGGCAATCCCGAGCATGGAAAGCATCGAGCGCAATCGATACCGGGCCAGAGCACCGAAAGCGAACAACAATAGATCTCGCATCTGCTATTCCTACCGCCGGGCCAACGCAGTGATGGGATCGAGGCGGGCGGCGCGACGGGCGGGTAGCACACCGAAGGTCATTCCTACGATTGTGGACACCGCCAAGGCAGCGGCCACTGCCCAGGCCGGCGGGCTAGCCGGCAGATCGGGATAGATTCCTACTAGTACCGTGACTACGAGGTAGCCGATTGCCAGACCGACGAGCCCTCCCGCCGTCGAGAGCAAGGCGGCCTCGGTAACAAACACCGCAATAATCTGCCGGGGCGAGACACCCACCGCCTTCAGCAAGCCCACTTCCGGGGTACGCTCCGAGACCGAGACCAGCATGACGTTCATGATCCCGATGCCGGCAACGGAAAGAGAGATCGACGCGATCGCAACCAGCACCAAGGTCAGTGTTCCGAGGATGGAAGAAAACGTCTCGACCACCGCGTCCTGCCTGATACAGGTGACGTCTTCTTCTTCATCATGGCGCTCGGTCATGATTTGCGTGACCTTATCGCAGGCGAGTCCTAGATCGGCGCTAGGCCGAACCTCCAATAGGATGCGAAAAAGAGAACTGCGGTTGAACAAGCGCATCGCCGAAGCAACCGGAACCACCACCATGTCGTCGAGATCGAGACCGAGCTGCACCCCTTTCGGTGCCAGCAGTCCGATCACCCTCATGCGTGCATCGTCGATCCGAATGACCTGGCCTAACGGATCTTGTGCAGGGAAGAGCTCCCGCGCTACTTTCTCCCCGATGACCGCGACCGCCGTCCCGCGATCGATCTCTCCCTCGGGCAAAAATCGCCCTCGCCCGAGCGCCAGATTGCGAACCGCCAGAAACTGATCGGTCGTGCCGACGACCGCCACCTGCCGTGAAAGTGCTCCATGTGAAACCGCGGCGGTGGCCATCGCGATCGGTGCGGCTCGTTGAACTTCTCTCATACTGCGGACCAGCACTTCAAAGTCGTCGAGCGTCAGGTCGTTGGGTGCGCCACCCACCCCCGGAAAACCTCCCGTGGTCTCGGTCTTGCCGGGGACAACGATGAGGAGATTCGTGCCGATGTCTCCGAATTGGTCGGAGACGTAGGTGAGCGCTCCTTGACCTAACGCGGTCAACACCACGACCGCCGCTACACCGATCGCCATTCCCAGCAGGCTCAACGCGGCGCGGAAGCGACGCCCCACGAGGGCACGAACGGCGTAGCGAAGAAGATCGGGGAAACTCACGTTCGTCCGCCTGCCAGATCGGAAAAACCGACGACCTGTGACATCTCATCACCGCTCAAGCGGCGAGCGATTCGTCCGTCGGCTAGTATGAGAATCCGATCGGCCCGACGCGCAACATCTGGATCGTGCGTCACCACCACCAGGGTGAGACCGTCATCGTTCATCTTGTCCAGCAGATCGAGCACCTGTTGCCCGGACACGGTATCCAGGTTACCGGTGGGCTCATCGGCAAGGAGAAGTCCCGGTCCCATGACGGTGGCACGAGCGAGTGCGACGCGCTGCTGTTCTCCACCGGAGAGTTGATCCGGGCGATGCTCGACTCGGTCGCCCAGCCCCACTGCTTGCAGCAGCTCGGATGCCTTCTTCCTTCGCTCCTCACGAGGGATCCCGGCAAAGATCATGGGAAGCTCCACGTTTTCGAGGGCGGTGAGACGGGCAATGAGGTGAAAGAATTGAAAGACGAATCCGATGCGGTGGCGTCGGACTTCGGTCAACTCGAGCTCGTCGAGCTTCGACACTTCACGGTCGTCGAGCCAGTAGGAACCCGAGGAAGGGCGATCGAGGAGGCCAAGGACGTTGAGGAGGGTCGACTTTCCGGAGCCGGAGGGACCCATGATGGCGATGTGCTCGCCCGATTCGATTCGCTCGTGAACATCGACCAGCGCATGGACCGGCTGACCACCGACGATGAAAGATCGGCTGATTCCCTCCAGACGAATCACGGTGCGCCCTGGCTCTTCTCCACTACCGCTGATGCACCCGGCTGAACCTCCGGACGGTCGAGCGAAACGACGACCTCCTCGCCGGCGCTGAGTCCACTCACGATCTCCGTATAGTCCCAGTTGCTGAGTCCGACCTCGACGTCTCGTGCTACGAGTCGACCGTCCTCCACGAGCAGAACTTGCTCCCCTTCTAGAAGCGCGTGGGTCGGGATACGCAGGACTCCCGTTCGCTCCTCGAGAATCACTTCCACGTCGGCCGACGTTCCCGGCAACAAACGTAGGGAGATAGTCGCCTCGTCGAGCTCAACCTCTATTTCGACCGTACGGTTCTGCGCTTCGAGGTCGAGGACATAGGGCGCCACTCGACTCACTCGGCCGGAGAAGTGCCTTCCCCGAAAAGAATCGACGGTCACCCGCGCCGGCTGGTCGGAAACGATCTGCGCCGAGTCCACTTCGTCCATGGGGGCGCTTATATAGAGGGTATCGGGATCGAGGATGTCGACGACCGGTGGTATTGGAAGGGCCGGGGGCGAGGGCGACGCCCACTCACCGACCTCCGTTGTCAGCTCCGCGACTACCCCGTCGAAGGGCGCACGCAGCACGGTCTTCTCCAACTTCGTGCGGGCGAGTGTAACTGAAGCTCTCGCCCTCTCAACGCTCGCAGCCGCGGCTCGGCAAGCGGCAGCCGTTCGATCGGCCTCAGTGCTCGCTTCGTCGAGTAACGACTGCGACGCTATCTCTTCCTCGGCGAGCCGGCCGATGCGCTCTTTCTCTCGTCCAGCCCTTTCCGCGGCGAAACACGCCTGGTCGTGTTGCGCGGCTGCGGTATCGAGCTCACGATCGGCGAGACTCAGCTCGGCCTTCTGCAGTTGGTCATCGAGCCGAAGGACGACAGCGCCCTTTGAAACTCGATCTCCCTCCCGAAAGGGAATCGAAACCACCGTCCCGCCGAATTCTGGCGACAGCTTCGCTCTTTTCCGAGCACGGACCGTCCCCGCCTGAGAGTTAGTCACCGTTTCTTCGACCGGGCCCGGCGCGACGGTAACGACTTCCACCGGCACCGGTTCCGGCGCGAAGACCGTAAACTGGAGCAGAACGATAAGGATTATCAGTCCCACGACAACGGCGCCCCTCTTGACCCAACGGTTCATGCGTCTACTGTAGCACTGACCGGAGCGGGAGGATGGACTTCGAGCCCCTCCGAGCGTACAATCGCCCCCACCGTCGATAAAGGAGAGCAGACATGGGCATCACCAATTCCACTTCGGGGACCCGGATCGACGAGATCGCCGACCAAATCTACAGGATTAGCACGCCGATCCCACCGGGAGTCATCCCGGTAGGTTTCACGTTCAATCAGTACCTCATCGTCGACGACGAGCCGCTTTTGTTTCACACCGGGCTACGGAAACTCTTTCCCGTCGTACGTGAAGCCATCGAGAGTGTCATGCCGGTCGAGCGGCTGCGTCACGTGTCGTTCTCTCACTTCGAGGCGGATGAGTGTGGAGCGTTGAACGAGTTTCTCGCGGTGGCCCCGCAGGCAAAACCACTATGTGGTGATATCGCGGCCATGGTCTCTGTGGACGACGTCTCCGACCGAGCGGCCCGTCCGCTCGCGGACGGTGCCGATGTAACGCTAGGCAAGCACAAGGTGCGCTGGCTGTACGCCCCGCACGTTCCGCACGCCTGGGAGTGCGGCTTCCTTTTCGAAGAATCGACACGAACTCTACTTTGTGGCGATCTTTTCACGCAGGGGGGTCACGAGCACAAGCCGCTCACGGATGGCGATATTCTCGGGCCCAGCGAGGAGATGCGGAAGGGCATGGACTATTTCTCACATGCCAAGGACACGCGGCAGATCCTCGAAAAACTCGCCGCCACCGAGCCCACGACTCTGGCTTGTATGCACGGTTCGGCGTGGAAGGGCAACGGCGGCGAGCTGATTAGAGCCCTTGCCGACGCGCTGGATTGAGCTGAGCCCGCTTAATCTCCTCTCAATCGGGTGACGTTGTCGCTTCGGCGTCTCCGGTGAAACGATGGGACTCGAACCACTTGAGGATGTAGGCCACCTTGGCCATCAGGTTGCTCGGACGATTGGCGATACCGTGCGAGGCATCGGGAACACGGACTAGCGCGGTGTCTACCTTGCGCAGTTTGAGTGCCATATAGAACTGCTCCGACTCCGAAATCGGCGTACGGTGATCGGCCTCCCCCGTCAGCACCATGGTCGGCGTCGTCACATTCCCCGCCAACGAGATCGGCGAGCGCTTCATGTAGTGCTCCGTCTCGTCCCAGGGAAATCCGGGAAACCAATACTTGTACATGGTCGGTAAATCCGCGTTCAGCACCCAGCTATACCAGTTGATGACCGGCTTCGCGGAGACCGCAGCGCGAAACCGATCGGTCTTCCCTACAATCCATGCCGTCAAGACACCGCCGCCACTTCCACCGGTTACGAAGAGGTTGTCTTCGTCCACATAGCCGCGGGCGATCGCCGCGTCGATCCCGGACATCAGATCATCGTAATCCTGTCCGGGATAGCTGTGATGGATGAGGTTCCCAAACTCCTCGCCGTAGCTCGAACTACCACGGGGATTGATGTAGAGCACGACGTACCCCGCCGCAGCGAACAGTTGCACCTCGGCAGAGAAACGATCGCCATAGTCGGAGAAGGGACCACCATGAATCTCCAAAATGAGCGGATACTTCTTCGCCGGATCGAACCCGGGTGGCTCGACCATCCAACCTTGAATTTTCCTTCCATCGAAGGAAGACTCATACCAAATCTCTTCGACCCGCCCTAGCTCCTTGTGCCCTAGCAGATCTCGGTTCAAAGACGTCACTCGCCGGGTGCCGGAGGCGACCCTGCTGCCAATGGCGACGTCCGCGGGCTGATGGGGGCGTGTCTCGGTGAAGGCAAACTGGCCGTCCGACGCCACTGAGAACGATCCGCCGGAGTAGGGGCGACCGATGCTGTTACCGATGTTCTCCGCCAGCGTTTCTACGTTCCCGCCGGGTGAGACGAACCCGATCTTGCCGTTGCCCTCGTTGTTGTAAAGGAAAAAGAGACCCTTGCCGTCGCTGCTCCATACCGGGCTCGCAATGCTGCGGTCGAGATCGGTGGCGATCCGTTGCTGGCCGCTCCCATCTCGATCCATAACGTAGAGATGCGTCACCTGATAGCCCTGGTAACGATCGTCGTAGCCTAGATAGGCGATCCGTTTCCCGTCCGGGGAAACCGTGGGGCTTTGGTCGGGTCCCTTCCGATCGGTCAACGCTCGAATGGAGCGATCGGACAAGGACACCTCGTAGAGATCCGAGTTCCTCGGCTCGTACTCCCAATCCGGATCACGGTTGGCTGAAAAGATCAGAGACTTTCCGTCCGGCGTCCAGCGCGGCGTGCCTCGATGGTTGTACTCCCCGGTGGTGAGCTGGCGAGGCGTGCCGCCATCGGCCGGAAGAACAAATAGATGATGATAGCCGTCCCTCAAGTAGCCCTGTCCGTCGAAACGATAGATGAGCTTGTCGATCATTTTCGGCGGGCTTGCCCAATCGGCTCCTTCGGGCTTGGCCTCGAGGTTGACGTAAGGTTTGGATTTTTCCGGCAGCTGCATCGAGAAAGCGATCGCCTTTCCGTCCGGCGACCAAGAGAGCCCACTCGGCGTGGCGGTCAGATCGGTTAGCTTGGCCGTTTGCCCGGTGTCCATCCATCGCAAATAGAGCTGGACCGAACCGTTCGTGTTCGACACGAAAGCCAAACGCTTTCCATCGGGAGACCAGCGGGGCGATGAATCGTTCTCGTTGCCGGTGGTGACTGGGCGATGGTCCGACCCGTCGACGGCGACCATCCACAGGTTCGATCGTCGCTTATCCTTCATGACGTCCATGAAATTTCTTACGTAGACGATTCCCTTTCCATCCGGCGAGATCTGTGGATCTGAGGCCCACTCCAGCTGGAAGATATCGAGCGGATTGAAACGATCATCCCATCGTTCGGTTTCTTGGGAGGCAAGCACCGCTCCGGCGAGCCCCAATGCGAGTAAGGCCGACGCGAAGATGGCCACAGAGAAAGCCGAACCGTTCCGCGGGTTTTTCATAGTAAATGCTCCTTTTCTTGCTGCGGTATTATAGCCGCGAGGCAGAACGAGTCATGGACGTCTTTTTCGAGATTCACAAAGGACTCCCCCAGGAGGCGCCGGGCTCCGAGGCCTCGACCATGAGGGCATTATCTCTAGTACCTCACCTGCCGGCGCGCCCGAAGGTCCTCGACGTTGGATGCGGCCCCGGAAGACAGACCCTCATCCTGGCGCGGGAGACAGGTGGCGAAATCACCGCCGTCGACAATCACCAACCGTACCTCGACGAGCTCCTAACCCGCGCCGAAAAACAGGGACTCGACGAGCGGATCATCACCGAATGCGGCTCAATGGATGACATGCGATTCGATGATGCTTCATTCGATCTTGTTTGGGCGGAAGGGTCTATCTATATTATGGGGTTCCAAAAGGGGCTCGGCTCCTGGAGGCCGTTCCTGAGGCCCGACGGTGCCATGGCACTCACCGAGCTCAGCTGGCTCGTCGACTCGCCACCGGAAGAGGTGCAGGTTTTCTTTGGGGAAGCCTACCCCGCGATGCAAACCGTAGCTGGGAACGGGGAGTTGATCCGGGAATCCGGTTACTCGCTCATCGACACTTTCACCCTCCCCGAGTCGGCGTGGTGGGACGGCTACTATGGACCCATGGAAAAACGGATTTCTGAGCTTCGAAGAGAATATTCTCAGGACACGGCGATCCTCGAAGTGCTCGACGGAGAACAGAAGGAGATCGAGCTCTATCGCCGCCACCCTAACACCTACGGCTATGTGTTCTACGTGATGAGCAAGTCCCCATGAACGAGAGCGTCGAAGAGCTCGAGGCTAGGCTGAACAAGCTTTCCGCCGGCGACGCGACATCGATCGAACGCATCGATGCCCTCAACGATCTCGCTTGGGAGATCGGCCTTACTCAGACCAAACGGGCCTTGGAACTTGCCGAGCAGGCGTTCCGGCTATCAGAGCAGATCGATTACAAGAAAGGCGTCGGCCTCGGTCACCGGACTATCGGTTATTGCCAGCTCGTGTTCTCGAATCTCGAACAGGCCGCGGAATACTCCCGAACCGCTATCAAGGAGCTCGACGAGAGCAACGAGAAGCTCGGGAAGGCGTCCGCCGTCAACACGCTTTCGCTAATCTACTCTCGTCTCGGCAGTTACGATGAAGCCTTGAAGGCGGCGCTCTCTTGCCTGGCTATCAGCAAGGAGGTTGGCTCGAATCTGGGCGAGGCTTGGGCGCTGCACAACATCGGATTCATCTACGCGGAAACCGGGGATCATCAACTAGCCCTCGAGAACCAACATCGCGCGCTAGAGCTATTCCGAGAGATGCCCTATCCGGTTGGAGAGGGTCGAGCGTTAGCCATGTTGGGAATACTCTACGAGAAGATCGGAGAGTACGACAAAGCTCTGGAGCACCATCAACAAGCGGTCAGCAAATCGCAAGAGCAAGGGGTCCACATCGGCGCAACGGTCGGCCTCGCGAACGTCGGTCTGGCCTACCTGAAGATGGGCGATACCGACAAGGCCTTGGATTATTGTCTGCGCAGCCTGGACTCGGGCAAGAACATCGCCAATCGGGAGGTCATCGCGATTACCCTCCTGACTCTCGGCAACGTCTACTTGAAGATGGGCGACAACACCAAGGCTTGCGAAACACTTCGGAAGTCACTTCGCGAGATCGAGGAAACCCAGGCCAAGCCCACGGAGCTGAAGATCCACGACGCACTCGCATCGCTTTACGAGGCGACCGGCGAGCTCGACAAAGCCCTCGAGCATCACAAACGGTTTCATCAGCTCAAGGATGAGATCTTCAATGACGAGAGCACCACTAACGTCAAGAACCTTCAGATTCGCGTGAACGTGGAGACCGCGGAGAAAGAAGCCGAGATACAGCGACTGCGCTACGTGAAGCTAGCGGGAATGCAGGCGCAGCTCGTCCAGTCCGAGAAGATGGCAGCGCTCGGAAGCCTGGTCGCGGGGATTTCTCACGAGGTCAACACGCCGATTGGAGTCATCAGCAACAATGCCGGCCTTTCTAGGCAGGCGCTCGATCTCATGCAACAAGCGCTCGAGAAAGAGGGATTGATAGACCGTTTGGAAAACAACCGGGCGTGGACACGCGCACTCGACATCCTCAACACTTCCGCGCGCACGACAGTGGTGGCAAGCGAGCGCATCTCGAACCTCGTCACGAGCCTAAAACATTCCTCCCACCTCGATGAGGCGGAGCTTCAAATGGCCGATATCACGGAAGGGATCGAAAGCACGTTGATGCTACTAAGGCCCCAGCTGGCGCCAGGGGTGGACATCAAGAGAGAGCTGGCAGAGCTTCCCAAGATCGAGAGCTATGCCAGTGAGCTCAACCAGTGCTTCATGACACTCCTCGTCAACGCTTCCGACGCGATCGACGGCGAGGGCTCGATCACCATCAAGACCTCGGCCGGTGATGACGACGTGTACATCGAGATCTCCGACACCGGGAGAGGTATTCCCGCCGAGAAGCTTGCCAACCCCTTCGAGATCGCGTTCAGCCAGAAGGATTCGCGGATGAGAATGCGTGTGGGGCTGTCCAATACCTATAACATCATCAAGAAGCACGGCGGCGACATCAAGGTTGCGAGCCAGGTCGGCGAGGGAACGACCTTCCACATACGCCTTCCGATCCGACAAAAGGGTCGAAGTGAGCCCATCGCGGGTTAGCACGAGGAGGTATATCCACCGTCACCGTTCCCGCGGTACTATAAGCATTAGCAGGCCTTTGTTCCTATTTTCCATGGAGGTGTCGCTTTGGGCTTCCATCGGTGGGTGATCCTCATGTCCGCCCTGGCGGCGAGCGCCGCCTGTACCCAGGCCTCCGGCCATTCCCCTTCAGCCACAATCGAGGAGAGCATGCACGACGATTTCATTAAGAGATGTTATGCCCTCGCCGAAAAGGCGATCGAGCACGGGAACCACCCTTTTGGCGCCCTGTTATTGAAGGATGGAGAGGTCCTTCTCGAGGCCGAGAACACCGTCGTCACGGAGAAAGACGTCACCGGGCATGCCGAGCTCAACTTGGTACGGACGGCGAGCAAGCGTTTCGACCCCGAGACGCTGGCGCAGTCCACTCTCTACACCAGCACCGAGCCCTGCATCATGTGCCAGGGATCGATCTACTGGGCGGGGATTCCCAGGATCGTTTACGGAGTGAGGGGATCCTCCTTGGCCAATATGGGCGGCGCGGGATGGTACATCTCGAGTCGCGACACATATGGCCGCATGCTTCCCAAGATCGAAGTGAGCGGCCCGATTCTCGAAGACGAAGGCATGGAGATCCATAAGCGGTTCTGGTGAGGAGAAGAATAACGTTTGCCCTCACCCGCCACCCGCCGTCTGACCACTTTGTTCGCCTGGCACAACGCATTTTGACGGCCACAGTGGCCAAAGAGAGAGGGATGAAGGAAGAAGAGCATTAATTAGGCGGGGACGTCGGGCTCCCACATATAGAGCGCCTGTCGGCAGATTTCGGCGAAACCCATCTTCTGGCAGATCGGCGCCGAAGTAGTTCGCGCCGCCTGGATGATAGCCGCTGCCGCGCCGTCTTTCCTAGCATCATCCACCCGCTGCGCCACCAACCCCCGATAGACTCCCCGGTGGCGATATTCGGTGAGCGTCGCCGAGCCTGCCAACAAAACGACTGACGATTCCGGCATGTACATCGTACTACCCAGTCCAACCGGTTCGTCGACACCCACAAGGAAGGCGAAGTAGTTCCGTACCTTGAGATGAGAGGGGTTGAAGTACAAGACCTCAGACATAAACGCTGCGACGTCGGGGGCAAGTTGAAATGTCGTCGACAAGAGTGCTTGGAACTTGTCACGCTCCTCGACAGACACTTCGACCACTCGCACTCCGGGGCGGGTTACGATCGGTATGGCGAGATCGGACAAAACCATACCGCTGAACTCATCGATCTTGACCAGGCGATTTGCGATGAGCTGGCGCTCCAGCCCTTCGGGGGACAGCGGGCCCGTAACCCAACCGAAGGCTTTATTTTGAGATCGGAAACACTCCACGACTTCTTGGATGGTGGCATCGGACAACCCTTTGGCTCGCGGGACGCTCCCCACGAGATTCACCATGGGATGCGAGAGGGGGGTAATTCGGCCGCGGACATCGGGAATACCAAGCTCCCCAATGTCGTCGCGATCGGTCGGCATTAGAAAGAGGGCTTCCTCTAGCAGTCGAACTAGCTCGGTCCGTTCAATCGCCATCGCGACCTCCTTGAAAAGGGCGGCTTATTCTAATACCGACAAGAGCTAATCAATATAGACAGCGAGTAAGTAAATCCTCTCTCTTTGAGGATGTCACAGAGAGAGCGATCCCAGCGAAGGTGGGTCGCCTAAGGCAAGTCTATTAGAGCGAGGAGGTTATTTCGGTGAAGCGGTTTCCTCTTTGGTTTCCTCCGTCGCTTCCTCCGTCGCTTCCTCCGTCGCTTCCTCGACCGCCTCTTCTTCCTCTATGTCCCACGGCAATGGCTGTGGTCCGGGAACGATTCCAACGATGTCAGGATCCTCGAGGGTCGCCGCGAACACTGGCTTGTCCTTGTCCGCTGCTCTACGCTGGGCACGCTTTTCGCCCTTCGCGCGCTGCCGATCCTGCCGCTGAAGTTCTTTTTGACGTTTGAGGAACGTTTGTCGACTACGGTTTGACAAAGTTTGACCTCCCTTAATTTTGAACGGGCTGCCGATGGCCCGATGAGTAATTAACCGAGCCCCCCTCGTTGGGCCGGCTCGATAAACCGCCGCGGGGCTATGCCGAGATCCAGAAAGCGTATTCTAATTCCGCCATGCCTCCGGTGCAACCTTGGCCGGAATCTGCGTAGTTGGGGTGCGCTAACTCGTTTAAGAACAACGAGTTGATTCGCTCATTCTT
>PVMS01070152.1_pt1 | contig 13370 bp, 10 predicted proteins | sample 1853461 | NCBI WGS metagenome assembly PVMS01 (sample SAMN08582032, study PRJNA380276) | Marine sediment metagenome, whole genome shotgun sequencing project. | isolation source: ocean sediment barecode stripped | collected 2017 | reverse complement strand
CGGAACCCAGGTGGTGCATGATGATCTCAACCTGCGGGTGCGCCGAGACGAAGTGCTGGCCATTGTCGGCGGTTCCGGCACCGGTAAATCCGTATTGTTGCGCAGCATTCTTGGCCTGCATCAACCCAACGCCGGCCGCATCGATGTGCTCGGTCATCAAATCCGTTTTCAGCAACCCGGACCACACAAGAAATGGGGTGTTCTGTTCCAGGGCGGAGCCCTGATCTCCGGCCTGACGGTGCAGGAGAACGTCGAACTGCCGATCGCACTGCACTCCAATATGCCACTGGAAACGCGGCGTGAACTGGCCGTTTTGAAGATCTTGATGGTCGGCCTGGACCTCAATGCAGCCAGCAAATACCCCAACGAATTGTCCGGTGGCATGCGCAAACGGGCGGCATTGGCGCGCGCCCTCGCACTGGATCCCAAAGTCCTGTTCCTGGATGAGCCGACGGCGGGACTTGATCCCATTTCCGCCACGGAATTTGATGAACTGGTAAGCTACCTGCGTGCTAATCTTGACCTCACCGTTGTGATGATCACTCACGATGTAGACACCTTGTTTACGGTTTGTGACCGCGCGGCCGTACTGGTCAATCGTGCTGTGATTGTTGACACACTCACTAATATTGTCCGCAACGAGGAACCCTGGATTCAGGAATATTTTGGCAACCCGCGTGCAGTCAGGGCAAGAAGGGCGGCAAAGAAAAATGTTTAAGGGCAATAAAAATTTTGTAGTCGGATTGTTCGTCAGCATCTCCCTGGCGGCCTTCATCGGCTTCGTCCTGTGGCTGACCGGGCGTAGCGGCGTGGAAGAAATGACGCGCTATTCCATGCTGTTCGAGCGGGATGTCAGTGGCCTTGCCATCGGCGGCCCGGTGAAGTACATGGGCGTGAGCATCGGATCCGTGATGCAGATGGAAATCATTGGCGAAGGGGATATTCGTGTCAGGGTAGACATCGAGGTGCTGGAAGATACACCGGTAAACAAAGGAACCTTCGCCAGCCTGGCCTTCCAGGGAATCACCGGTGTTGCTGTGGTCAATCTGGACAGCGACACCGGAACGTATGAACCGCTGAGCCTGACCCCCGGTGTCGAATATCCGGTCATTCCGGTACGCGATGTCGGCTTCGCGGCCCTGCTTTCCAGCGCACCCAAGATCATGGAGAATCTTGATGAGTTGCTCAGCCAGGCCAATCTGCTTCTGGGTGAGAGCAACCGGGATTCGATCGCCCGTTCTCTGGGAAACGTGGAAACCCTGACCGGATCGCTGGCCGACAGCCGCAGTGTAATCGCCGCGCTACCGGCCGACCTGAACCGGACCCTGACCGGCGTTCAGGCCCTGATCGGACAGGTGCAGGAACTGGTCAGCCAGCTTTCACCCGACATCACTTCGACTCTGGGCAATCTGAATGACTCGAGCGAGAGTCTTTCCAGCCTGACTGCGAACCTCGACAACTGGCTGCAAGAAAACGAAGCGAATCTGACTCGTTTTGTCGACGATGGACTGGGCGAAGTTCCCGCACTGATCAGCGGCGCCCGCCAGACATTGCGTGAACTGGAAAAACTGCTGGCAGAACTTCAAAACGACCTCTCGCAACTGATTCACCGGCCCCGAGAAGATTCACTGGAGATAGAGCCCTGAAATGAAAAGGAAAAATGTACTGATCAGCCTGCTGGCCCTGACAGCGCTTGTTACAGCCTGTGGCGGCATTCTGACCAGTGATCAACCGGTCAAACAAACCTACATCCTGGAGCCATGGACCGTTCCATCAGGCGATTTTTCCGGCGCTTCCTGGCCAACTCTTGCTTTGACGGTCACGGCTGTGCCGGGCCTGGACACCGACCACATCCAGGCCATCGGTACTGACGCCAGGATGCATCATTACGCCAACGCCCGCTGGGCGGATTTCCTGCCGGAAGTGCTGGCTTCGGTCATGCGCAGATCCCTGTCATCTGCAGATCGATTCACAGCGGTGAAAGCAAGTCCGGCCCCGGACACCGATGACTGGGTTCTGGCACTGGAGGCCCAGCAGTTTTATGGCATCCAGGGTGCCAGTGGCAACACCTCATCGGTATCGGTCCGCTTCGAGGGCCTGCTGCGTTGCAGGGAAATGGACCATCAATTGCAAATGGATTCATCCAGACCGGTACGCGAAGAACGGCTGTCCGTCGTAGTGAGAGCGCATCAGAAAGCCCTGGACGACGTCACACAGCAGTTATTGGAACAGATCAGCGAAAAATGCCAGTGACCTGTCAGCCCCGTTTGTTTGGGGTGAACCCGAGCAGTTCGGCGCCACCGTCGACCTGGTCACCGGCCTGGAAAAAATATTGCAACACCGAGCCGTCGGAAGGCGCGCACAAAGTGTGCTCCATTTTCATGGCTTCCATGATGATCACAGGCTGCCCTTTGTCTACTTCCGCACCTGGCTCGACCAGCAATTTGACCACGATCCCGCTCATCGGCGCCGCGAATGCGCCCGCTCCGGGCCCCGCGTCGTCCTCTCCATAATCCGGTTGCCGCATTGAAAATTGCATCGACCCCTGTTCGCTGAACATCGTGAATTGACCGTCATGTGGCACCACGGCGACACGACGGCGATATCCATCGATGTCGGCGTACAACTCATCTCCTTTGAGTTCGCCCGCAGCGACCACGGATTTGCCTTCCACGGTGATTCGAAAGCGACGCTTGTTTTCCGTTCCGATTTCTTCCACCGGCACATCGTAATCCTTGCCGTTCACCACGATACCGCCGGTATGCACGCCCGGTGCATTCAAGCGCCAGGCGTTTGCGGCATTCCAGGGAGACCAGGGGTCAGCACTACTGGCCCGGGCCCGTGAGCTTTGCTCCAGCCTCAATAACAGGAATAGCGAAGCCAGCGGCAGATCCTGCACGCGGTCTTCCCGGGAGTCGTGGAACAAAGACTCCCTGTGCCTTTCGATAAATCCGGTATCCAGTTCCGCGTTGACGAAAGCGGGGCAGTTCGCCAGGTTGTACAGAAAGGAAATGTTCGTAGTCAGGCCACTGATGCGGTATTCGGACAAAGCCTTCGCCAGCCTGGCCAGCGCACGTCCACGATCTTCGTCCCACACAATCAGCTTGGCGATCATGGGGTCATAGTACGTACTCACTTCGTCACCCTGCAGCACACCGGTATCGACGCGCACATGGCGTCCCTCACGGGGAGGCTGCAGGTAACTCAGTGTACCGCTGGCCGGCAGAAAGTCCTGGTCCGGATCTTCCGCATAGACTCTGGCCTCGAAGGCGTGGCCATCAATCCGCAGTTCGTCCTGCCGCAGCGGCAATGTTTCACCGCAAGCCACCCGCAATTGCCATTCAACCAGATCCTGCCCGGTGACCATCTCGGTGACCGGATGCTCTACCTGCAGCCGGGTGTTCATTTCCATGAAATAGAATGACCCGTCCCGGTCGAGCAGGAATTCGACGGTTCCGGCACCTTCGTACTGGATGGCGAGGGCAGCCTGTACCGCGGCTTCACCCATTTTCTGCCTGAGTTCCGGCGTCATGCCGGGTGCAGGCGCTTCTTCGATCACTTTCTGGTGGCGGCGCTGCACCGAGCAATCCCTTTCGAACAGATGAACCGCATGGCCGTGCTGGTCGCAGAAAACCTGGAACTCCACGTGTCGCGGCTGCTGCAGGTATTTTTCCACCAGCATATCGTCGTTGCCGAAGCTGGCTGCCGCTTCACGTTTGGCTGCTGCCAGCGCTTCATCAAATTCATCAGCCGCCGCTACCATGCGCATCCCCTTGCCACCGCCACCGGCCACAGCCTTGAGCAATACCGGGTATCCCATCTCTTCGGCAGCCTTCCTGATCAGCTGCGGGGACTGGTCTTCTCCATGGTATCCCGGCAGCAGCGGAACGGCAGCTTTGTGCATGATCGTCTTGGCGGCGGACTTGGAGCCCATCGCCTCGATGGCCGGCGCAGGCGGGCCGATGAAGACCATATTGTTCTCGCGGCAGAGCCGGCTGAAATCGGCATTTTCGGACAGGAAGCCATAGCCCGGGTGCACGGCTTCGGCGCCGGTCTGAATGCAGGCACCAATAATCCGCTCAGCCAGCAAGTAGGACTCGCGCGCGGGTGCCGCACCAATATGCACGGCCTCATCGGCCATCGAAACATGTAAGGCATTGTGATCTGCATCCGAATACACGGCCACCGTCTGCACGCCCAGCCTGCGCGCGGTACGGATGACCCTGCAGGCGATCTCACCCCGGTTGGCGATCAGGATTTTCCTGAACATGGGCTCCTCCCGTCACATCCTGAAAACGCCGAAGCGCGTTTCCACAATCGGCTTGTTCAGTGCGGCCGAAATGGCCAGCCCCAGCACCTGCCGCGTCTGCGCCGGGTCGATGACGCCATCGTCCCATAATCGGGCCGAGGCATAATAGGGATGCCCCTGCTCTTCGTACTGATCAAGAATGGGTTGCTTGAAAGCGGCCTCTTCCTCTAGCGGCCAGTCTTCCCCGGAACGTTTTTTTTGATCGCGTTTAACCTGGGCCAGAACGCCCGCGGCCTGCTCCCCGCCCATCACCGAAATACGCGCATTTGGCCAAGTGAAAAGGAATCGGGGCTCGTAGGCGCGGCCGCACATGCCGTAGTTGCCTGCCCCGTAGGAATTGCCGATGATCACGGTGAATTTGGGTACCTGCACACTGGCCACTGCCGTCACCATCTTGGCGCCGTGCTTGGCGATGCCATCCGCCTCGTACTGTTTGCCCACCATGAAGCCGGTGATGTTCTGCAGAAACACCAGGGGAATTTTGCGCTGCCCGCATAGCTCGATGAAATGCGCGCCTTTCTGGGCCGACTCACCAAACAGAATGCCGTTGTTGGCAACCATGCCCACCGGGTAGCCGTGAATGCGGGCAAAACCGCAAACCAGCGTGGTGCCGTACAGGGTTTTGAATTCATCGAAGGCCGATCCATCCACCACGCGGGCTATCACTTCACGCACGTCGTACGGCTTCCTGGCATCGCCTGGGACAATGCCGTAGATTTCCTGTGCATCGTACAGTGGTTCCTGGACTTCGCGCAGATCCAGGCCGACCGGTTTCACCCGGTTCAGCCGGTTGACCGCCCGACGCACAAGCTTCAGCGCGTGGTGATCGTTTTGCGCATAGTGATCCGTTACACCCGACTGGCGGGCATGCACGTCTGCGCCACCCAGTTCCTCCGCAGTGACGATCTCACCGGTGGCTGCACGCACCAGCGGCGGTCCTCCGAGAAAAATCGTACCCTGCTGTTTCACGATGATGGATTCGTCCGCCATTGCCGGCACGTAGGCACCTCCGGCGGTGCAGGAGCCCATCACCGCGGCAATCTGCGGGATATTCTGCGCTGACATATTGGCCTGGTTATAGAATATGCGGCCGAAGTGCTCACGGTCCGGAAAGACTTCGTCCTGCCGGGGAAGATAGGCGCCGCCGGAATCCACCAGGTAGATACAGGGCAGGTTATTCTGCTCTGCGATCGTCTGCGCGCGCAGGTGTTTCTTCACCGTGATGGGATAATAGGTACCGCCTTTCACGGTCGCATCGTTGGCCACGATGATGCATTCCTGGCCGGCAACACGGCCGACGCCGCTGATGATGCCGGCAGCGGGGACGGAATCTCCATAAACCTCATGGGCGGCCAGCTGGGACAGTTCCAGAAAAGGTGAACCGGGGTCGATCAGGGCATCGATTCGGTCACGCACAAGAAGTTTGCCGCGTGATACATGCCGTTGCTGGTATTTTTCGCCTCCGCCTTTCCCGATCTCATCAATGATCGTGCGCAGCTCATCAACCAGACCCCGCATTCGGCTCGAATTGGCCATAAATTCTTCCGAACGGGTATTCAGCTTTGATTGAATGATGCTCATGACATAGTCCTCGTCGCCAGCAGGCGATCAGGTCATATGGGCGAATAATTCCCGGCCGATCAACATGCGCCGTATTTCAGACGTACCGGCGCCGATTTCATAGAGCTTCGCATCCCTGAGAAACCGGCCGGTGGGGTAGTCATTGATGTATCCATTACCGCCCAGGGCCTGGATGGCCTGCAGAGCAGTCTGGGTCGCCATTTCCGAGGTATAGAGGATAACACCGGCGGCATCCTTGCGGCTCTCCCTGCCCTGGTCACAGGCCCTGGCCACGGCATACACATAGGACCGGGCTGCGCTCAGGCCAGTGTACATGTCGGCGACCTTACCCTGCATCAATTGGAATTCACCGATACTGCGCCCGAACTGCTTGCGTTCATGAACGTAGGGAAGGACAACGTCCATGCAGGCCTGCATGATGCCAACCGGACCCGCTGACAGCACGGTACGCTCAAAATCCAGGCCGGACATCAGCACCCTGACACCGCCGTTTTCCCGCCCCAGAATATTTTCCGCCGGAACCCGGCAATCCTTGAAAACCAGCTCACAGGTGTTGGAACCACGCATGCCCAGTTTGTCCAGTTTCGCTGATTGTGAGAAGCCGGGGCTGTCCCGCTCGACGATAAAGGCGGTTATTCCAGCTGAGCCCGCGCTGGTATCTGTCCTCGCGTATATCACGAACGTACTGGCCTCCGGGCCGTTGGTAATCCACATCTTGCTGCCGTTGAGCACATAACAGTCCCCATCACGGTCGGCACGCAGTCCCAGGCTCACCACGTCGGAACCGGAATTGTGCTCGGACATGGCCAGTGCGCCAACCTTCTCTCCCGAACATAGTTCAGGCAGGTACTTGCTCTTCTGTTGCTCGCTGCCGTTTTTACGAATCTGGTTGACACAGAGGTTGGAATGGGCGCCATAAGACAGGCCGACCGAAGCTGAAGCCCTGCTGATCTCCTCCATGGCGACACAGTGAGCAAGATACCCAAGGGTCGTTCCGCCGTACTCCTCCTCCACGGTGATACCCAGCAGACCCAATTCACCCAGCTTGGGCCACAGGTCCGCAGGAAACAGGTTGTCCCGGTCAATCTGTGCAGCACGGGGCGCGATTTCCGCCTGGGCAAACTGGTACACCGCTTCGCGCAGCATGTTGATATCTTCGCCGAGACCATAGTCCAGCGTGGGGTAATTAATACTCATCCTTACCTGTCTCCGTTATTTGAGCCCCTGCCCTCGGGTTTGGCCGATTCGGCAAGGGAAGCGAGGCATTTATCCTCGGCATCGCGTAAATCCTGCAACATGACTTTCAGGTCGTTCTGCTGGCTTTTCAGTTCGGTTCGCTTTTCCCTGATTCCGGCAATCAGTTTTTCCAGTTGCCTGCGGTTGTTGCCCGGTGAGCCATACATCAAAACAATTTCTGCGCTCTCATTCAGGCTGAAACCCAAGCGTTTGCCACGCAGAATCAGCCTCAGTCGTGTCCGGTCGGCCGGGCCGTAGATACGCCTGTTGCCCTCCCTTGCGGGTTTCAGCAGGCCTTTTTCCTCGTAAAACCGAATGGTGCGTGTGGTGACATCGAATTCGGCTGCAAGGTCACTGATACTGTACGTTTTGCTCATGGAAAGGCTCATTCCGTTGACGCGGGCAAGTATATATTACGTTTACGTTAACGTAAAGTTATGTTTGCCGGTTCAAAGCGATCGGCAAGCCTGATCATGCGACAATTGCGCTGTTTTAAAATTTCTTTTATTGCGGTGTTGAGAAACGGCGCCGTTCACTCCAGATTAGGAAGGAACAGGGTGCAAGTGAACCCAGCCTCCCCTACTCAAACCATCGAAAAGGTCCGGACAAATGAGTGCAAGAATCGAATCGGCAGGCTTATCCATTGACGCCGAACTGTACAGACTGGTCAATGAAGAAATCATCCCTGGAACCGGGATCGATGCCGGCAGCTTGTGGCAGGGTCTGGCCGATATCGTCTCGGATCTCGGTCCGAAAAACAGGGGCTTGCTGGAGAATCGAACCGGGATTCAGCAGCAACTGAATGAATGGCATCGCCGGAATCCAGGCCCGATTGAACTGCAAGCGTACAAGCAGTTTCTTGGAGAGATCGGCTACCTCAAGCCCGAAGGCGAGGACTTCGAAATCTCCACCGCACATGTCGACCCGGAGATTGCCAAGGTTGCGGGTCCTCAGTTAGTGGTCCCGGTCAGCAATGCACGCTTCGCACTGAACGCAGCCAATGCGCGTTGGGGCAGCCTTTACGACGCTTTTTACGGAACCGATCTGATAGCGGAGGACGAGGGACGCGAAAGAGGATCAAGTTTCAATCCCAAGCGCGGTGAGGTGGTTATAAGAAAGGCTGCTGCTTTTCTGGATGAGGTATTTCCACTGACTGAAGGTCAACACCAGTCGGTGAAAAAATACGAGGTCGATGATTCCACTTCTCCGGCCCGGCTAAACATTGAGCATATTGACGGCAGCCGCACGAAGCTCGCGCAACAGGCCCAGTTCGCCGGCTATCAGCGCAGTGGCAAAAACCTGCTGGTACTGTTGGAGCAGAACGGCCTGCACGCAGAATTGCAGATCGACCCGGAGCACCCGATCGGCAAAATGTCGCCCTCGGGGATGAAGGACGTTTTCCTGGAATCGGCAATCACCACCATCCAGGACTGTGAAGACTCAGTGGCCGCAGTCGATGGTGAAGACAAGGCAAACGTTTACCGCAACTGGCTGGGGTTGATCAAGGGCAACCTGCAAGCCACCTTCCAAAAGGGCAGCCAAACCCTGACGCGCAACCTCAACCCCGACCGAATTTACACGAGTCCAGACGGCCACCAGATCACCCTGCCCGGGCGCAGCCTGTTGCTGGTGCGCAACGTGGGCCACCTGATGACAACCAGTGCGGTGCTCGACGCGGATGGTAAGGAGATTCCGGAGGGCATCCTGGACGCGATGGTCACCTCACTGTGCTCCGTGCACGATCTCCAGGGCAACTCGCCATTACAGAACAGTCGCAGCGGCAGCATTTACATCGTCAAACCCAAAATGCACGGCCCCGAAGAAGTTGCATTCACCGATGAACTGTTCGGCCGGGTGGAAGATTGCCTCGGCCTGGACCGTTACACCATGAAGGTGGGCATCATGGATGAAGAGCGCCGCACAACGGTCAATCTGAAAGAGTGCATTCGAGCAGTAAAAGACCGGGTGGTATTCATCAACACCGGTTTTCTCGATCGCACCGGCGATGAGATTCACACCAGCATGGAAGCCGGGGCGATGTTGCCCAAGGAGGCAATCAAGCAACAGGCCTGGATCCTGGCTTACGAAGACTGGAACGTGGATACCGGCCTGCAATGCGGCCTGCGCGGTAAAGCGCAGATCGGTAAGGGCATGTGGGCCATGCCGGATGAAATGAAGGCCATGGTCGAAACCAAAATGGCCCATCTGCAAGCCGGCGCCAATTGCGCCTGGGTGCCCTCGCCTACCGCCGCCACGCTTCATGCCACCCATTATTTCCGCTACAGCGTCAGCGACCAGCAGCAGGAGTTGATGGGCCGTGAAAAAGCCAGTCTGGACGATATCCTGACGCCGCCGCTGTTAGGCGACATGGCCTTGACTTGTGACCAGATCCAGTCCGAACTGGACAACAATACACAGGGCATACTCGGCTACGTGGTGCGCTGGATTGACCAGGGAGTGGGCTGTTCAAAGGTGCCTGACATCAACCACGTCGGCCTGATGGAAGACCGCGCCACCCTGCGCATATCCAGCCAGCACATAGCAAACTGGCTACACCATGGCATCTGTTCGCATGAACAGGTCATGGACACCATGCGGCGCATGGCGAGAATCGTCGATGAGCAGAATGCCAGCGATGCCTCGTACCGCGACATGGCACCGGACTTTGATGACAGTGTGGCCTTCCAGGCCGCCTGTGACCTGGTGTTGCTGGGCCGTAAACAGCCCAGTGGTTACACCGAGCCTCTGCTGCACAAGCGCCGCGCAGAAGCAAAGGCAAAATTCGGCTGACCGGGATAGAGCTTTCGAGTCATCATTCGGGAGACTGAAAAACCTGCCTCAACTGATAGCTTCTCATCGTGTTGTCGCCCAGCGTCGACCAGTAGGTTTCGCTGGTAATGACAAGCTCAAGCACATCGGTATCGGAACCCGCCTGCGATAGCCCGGCCAGGAGCGACTGTTCACCATATTGATCGACTGATTCAAGCTCCAGGCTATGCGCCAGTATCCCGTTGATGAACAGTTGGATCGTATTTGGAAAAAGCTCAATTTTTTGCGGCACAAATATCTGCACTTCAAGCCGGCCTGCATTTTCGGCTTTCCTGAGATAAAAACCAGCCCGGGTGGAACCAAAAGGGTAGCTCTTGCGGCGTTCTGCTTGCGGCACCGTCAGGTCAGGCCAGATGCCGCCCACAAAGGACTGTATTTCTTTTGTGCCCAGGTCGTTGAAGCTGATCTCTTCCGGTAACTGCTGTTGAACAAGAAGCCGCTGGGTCTCAGCGATGTACTCAAAATCAGGCGAAGCGGAGGTTTCCAGGCTCAATCCCGCATGCAGAGGTGGTAATGATTCGCCAGGGTCGCTGATCCAACCCTGCCGGACCATGGCGTGCAAATAGTGACTGGCGATGATGCGGTGACCAGCGCGATTGGGGTGGCCGTCATGGGGTAGCGATGTGTCTGTATGCGGAAAGTAAGTCGTAGCCAGATAAGGCGAACTCATACCAAATTGGGCATGGTATTTTCTGGCTTGTTGAGTAAACAACGGGATGGTGTCCAGCACGGAAAAAATCATTGTCTTTCCGCGCTGATGCTGAAGATCCTCCAATCGTTTGTAGCGGGAGAAGGCCTTGTTCCAACGGCTGGTGCTTTCCGGCCCGAGATCATATTTCAAGACATTGCCACTCTCACCGAAATTGATGGACACAGCTTCAGAGAAAACACTCGAACCCATGGCCCGGCGTTCGGGAGAAAAGCTATTGCTCGTCATGCCGATGCCGTTAACGCCCTGCCCGTCTGCAATGTCGTTGGCCACCATCATGACAATGATCAGGTCGGGATCAATCTCACTCATATGACCGATCATGTAGCTTGCAGCATTAACTGCTGTCCAACTGCCAATACCAATGGCATATGTTTCAGCGAAAACACCAGCTCCCAGTAAACCGTTGTGATTGATCAGGCTCTCCATCTGACTGCAGAAACGGTCTTCAACCCGGCCACCGGTCCCTTCGACGAAGGAGTCGCCCAGGCAAACTATTCGATAGGTATTCGCTGGTTTTGATCCATACGGGCGATCATCCCGAAAGCCGGCGTTGTTGCTTCTGACACTCGCCCCCCGTTGGGTCTTGTCGATGTTTCGTTGCAGCAGTTTTCCAACATCGCTGTCCGGAACCGAGTCGTATATGCCAACCAGGTCCTGCGCCAGCAAGCGGTACACTTGCTCTTTTTCTTCACTGTTGAGGCCGAGCATCGGATTGGCAATGACACTGTCTTTTACCATCTGTTTCAACAAGGGCAGCGCAAAAAAAAGAATCGCGGCTGCCACAGCCAGAGTCAGGCTCAGCATGATCACCCGGTAAATCCGGGTCCGGGCGGGATCAGGGGAGACGGATTTCATGGCGCTGGAAATGCAGTCTTAGTCGATGGCTGCGGCCATGGCCAAAATCTTACGTGCCTGCTTCAAGTGAGGGATATCCAGCATTGCTCCATCCAGTGCCAGTGTACCAACACCCGGATTGGCTTCAAATAACTCTACAATCTGACGCGCACGCGCAACTTCTTCAGGGTCGGGCGTAAATGCGTCGTTGATCACATCGACCTGGTCGGGATGAATAGCCAATTTTCCACTGAAACCGTCCCGCCTGGACTCTTTGCAAGATGCTCGCAGCCCTTCGGGATCACGAAAATTCGCATACAGCGTATCGATGGCTTCGACCTCTGCGGCATGTGCGGCAAACAGGCACAGGCTGCGGGCCAATTGGTACGGTTGCGTCCAGTTACCATCCGGCTCTTTGTTGGTCAGAGCGCCCACAGCCGCACTTAAATCCTCGGCGCCCCAGGTCAGACCCGCCAGGCGCTTGTCACAGCGAACATAGTCTCCCATCGAAAAAAGCGCTTCGGGAGTTTCCGTGGCTACCGGCAGAATCCGGGTTGAGCCGATCGGAAAATCGTGCTCCATTTCATAGTTGCCGATCCGTTGCCCCAGCAGAATCACGTCATTCGGAGAGCGGGTCTTCGGTTGAACGATGCCGTCAGGCCTGCCGCGGATAACTGCACCCAGATCGGCCCCTGCTTCGGCCTGATCAATGGGATTGATCCGAACCCAGATTTGCCGGTGCCGTTGGCCGGCATGGGCAGCCAGGTATTCACAGACCAGACCGCGTGCGATTGCCTTGTTTTCGGGTGCAACAGAATCTTCCAGGTCCAGAATAACGGCGTCTGCGGGAATGCTCTCTGCCCTGGCCAGCTTTTTCTCGCTATCGCCCGGCACGAACAGCAATGAACGCAACATCAGGCCACCTGCTTGCGCAGCATTAGTGCCGAGCGCTTGCATGTAGCGATCAGGTCGTTGTTCTGGTTGTAGGCGCGATGTTCGAAAATGACGATGCCGTTATTGGGGCGCGAGCGGCTTTCACGCAGTTCGAGAACTTCTGACTGGACGCGGACCGTGTCACCGTGAAACAGGGGTTTCGGAAATCGAACTTCATCCCAGCCCAGGTTGGCCACCGTGGTTCCCTGCGTGGTATCGCCAACGGATATCCCCACCATCAGGCCGAGGGTGAAACAGCTGTTGACCAGGCGTTGTCCGAATTCAGTTTCGTTTCTGCAGTATTCTTCATCCAGATGCAGGGGCGCCGGATTATGAGTCAGTGCTGAGAAAAATACATTATCCGCCTCGGTAACCGTGCGTTTGAGTGCATGATCAAACACCTGGCCCAGCTGGAATTCTTCGAAATATAAACCGGCCATCAGAGGCCTCCTATCCACCTCACCAACCAGAAGTATGGAGATTAAACCCCGGGCAATCAACGCCGGCGTGAGTTCCTTACCTCTCGATCCGGTGCTCCACCAGGGAATAGACAGAAGGCACCACCACCAGGGTCAGCAGGGTCGAGCTGATCAGTCCCCCAATCACGGCCACCGCCAACGGGCCGTTGGTATCCGAACCGGCGCCCAGGCCCAGCGCCGCGGGCGTAAGAGCCAGGATGATGGTGCAGGAAGTCATCAGAACGGGCCGCAAGCGCCTGGGACAGGCCTCCTTGAGTGCCTGGTCGATCGCCACGCCCTCCTCACGCAACTGATTGGTCAGATCGACCAAAAGAATGGAATTCTTGGCCACCAGCCCGACCAGTAGCACCAGCCCGATCATCGAGTAAATGTTGAGTGAATGTCCGGTCAGCCACAAGGCAGCGACGCCGCCAATAATGGCCAGTGGCTGTGCCACCATGATCACCAGGGGCTGAAT
>PVMS01063909.1_pt1 | contig 13373 bp, 14 predicted proteins | sample 1853461 | NCBI WGS metagenome assembly PVMS01 (sample SAMN08582032, study PRJNA380276) | Marine sediment metagenome, whole genome shotgun sequencing project. | isolation source: ocean sediment barecode stripped | collected 2017 | reverse complement strand
CCGCCCGCCAAAGAAGAAAGCGAAATTGGCCAGCATGGAGATGGCGCCGGCGATCGTCGCCGTGACGGTCATCAGCAGCGTGTCGTGATGTTTGATATGGGCGAGCTCATGGGCGATTACGCCGGCAAGCTCCTCTTTGCTCACCATGGTCATCAGGCCGGTGGTCACCGCCACCGCCGCGTTGCCAGGATTGCGCCCGGTGGCAAACGCATTGGGCTGCGGGTTCTCCATGATGTAGACGCGCGGCATGGGGAGGGAGGCATCCTCGGCGAGCCTCCGCACCAAGTCGTGCAGCTCCGGCGCGGCGCGGGCGTCGGCCTCGCGCGCCCCATACATGCGCAGCACCATCTTGTCGGAGTTCCAATAGGCGAACAGGTTCGTGGCGCCAGCGAAGAGCAGCGCGATGATCATGCCGGTCTGGCCGCCGATCAAAAATCCGATCCCCATGAACAGCGCGGTTAACGCTGCCAGCAAGATGGCGGTGCGGAAATAGCTCAATCGAACCTCCTAACAAGGCGCGCGGCGGAAAAAATCCGCCGCCCTCAATATGTTGGAGGTCTTGGTGCGCCGCACAAGGGTATGGGGGTACACGGCGGAGCGGCGCGGGCGCCCGGTCCCGCGGCCCAAGCTTAAGGCCGCGCTTACCTTAACGCTTCGTCAATCCGGAGGGCCCATTCTGGCTGCCAGTATTGCGTTCGAGGAGTAGCCAGTCATGTCCGCCGCCATTCAAGCCGCCGTTGCCACCCCGAAAAAGAAGACCCGCCGGACCCGGCACGCGCCGTCCACCGACACCCAGCTCACGGTGGAGCAGAAGCGCCTCGTTCGCTTAAGTTTCCTTCGCGTCGAGCCGGCTCTGGATCTCGTGGCCCAGCTCTTCTTCCTCAAGCTATTCCGCCTCGACCCCAGCCTGCGCAAGAAATTCTCAGGCCCCATCGAGGTGCAGGCCCGCAAATTCGCGGCCGGCGCCAAGCTCGCCATGATCTCGCTCGGTCATGAAGATGGGTTGGCGCCGACGCTGAAATTGCTCGGCGCGCGTCACCGCCAGCTCGGCATCCAGTCGCGCCACTACCGCACGATGTCGCGCGCGCTGGTGTGGACGCTTGAGCGGTCGCTCGAGACGAAGTTCGATCGCGACACCAAGGACGCCTGGAACGCGCTGCTCAGTTCCTTCACCCGCATCATGGCGGGCTGAGTGTCTGACCTGCGGCTCTAGTGCCGTCCGTAAATGGCATCGGCGCAACGTAATTCCAGGCTCATGAAATTGCGCCGGAGTTCGCCACGAATGCAGGACTGGTAAGGCGAGAAATACATCCACACCGCCGTAACGGAAATGATCGTGATCGCGGCGATGATTGCGATCTTTACGGGGTCGCTCATTCTTGCCGGCTCACCCATTCTTACGGGGTCGACCTTGGCCGCCTTCGCCGTGCGCTTCTTTACCGGAGTGGTCATGGGGTTCCGTCGTCATGTCGCGCCGCCTTCACTTCGACCCCGCCGGCCTTCTTCACATAGACCAGGACATCGTGCGCTGGGTCCAGGTCCTGGACTTTGCCATCCACCGTGAGCTGGTCCGGGGAGACGACGATCTCGTGGCCGTCCACCACGACCTTGATGCCGTCGGCCGTGGATTCCTGGGTGACGTCTTTGTAGTGGCCGGCCACCGTAACCGTGCGCTGGCCCACGGCCATGGACAGGGCCTGGGTCGGAGGTCCGCCCGCACCCCAATTTCCGATCACCAGCACGAAGACGATCACGAGTGCGAGAACAACGCCTAGACCGACTAAAATTCGTATCAGCCACGTCATTTGCTTTTTCCTCCCCGGCTATCGTTGCGTGAGCGTGACCGCCGTCACTCCGGCTTCCGGTTCTGGCGGTTTTCGATGAGATCCTCAACGACACCCGGATCGGCAAGAGTCGAGGTGTCGCCAAGATTGGAGAAATCGTCCTCGGCAATCTTTCGCAGGATACGGCGCATGATCTTGCCCGACCGCGTCTTGGGCAATCCCGGCGCGAATTGCAGCTGGTCCGGCGAGGCGATCGGTCCAATCTCCTTGCGGACCCAATCACGCAGCTCGACCTTGAGCGAGCCGGAACCTTCCTCCCCCGCCATCAAGGTCACGTAGCAATAGATGCCCTGGCCCTTGATGTCGTGCGGATAGCCGACCACGGCCGCTTCGGAGACTTTCGGGTGGGAGACCAGCGCGGACTCGACCTCCGCGGTACCCATGCGGTGCCCGGACACGTTGAGCACGTCGTCCACCCGGCCAGTGATCCAGTAATAACCGTCGCCGTCGCGCCGGCATCCGTCGCCGGTGAAGTACTTGCCTTTGTAGGTGGAGAAGTAGGTTTCCATGAAGCGCTTATGGTCGCCATACAGCGTGCGCATCATGCCGGGCCAAGCGTCGAGGATGACGAGATTGCCCGCCGCTTTGCCTTTGAGAATCTTCCCGTCCGGATCGACGATCGCCGGCTCGACACCGAAAAACGGCAGCGTCGCCGAGCCTGGCTTGAGCTTGGTCGCCCCAGGCAGCGGCGTGATGAGAATGCCGCCGGTCTCCGTCTGCCACCAAGTATCGACGATGGGGCAGCGTCCTCTGCCCACCACGTGGTAATACCACTCCCACGCTTCCGGGTTGATGGGTTCGCCCACGGTGCCGAGCAGCTTTAGCGATTTGCGCTTGGTGCAGTTCACGAACTTGTCGCCCGCGCCCATCAGCGCGCGGATGGCCGTCGGCGCGGTGTAGAAGATGTTGACCTTGTGCTTGTCGATGACTTGCCAGAACCGCGACGCGTCGGGGTAGTTGGGCACGCCCTCGAACATCAGCGTGGTGGCGCCGTTGGCGAGCGGCCCGTAGACGATATAGCTGTGGCCCGTGACCCAGCCTACATCCGCCGTGCACCAGTAAATGTCATCGTCGTGATAATCGAACACATATTGATGGGTCATCGCGGCAAAGACGAGATAGCCGCCTGACGTGTGCAGCACACCTTTAGGCTTTCCGGTCGAACCCGACGTGTACAGAATAAACAGCGGGTCTTCGGCACGCATCTCCGTAGGCTTGCACTTGGCGGAGGCCTTCTCCAGTTCCCGGTCGAGCGCAACGTCGCGGCCCGGCGTCCAGGGCACGTCGCCGCCCGTATGCCGCACCACGAGAACCTTCTTCACGTGGTTGGTCTTTTCCAGCGCGGCGTCGGTGTTGGCTTTGAGTGGAATCTTACGGCCACCGCGCACGCCTTCGTCGGCGGTGATGACGAAGCTTGATTTGCAATCCTCGATACGTCCGGCGAGCGAGTCCGGGGAGAAGCCTCCGAACACCACCGAATGGATGGCGCCGATGCGCGCGCAGGCCAGCATGGCGTAAGCGGCCTCGGGGATCATTGGCAGATAGATCGTGACCCGGTCGCCCTTCTTGACGCCTTGGTCTTTCAGCACGTTGGCGAAGCGGCAGACATTTTCGTACAGCTCGCGATAGGTGATGTACCGCGCTTCCGCGTTCGGGTCGTCGGGCTCCCAAATGATGGCGATCTTCTTGCCGCGCTTCTTCAAATGGCGGTCGATGCAATTGGCGGCGACGTTGAGCGTGCCGTCCTCGAACCATTTGATCGAGACGTTGGGATATTCGAAGCTGGTGTTCTTGACGCGCTTATAGGGCTTGATCCAGTCGAGCCGTTTGCCTTCCTTGCCCCAGAACTTGTCCGGCTTTTCGATGCTCTTCTCGTAGAGCTTCTGGTACTCGTCCTTGTCGATGAAGGCGCGTTCCTTCCACGCCTTCGGAACCTTCAGCGTCTCGACCTTGTACGTCTTATGCTCGGACATTGGTTCTCCCTACGCGAACGCGGGCTTTGCGCCCATTCTTTCGGCTCTCATCTTCAGAGGCCGAAGGCACCGATAACAGCGCCTTGTATCAGCAGCACGGCGAGCCAGTGGCCGCCGTCGATCACCGTCAGCATCGGCTTGGCCCCGGCAAAAGCATGATTGACCCCCAAGGTGGTGATGACGAAGCCGAGCCACAGTAGGCCACCAGCGATCACGCCGCCCCGCACGGTATAGCTGCCGAGATGGGCCATGATCCCGGCAAGCATGGTCGCCATGACCAGAAGGGCGACGAGGGCGATGATGAAGGGCAGCGCCTTGGCGAACTCCGTCTGTTGCTTGCAATCGCCCTTGGTCCTGCCGAGCGCGCGCAGCCAAACGCCGCCGAGCACCGTGTACCAGATCGCGCCGAAGCCGAACCCGGCGAGAGCGGCCACGATGACGGCGAAAGAGTTCACCCCTGAGACTGTCACGTCCGTTTTCCCTCTCCAGATCTCGCCAGCATATCCCTGACCTTACCCTAGGAGACGAGTTTGCGGCACTAAGCAGTTGGCGGGTTGGCGAGGCCGCCGAGCGCGCAGACTTTGCGCCATTCCGATGCCGTCACCGGCTGCACCGACAGCCGCGAATTGTTGACCAGCACCATGCTTTCCAATTGCGGAATGGTCTTGATCTCCGCCAGCGTCACGGGCTTTGGCAAACCGGTGACCGCGGCGACGTCGACGCATTCCCATTGGCCGGAGCTGGCGGTCGAGTCGGGATGGGCCTCCACCACGATCTTGACGATGCCGACGCAGGCTTTCTCGCCAATCGAGTGATAAAAAAAGGCCAGGTCGCCGGTCTTCATGGCGCGCATATTGTTGCGTGCCTGGTAGTTGCACACGCCGTCCCATTCGGCGCCCGTCTTGCCCTCTGCCTTTTGCTGGTCCCAGGACCAAGTCCCGGGCTCGGATTTCATCAACCAATAAGCCATGGTGGAAAGCGGCTACGCCTCTGATCCGGGGTTGCCGATGGTCCACAGCCAAGGCCGGATTTCGACATTGGCGAACAGGTCCGCCTTGGCAAAAGGATCGCCGGCGGCGATGTCGCGCGCGGCACTCATCGAGGACGCTTCGATGACGAGCAGGCTGCCGTTCATGCTCTCGCCGTCCTCCCCGGTGAACGGGCCCGCGATCAGCAGCGTGTCGCCAAGGCTTTTCAGGTAGGCGAGATGCTCCGGACGGTTGGCCTTGCGAATGGCAAGGGCGTTAGGCTTGTCGGTGCAGATCAATGCAAAGAGCATCAGTGTCCCCTTAGATTGTTGGCGGTGAAGCTATTGCGGCGCCTAGCGGGTGTCCATACAGCCTTTGTCGATTGGCTTTTACATCTCCGGCCGCAAAGGCCGCGCGAGCAGCGCCGAGATCGCCGCGTCCACCGTGGTGCTCCCGGATATCACCGAGTACACAGCGTTGGCGATGGGCATGTCGATGTCGCGCGCCGCCGCCATCTCCACCATGGCGCCAGCCGTGGGCACGCCCTCGGTCACCGTCAGCCGGCCGTCGAGGGACTCCTTGAGGCCGCGCCCCCGTCCGAGCGCGATGCCGAGCGACATGTTGCGCGAGAGAGGGCTGCCGCAGGTGAGCACGAGATCGCCTAGCCCTGAGAGCCCGGTCATGGTCTCAAGATGCGCGCCGAGCGCCACGCCGAACCGCGCCATCTCGGCAAAGCCCCGCGTTACCAGCGCCGCATGGGCACTGGCGCCAAGCTCTTTGCCCACGACGATGCCCGCGGCAATGGCATAGACATTCTTCACTGCGCCACCGATTTCGGCTCCGATCAGGTCGCTGCTCCAATAGCAGCGGAACCGCGCATCGCTGAGCGCATGGGACAGCGCACTGCCCCGCGTCTCGTCGGCGACCGCAAGCGACACGGCCGTTGGCAGGCCGGCGGCGACTTCCGCGGCGAAACTCGGCCCCGACAGCACGGCGATCTCGGCGTTTGGCAGAAGCTCGGCGGCCAGTTGCGACATGAGTTTGCCGGTCGCCTGTTCGATGCCCTTAGAGCAGAGGACGAGCGGCTGGCCGTCTCTCACATGGGGTGCAAGCTTGCCCGCGATGCGGCGCAGATGCTGCGCCGGCGTGACCATCAGCAAGATGTCGCACTTGGCGATCTCGGCGAGCGACGATGTCGCCGTGATGGCCGGGTCGAGCGCGATGTCCGGCAAGAAGACTTCGTTCAGATGGGTTTCGTTGATGGCGGCGACGGTTTCGTGCTCATGCGCCCACAGGCGGACATCGCGTCCCGCGCGCCGCGCCGTGATGGCGAGCGCCGTTCCCCATGCGCCCGCGCCAATGATGCCGACTGATTGAAGTGCCATAATTCCTCGACGGTCTTCTTATCGCAATTTTTAGGGGTGTGCGCCCCAGGCCATCGCTAAGCTTAAGCCTTGACCCCGGCACCAAGGGCCGGCGGGGCGTCGGGATCGAGCGGCCACCGCGCCCGGGCGGGTGCGTCAAGGCCGTCGGTCAAGCCACGGGCCAGCCGCTCGGCGCCAGCCCAGGCGATCATGGCGGCGTTGTCGGTGCAAAGCTCCGGTGGCGGCACCACCAGGGCGAACCCGTTTGCGGCAGCCACCTCCTCAAGCGCCGCCTTGAGGCGCTGGTTGGCGGCGACACCGCCCGCCACCACCAAGGCGCGCTGTGCCTCAGGCCCTATGCGCTCGACATAGAGGCCCATGGCGCGGGCCGTCCGGTCGCTCACCACGTCGGCCACGGCTTCCTGGAAGCTGGCGCAGAGGTCGGCGACGTCCTGATCGCTCAGGGGCTCCCGCGCCTTTGCCGCGTGCCTAAGCGCGGTCTTTAAGCCGGAGAGGGAGAAATGCGGCTCGGGGCGCCCCTTCATTGGGCGCGGCAGCTTGACGTTGGGGGAGCCGTTCTTGGCGTGAGCTTCCACCTCGGGACCACCGGGATAGCCGAGGCCGAGCATTTTGGCCGCCTTGTCGAAGGCTTCGCCCAGCGCATCGTCCAGCGTGGTGCCGAGCCGCTCGAATGCGCCGACGCCTTTGACGATCAGAAGCTGGGTATGGCCGCCCGACACCAGGAGCAGGAGATAAGGGAAACCGAGGCCGTCGGTGAGGCCTGCGCTGAGGGCATGGGCCTCCAGATGATTGACCGCCACGAAGGGTTTTCCGAGTCCGAGCGCCATCGCCTTTCCCGTGGTCAGGCCGACGATAAGCCCGCCAATCAGGCCCGGGCCGGCGGCCGCGGCGACGCCATCGACCGCCTCGAAGCCGAGGTCCGCATCGGTGAAGGCTTGGCGGATCGCCGCGTCCAGCAGGTCGATATGGGCGCGGGCGGCGATCTCCGGCACCACGCCGCCATAGGCCGCATGGAGGTCAAGCTGCGTGCGGACCACGTTTGATAGGATCTCCCCGCGCCCGTCCGCGTTCCGGCGCACCAGGGCGGCGGCGGTCTCGTCACAGCTCGTCTCGATGCCGAGCACGACGAGGGGGGCGCTTGTTTCGCTTGCCATCATGCCTCTTTCTATACGGTCTCAGCGCCCGGATTGAAGGGGGAGAGGAAACCGGCCAATAATGGGCCGCTATCGTCCCCTTACTTAGAGGCTGCTCAAGGAGTTCCGCTTTGCCGGACAGCACGTTTCTCATTGGCACAAGAGGCAGCCCGCTGGCGCTGTGGCAGGCTGAGCATGTGCGCGCCCGCTTCATGGAGACCCATGGCGTGGATGAGCGTGCCATCGACATTCGGGTCATCACCACGTCGGGCGACCAGATCAAGGACCAGCCGCTGCGGGACTATGGCGGCAAGGGCCTGTTCACCAAGGAGATCGACGAGGCTCTGCTCCGCGGTGACATCTCCCTCGCCGTGCATTCCATGAAGGATTTGCCGACTGAGCTTCCCGAGGGGCTCTGCATTGCCGCCGTGCTCCCGCGCGCCGATGTGCGGGACGCTTTTCTAAGCCCGAAGGCATCGTCCCTGATGGAGCTTCTGCCGGGTGCCGTCGTCGGCACGTCGTCGCTGCGGCGCGGTGCGCAGGTGCGACGCTTGCGGCCGGACCTGCGCGTCGTGGACTTCCGCGGCAATGTTCAGACACGGCTCAAGAAACTCGATGACGGCGTTGCCGACGCGACGCTGCTCGCCATGGCGGGTCTCGATCGCTTGGGGCTCTCTTCGAAGGCGACTGCGGTCTTTTCAGTCAAGGAAATGCTGCCTGCGGTGGCCCAAGGCGCCATCGCCATTGTGACCCGCGACAACGATGAAGCGATGAAGGCGCGGCTCGCCCCGCTTAACGACGACGCGACGGCGATTGCGACCGCGTGTGAGCGTGCTTTTCTCACCCGTCTCGATGGCTCATGCCGCACGCCCATCGCCGGGCTCGCCGAGATCGAGGACGGTGTGTTGCGCTTTCGGGGTTTGATCCTGACGCCGGGCGGCGCAGACTGGCATGAGGTCGAGATGACCGGCGCGCCGGAGCAGCCAGAGCAGCTCGGCACCGATGCCGGTGACGATGTGCTCGCTCGCGCGGGCCCCAACTTCCTCGTAAGTCTGCCATGACAGGTCGACGATAATGCGTGTGCTGGTAACCAGACCCGAGATCGATGCGCGCCGCGAGGCGGAGGCCCTTGCCGCGCGCGGACACGAACCGGTGCTGGCACCGCTCCTTGAGATCGAGTTCTTGGACGGTATCCCGTTGGACCTCGACGGGGCGCAGGCGCTGATTGTCACCAGCCGCAATGCGCTTCGGGCGTTGGCAGCCCATGAGGGGTTCGAGCAGGCGCTTGGTCTGCCGATCTTCGCCGTGGGCGAGGCCACGGCCCGGGCGGCACGAGATCTTGGCTTCGCCGAAGTGACGATTGGACCGGGAACGGCGGCGGGCCTGGCCCCGCTTATTCGCCGGGAAGTTCATCCGGACAACGGGGCGTTGGTGCATGTGGCCGGCGCGGCGTTGGCGTTCGACCTGAAGGCGGTACTCGAAGAAGAAGGCTTCGATTTCCGCCGTCCCGTGCTCTACCGCTCGCACAAGGCGCCCGCATTTCCCGACGAGATCTTGGCCGGACTGACGAGCGGCGACATCGCTGCGGTCATCTTAATGTCGCCACGGACTGCCAGGACATTCGCCGCGCTCGCGGAGCGTCACGGTGTGGTAACGCAAGCAAAGAGTCTCGTTTGCTATTGCCTCTCGCAGACGGTAGCAGAGGCGGTGACGCCATTGGGTCTGAAGGTGCGTGTGCCCGCGTATCCGCGCGAGGAAGATGTCCTTGCGCTATTGGACTCCGCCGCGCCATCTTCGTGAGACGCGCGAATCTTCTGGACGTGAAGGTGATGAACTCATGGTCGGCTCCGTCGGCAAAAAAGGCAGCGGCCGGACGGCGAAGCGTCCGGCGCCGACGATTGAAGGCACCGCGACCGAGGTGACCGTCGAACCCGTTGCCGGTGAGGCGAAGTCTGAGAAAGACAAAGCCTCTACCAAGGCGCGCACGCGCAGGTCCGCCGCGTCCGCTGACAAGGCCGGCAGCGCCAAAGACCACAAGCCCGAGAAGATCGTGCCGCCCAAACCTCAACCGTCTGAGACGCCTGAGCAGGTCGCGGCCACGCCGGCGCCACGCCGTCGCGGGGTTCTCTCCCTTTTCGCTGCGGGCCTTTTGGGTGGCCTCGCCGGCGCTGGCGCATTGGCGCTCGCATGGAGCTATTTGCCCACGAACGAGCCAGTGAGTGAGCCGGTGGAAGCGCCCGACCTCACGCCCCTGGAAGACCGCCTGGCCAAGCTCGAGGCCGCGCCGGCAGCGCTTGGCGAAAGTGCGGAATTGGCGAAGCTCGATGCGCGGCTCGATGATCTCGAAGGCCGAGAGCCTAGGACATCGCCGCAAGTCTCCGCGCTTGCTGGCCGGGTCAGCCAGCTCGAAGCAGGCCTCAAATCGATGGCGGAAGCCGCCAAAGATGGTGGTTCGGTTGCCGACGCGGCGGTTATCAGCCAGCAGATCGGCGAGGCCGAGAAGCGCCTCGATGCCAAGATCGCTGCCGCGCTGACCGCCGTTCAGTCGGTCGATGCCAATTCGCTCGAAGCCTTGCAGAAAGAGATTTCCAGGATTGGCGCGAAGCTGCGGGCGCTTACCGAAGCCGAGCTGACTTCGGGCGACAGCGCCCATCTCGCGCCGGAGATCGCCAAGCTCGACGAACGGCTTGCCGGGCTTGAAGCCGCCATTCCCAGGCTCGTCACCGTGATCGAACGGGAGGCCGAGGACACAAGAACCGCCACGTTGGCGATCGCCTTTGCCAATCTGCGCGCTGCGGTCGCCGAGGGGCGTCCTTACATTGACGAGCTCGCCACCTTGGCGGCACTCTCGCCCGGCGCCGGCGGTTTCGGCGGTCTGCTCGATTACGACGACAAGGGTATCCCGACGCTTACCCAGCTTACGCGCTCGTTCGATTTGGCCAAGGACGCAGCCCTTGCGGCACCCGTGACCGACGCGGATGGCTCGATGCTCGATCGCTTGATGGCGAGCGCGGAGTCCTTGGTCAAAGTCCGGCGTATCGATGCGGAGGCCGAGGGCTATGGGCCGAGCGCCGTGCTGGCGCGCGCCGCGGCGCAGCTGAAGCAAGGCGATCTCGCCGCCGCGGTGAAAGAAGTCGCGACGCTCAAAGGCGCGCAAGAAGCAGCCTTCGCTAACTGGCTCGATGAAGCGCGGGCACGCCTCGGCGCTGACGCGACCTTGCAACGGCTCCAGAATATTTTGCTCGTCTCGCTGAGCGGGAACGGAGCGGACGGCGAGATTGAGCCAGAAGAGAAGCCTCAAACCGGCGAGCAAGAAGACTAGGCGATGACGCGGATTCTCATTTTCATTCTCTTCGTCGTGGCGGCGGCCTTAGGGCTCGCCTGGCTCGCTGACCGCCCCGGCATGGTGACGGTCGAGTGGCTTGGCTATCAGATCGAGACATCCGCCTTTGTGGCCACGCTCGTGCTGATCGTCCTGGTGGCGATCTTGTTCCTAGCGTTAGCGTTGCTGCGATACATCTGGACACGTCCGAGCGCGGTCGCCGGCTATGTGCGGGAGCGGCGCAAGCAACAAGGCCACGATGCGTTGTCACGCGGTCTTCTGGCCATCGGCGTTGGCGACCGGGCGCTCGCCCAGCGTTATGCCGGCATCGCGGGGCGCCATTTACCGGGCGAACCTTTGACGGCGCTGCTTAAGGCCCAAGCCGCCCAGCTTAAAGGGGACAGGGCCGCCGCAAGGCGCGCGTTCGAGAAAATGCTCGACGGGCCGGAGACGCAGCTTCTCGGTGTGCGCGGTCTCTTCCTTGAGGCGCAGCGCAGCAACGATGCCACTGCCGCGGAGGCCCTGGCGAAGCAGGCGGTGGAGCGCGATCCGAAGCTCGCTTGGGGCGTCAACGCTCTGTTCGATATTCAAGCCCGCGCCGGCGACTGGGAGGGCGCGCTGAACACGCTGGCCATTGCGCGGAAGAACGGTCACGCCGACGCGAACACCGCCAATCGCCGCCGCGCTGTGTTGCTGACCGCCGAGGCCCATGAGGTCGAGGCCTTCAACCCCGACAAGGCGCTGACCTTGGCGAACGAGGCGCTGCATCTGGCGCCGTCGCTGGTGCCCGCGGGTGAACTTGCTGGCCGCATTCTGGCATCCAAGGGCGATGTGCGCTCTGCATCCCGTCTGCTGACGAAGACCTGGAAGCTGTCGCCCCATCCCGATCTTGCGGTCGCCTACGCCTTCGCCAAGCCGGGTCTGTCCCCGCGCGAGCGTCTAAAGCGCGTCAAACACCTTAGCGACCTGACGCCGGGCGATATCGAAGGGCCCATCGCCGTGGCCAATGCCGCCATCGAGGCTCAAGCTTGGGCAGAAGCGCGCGATGCCTTGGCGCCGTATCTGGACGAGCGCCCGCCCGCCCGCATCTGCACCTTGATGGCGCAGCTCGAGGCCGGCGAACTTGGCGACAAGGGACGTGAGCGCGAATGGCTGGCCCGTGCCGTGCGTGCGCCGCGCGACCGCGCCTGGATCGCCGATGGCTATGTCTCCGACCGCTGGTTGCCGGTTTCCCCCGTTAGCGGCGCCGTCGACGGGTTTGAGTGGAAGGCGCCGGTGGATGCGATTGGCCGTGGCGACGACACGCTTCTGATCGAGCCGGGACCGGGTGGCGGGCTTGGCTCGGGCGACGAGACGGCTCAGGCCGAGGATCCTGCCGTGGTGGTCGATGTGACGCCGGACGCGACCGAGGAAGACTCTGGCAAGGACGAAGCATCATCAAAAAGTGCCGAGAAAAGCGATGAGACCGCCTCGGCTCGTGCCGCCAAAAAGGGGTCTAAGACCCCGGTTTTTGTGCCGACACATGCTCCGGATGATCCCGGTGTGACCCAGCCCGAGCCTGACGAAAGCCCAACCTCGCTGGAGCGTTTGCGCGCGGCCCAAATCCGCTGACCACGGGGGCGTAACCATCGCTTTGGCGTCCTGCTTGCGCCGTCCCAATATTGGCTTTAAGCACTGGGCGCGCGCGCGTGTCCTTGCGCAGCGGAGCCGCAGTAGCTCAGTCGGTAGAGCATCGCATTCGTAATGCGGGGGTCAGGGGTTCGAATCCCTTCTGCGGCACCATTTCCTTCAGCGCTTTGGACTGATACGGCACAAAGCTTCACGCACAACATTTGAGCTCATACAGGTCTGCCGCTACCCGCCCGGGTTGCCATGGCTCATTGGCGATCTGTGGACGCTAAGCCTTTGAGCTTGACTGATCGCGTTGAACCGCCCGCTATCTTGACTGCCGGGATGATTTTGTTCTGGCTCATTAGGGGGGATTTTGACGTGGAAGCAATTCTTCCGATTATTGTTCAGATTGTTACTGGTGTCCTCGGCGGCCAAGCTGTCGGTGCGGTCGTGAAGCAGGTGGCGATGAGCCAGCTGACCAAAATCATCACCGGTGCGGTTGGTGGTGTCGCCGGAGGTACAATTCTTGGTAGCCTCCTTGGTGGTGCTGCGGGTGCTGATCCTGCTGCGGGCGGGGCGCTAGGCGGCCTTCTCGGCAATGTGGTTGGCGGCGCGGGCGGCGGTGCGATCCTTACCGGGATCGTAGGTGCTGTCATGAAGGCGATGAATAAGTAACGCGACACTCAACGTGGGTGCTGGTGCTTCGGCCCGCTTCTCTTGGCAGGGCGCGTTTGCACCAGCACCCACGTTGCCCGGTTCTCTCACCTCGGTACGTCCGTTGCGGGCGCCAAGCCGACGTCCACCAAGGTCAAGCCGAAGTCCACATTGACCCGAAGCGGACGTTTCATCGGGCTTTCCGGTCACTTGTGCTCAGGCTATATCGCGAGCACGCTCAGCTTTCGCGGCATTCCTGGGGGGCGACGATGTTCGAATATCCACTTTTTTGGGTGTTTGTTTTGCCCGGTCTCTTGCTCGGCCTGTACGCACAATCGCGCATCAAAATGAACGTCGCAAAGTACTCTCAGGTAGGCACGCAAGGCGGGATCACCGGAGCTCAGGTGGCGCGGCGACTGCTGGATGCGCAAGGCCTTCAAAATGTGGCGATCGAATCCACTCCTGGGATGTTGAGCGATCACT
>PVMS01010305.1_pt1 | contig 13375 bp, 15 predicted proteins | sample 1853461 | NCBI WGS metagenome assembly PVMS01 (sample SAMN08582032, study PRJNA380276) | Marine sediment metagenome, whole genome shotgun sequencing project. | isolation source: ocean sediment barecode stripped | collected 2017 | reverse complement strand
GTAGCGCACGCCTCGCTTGGTGTTGGCCGGGTCTCTTACAGAAAAAGACAAGACTCAACGTCTTGCCCTATTCTTAAAGGTCGTGATCCTTTTTCTGAATGACTAACACTCTTGTGGGCGCTACTGGATTTGAACCAGTGACCCCTGCCGTGTCGAGGCAGTGCTCTGCCGCTGAGCTAAGCGCCCGTGTTTGTGCATGTTAATGCCGAGGCGACGCCGGGCATCGAACCCGGGTTCAGGGTTTTGCAGACCCTTGCCTAGCCACTCGGCCACGTCGCCGATGCAGAAGGGCGGCCGTTGGACCGCCCTAACTCGAGCGGACGACCGGGATCGAACCGGCGACCTCAACCTTGGCAAGGTTGCGCTCTACCAGCTGAGCTACGTCCGCGAAAGCGTGATGGTACCACGGCACCCGGCTTTCAGTCACCCCTCATACCCGTCGATCCGAAGCCGCCAGCGCCTCGCTGCGTCGTTTCGAGCGCATCGACCAGGGTGAAATCTGGCGCCTCGACCGCCATCACGACGAGCTGTGCAATTCGATCACCGATCCGCACCTCGAACGGAAGTTCTCCGTGGTTTATCAGCGCAACCTTGACCTCTCCACGGTATCCCGCATCGATCAGACCGGGAGCGTTGAGGACCGTCACGCCTGTGCGAATGGCTAGGCCGCTGCGTGGCAGGACGAATCCGGCGTGGCCGTCGGGGATCGCCATAGACAGACCGGTCGAGACCATCGCTCTGTCACCTGGATCAAGGATGAGCGCCTCGGCAGCAACGAGATCTGCCCCGGCATCTCCGACGTGTGCGAAGGTTGGCGGCTGGTTCATCGAGTCTTGCTGCACAACGGGTATCTTCATGTGGCGATTCTCCCACGAAAGCGAATCCGATGGCCAACCAGGATGACCACAAGGGCTCAGGGAACGACGGTAGCTGGTTCCTCGAGGCTGTTGGTGCTGTACCGCCATCGCCGACGCCAAGCGAGACTGTCGCGGCGCTCGAACTCGACAACACTCTCCCCGACATGGGCGCAGTCGTGCAGGTCGAATCGCTTGGAACAACCACCACAACGTTCGATGGAGACACAGGCACCTCGACTTCGACATTTGAGCCCATTCGGAGAGCTCTCCCCGGCGTTCTGGATTCAGCCGGTGAGTTTGAGATTCCTGTTCCTCCGTCATCCTCCCCGGCGGGTCTCGACGCAGGTCTCTCGCGTGTTCTGCAGACCAAGCGATCCTTTCGCTGGTCTGCGGTGGCCTTCGGGATCTTCCTCGTCGTCGTCGCCGGGCTTGCATTCTTGTGGCTGCCTGTTGCTCTACGCCAGGACGCAATCGCCATCAGGCAGACCTACGCCGACAGTGCGCTGGCGTTGCGACAGCACATACCCGCAGCTCAGACCTCCCTTGATGCCATCACCGATCCAGAAACACCGCCTGAAGAACTGTCTTTGGTTGTGCCGATCATCTCTCAGCTCGACAGCCTCGCCCATGAACTTGGGGTCGCCGCGACCGCCCCGCTGCCACGCACACTTCCCCTCCTGTCCAACGAGGACATTGATGCACTCACGCCTCTTCAGGTCACCGCGCAGATCCACGCGGCTCAAGGATCCGAAGTTGCACGCCAGCTCGGGTACTCATACGTATATCGCACGACGATCCCCCACCTTCTCACAACCGGCGATCTACCGACCAGCGCAGACACACAGACCATCAACGCCCTCAGCTTGGTCCTTGCCTCATCTCTCGTCGATGACTCCTCGGCCATCAGCGAACTGCCGACCGCTGAATCAACTTCAGACGTCAACAATGCAGCACACACTGGCGTTGAGCGTTATGCATCCTGGCAGGATGAGTATCTCACGGCACTTTCAGAGGGCGACGAGTCCGGGGCCGCGGAGTTGATCGATGAGCTCGTGGATCTCAGAACCGGACTCGAAACCGGACTCGAAACCGCAATGAGGACCGCCAGAGTGCAGATCGATCAGCAGATCGTGGAATTGGCTGCTGACCTCGAGTCGTACCTTCGGGACCTCACTCGTTAGTAGCCGTTTCGCTCTCAAGCGAAGCAGCTTCCCTCTCGAAGTCGCTTGCCTTTTGGAATTCCTTGTAGACGGATGCGAATCTGAGATAGGCCACCTCGTCGATGTCCCTCAGCCCATCGAGCACGATCCTCCCGATCTCCTCTGCCTCGATCGATCCCTGGGACGTGTAGGCAGCTCGCTCGACGGTGGAGACGAGATCATCGATCGCATCTTGCGCAATCGGTCTGTCGGCCATCGTGATCTCAACGCCCATGCGAACCTTTGAGGCGTCGAAGGACTGGCGCCGACCGTCACGCTTGATCACAACCACAGCAGTCGGGCGCTCGAAGGTCGTGAATCGGTGCCCGCATCGCGGACATGCCCTCCGTCGCCTGATGCTCCGACCTTCGTCTGAGGGCCGCGAATCGACGACGCGGGTGTCGTCGGTTGTGCATAAGGGGCAGCGCATGGCGCCAGCGTAGCTGGGTGCCAGGTTTCAGGTTCCAGACGTCAGATCTCAGGACGGTGGTGCCGGAATCGCTATGACCTGGCCGGATTGGAGGTTGCCCCCGTCGATCTGGTTGAGTTTCTCGATAGCGGCAACGACTCTGCGGACATCCGCACCCTCCGGTCCGTACCGCTGTGCGATATGCCACAACGTGTCGCCGGGCATCACCCGATAATCGGTGGTGTCTGTGATCTGTCCAGTTGCCTGAACAGCAGAGGAGAGGAAGAGCAGTATGACGATGACTGTCATGGAGATGATGGCGAGCGCCCGAAACCGTGCGCTTGTGATCAATGTCATGAGATGGTCTTCCTCTTCCTCTGCTACCCAGTTGCGGGCTGACCTGTGGCGGCCGACCCTCGTCGCCTCGGCGCACTCCGGGCATCCCCGGCAACTCCTCAGCTTCTGCGACCGACGGTATCGGTCGGGTGTGACACGTTCCGATGCGAATGGGCGCTGCACCGTTGGTAGTGGGACTTCTTGGGGAGACGACCCACACACCCGACCGAACACCTGTTCGGTCATATGCATAATGTATCGAACATGTGTTCGTATGTCAAGCTCATGAGACTCAGAAGTCGGAACGCCTCGCCACCAGAAGTCAGAGGATGTTTCCGGCGCATGGTATTCGGGATCGCATCTCTCGTCATCGAACATATGTTTGGTCGCGTCCACGAAATCGGTTATCATGACCACGACAACAAGGAGGACCCGTGCCAGACCGAGCAAGCCTGACAGCCAGACAACGAGAGATCCTCGAACTCATCAGCTCGACCGTCGCCGACCGCGGTTACCCGCCTTCGGTGCGAGAGATCGGCGATGTGGTCGGACTCAGCTCCCCTTCAACCGTCCACTCCCATCTTTCGAGCCTCGCCGCTGGAGGTTTCATCCGCAGAGATCCTTCCAAGCCTCGCGCCATCGAAGTGATCGCGGATGATGGCGCGATTGCGGTCAACCGGGCAGCGATTCGCGACGTACCCCTCGTGGGCAGCATCGCGGCGGGCTCACCGATCCTCGCTGAGGAGGACATCGAAGAGATCTACCCGCTCCCAACAGAACTCGTCGGTCAGGGACCCGTGTTCATGCTCAAGATACGGGGCGACTCGATGGTCGACCTGGGCATATTCAACGAGGATTTCGTCGTTGTGCAGAAGCAACAGACAGCGCGGAACGGGCAGATCGTGGCAGCTCTCGTCGAAGGCGAGGAGGCAACCGTCAAGACGTTCAAACGCACAGCGACGGGCATCACACTCATTCCCGCAAATGACGCCTATGCACCGACGGTGTACACCAATGGCGTCGAGATCCTTGGCGTGGTAGTTGCCGTCCTGCGTCGGATCGATTGATCAGTCAATCGTACCCTCGAAGACATATTCGGCTGGTCCCTTCATCCAGGCACCCTCTTCGTCGAACCAGACGGTAAGAATGCCTCCGGGGAGATGAACGTCGATCGGTGTTTCCACATCGCGGATCGTGTGCGAAATGTACGCCGCCGCCGCGGCGCCGGTACCCGACGCCTGGGTCTCGCCCACCCCTCGCTCCCAGATTCGGGCGCGTATGCCCCCTTCCTCGAGCACTTCGACGAACTCCACGTTCGTGCGGTCAGGAAAGAGAGGATCCCTCTCGATGATCGGGCCCACCTCGGCAACGGGTGTACCAGCAACGTCATCCACGAACAAGACAGCATGGGGGTTACCGATCCCGAAGGGGTGGACTTCGTGGTCTGCGATCAGGAGCGTACCGGTTCTGAACGGTGCAGGTTCCCCAACGTAGGCAACGACACTGTCCTCGGTCACCTTGACTGGATGGTCACCAACGGCTGACTCAACAACGAACTCAGGGGCATCGACCCACCCACGATCGAAAGCGAGGAGCGCCACGCACCTCAGGCCGTTTCCGCACATCTCGGCCTCTCCACCATCGGCGTTCCAATAGCGCATCGAGACTCGTCCTGACGACAGCCGCGTCACGACGAGAACACCATCAGCACCGATTCCCGTTCGGCGGGCACACCACGTGACAACATCATCCGCATCGGGTGCAAACGGTCCCTCGAAAACTACGAAATCGTTGCCCGCGCCCTGCATCTTCATGAAGTCCATCCCGTGACCTCCCCTACGTGATTCACTACGAGTCTGATTCTCGCATCTTCGTCATCTTGCCATGGCATCCACTCGATACGTGGATCTCGACCGAAGTAGGTTCGCTGTCGCTTGACCAGGGCACAGGTAGCCCGTATCGCCTCGATCGATGCCGATTCGACATCTGCATCACCTGCCACAACCTCGATGAGCTCCTTGTAACCGACGGCCTGGGCCGCCGTTCTGCCAGGTGACAGTCCCAGGGCTCTCACCTCCTCGAGAAGTCCGGCATCGAGCATTGCCTTGAACCGCGCATCGATACGTTCCGCTGACCGATCGGCGGCATCCAAGCCAATCGAGACGTGATCCACAAGGGGCTCATATGCGCGCACGGCACCAGCCTCGTTGGAGCGTGCTCGATCAGAGGGCGTTCGCGCAGTGATGCGCCACACTTCAATCGCCCGTATCACTCGTCTCTGGTTGGAAATATCAAGCACATCCGGTGCCTCAATATCGATTGCAAGCAGCTCGTGTTGCAAGTCTCCGAATGGCGTTGCCTCCAGCTCGCGGCGGATAACAGGATCAGTCGGTGCGAAGGTCATCGGATCCACGAGTGCTCGAAAGTGAAGTCCGGAACCGCCCGCTACAACGACACGGTCCCCCTGGCTCATCGCTTCATCAAGGACCAATCGACCCTGCCTCTGGAATTCGACAACTGTGAATTCATCAGCCACATCGGCCACGTCGATCATGTGGTGGGGGATTCTTCGCCTGGTGTCAAGGGACGGCTTCGCTGTTCCGATGTCCATTCCGCGATAGACCTGCATCGAGTCGACCGAAAGTATCGATGCGCCGAAATGCAGGGCGATCGCCTCTGCGACAGCGGACTTGCCCGATGCTGTGGGTCCAAGGATGGATACGACGTTCAGGAGACCTCGCTCCCCTCCAGGTAGTGCGGGGCTGCCCGCCTGATCTCAACCTCGAAGACGGATCCCGGGTCCCAGCTCCCCATCACGTGGACAAGACGGTTGCCGCGAGTGCGTGTCGTTGCAACTTCGCGATCCCGCTTTGACGGACCTTCGGCCATTACCTCAACGATCTTGCCGACCTGTGCAACGTTGCGTTCGAACGTTATTCGATTCTGGAGCTCGACAAGGCGGACGAACCGTGCCTGCACGGTGTGAGGGGCCACTTGGTTGTCCATCTCAGCTGCCGGCGTACCTGGCCTCCGTGAGAACTGGAACATGAACGCGTTGTCGAACCGAGCGCGCCCCATTACCTCAAGAGTGCGCTCGAAGTCCTCATCCGTTTCGCCGGGGAAACCAACAATGACGTCAGTGGAAGCTGCGAGATCAGGGACGATAGACCTCATCATCTCGAGCTTCCTCAGAAACCTCTCGGCCGTATAGCCGCGGTGCATGGCCGCGAGTATGCGATCTGAACCTGATTGCAGGGGGAAGTGGATCTGCTCACACACGGCGTTGGTCTCTGCCATGGAGAGAGCAACATCCTCGCGGAAGTCCTTCGGGTGGGGGCTCGTGAAGCGGATGCGTTCGATGCCGTCCACCGTGCCGGCCCTGCGAAGAAGATCTGCGAACAGCGGCTTTCGCCCGTTGAGATCCAGGTCACGCCCGTACGAGTTGACGTTTTGGCCGAGGAGAGTGATCTCTCTGACTCCCTGGCCGGCGAGTCCTTCGATCTCTCTGATGATGTCCCCTGGCCTACGAGAGATCTCTGCTCCCCGGACAATCGGAACGATACAGAATGTGCATGAGTTGTTGCAACCAATCGTGATCGTCACCCAAGCTGAATGATCCGATTCCCTGTGCACCGGAAGGCCGCTCGGGATGTCATTTATAGACTTCGTTTCGTCCCAGATCTCGGTGACGGCCCCCCACTCGTCTGCGTGGTTGAGGAGCTCAACCACCCGATGCACGTTGTGAGTACCGAAGACGACGTCGACCCACGCAGCTCGTTGCTGGATGATGTCGCGGTCTTTCTGGGCAGAACACCCACCAACGGCGATCCTGAGGTCAGGGTTCTCCAGCTTGAGTCGTCTGAGCCATCCGAGATATCCATGAAGCTTCGCATCGGCATTCTCACGAATGGTGCAGGTGTTGAGCACGATGAGATCTGCATCCTCCACCGAGTCGGAGGGAACCATCCCGTCACTCTCAAGGAGACCGGCGATCCGCTCCGTGTCATGTTCATTCATCTGACACCCAAAGGTACGTATGAAGTAGCGCTGACCTTCACGAGTGCGCGGCCGAACCTCTTTGATGCCCGGCATACCGAGCTTGGTGGCTTGGATCATGGTGCCCCATCGGTTCAAGGGAGAGCTGAACAATACATGTCGGCCACAGGTGTTCACCATCCTGGTGGCCCTGCGACGCCACTCCCAGCGATCCCACCTCAGTCATCGCGACGCGCCAAGTCGCCAAACCACATGGTGGATCTGAGCCCTATCTCGCGTAATCCTTCGCACGGTACTCACGGATGACAGTGACCTCGATCTGGCCGGGGTACTGCAGGTCGTCCTCGAGCTTCTTGGCTATGGATCGCGCGAGCGCCTTGGAGGCCATGTCGTCGAGAGCACCAGGATCGACAACGACACGGACCTCTCTTCCTGCCTGGAGAGCGAATACCCGTTCAACACCGTCGAAGTCCATCGCGATGGCCTCGAGACGCTCGAGCCTTCGTACGTAGGAATCGAGTGCCTCACGCCTTGCACCAGGGCGCGCAGCTGACACAGCGTCTGCTGCTTGAACGAGCACCGCGGTGAGAGTCCGAGGCTCAACTTCGTTGTGGTGAGCCTCGATGGCGTGTACGACAGCTGCCTCCTCACCGAACCGCCGGGCGATCTCAGCACCGATGAGCGCATGGGATCCGCCGACTTCATGGCTGACAGCCTTGCCGATATCGTGAAGGAACGCGGAACGCTTCACCTCGATCTCATCCACACCGAGCTCGGCCGCAAGCATCCCCGCGATATGAGCAGATTCGACGAGGTGGTTGAGCACGTTCTGGCCATAGCTGGTCCGGTATTTCAATCGGCCGAGCAGTGTCACAAGTTCCGGATGGATACGAGTGAGACCGACGTCGAGCATCGCCCATTCACCTGCATCTTTGATGGACTGCTCGACCTCGTCCTTTGCCTTTGCGCATGCCTCCTCGATCGATGTCGGGTGGATACGACCATCCTCAACGAGTCGCGTCAATGCAAGGCGTGCAACCTCGCGGCGCACAGGGTCGAATGTCGACACCGAAACGGCTTCTGGCGTGTCGTCGACGATCAGGTCGACTCCGGCGACCGCCTCGAATGTACGGATATTGCGGCCGTCCCTGCCGATGATGCGGCCCTTCATCTCGTCTGACGGCAGCGGCACTGTGGACATCGTGGTCTCGGATACAACCTCTGATGCAAGCCGCTGGATGACACCTGCGAGGATCCTGCGAGAACGCCTCGCAGCCTCTTCCCTCGCTCTTGTCTCGATGTCGCGCACAAGGATCATCGCATCGCGTCTTGCTTCATCCTCCACTTTTTGGAGGAGTTCTTCCTTGGCTGCTCGTGAGTCGAATCCCGCAAGGGCCTCAAGCTCAAGTCTCGCCTCTTCTTGAGACCGAGCGGCTTCGGTGGCAGCATCCTTGGCCACACGCTCCGTGTCGATGAGCAGTTCCTCGCGCTGGGCGAGATTCGCCGCTCGCTGTTCCAGGGTGGCTGCGCGCTGCTCGAGTGTTGAGTTCTTCGAATCGATCTCAACCCTGCGATGCTCAAGGGTGGCATCCTCTCTGTCACGGTACGTATCGGCCAGCATCCTCGCGTCTTCCTCCGCTCGTGCCAGGATGCGCTGAGCATCCGTCCGGGCGTCGGCGAGGACGTCCTCAGGTGCTGGCGGGATCTTGATGAGTCTTCGGCCGATCAGGAGTCCTCCAAGGAAGATCGCGATCACGACCAGTCCCGGTATGAGCAGACTGAGCATCTGTTCCATTGCCGTCCTCGTTCCCCCGTTGCGAAAACGAGACGTGCCGAGCCGTACCGGCTCGGCACACGCACGACATATGCAGGTTGGGGCCAATCTCCCCTATTTCACCCTGTATCTCGCATCGAATCGTTCACGTTTCGGATCTCAATTTCTCAGTAAATTTGTGTGCCTAGTGCTCCGATGCTACTCCATGAAGTCCGGTACGGAAACGCGAAAACCAGATTCCTCAGGATTCTTCTTTTCCGGGCGTAACTTGGATCTCTTCCGCGTCCGACTCTTGGACTTCGTCCTCGATCACTCCCACTGCGCGCAGCACCTGATCCTGGAGTTGCATCGCGAGATCAGGGTTGTCACGCAGGTATCCCTTCGCTTTCTCGCGACCCTGTCCGAGCTGATCACCGTCATAGGTGTACCAAGCACCGGCCTTCTGCACGATGTTCTGCTCAACAGCAACATCGATCAGACTGCCTTCGCGCGAGATCCCCTCGCCGAACATGATGTCGAACTCAGCAAGACGGAACGGCGGCGCAACCTTGTTCTTGACGACCTTGACGCGGACACGGTTACCGATGTTCTCCGTACCGACCTTGATCGCTTCGATGCGGCGAATGTCGATCCGCACACTTGAGTAGAACTTCAGCGCACGCCCACCAGGCGTTACCTCAGGACTTCCGAACATGACACCTATCTTCTCGCGCAGCTGGTTGATGAAGATCGCTGTTGTGTCCGAGCGGTTGATCGTGCCCGCAAGTTTGCGCAGGGCTTGGGACATGAGACGAGCTTGGAGTCCCATGTGGGTATCACCCATGTCTCCCTCGAGTTCGGCACGTGGAACGAGCGCAGCAACGGAGTCGATGACTACCACATCAAGCGCACCCGATCGAATGAGCATGTCTGCGATCTCGAGAGCCTGCTCCCCTGTGTCCGGCTGGGAGATCAGCAGCTCGTCGATGTCCAATCCGATGGCCTTCGCGTAGAGTGGGTCGAGTGCATGCTCTGCGTCGATGAACGCCGCAACGCCACCGTTTCGCTGAGCCTCAGCAAGAATGTGGAGGGCAAGCGTGGTCTTTCCAGAGGACTCAGGCCCGAAGATCTCAACGATGCGCCCGCGAGGCACTCCACCGATGCCGAGCGCAAGGTCCAAGGACAAGGCACCCGTCGATATCGCGCCGATCTTGCGGATCTCATCCGTTCCAAGACGCATGATGGCGCCCTTACCGAACTGTCGCTCGATCTGTGTCATCGCGATCTCTAGATTCTTGTCACGGTCGCTCTGCGCTGTGGCCATCGTTTTCCCTTTCATCGATTACCGTCAAAGTACCGAGTGTCTGTGACAGATTACGACGCAAATCACACGGTTGACATTCATTGGGTTCGCCCATGGAGCCTAACCGAACATGTGTTCGATGTCCATGATTTCGGCGAGAACCAGATCCAGGAGGTCGGCTCTCAAATCATCGGCCGAGGTCGCGAGCTGCGGAGGTCCCGTCAGTCGAGGTCGAGAACGGCCTCGACTTCTCCCCCATGGTTCTGGCCGGTGTCAACATTGCCGAGGGATTCGTAGGAGTGTTCCGACCGCCCGGGCAGGCACGTAGGACAAATAAACCTTGTCGCCTCCGGGACGCCCGACAACGTAGTCGTGAACCAGGTCCATGACCAGCTTCCCGAAGCCCAAGCGCTGGAAGTCGCTGTCGATCATGAACCGCCTGAGATAGTACCTTCGCTTCTCGTCGTCATAGAGATCATCGCATGTGACCAACCGGTCTGTCATCGGCGTAGATCGCAGGAACCCATACCTTCGTCCTGGCAAAAGCCTCAGCCATCGAAACTGCGTTGGGTGCCGCCAGATTCTCCTGCTGCGAGCTGACGGAGAGCCCGATGATATCTCTCACGTTGCCATCGTCGATGGATCGAAGTGTCACCGTGGATGTCGGTTCTGGCATGTTGAGGAAGATGCTGCCGCGGAGCGGAGAACTTCGAGATGTTTCAACGCAACCAAGGATCTGAACTCAGGCCAGTGGGATGTGGTCGATGGGTTCGTAGTGGAGCCCGTTGCGGGTTCGGCGCGTACGCATGAGCATGACTCCTCCAACCCAGATCGGGACGCGGAACTCGCCGTATGCGTCGAAGAGGGAACGGACGTCCCGGCCGGGACGAAGGCGTGACAAAGTCAGATGTGGCACGTGTGGGCGATTCTCAGGTTCAAATCCCGCGTCCACAGCGGCCTCATCACAGATTGCACCAAGATACCCAAGTATTCCCTTCGGATCATCCAGTGCGACATAGACGACATTCGCCTTCGATGCCTTCGGGAAGGCGCCAAGTCCGACGCACCAGACCCGCTCGCGACCTGCATCGACCATCTCGGAGAGCCTATGCATGACCTGTTCGGCCTGAAGTTCCGTGCACTCGCCAAGGAACCGCAGCGTGATGTGCCAGTTCTCAACCGGTGCTCTCCTACCGGGGATGAACACACCCGGGCTCGCTTCGGTGAGAACCCCTGACAGCAAATGTCGCTCATCATTGCTGAGATCGACGGCAAGGAACGCATGGTCGCTCACGTCTGTTGAATCGCCCTGAGCACAAGATGGAGCGCAGCGGTCGCAGTGTATTCCCTGACCCGCTCCCTGTCACCCGGCATGTGCAGCGTTGTCACTCTTGAGCACACAGGTGTCGCCACTGCAACGATCATCGTGCCAACGGGCTGCTCGAGCGGTTCGGGGCCGGCTGAGCCTGTCACTGCGACGGCAACGTCGACGCCGAGAACGGAACGCGCACCACGAGCCATCGCCTCGGCGGTCGCTTCGGACACAACTCCATGCTCATCGATCGTTTCGCCAGGCACGCCGAGAATGCTCTTCTTGAGATCAGATGCATAGGCGACAACCGAGCCGCGGAACGTCTCACTCGCTCCCGGCAGGCTGGTAAGACGGCGACCGACGAGACCTCCTGTCGCTGATTCGGCGGTTCCGATGGTCCATCGGCGCGATTCGAGCTCCCTACGAATCACTCTCTCGATGGTATCGTCGTCTGTTCCGAAGATCCGATCCCCAATCAGGTCCCGCACCTCGCTCTCGACCGGTGCAATGAGCGATCGAGCTTCGACATCGGAATTTGCCAACGCCGTTATCCGGATCTTGATCTCGCCGGCAGATGCAAGGAAGGCGATCGACGGATTCTCCGACCTGCCGAAAAGCTCCTCGAGCTCCTCTCCGACCTTTGCCTCTGACATCCCCCAGCTGCGCAGCACCCTGCTCACCACCACTCCTCCTCCACCGGCTTCCGCCCTCAGGAATGGAAGGACGATCTCGTCGACCATGTCGAGCATCTCGGCAGAGACCCCGGGAAGTGCGAATACCCAGCACTCCCCTATCCGTATGCGAAACCCAGGCGCTGTTCCCTTGGGATTCACAACGACATGGGCACCCTCCGGCCTGTATGCCTGTCGGAGGTTCGATTCCGGAAAAGGCCTGTCCGGCCACAATCTGCTCCAGCGCTCCCTGAGGACATGTTCATACGTCGTGTCGTAGACGAGGGGAACACCTGCAACAGCTGCGACGGCGTCACGCGTGATGTCATCGGCAGTTGGTCCGATACCTCCTGTGATGATGAGCCCATCCGAGCGCCGGGTTGCCCTCTGGATCGCAGACTCCATGCGACCTGCATTGTCACCGACAACTGTCTGATGCAGATGCGTGAATCCGCTCTCTGCGAGGCGGGTCGCGATGTTCCTTGCATTCGTGTTCGTGATCTGCCCGAGCAGCAACTCGGTTCCAACCGCGAGCGTTTCGACGATCATCCTTTCACCACCGAGGCAGACAGATCGGTACCGTATGCACCATCGACAACGGTAGCGACCCACTCCCCTGCATTGCCCCCGTCGAGCAGGATCAGCCCATCGATCTCCGGCGCTTCGCGATATGACCGTCCGACCGGTTGGCCATCTTCAACCTGGTCGATGAGCACACTGAGCGTACGACCAACCATCGCGGCATTGTTGGACGTCGTCACGTCGTCCTGGATGCCCTGGAGATAACGCAGACGTTCTTTGATGAGATCATCCGGCACCTGGTCAGGCATCGTTGCGGCTACGGTTCCGTCCTCAGCCGAATAGGGGAAGAACCCGGCCCAATCGAGCCGCGCCGTTTCGAGGAAGTTGGCAAGACCTTCAACGTCGCCATCCGTCTCACCCGGGTATCCAACGATGAAGCTGGACCGGGTCGCGGCCCGGGGTGCAGCACTGCGAATCCGTTCGATCAGGGCGAGATGCTGATCGCCGCTCCCGGGTCTGCGCATCGACCGGAGGAGGGTTGGGGAAGAGTGCTGGAGGGAGAGATCGAAGTAGTCCGCGATGGTTGGATGACCAGCCATGACATCGATGAGCCCCTGGCGGATCTCTCTCGGATACAGGTAGAAAAGACGCAGACGCCCGAGTCCTTCGACCGAAGCAGACCGCTCGACGAGTTCCTCGATTGCACCTGACCCATTGTCCCTGCCATACGCTGCAAGGTCTTGTGCAACCAAGACGATCTCCTGCACGCCGCTGTTCACAAGGCCTTCGATCTCCGCCACGATGCCGTCTCCCGCCCTCGAACGCTGCTTTCCGCGGATGAGCGGGATCGCACAGAATGCACAGGTCTTGTCGCAACCCTCAGCGACCTTGACATATGCGAATGGAGTCGATGGCGTGGGACGCTTCACGACCTCGAGGATGTCCATATGGGATCGGCGGAAGCCGATGAACTCGACCGGTTGCCAACCGGTCATCGCGTCGAGTTCGTCAATGAGT
>PVMS01143340.1_pt1 | contig 13378 bp, 12 predicted proteins | sample 1853461 | NCBI WGS metagenome assembly PVMS01 (sample SAMN08582032, study PRJNA380276) | Marine sediment metagenome, whole genome shotgun sequencing project. | isolation source: ocean sediment barecode stripped | collected 2017 | reverse complement strand
TTTCCCCTTCAAAAACCGAGCGACGCCGTCTCCCGCCGCACGTCTCCCGCCGAAACGTTTGAAGCCTTGAAGGGAATGGGGCACGACGTCGTGGCCTGGGGACTTTGGAACTGGAGAGCCTGCGCCCTCACCATAACCTACCGGAATCCGGAGACGGGGCTCATGATTGCGGCGGGAGACGTGCGGCGGGAGACGGCGTCGCTCGGTTTTTGATTGGGAAAAAGGTGAAGCATGTTGACAACCTATCTCACAGCCATCATTTCCCGTGAGCTTCGTTCCTTGAGCCGCGAAATCCGATCTTTTCCGGACGATGACGCTTTGTGGCGCACCCCGCCCGGTGTGACCAACTCGGCCGGCACGCTGGCTTTGCACCTGACAGGAAATCTCCGACACTTCGTGGGAGCGACGCTCGGGGCAACCGGCTATCGCCGCGATCGACCGGCGGAGTTTTCTCAGCGCGGCCTGTCTCGGGAGGAACTGGCGCGTCAAGTGGAGGAGACCATTTCGGTGGTCGAATCCGTCCTTCCGCAGGTGACGACCGAAACACTCGAGCAGGATTTCCCGGAAGCGGTTGGCGGGCAAACGATCCGCACCGATGAGTTTCTTCTACACCTTGCGACGCACCTGGCTTACCACCTAGGCCAGCTCGACTACCACCGTCGATTGGTGACGGGAGAATCCGGTCAGGTTGGAGTGATGACGATCAAAGAGCTCAGCACCGCTCGACCGGGAAGCTGACTTAACCCGGCTCGATCCGGGGGATTGTTAGTCCACCTGCAGGGGACAGGTCATGCAATGCGCCCCGCCGTTGCCTTGCCACAGCTCGTCGGCAGGGAAGGTGGCGAGCTCCCAATTCCGCTTTTTCATCTCCGATCCGATGCGCTCCGCCCGCGCGAATCCGATGGCCCGCCGCGACCTTTCCGTCACTACCAGGTTGAGGTGCCCTTGCTTTCTTTCTTCATCAGTGATGGTTATCTGTTGAAAGTTTCTCTCATCGAGAAACTCCTCGAACAGCACGTGGCGGGGCTCCGATTTTTCAGCTTCGTAGACACGGCAGGGAAAAACTCGAAAAGACTCGGGGTAGATGAGGCACGATTTTTCGTCGAGCATCATGAAGATCCCGTCGATGTGAATGTGTCCGAAGGGAAGCGGAACCTCGAGAAAATACTTCACGTCTTTGCCGAGGACGATGTCTCGAAGCGCTCGAGTGCCGGTCTCGTTGGCTCGGTCACACAGTGAGACGACGGCGGTGTCGTCGCCGATCAAAGTCACTCCACCACCTTCTAAAAACCCGGGTGGCTCGACGGCGCCCAGGATGGGAACGCCGAGGCGCTTGAAAGCCCGCGCCATCATCTGTTGATCCCACCAGCGTCCTTTCAGGTACGGTCCCATCAAGACCGCTCCTCGCGAGAACACGGCGGCAAGATCGCGAGTGTAAGTGACGTTGGGGCGGTGGTTCATGAAGGCAAGGGCGTCGTCGTCTTCGGCAAGAACGTCGCGGAGCAGAAGTGTTTCGACCCCGTGGCTCTGGAACAAGCCCAACATGGCATTGTAATCGGAGACGAACTTCTCGCGGTCTACCGGGCGGCGAAAGTGAAACTCCTTGAGAGTGTTCTCGTTTACCGCGTCGAGCTCGCGATCGGGCCGGTGCATGATGACCCGGCGTAAGGTGCCGTAGGCAGTGTGGACTCCATAGTTGGCCATGTTGCTTCAATCTCCTTTGAGCCGAGGATTATACGTCGACTTGCTTTGGGATTTCATGCCGCTGCTCTGAGCGGGGCTCCGTGGCGTCTTTGGAGAAATCCACGAAATCTGATACAAGCCCTAGTCGTCGCGTTGTGCGAGGAAAGATGTGCCCCGACGGTCGTCGGGGATTTCAAGCCAACCGCGATAGTTGAGATATCTTATTGGTTCGGCCGTTTCATTAGTGCGGACGCATCGAGTTAATTCGGAGCGCCCGCCGGAATCCCCCGGCCCAAGCCGGGGGATTGTCATGAGGGAGCTTGACTGTGGATCCCAACTGGACCTCGTTGATCCCGCCGATTCTAGCCGTTATCTTGGCCTTCATTACCCGTGAAGCGGTCATCAGCTTGGCCTTGGCCTGTATGGCAGGGGTGCTGCTCATGGGGCAGGGCATTCAAGGGTTCCCGGCTCTGGTAAGCCGCGCCCTGGGAAACGAAGGATTCATCTGGATTTGCACCATCGAGTTTTGCATTGGTATTTTGGTTGCTTTTTTTCAGCGCAGCGGAGCGGTTCGTATGTTCACCGCCCGGGTGGATCTCTGGGCCAAAACCCGCAAGCAAGTCAACGTGCTCGGTTGGGGGTTGGGGCTTTCCATTTTTTTCAGTGACTATTTCAGTCCTTTGTTCGTGGGGCCGGTGATGCGGGATCTGACGGACAAGCATCGGATTTCGCGAGAAAAACTGGCTTATATCTGTGATTCCACCTCGGCACCCCTGATCGTTTTGGTGCCGATCAGCGGATGGGCGGCGTATTTGAGTGGATTGGCGGTCGGCAATGCCGGAATCGAGAACACCACCGACGCCATCGCTCTTTTCATCCAGAGCATTCCATACAATTTCTACGGATTTATAGCGGTTTTCCTAGTGCTTTTTTTAGCTTTAGGCATCATTCCCGATTTTGGTCCCATGCGCACCGCCGAGGAGCGCACCCGCCGCACCGGCAAGGTCATGCGGGACGGAGCCGTTCCGATGATGGGCAAGGAGTTGACCGACCTGGAAGTAACCGAGTCGAACAAGCCAAACCTCATTCTCAACTTCCTGGTTCCGATTTTGATCATCGTCGGCACCAACGTCACCCATTTCATCGTTACCGGATCGGCCGCGGTGCTCGAGAGCTTCATGCTGGCGGTGGCTGTCCTGGGAGCGACCATGTGGCTCCAACGGGTCGACGACTGGAACGGAATGATGAAGACCGTTTACGCCGGGATGAAAGGGGTGATGCCTGCGGTGGTGATCCTTGCTTTAGCCTACTGCATCAACGCGGTGAGTAGAGAGATGGCGACCGCGGAATACATCGTGGCAATGAGCACAGACTGGATGTCGCCGAGCCTGCTGCCGGCGATAGTTTTTCTGGTGAGCGGTGTGATCGCCTTTGCCACCGGTACATCCTGGGGCTGCTACGCGATCATGATTCCCATCGCCCTTCCCATGGCTTATCAGTTCAGCGGGCAGGAAATGTCGTCGTTGGTCGTGGCTTCCTTCGCTGCGGTGGCGGGGGGAGGGGTGTTCGGCGATCACTGTTCCCCTCTTTCCGATACCACGGTATTATCCTCGCTGGGAAGTGCTTGCGATCACATAGATCATGTAAAAACGCAGCTCCCTTATGCTCTCAGCGCAGGAGCGCTGACCTTGCTCATATATCTTGTGGTCGGCTTCATGTAAATGGTTCGAAGCTCAAAACGTGAGAAATTCAACGAGAGGTGGAAGATCATGAAGAAATACGCGATTTTTGGCGCCGGCATGATGGGACAGGTGGTTGCGAAAGATATGCTCGACACCGAGCCTGATGCTGAAGTTGCTTTATATGATGCCAGTCCGGAGGCGCTTGGTAAGGCGACCGAATTGCTGGGGGGGCCTCGTTTCACGGCTCACACGGTGGATGCCAGGGACACCGCAGAGATGATTCGTGCCTTGCGGGGCAAGGACGTGGCCATCGGTGCCTTGCCACATGGCTTGAGCTTCGGGCTCGTCGAAGCCGCGGTGGAAGCCGGCACTTCGCTGGTGGATCTGGTTGGATCCGGATCGTGGAAGAGGGCCCCTCTCAACCAGCGGGCTCGGGACGCGGGTTGTTTGATCATACCGGGCTGCGGCGTTGCACCGGGCGTCAGCAACATGTGTGTCGGGCGAGGTGTGGAGCTTTTGGACAAAGCCCACACGGGAGTTATTTACGTGGGTGGGATTCCCAAGGTGAAAGCGGAGCCGCTTTTTTACCAGACGGTTTATCTCATGGAGAGCGTTCTCAATGCTTACGGGCGAGAGGCCACCATCGTGGTGAATAAAAAGGAGGTCAAAGTCCCGCCGCTCTCCGGCCTGGAGACCATCTCCTTCCCTGGAACCATCGGTGAGCTGGAGGCGTTTTACACGGATGGTCTGGCATCTTTGCCCATTACGATGATTGACGCGTTCGAAGACAAGATGTACGAAAAGACCCTACGCTATCCCGGGCATGCCGAGCGAGTGCAGTTGCTCAAGGCCTGTGGACTTCTCGACGAAAAACCGGTTGCTGTCGGGGACGCGACGGTCTCACCCCGTGCGGTTTTGCTCAAGCTTCTCGAGGACGACCTGCGCCTCGGCCCGGAAGGAGACATTCTGGCGATGCGCATCGTCGTGGAAGGTACGAAGGGCGCCGACACGAAGAAACATACCTTTGAGCTGGTCGACTATATGGATCCGGAGACAAAGTACACCGCCATGGCCCGGACCACCGGCTTTCCCGCCACCTGCGCCGCTCGTATGATTGCCGGAGGCGAGCTGACCGATACCGGCGTGCTCTTTCCCGAGCAGGTCTTCCTAGGGGAACGTTTCGACAAAATGATTGCCGCCCTTGCCACCAAAGGCGTCAAAGTGACGCACGAGGAAACGCCTTAGAGTCTCAATAGATTGGCCCTTCGGCGGTAACAAACGCGTCTTTGGGAACGGGAAGGCGGGGGCGTGCCACGGTGATTCCCCAGCGTTCCGGGCGGCGCAAGATGTAGTTGGCTATGCTGGTGGCGGTGACGATGACACGCCGGTGGTGGGAAGAAGCGTGTAGTAACCGCGTTGTCCCCTGTTTGTCGCGCACCGCAAGGCCCGCATGACTGATGAACCGCCCCGGTTCCCGGGTTACAACACCTACAAGGTCTCCGTTTTGAATGTGCGATTGTTGTTCTCGGATCGAAGACCGAACGATGACCGCGTAGGTTTGTTTGCTTAGGCGGGCTTCGGTGGCCGTAATGGCGTCGCGCGACCGCGGATCGGCCATCGGTGGGAACCGGTGCCGGTGCTCCGACATGTAGAAAAAACGCCTGCGGAATAGAGCTCCTTCGAGAAGTCCAATAGGCTCGTGGAGTCGGTGTCGGTCCCGGTTGTTGTCAAGCCAGTCCTCGAAGTAGTGGAGGCGTGACGTAAAATCCCCCATGACGCCGTTTCGATAGCGAGTAGCGACGAGCTCCCGCACGAAACAGGCTTCCGTCGTCTCCTGCAGCCAGGCGCAGCGTGCCACCGCTAAACTGTTGTCGAGGATCGATACGCAGTCGAAACGCGCAAGATCAACCTTTAAACGTTCGGGGCCATCCCCCTCCTTCGACGCCGCGTAGGGACTGTGCCATTTCAGAAGTGCCGCTCGTGCCAGGAAATCGCCGAAAGTTTCGCCCGGATCGGTTCCGTCGCCGTCAGAAGCTTGCAATACAGTGCCCCTACGGGCATACTGGATGCACACAATACATCTCAGTCCAGCAAGCAAGCTTTCGTGACCTGGAGGTCTCCTTATGCACAAAGGTAGCCAGGAGCGGGGAGATGTCTTCGAGTTCTCTCGAGAAACAAACCGTCTCCAATCTCAGCCCCGCACCAAGATGAAAAATCGAATTCCGCCACCGCCGCCGGTTCGGCATAGCCCTGAGGGCCTTACCTCGACTTGGCGGTCGACGGCGCTCTTCAGCATGTTTCTCCTGCTCGTTTTGGCCATTGGATTGGCCTTTCATGGGTATAGGAGAGCAACCCTGGTTCAGCAGCAGCTCGAGGACACCCAGGCAGCGATGGCTGCCTCGATGCATGACCTTCGAGCGGTGGTGGATTTCAATTCCATACGACGCCAGCTCGTTCTCGGAATGAGAGATGAGGTTTTGAGAGTCAATGAGGCTCTCAGCCTTGCCGAGGCTCACCACTACGCGGAGATTCTTCTCGACGCCACCGACCGGTACCCATCGGTCGACCCGAGCCTCTTGCTGTCCATCGGTATTGTGGAAAGCGAGTTCAACAGCAAAGCTCGGAGCCGGGCCGGTGCCCGCGGCCTTTATCAGATCTGGCCGACCACCGGCAGGATGCTTGCGGGTATGCTCGGTTGGCAGTACACGGACGCCATGCTCTACGATGTGGAGCGCAACACAGAAATGGCGGTGCTCTATTTGGACATCCTTCTGAGCGCGTACAACGACCTGGGTATGGCACTGGCCGAGTACAACGGTGGGCCTATCAACGCGGGTTACTACCGGGCCGGAAGTCGGCAAACCGCTGCTGAAACAGCGGACTATGTCCCGAAGGTTCTGAGCCAGTATGAACGGCTGGTGAAAAAACTCCCCATGGCGCCGGGGCGGAGCTACGATGTTCTCTATCGTGATGCTAAACGTGCCGGCAAGGTTCTCGGTGTTCCGATACTGAGTAGTATGGGTGCGCTGACGGAATAATGCCCGGTCGAGTGGCCGGATAGAACCAACAGCTACGACAAGAGTCCGACTTTTGGACCCAACTTCCCTCGGACGTTACCAGATCCGCGGCGAAATAGGCCGTGGAGCGATGGGAGTCGTCTACCGTGGCCATGACCCGGTCATCGATCGGCCGGTAGCGCTCAAAACCGTCCTTTTGCCGGAAACGCTCTCCTCGACGGAAAGGCAAACCTATCTCGAGCGTTTCTTCCTCGAAGCGCAAATCGCGGGCAAGCTCATCCACCCCAACATCGTGGTTACTTATGACGCCTCGACGGATGAGGCCACTCAGATTCCCTTCATAGTCATGGAGCTCGTAGAAGGTCAGCCTTTGAGCCGGCGTCTCGAGACCGAGCACCGTCTTCCATGGAAGGACGCTCTGGACATCGTTGCTCCTTTGGCCGGCGCGCTGGGGTATGCCCACCAAAACGAAATCGTGCACCGGGATATCAAACCTGCCAACATCCTTCTCACTCGGGCAGGCGAGCCAAAGATTGCCGACTTCGGCATCGCTAAATTGCCCACCGCTCAGCTCACCCAAACGGGTGTGGTGCTGGGTACCCCTTATTTCATGTCACCCGAGCAGCTCATGGGAGAGCAAGTGGATGGCCGAAGCGATTTGTTTTCTCTGGGCGGGCTTTGCTACTTGTTGATCACCGGGCAACCGCCGTTTCAGGGATCGGAGCTGGCGGTCATAGCCAGCATGGTGATCCACAAAGATCCGGCCCCGCCTTCGGAGATCGCCCCCGGTATCCCCGCCGATCTGGACGGGGTCATTGCCCGAGCTCTGAGCAAAAAGGTTGACCAACGCTATGCCACAGCTCGGGAGCTTGCGAAGGATTTACATCTGGTGCGGCGGGGAGCGAGGCCGGTTGGCGCTACGTCTCCCGAGGAGAAAACCCGGGCCCAGCCGGCGGTGTCGGTTGCATCGTCGCAACCGGAGCCGGAACGGCTGAAGCAAATCGGCCTCGAGTTGGCAAAACGCCTCAAAGACTTCGGAGGCAAGCTCCGGACTGTTAGGGCGTCCCACAAGCGGTTGATGGTTGTGTTGCTCCTCCTCTGCCTGGGTTTCGGCCCCCTTGTCTTTCGCAATGATATCGAGCAACTCGTGCTTTTCTACCAAGCGAAGCGGGCCGCGACTAACGGTGATTACCTGGCGAGTGAAAGCAAGCTCGAGGTGTTGCTGGAAAATGACTCTGAAGACGAAGGCACTTCAGAGCTCCTATCAGATGTCAGCCTGGAGCTTTTAATGCCACACCTTCCCTTGACGTTTACCGCCAGGCACGATCATCGGCTCGGTAGCTGTACCGGCAGTTTGACTTTGCACGATTGGGGCGTGGAGTACATCTCGAAAAAACACGGGGAGTGGCGCTGGCAGTTCGACCAGATGTTCGACATGTGGCGAGACAACAAATGGAGCTTGAGTCTAGAAACCAATGAAGATGACATGCTCGGTCTCCTGACGTCCAAACGGTACAACTTCACCTTGATGAGCGAGCCGCTCGAGGAGGAATGGTGGAAAAGATACCGTCGGCTACTCAAGTAGCGCCCATTTCACCCGACAAACAGCTTCCTCAATCCGGGACCAGCGTAAAGGAAATGATTGCATCACCCCCCTGGGGATCGAGGAGACCGTGCCCTCCGCATGCGACCGCGACATGCTGTCGCCCTCCCACGCGATAGGTGACGGGTGCGGAGTTGCAGCCGGCACCGGCACGGAATTCCCAAAGGCGTTCGCCGGTACCTTGCCGGTTTCGATATGGAGTGCGCAGGTGGAGTTCGTCCACCGCATGTCACCGGGATGGGGCTCGGCCGGGGGCGGGAAGGCGGTGGGATCAGGGCCACCGATGGAGATATACACGAGTCCGCGCGCCGAATCGAACGTTGGAGTCATTGGGGCGCTGCCTCCGCCCGTCTTCCAGGTCTCGGCGAGTCGCGCCTGGTTTGCCTTTTCGTGAGCGATGTCCCGGTTTAAATCGATGTCCTCGCGGCCGGGGAGCCGCTCGATCCACTCACCCCACCAACCGCCCTCTTCGGGTGAGGGAATCGTGTGCCAAGTCCAGAGGAGCTGGCCCGATTTCGCGTCGAAGGCTTGGACCGCCCCCCGATCTACCCAAGAAAGGCCGATGACGATCCGGCCATGGGCGGCGAGCGGAGCCCCGGTAATACGGGGAGAGAGGGTTTGGACCTCAAAGACTCGATCGCCCGTTTTACGCTCGAGGGCGAGGAGGGTGCCGTTGAGTGTTCCCAGATAAGTGGTTCCCTAGAATGCGGGAACACTAAATCCAGCGCAGTTTGACTATCCGGTTCACAGGTCCCGCAAGACCTCCTCAGGGTGGCTGGAGGGATCGACCTTCTCATAGGCCTTCACGATCTTTCCATCCGGCCCAATGAGATAGCTGATCCGATTCGCGTGTTGGGCGCCGGCATCCTCGCACGCCCCGTAGGCCATTCCGACGGAGCGACTGGTGTCGCTGAGCAGGGGAAAGGGGAAATCGAACTTCTCGGCGAAGGATCGATTTTCTTCAACAGTGTCGAAGCTAATGCCTAGAACCTGTACGTCTTTTTCTTGGAACAGCGCAATGTGATCGCGGAACCCGCGACCTTCGACGGTTCACCCGGGGGTGTCGGCTTTGGGGTAGAACCAAAGGAGGATGTTCTTTCCCTGGTAATCAGATTTTTTGACGGTCTCTCCCGTGTGGGCGAGTGCCTCGAATGATGGAGCCTCTTGGCCTGCTTTCAGCATTAAACTCTCCCCAATGAATGATTGAGAACCCGCAAACCCACCTGTTGCGGACCATGAGTCATTAATAGCTCACCAGAGCTCGAAAGGAAAGAGATCTTGCTTTTAGCTCTTCTCTTGTGATCCTGAAAGGGGATTGCTCCTTGTTGTCTCCAAGAATCATCTTTATTTATAACAAGATAACATATATTATTGCATGAATTTTAATATAAAATACATGCAAATCAGCTAGTTTCTGACTATACTACTTCCGTGGAGAGAAGCCGTGAAAAATCGAGATAAGCTGAAAAAATCTATGCGTCCAGGGCGGGTATATCGGCGCCAACACCTAAAAGGCTTCTCGACGGCTGTGGACCGGGATCTTAGGTCGCTTGTCGCCAGCGGAGACGTGAAGAAGCTGGCGGGGGGACTCTACTATCGTCCTCGTAAGAATCGTTTCGGCGACACACCGCCGGACGATCGGGACCTCGTGCGAGCTTTTCTCAAAACAAACGACTTCCTACTGACCTCCTGCAATTATTACAACCAACTCGGCCTTGGCCTAACCCAGGTCTATAACAACTATCTGGTCTACAACCACAAGAGGTCGGGCGATTTTTCTCTGGGCGGGAAGCACTTCAAGTTCCGTATGGTTCCATCCTATCCTGAAAAACTGAGTAAGGAGTATCTACTCGTCGACATGCTCAACAATCTCAAGCACCTGCCTGATAATGCAGATCTTGTGCTTCGAAATTTGAAGTCCCGATTGAACCAGTTCGACCAGGCAGGTATGAGAAAACACCTAGAGCGATATGGACGTCCGGCAACACGAAAAGCCCTGCAAGAGGCGCATGCCTAAATTTGTACACGAATTGCCCGATGCCAAGGCGTTGTTCGAGACCCTCGGTTTACGATCACTGATGACGAGACCTACCGCTTGTTCGAGAAGGAGTTTGAGGCACTAAACAGCCTGCTTCTCTCTCCGGGACCGACCTTCAAAGAGGTCATGGACCGAATCAGGACGCACCTCGTAGAATTCTAACCAGGGCGTCTCTTCGAGGATGCCTGCCCGAAAGCCTCCTTGTTGGTGGCTACAGTTGAGCCGGTTTCTTCAATAGAGTAGTGTGCTACTCTCTTGAACACCGGAGAAAGCATCCAACGTTCCAGTTGCTGATTGCCAAGGAGGGAGAATGCAAAAACGAAACCTTCACTTGTTCTTTTGTCTCTTGGCGACACTTGTGGCGGGCCCACTTCTTGCCAACGGAAAGATTACCACTCCCACCGAGCAGTTCGGTTTCGAGATAGGCGTCGACTACCAGCTTCTCACTTACACGCAGCTCGTGGATTACTGGAAGAAGTTGGAAGGGGAATCGGACCGAATGAAACTGGTGGAAATCGGCACCACGGCCGAAGGGCGTACCATGCTCATGGCCATCATTACGTCGACGGAAAACCACCGAAACCTGGACCGATACAAGGAAATTTCGAAACGACTGGCCCTAGCGGAAGATCTTACGGAAGCACAAGCTAGAGAGCTGGCCGCCGAAGGCAAGGCGGTCGTCTGGATTGACGGTGGTATCCACGCCACCGAAGTCGTGAACTCCCAAGCCGAGTTCGAGATCGTCTATCAGATGCTCAGTAGGGATGACCCCGAAACGATGCGTTTCTTGAATGACGTCATCTTGCTCACGCTCGTCACCAACCCCGACGGAATGGAGCTGGTGAGCAACTGGTATATGAGGGAGCGAGAGCCCACCAAACGGTCAACGCGGAACATCCCCCGTCTCTATCAGAAATATATTGGTCACGACAACAACCGGGACTCCTTCATGGCCAATATGCCCGAGACCGATGCCATGAACCGCATCTTGTATCGGGAGTGGTTTCCACAGATCGTTTACAACCGGCATCAGAGCGGGCCGGCGGGCACGGTTTTGTTTTGCGCTCCGTTTCGCGATCCCCCGAGCTACAACTTCGACCCCCTCGTTCCCTTGAGCATCGAGATGGTGGGTAACGCCATGCACCGTCGCTTTGCGGTCGAGGGCAAACCCGGCGCCACAATGAGGACCGGCGCCAGTTACTCGACCTGGTGGAACGGATGCATACGCTGCACACCCTACTTTCACAACATGGTCGGTATCCTGACCGAAATCATCGGTAACCCCACCCCGATGAAAATACCTTTCCGTCCTCAAATGCTGTTGCCTCGGAACGACTATCCCTTCCCCATCGCGCCACAGGATTGGCATTTCCGCCAGTCCATCGACTACATCATGACCGCCGACCGAGCTATTCTCGATGTGGCGTCGAAAAACCGGGAGGACTTCCTGTTCAATATCTATCGCATGGGCAGGAACTCCATCGAGCGGGGAAGCCGCGACCACTGGACTTTTCATCCTAAAGCGATTGCGGTAGCGGAAGCGGCAATCAAGAAAGACGGCGCCGAGATGACCGGCTCCCGTCGCTATACCGGCTACCCGATCGAGTACTACGAAATGCTTCGCGACCCGGCCGAACGTAACCCACGGGGATTTATTATATCCTCGGACCAGGCGGACTTTTTAACCGCCACAAAGTTCATCAACGCGCTCCTCAAAGGGGGGGTGACGGTCCATCGGGCGACCGAGCAGTTCGAAGTTGAGGGAAAGAGCTATCCTGCCGGCTCCTACGTTGTCAAGACGGCTCAAGCCTTCCGCCCCCATGTCATGGACCTGTTCGAGCCCCAGGACCATCCCGACGACATCCCTTATCCCGGCGGTCCGCCCAAACCTCCCTACGACAACGCCGGCTACACCTTGACTTATGCAATGGGGATCGAGTTTGACCGCATTCTGGATGGCTTCGACGGTCCGTTCGAAAAGGTGGAGGATCTACTGCCTCCGCCGAAAGGCCAAGTGAATGGAAAGGGGTCGGGATATCTGCTGAGCCACGAGGTCAATGATGCTTTCATTGCCGTTAATCGGTTGGTCGGAAGCGGAGAGGAAGTCTACTGGCTAAAGAGCCCCTTTACCGTCAAAGGAACAACCCACCCCGCCGGTACCATTTACATCCGGAAGAAGGGATCGACAGAATCCAAGCTCCAGAAAATGTCGGAAGAAATTGGCTTGAGCTTCGAGGCCACCGGTTCCAAACCACGCGGCGAAGCCTTGCGTTTGAAGCCGGTTCGGATCGGTCTTTGGGACCGCTACGGAGGCTCCATGCCTTCCGGTTGGATTCGCTGGATGTTCGAGCAGTTCGAGTTTCCCTTCGAGGTCGTTTACCCGCAGGCACTCGACGGAGCGAACCTTTCCGAGAAATACGATGTCATCGTCTTCGCGGGCGGCGCCATCCCCATGGAAGATCCCGAAGAGCCTCCCGAGCTTCCGGAGAACCTCCCCGACGAGTACAAGGACCGAGTCGGCTCGGTGACGGTGGCCAAGACAGTTCCGCAGCTACGCCAGTTTCTCGAGGCCGGCGGTACCGTCATCACTATCGGGAGCTCCACGAACCTCGGCTATCACCTCGATTTGCCCATCGCCAACGCTTTGGTCGAGAAAACCCCCGAGGGGGAAGAAAAACCGCTGCCTCCCGAGAAGTACTTCGTGCCCGGCTCGATCCTCCAAGCCCGGGTGGACACCACGAATCCATTGGCTCACGGCTTGCCGGAGGATTTAAAAGTCATGTTCAACAAGAGCCCCGTCTTCCGTCTCCAACCGACCGCCGCGATGAAGGGTGTGCGACCGGTGGCCTGGTTCGCCACTGATCGACCTCTGCTCAGCGGTTGGGCCTGGGGTGAGCATTACCTTGGAGGTGGAGTGGCCGTCATCGAGGCCGATGTAGGCAAAGGCAAGCTGTTTCTTTTTGGACCGGAGATCACCAATCGAGCCCAAACCCACGGTACTTTCAAATTCCTGTTCAACGGCATCTATTACGGATCCGCGACCAAGCAGAAGCTTTGAGAAAATCAGTCTTGGACAACCTCCACCAGCACGTCGCCGACGGCTCCCGAGGGCTTCTTGAAACCCAGGTAGGCGGCCAGGTTGCTGGCGATTCCGGTGGGGGCTACCGAGCGAGGTATCACTTGGGACTCAATCCCGGGGCCAGCGAAGAGGATCGGTACGAAGGTATCGTAGCTCCAGGGCGATCCGTGGGTCGATGCCACCGCCAGGCCATCGAATTCGTTGATGAAGCGATGGGGCTCGAAGACCACGAAGATGTCACCGGATCGTTTGGGGTGGTAGTTGTTGAGGATCGAG
>PVMS01081803.1_pt1 | contig 13379 bp, 11 predicted proteins | sample 1853461 | NCBI WGS metagenome assembly PVMS01 (sample SAMN08582032, study PRJNA380276) | Marine sediment metagenome, whole genome shotgun sequencing project. | isolation source: ocean sediment barecode stripped | collected 2017 | reverse complement strand
ATATCTCGGCCTCAAACGGTGAAATCCTTGAAAGGCGCAACAGCTACTGGCGTGTATTTGATTTTTTCTGGATGCTGCACATCATGGATTATTCGGGCCACAGCAATTTCAATAACTCGATCATCATCACCGTTGCCTTAATCGCTATCTGGCTCGGGGTCAGCGGCTTTATCCTGCTGTTCTACAGTTTCCGACGCAGGGATTTTGATTTCCTGCACCGGCAACGGTAGTTTAAGCCTGCCGGCCAAGGCTCAAAACAAACCCACAATTTTCTTATTCTCATCCACACTGATGTTCTCAGATGACGGTTTCCGAGGTAGGCCTGGCATGGTCATGATATCCCCGCATACCACCACGATAAACTCAGCCACGGTATCGCTCTGGAATTCGTTGATAGCGACCGTGACCGGAACACCATACTGGCCGATGTTACGGATGTGCCGGCCGAGGTTTTTGCAACCTTTGCGCACCGCATCAACGTTTTCCTCCAGTAGGTTTTCTTTAGCCACACCACCCTGCATTTTCAGTGCCTTGGTGGTCGCTACCAGAATAAAGGAAATTCCGGTCAACATGTGTCAAGTGCAGGAGTGGAGTTTAGCAGTGCGTGTTTTCCACGCCAATGGCAATGAATGAGTTACCCGAAAAATCCGGCTTTGATACGGATACTACATGCAGTTAAAGTGGCCCCATGACAGCTTGCATCAAACTCATTCATGACTCTTGACCTGACCGAGGGGCCAGTCGCCGGCAACCTGCGCAGACAGGCAACGCCATTCGCGCTTGGCTTGCTCGCCATATTTTCCTTTGAGGCCGTAGACCTGTTTTTCATCGGTCAGTTGGGTGATGCACCATTAGCCGCAATCGGCTTCACGCTGCCGGTGATCTGGTTGCTTTACGGCATAGGAATAGGTTTTGAAGCCGGTGCTGCATCATGTATTTCCCGTGCAGTTGGCAAAAACGAGCAGATTCTTGCCCGCCGACTTACAACGGATACCGTGGTGTTGGCCTCGCTCGCAGCCCTGGCACTGTGCCTGATCGGGTTGGCGACGATTGAACCGGTGTTCAGAATGTTAGGGGCACCGCAAGAATTGATGCCACAAATCACCGCATACATGCAAGTCTGGTATTGGATCGAACCAATGAATGCCGCACTCTGGACTGCCCTGGCCTCCATCCGGGCACGCGGCAATGCCTTGCTGGAAAGCAAGATCATTACGGCTGCCGCCTTGCTCAACCTGGTTCTGGACCCTTTGTTCATTTTTGGCTGGTTGGGTTTCCCCCGCCTGGAAATTCAGGGTGCCGCCGTGGCTTCCTTGATATCCGTCCTGATCATGCTGATTTATACGATCTGGCATCTGCACAGTCATTTACGGGTATTTGCCAGCATCATTGCACCATTCGCGGACATCCTTGATTCCTGGAAGCACATGCTGGCCATCGGAATACCCGCCATTGTGACCAATGCCATCATTCCCCTTTCCAGCGCAATCGTTATTGTGATGGTGGCAGGCTATGGAATTGATGCGGTTGCAGGATTTGGTATCGCCATGCGCCTGGAGCCGATGGCGTTGATCCCGTTTTACGCCATGTCAGCTGTATCCAGTCCATTTTTTGGTCAGAATTACGGCGCAGGACGCTTTGACCGCCTACTTGAGGCCCGCCGGATCATTATGCGATTTTCGCTTGGTTTCGGTTTGTTGCTGGCCATCGTTATGAGCCTGCTGGCGGCACCGTTGGCATCCCTGTTCACAGATTCAGAAGCGATACGCAGCGTTGCGGTAACCTATATCTGGATCGTGGCCTGGAGTTGGGGTGCGTATGGCATAGTGATGTCGGTCAACGCCAGCTTCAACGGCTCCGGGCGACCATTACCCAGCGTCATGATCTCGGCCATGCGGGTGTTTTTCCTGTTCTTGCCACTGGCGTTTGCGGGGCGCTGGTTATTTGGCCTGAACGGAATATTTGTCGCCAGCAGCCTGGCCAATATTGGTGTTGGGATCATGGCATACGCCTGGCTGGGTAAACACATTCGTACCGGCGACCCGGCAGTTGAATACATTTCTAATAAGCAGCGAGTGGATTAAATGCCAGAACCGTTTAAAAATTTATTTAATACACAAATCATTATTGGTATGGCGAAACATTTTCAGAACCAATGGCCTGATTTTGATCGCAAAGGGTTTTCTGATGTTGCCTCGAAGAATCTGGACTCTCTTGAGCTGAAGGAGCGTTCGGATCAAATCATGAACGCGATGTCCTTGTATTTACCCGGTGATTTCACAAACGCGGGCAAAATCATGCTGGCCAGTCTGAGTCCGTCACTGGAGGGCGATATCTTCGGAGTTACCGTTGACGATGCTGGAATTGCCGGCTGGGCAATCATGCCCATGGCTCACTATGTAGGCCAGCGTGGCCATGATAACTTTGAATTATCAATGACCTTGTTTAGAGAATTTACCAAGCGTTTCTCTTCGGAGTTTGGAATTCGATTTTTTCTACTGGATTCACCTGAAAAAACTTTGTCCACGTTAAAAACCTGGACAAAAGACAAGGATAAGCATGTAAGGCGCCTGGTATCTGAAGGAACACGTCCACGATTACCCTGGGCGATGCGCCTGCCCTTGTTTATCGAGGATCCTTCTCCCGTTATCGAATTATTAGAAGAGCTCAAGGATGATAACCAGGAATATGTGCGTCGTTCGGTTGCCAATAACCTGAATGATATTGCCAGGGATCATCCTGATCTTGTTGCTGACATTGCAGAACAATGGATGAAAGATGCAGGCAAAGACCGACAAAAACTGGTACGTCATAGCTGTCGAACATTGATTAAGAATGGTCATAAAAAGGTGTTGCAGATATTTGGTTATGAGCCACCAAAAATTGACAGGGCCGTTATTGATATAAAGACACCAGAGCTCGTGTTTGGTAATGCCCTGGAGTTTACCCTGTCAGTTTCCTCTGCTTGCGATCATGACCAGGCTCTGATGATTGATTACATAATTCATCATCAAAAAGCCAATGGGAAAACTTCACCGAAAGTGTTTAAGTGGCGGACGACAACCCTGCAGGCAAACAAAGTGCTCACCTCCACAAGAAGACACACAATTAAAAAAATCAGCACGCGAGTTTATTATCCCGGCACACACAAGGTGGAAGTAATGGTGAATGGCATCTCAATGGGAACTGCTGATTTCAATCTTCTGATACCATAATCGCCACTCACCCGTTAACTCACCCAGGCCGATAGCCGGGAAGCAAAACTTTATGTTGGAAATACTACAAAACTGGCTTTTGAGTCATGGCTTCAATGAAGCCCTGGCATTCTATGTGGCCCGCAGTGTAGCCGTGGTGGCTGTGCTGATATTGAGTGCCCTTGCAAACTTTGTGGCGAAACGCTACATCGTAGCCGCGTTGACTTATGTAATCTCGAAGTCCAAATCAAAGTGGGATGATGCGGTTGTACGCCAGAAAGCCCTGAACCGGCTGGCGCATCTCGCTCCGGCACTGGTCATCTATTTGCTCACACCGTTCGCGCTGGAAGGTCTTGATGGGCTAATCAGTTTCATCAGGAGCACTTTGCAGATTTACATGATTATCATCATGGTGCTGGTGGTCGACTCTTTGCTCAATACGGTTGAGGATGTCTACCAGAATTTCCGGGCATCCAAAGAGATTCCGATCAAGGGGTTTATCCAGGCCCTGAAAATACTGCTGTATTTCGTGGCAATCATTTTTGTCATCGCCATACTGATAAACAAAACACCTGTATACCTGCTCAGCGGGATCGGCGCGCTGGCGGCGGTGATGATGTTGGTGTTCCGGGATTCGATCCTTGGCTTTGTGGGCGGTATTCAGTTGGCTGCCAATAAAATGGTAGCGGTGGGTGACTGGATCGAAATGCCAAAATATGGTGCTGATGGTGATGTGCTGGAGGTGGCGCTGACCACGGTCAAAGTCCAGAACTGGGATAAAACCATCACCACTATCCCGACTTATGCACTGATCAGTGAATCATTCAAGAACTGGCGCGGCATGTCTGATTCCGGTGGCCGGCGAATCAAACGTGCGCTGAATATCGACATGAGCAGCATCCGCTTCTGTGACGAGGAGATGTTGGGACGTTTTGAAAAGATTCAGTATATCTCCGCCTACATTGAGGAAAAGAAGCTCGAACTGGAGCAGTTTAACCAGGCTGCAAATGTGGATAATGCCAGTCTTGCCAATGGCCGCCGCATGACCAACGTCGGTACGTTCCGGGCCTATGTCGTGGCCTACCTGCGTCACCATCCCATGATCAACAAGGATATGACGTTTCTGGTTCGGCAATTGGCGCCTGGCGAACACGGCTTGCCGATTGAGATTTATGTTTTCAGCAAAGATAAAGTATGGGCAAATTATGAAGCCATCCAGGCAGATATTTTTGACCATATCCTCGCGGTGGTGCCGGAGTTCGACCTGCGCGTCTATCAAAACCCCACAGGTGCCGACTTCCGCATGCTGAATGGCTGAACCACAAAAAAGCCCCGGCTCAATGCCGGGGCTTTGTTTGCGGGCTAGCTGTTTAACTATTTGCTGTCGCCGTAATCACTCAATTTCGGACGATATTTGAGCATGCGATTTCGACCTTGCTTGTATGTTGGCCCCCATTCGGCCAGAAATGCCGCTGCCTCTTCCTCTCCGAGCGCTTTGTTCATCGCCTGGATAAAGGATGGCTCTTTCGGTGCCATGTCAGCAAAACTCTTGCGTGGACTAACCAGGGTGATCTGGTTGCCTATGCCTCCAGAGACCGTATGTACGAATGAGTAGTAATTCTGCCAACCTCCAGCTTTCAGTATCTCATCTATTTTCCCCAGGCCTTTATTGAAAGCACCGATTTGACCTGATTTGATGTACCAATCGGTGACCAGGAAATATTGATAACCTTCCATACTTTCCGGCCAGACCCCCAAATCCTTATCAGGACGGGTGATTCTATAATCTGCAGATTCTATGTACGGCTGTACATCGCTGAGAAATTTGGCATCCGCTGCTTCATCCCAGTCATGCGTGGCATCAAAATCCTCCCAGTTATGGCCACCGCTACGGGCTATGTATTTACCCGAATCCGGTCCGGTTACGATGGAATACCACCGGTAACGCCATGCACCCTCTTTATCAGCCATATGGTGGTGATAACCGGTGATGGCTTTTTCCAATGCCAGTTCCTGGCCGTCCTTGGCAGTGATTAGAACAACCTGGGCAAGACCATCATTTTCCGGTTGATCTTGCGCGACCGTCGTTGACATAAAGACGAACAATGTCAGCGATGCGATCAGCATCAGAACTCTGTTAATATGCATTTTTATTTCTCCACAGTTGAGGTAAAAAATACCCGCCAGTATTGTTTTATTTGACGAGTAGCTCTTTAGCTATAGGAGAATTTCCGGATTTTTCAGTACGTGCAAAAAAACCCATGGCCGAAATCATGGGTTTTGAAGAGCCGCAGGGTCATTTCAGCCCGTTGATATTACATACTAATCGCAGGAAAGGGCCAACCGAACCTGGAGTGTAATGATGGATGTCTCGCCGGTGATACCGGGTGATTCGATAACACCCACTGAAATTTCCCCGTCACGCACCAGCGGCGGTTGACCTGGCCCCGGACAATCGAGATAAGTGTCAACATCGGTTATTCCGACGTCATTTCTAAACAGGTCAACTTCGGTGGCTTCCAGCGTCAACTTAACCTTCACTCTTTGGCCACAATCACCTGCTGGTAATTCCAGAGGCGCGGGCGGACCGGGCGGCTCCTGGGTCGTACCGGTTGGTAGTGAATGTTTTTTCACCGTGATTTTGCCCTCACCTTTCAAGCCCTGGTTAAACACCTTGGCCTCAACCCAATACCTCCAGTCGTCACCAATCGGGCCTTGGTGGCTCTCCTGCAATATTGTGAAAATAACTTTAGCTGCCATCGTTTATTCCTTCTTGTATGGGTACGCCTAACCGAATTCAACCATAGCATACAACACCAATGCCGGTTAACCCGCATATTGCAAACCATGCTGAGCCAGCAGGCAGGCTAACGCATGATCGTGTCGTAAATCGACGTCAATGATTAATCCTGCACGCCATAACTGCTGAATTTTTTTAGCACCCTCACCATTTCTGCATCATCGAGAATTTTCGCTTCCCCCATGGCCAGGATGCGGCTGTATACCGCGGCCAATTGCTCGATCTCTATCGCCAACGCCAGCGCGCCCGGCAGGTCTTTTGCAAAACAGGTCAAACCATGATGAGCCATTAGGCAGGCTTTGCGATCCTCCATGGCCTTGACGACGTGATCTGACAGCTCTGCCGTACCAAAGGTGGCATAGTCTGCGCAACGGATATCTTTGCCACCCGCAATCGCCACCATGTAATGAAACGCCGGTATGCCTTTGCCGAGACATGCCAGGGCCGCGCAGTTGACCGGGTGGGCGTGCAATATTGCCTGGGCTTCCGCCCTGTTTACATAAATGGCGGCGTGAAAACGCCATTCGCTTGATGGCTTGCGACTGCCCCTGCAGTTGCCGGCATAATCCATCCATATGATGTCATCATCATTCAGGCCGGCATAATCCATACCAGACGGTGTAATCAACATGCCTTCGTCACAACGTACGCTGAGATTTCCCGCCGTGCCCTGGTTCAGCCCACTGGCGTTCATGGCCTGTGCCGTTTCGATAAGTTGCTGTCGCAGTACTATTGTCATGCCTTCTGCTCCGGATAAAGGCCCAGTAAACCCGCCTCGCTGGCAGCACAAACACCACGCTCGGTAAACAAGCCAGTGACCAGTCTTGCCGGTGTGACATCAAAGGCATAGTTGCAGGCGCTAACACCATCGGGTGTGATCTGGACAGAATCAACCACACCCGCGGTATTCTTGCCCCAGACATGGGTGACTTCTTCACTGTCCCGTTGCTCGATCGGTATGCCGGTCACACCATCCATCATCTGCCAGTCAATGGTCGGGCCGGGCAAGGCCACATAAAAAGGCACATCATTGTCATGGGCCGCCAGCGCTTTCAGATAAGTACCGATCTTATTGCAGACATCACCATTGCGGGCCGTGCGGTCGGTGCCGGTGATACACATATCTACCTGCCCATGCTGCATCAGGTGCCCACCGGCATTATCCACAATCACATCGTGCGGGATGCCGTGAGAGAGTAATTCCCAGGCGGTTAAAGCCGCTCCCTGGTTGCGGGGCCGCGTTTCATCCACCCACACATGTACTGGTATGCCATCGTCCCAGGCCTGGTATATCACTGACAAGGCAGTACCCCAATCCACCGTCGCCAGCCAACCGGCATTGCAATGGGTCAGAATATGAAAAACCTCTGATCCGGCCGGTTTTTCCTGCCAGAGTCCACGGATCACGCCCAATGCATGTCGGCCGATGTTGTAATTGATATCAACATCTTCATCGCAGATCTCTGCTGCCAGCGCATAGGCTTTCTCAACCCGTTCGGCCACAGATACATGAGCCAATGCCTCATCCATCTTCGCCAGTGCCCACCGCAGGTTTACTGCCGTGGGCCGGGTAGCCAGCAGTGTCGCAGAAGCACTTTTGAGATGAGTGTCACTGGGGTCTTCACGCATCGCCAGGGCCATGCCATAGGCGGCGGTTGCACCGATTAATGGCGCGCCACGAACCCGCATAACGCTGATGGCCTCAGCAGCAGCGTGCATGCTTGTGAGGGTCTTGATAATAAACTCATGGGGTAAACGGGTCTGGTCGATAATGTCTGCTGACCAGCCATTGTCGTTCAGCCAGATTGAGCGGTAGGGCATGTTATTGACTTTCATGCTGAGTAGGATGCCATAATTCATTATACTTGCCAGTCAAATCCAACAGAGACCGTTAAATCATGCGTGTTTTTTTCCTGTCGTTAGCTATTTTCGCCGTCATTGCCTGCTCCCCGGATGAGGAAGCCACCCCGCAGAAAGAGCCAGTTGATATCTCACATGACTATTTCTCCTTTGCCAATACCGACCAGTTTGTCACCGATCATGTGAAACTGGATCTGACGGTTGATTTTGACCTGAAGGAATTACGTGGCCTGGCTATCCTTACGATGCGCAGGCTGGACCCTACAGCCACACACATTATTCTTGATACACGTGACCTGCATATCGACGGCGTCCTGATTAACGGTTCCGAAGCAAAGTTCGAGTATGCGCAAGCGGATCCGGTATTGGGCCAGGCACTGAAAATAACCTTACCAGCGGGGCTGGATCAGCAACAGGACCTGGAGGTAACAATCCACTACCAAACCGACCCCGGCGCTTCGGCCCTGCAATGGCTGCCGCCGGAATTAACGGCCGGTGGCAAACAGCCATTCATGTTCAGCCAGTCGCAATCCATCCATGCCCGCAGCTGGGTGCCGTTGCAGGATACCCCGTCGGTGCGGATCACCTATGAAGCGACCATTCATACGCCACCCGAACTGCTCGCCGTGATGAGTGCGGATAATGACCCGCTGACACCACGCACCGGCGAATACTCCTTCACCATGCCGCAGCCCATTCCTTCCTACCTGCTGGCGATTGCCGTGGGTAATATTTATTTCGCGCCTATTGGCGAGCAAACCGGAATCTATACGGAACCCGAGTTACTGGATGCATCAACATTTGAATTCGCCAGTACCCAGCAAATGCTGGAAACGGCTGAATCCATGTACGGGCCCTATCAATGGGGCCGTTATGACCTGCTGATTCTGCCGCCCAGCTTTCCTTTTGGTGGCATGGAAAACCCGCGCTTATCGTTCATTACACCCAGCGTGCTGGCCGGGGATCAAAGCCTGGTATCGCTGATCGCGCATGAACTGGCGCATTCCTGGTCGGGAAACCTGGTGAGTAACAAGACCTGGCGCGATATCTGGCTGAACGAGGGCACCACCAGTTATCTTGATTCACGCCTGATGGAAGTGCTGTTTGGCAAGGATCGGGCAGATGAAGAACGGGTACTGTCCTATCGTGAACTGCAACAGGGCCTTGGGGAAATCAGTCCAGCAATGCAGGCGCTGGCTCCGCTTGAGCATCTGGATGACCCGGATGAATCTCAGGGCAGCCTGCATTACCACAAGGGGCAGCTTTTCCTGCAACATCTGGAAAACCTGTACGGGCGCGAGGTTTTTGACCCATTCCTGACCGCCTATTTCAAGCACTTTGAATTTCAGTCTATTTCCAGTGAACAGTTTCTCGATTACCTGGATACAAACCTGCTGCAGAAATATCCCGGTAAATTCAGCCGTGCCCAGGCTGAAGAATGGCTATATCAGCCGGGCATACCGGCAGATGCACCCGAGCCACATTCTGAAACCCTGGTGCAGGCCGCGCGCCTGGCGACAAGCTGGGCGGCGGGTGAAGTTCCCGTGGAAGATATCCCTTTATCCGCCTGGAGCCCCCAGGCGACGGTGCACTTTATCAACAACCTTCCGGTTGGGCTAAGCGAAGACCAGCTAAGCGAGCTTGATGCAAGCTTTGGCTTCAGCCAGTCACGCAATGCAGAAATCGGCCGCGCCTGGTTTATACAGGTTGCAATACGGCGCCACCTGCCCGCTTATCAGGCGATGGAGGAACACCTGAATCGCTATGGGCGCACACGTCTGATCGATCCAGTGTACGTTGCGTTGGCGAAAAACGGGACAGATGCAGACCTGGCAGATAAATTATTCGCAGACGCACGCGGTCAATATCATCCGCTAACGATTAGCCGGATTGAATCTGATCTTAACGCGCTAAAAAAATAGGTTCCGGATGGCGCAACCGACTGGAAACTGTTAACCAGTAAATTGCACCAGTATCCCAGGGAAAAAATAAGACGATGAGCTTTGTTTCACACCTGCAGTGCACCGCTTGTGGCGCGGAATATCCGGCCGACGCCGTTATGAATCTGTGCCCGGTGGATGACCGCCCGGTGGAAATCATCATTGATATTGAAAGGCTGAAGACAGAACAGCCCAATCTCGCCTGGTACAACCCCGAACGCAACGATATGTGGCGTTTCGGTGGCCTGTTACCGCTGGATATCAATGACATTAAAGACCGGTCGCATATCTTCAATCTGGGTGAAGGCCATACGCCGCTGCTGCAATACAACGATCACCCGCTGGCTGTAAAAGCCGGCTTTTCGCTGGCGGTAAAAGACGAGGGCAAGGCACACGCTGGCTATGGTGCCAATCCCACCCAGAGCTTCAAAGACCGCGGCATGGCGATGACCATTTCCATGGCGCACAAGGCGGGTATTACCAAACTGGCAGTCCCGACCCAGGGCAACGCCGGTGATTCCCTGTGTGAATATGTGTTGGCAGCCGGTATGGAGGCCGTCGTTGCCATGCCGGATAACACACCTGCACCGATACTCGACCGGGTAGCAGATCTGGCCAGGGAGTCGGAGCGATTTAATATTGAACTGGTGACCGGCACGATCCGCGAAGCCGGCGCCCTGCTGAAAGAAAAATGGCTGGATAAGGGCTATTTCAGCGTGGCCACCTTCCAGGAGCCCGGCTGGCGTATTGACGGCAAAAAGACCATGGGCCTGGAAATTGCAGAACCCAAACAGTCCGGCGATCCCTGGGAATTGCCGGATGTGGTGATCTACCCCACCGGTGGCGGCACCGGTGTATTGGGCATGTGGAAAGCCTGGAACGAACTGGAAGCGCTGGGTCTGATCGATCATTTCCGTCCCAGGGTCATCTGCGTACAGGCTGAGCCCACCCAGCCACTGGTGATCGCATTTGAAAGCGGTGCCGACGATACCATTGCGGCAGAACCGGGCGACACGCTGGCTTATGGGGTCAATGTACCGGGTGGTGTTGGTCATCTACGCGTGCTGGAAATCATTCGTGAATCCGCTGGTGCCGCAGTGGCGGTTGCCGAAGATGATATCCATACAACCTTGAGCCAGGTGGTTAAAGACAAGGGCTGGTCGATATGCCCCGAGGGTGCAGCCTGCCTGACTGCACTGCCGGCTTTGCTTGAAAAAGGATTGATTAATCCCGGCAACAAAGTCGTGGTATTCAATACCGGTTCCCTGGAAAAATATCTGCCTGATCTGCAGCATTTGCTATGACAAAAAACTCGAATGACTGACCCAAATGACTGAACTAGGCTCTTCAGCCAGCGTTTTGATGCGCCTATTGCGCTATGCGCGCAGCCACCGTAATCAGATCCGCCTGGCTTCGTTATGCTCTGTGTTGAACAAGTTATTCGACGTCATGCCGGAAATCCTGATCGGCGTTGCCATCGACGTGGTGGTGCGCCAGGATCAATCCTTCGTAGCTGATTTCGGCATCAGCGACCCCTTCAACCAGATATTATTTCTCGGTGCGCTGACCATTGCGGTATGGGCACTCGAATCCCTGTTTGAATTTTTTCGGTTGATTTTATGGCGCAACCTCGCACAAAACCTGCAGCACGATCTGAGGCTGGATGCTTACGGTCATATGCAAGACCTGGACATGGCCTGGTTTGAAGACACTTCAACCGGCAAGCTTGTTGCGATACTGAACGATGACGTTAATCAACTAGAACGATTTCTCGATGGGGGTGCCAATGCCCTGATCCAGGTCGCCACATCAATCATCACCGTCGGTGCGGTATTTTTCTATATTTCACCGCAAATCGCACTGATGGCTTTTACCCCTATCCCGATCATCATACTCGGTGCATTCTGGTTTCAGCGTCGGGCCCAGCCTTTGTACGCCAATGTACGCGAGAAAGTCGGTCTGCTGGCCACCCGATTGGCCAACAATATTGCCGGCATCGCCACCATCAAGAGTTTTACCCGCGAACGCTACGAACTGGCACAGCTGGAGCGCGAAAGCCTGGAATATGCCACTGCCAACCGGGGCGCAATCCGCATCTCTTCCGCCTTTATCCCCATTATCCGCATGGCCATCCTGGCAGGCTTTGTTGCGACCCTGGTGTATGGCGGCAAACTGACACTGGATGGTGAACTCAACGCGGGTGCTTACAGTGTGCTGGTATTCCTGACGCAACGGTTGTTATGGCCGCTGACCCGACTGGCCGAAACGGTCGACCTGTTTGAACGGGCCATGGCATCTTCCCGCCGTATCCTGAACCTGATCGAAGTGCCGGTACACACGCGCAGCGGATCCATAGCCTTGCCGATCGATGAGATTCGCGGTGAGCTCGCTTTTGAAAACGTGAGTTTCGCCTACTCCAACGGTGCCGAAGTCCTGCACGGGATCAATCTGCATGTAGCCCCGGGTGAAACCATTGCCGTGATCGGGCAGACCGGTTCCGGCAAGAGCACCTTGATGAAATTGCTGCTGCGTTTTTATGCGCCCACCGGCGGCAGCGTGAAGCTGGATGGTGTTGACCTGGCGGAGTTACAACTGCCTGACCTCAGGGCGGCGTTCGGACTGGTCAGCCAGGATGTATTCCTCTTCCATGGCAGTGTGGCCGAGAACATCGCCTACGGTCGCAGCAATGTTGACATGGCTGAAATTGAAGCCGCAGCCCGCGCGGCCGAAGCGCATGATTTTATCCAGCAACTGCCGCAAGGCTACGACACCATCGTCGGGGAACGCGGACAAAAGCTGTCCGGCGGCCAAAGACAACGTGTATCGATCGCCCGCGCCGTGTTAAAAGATCCGCCGGTGCTGATACTCGATGAAGCGACCTCGGCGGTGGACAATGAAACAGAAGCCGCCATCCAGCGCTCCATGCAGGTCATCACGAAAGGCAGAACCACGCTGGTCGTGGCCCACCGGCTTTCAACCATCGTCAATGCCGACCGGATTTATGTGCTCGACCAGGGGCGCATTGCCGGGCAGGGCAGCCATGCTGAATTATTGGCCGGCGATGGAATTTATGCGGCTTTGTGGCGGGTGCAGGCGGGTATTGCTAACTCTGATTAACAACTATTAAAAGCCCAGCTGCGTAATGCTGCTGCCAGGCATGGATGTTCTATCGAAGAAGAAGCGCGCCGAATCCTAAGCCGCACCCTTACGGTTGAAGACGGCCCAGGCCAGTACTCCTGAACGATCTGGTAGAGCAATATAGTAACTCCGTTCCGTTTTCCGTGATACTGGACGGCTAACGTCTAAGTTAAGCGGCCCAAAAGGGCGCAGCCTTTTTGGGTCCGGCGGAGGCACAAAGTGCCGGAACGAACTTAAATGGTGAAATCCGGGGTACTGTGAAGGTATTGGAAGATACCTATGGCTGGACAGAAATGGAAATTCGCGGCTTACCTGGCGGGCGCCCTGAGCATGTTTGCGCCGGCTCAAAAGCGGCAAAAGGTATTAAGTCTTCTATTTATCTCATCGATAAGCCGCCGGGTTGTCCGGTCGTTAAATCCTATGGAACTGACATCGTTGATGTGAGGT
>PVMS01022126.1_pt1 | contig 13383 bp, 14 predicted proteins | sample 1853461 | NCBI WGS metagenome assembly PVMS01 (sample SAMN08582032, study PRJNA380276) | Marine sediment metagenome, whole genome shotgun sequencing project. | isolation source: ocean sediment barecode stripped | collected 2017 | reverse complement strand
GCCGACATGCGTTCAGCAACAAACATTGAAAAGGAGGCGACCACCACGAACATCAACAATCGAACAGCGGCACCTCATCAGATCAAGCAAAAAAACAAACTAAAAGACTTGGACTTTGCCATCGAAATGCAGGATCTGCAAAAGAAGGTGCGGGTGCGGCGAGCGGCTAATCTGGTGATGTTCGTGGTGGACGCCTCCTGGTCAATGGCTGTTGCTGAACGCATGTCGGCAACCAAAGGGGCAATTGTTTCCCTGCTCACAGATGCCTATCAACGGCGAGATCGAGTGGGCCTTGTGGTCTTTCAAAAGGACCGCGCCAATTTGGTGCTGCCTCCAACAAATTCCATTCAACTTGCACAACGCGCCTTAGCTGATATCCCCGTGGGCGGAAAAACACCGCTTTCAGCGGGGCTGCTGCTGACGCATGAAGTGATCAAGAAGGAAAAACGATTGCACCCGGAAGTGATGGCCTTGATGATCCTACTCACGGATGGTGCTGGAAATGTGGCCATTGGCGATCTGCCCCCTCAGGAGGAGGCCCATAATCTCTCAGACGATATTGCGCACGATGATATTCGCTCTGTGGTGATCAATATGGAGCATGCTGCTTTTGATCAGGGACTGGCCAAGGCTCTGGCAGACCATTTGAAAGCGCCCTGCTATACGCTGGCCGAGTTAAAGGCGGAAAGTCTGTATCAAACCGTTCGGGCAGAGATGACAGGTTAAACAATTCAGGTGTAACAAAAAAGGCCTCCCAATTGGGAGGCCTTTTTTGTTATTAAGATTTTATGCGTCCACTTCTTGCTCTTCCTTTTTAGCAGGCGCTTTCTTGGATTTGCTTTCTTTGAAGACAATTTCTTTGCCCTCGCTGTCCATTTCAACCAGCACTGTTGCTCCAGTTTTGAAGTCTCCTGCCAGGATCTGCTTTGAGAGCGGGCTCTCAATATATTTTTGAAGCGTTCTCATCAAGGGCCGCGCACCAAAATCCGGATCGTAGCCTTCTTCAGCCAGCCAGGCACGCGCATCCTCCGATATATCAATCGAAAAGCCCCGTTCTTCAAGCCGTTCACGAACTTCATCCAATTGCAGATCGACGATTTCCTTCATATCATCAATTGAAAGCGGGGAGAAGGTGATCACTTCATCGAGGCGGTTGATAAATTCCGGGCGGAAAGTATCTTTGAGCGCTTTCTCGATCTTTTGTTGAGACAGACGGTCTTCGGCGTCTCCACTCTCTTTCAGGAATCCCAGAGTGCCCGATTTGCTTACATATTGGGTACCAAGGTTGCTGGTCATGATCAAAACCGTATTGCGGAAATCCACAGTGCGGCCCTGGCCATCAGTGAGGCGTCCATCATCAAGGATTTGGAGAAGCGCATTCCAAACATCGGGATGCGCCTTTTCAATTTCGTCGAACAAGATCACCCGATATGGACGGCGGCGAACAGCTTCAGTAAGCTGGCCACCTTCTTCATAACCTACATATCCGGGAGGGGCACCAAAAAGACGTGCTGTGGTGTGCTGTTCGCGATATTCACTCATATCTATACGGACAAGCGCTTCTTCGTCGTCAAACATAAACTCGGCCAGCGCTTTCGCCAGCTCGGTTTTGCCAACACCGGATGGTCCGATGAAGATGAAGGAGCCAATAGGGCGCTTCGGATCTTTGAGGCCAGAACGTGCGCGCCGGATGGCATCTGAAATAGCGGAAATGGCTTCGTCCTGCCCAATTAGCCGCTCGTGCAAGCGTTCTTCCATATTAAGCAGTTTATCTGCTTCGGTTTCTAACATTTGATTGACTGGGATCCCGGTCCACATGGCGACCACTTCAGCGATATCCGCCACATCTACGATCTCGTCCAGCTCGTGCTCGCTTTCCCATTTTTCACGCTTTTCATTAAAGTCTTCCTGTAATTGCAAGCGTTTTGATTTCATTTCGGCGGCGCGTTCATAATTGCGTTCCACGCCAGCCTGCTCTTCTTCAGCCTGAGCACGATCAATTTCTGTTTTCATCTCTTTTAGATCTTTGGGAAGCGAATAAAGGGCCACGCGTAATTTTGCGGCAGCCTCATCCATCAGATCGATGGCCTTATCCGGCAAGAAGCGATCGCTGACGTAGCGATGTGAAAGCTTGACGGCTTCGACCAGGGCTTCATCTGAGTAACTGACGTTGTGATGCGCTTCATAGCGATCTTTTAGACCATGCAACATTGCAATCGTGTCTTCAACATTCGGTTCTTCAACGTAGACAGGGGCAAAGCGCCGCTCAAGTGCGGCATCTTTTTCAATATGCTTATGAAATTCGTCCAGCGTAGTTGCGCCAATGGCATGCAGCTCGCCACGCGCCAGGGCCGGCTTCAACATATTGGAAGCGTCCATCGCGCCTTGCGCAGCTCCAGCTCCAACTACCGTATGAAGTTCGTCAATGAAAAGAATGATCTCTCCCTCGGCACGCTGAATTTCTTCGAGCGTTGCCTTGAGGCGTTCTTCGAATTCACCCCTAAATCTGGAGCCGGCGATCATGGCCCCCAGGTCAAGAGAGATCACCTTTCGGCCACTGAGAATCTCGGGAATATCGTTGGAGGAAATCTTTTGCGCCAGACCTTCAACAATCGCGGTCTTGCCCACACCCGCTTCTCCGATGAGCACGGGGTTGTTTTTTGTGCGTCTTGAAAGGATCTGGATCACACGCAATATCTCGGCTTCACGGCCAATGACGGGGTCCAGCTTGCCTTCGCGCGCCATCTGTGTGAGATCGCGCGAGTATTTTTCAAGTGTTCGATAGCGCGTTTCCGCTTGCGGATCTGTGACCCGCTGACCACCGCGCAATTGCAGAATAGAATCGTGGACACGCTCGCGGGTGATGGCTGCGCCTTCCAGCAATCGCGCCGCTGGCGTGCTTTTCTCGCTTAGGATGGCAAGGAAAATATGCTCAGTGGATATATATTCATCCTTGAGCCGATTGGCCTCTTCGTTTGCCAGATCAATGATTCGCTTCACGCGGGGGGTGATGAAAATCTGCCCAGTGCCGCCGCCAAAAATATTGGCCTTGGGGCTGGTTCTTAGAATGTAATCAAGGCGCTCCTTGAGATTTTCCGAATCGATCTTCAGAATTTCAAGCAGTTGCCCTATTACACCATCTGGCTGCTCAATGAGCGCCAGTAGTATGTGTTCTGTATCAATTTGATTGTGCCCATAACGTTGAATAATTTCGGCTGCTCTTTGGGCAGCTTCCTGGGCACGCTCTGTAAATCGGTCAAATCGCATCATAGTGAATAACCTCTATATGCCTAAATCAGGCGACAATTTTGATTATAGCATTCCGACTTTTAGAGAGACGCAAATATTTCGTTAGAGCTTTATTTGCAAAATATTAGCAAATTTGGCTATGGGTCAAGAGTGGAATTGGGTTCAATGGTCACCAATTCCGTGTAGAACTGAGGAATCCAGCCTATTCTGCCTGTGGAATCCTGAACTTCGATCCACACCCACCCATCCACGATCTCGTAGCCATAGAGAACGGTGAGCAGCGAATCGCGTTCAATGAAGCCGATCTTGGGACCATCCGGCGACTGACGCAGGCTGATCGAGCTTTGATTAAAAGTATTGCTTAACAATGCCGTCGCCGGGGTAGCGGTGGGTGTTGCCGTGGGCGTGTGGGTTGAAGTGGATGTGGATATTGGTGTGGATGTGCGCGTGGCTGTTGGTGTGGCACTAAGTGTAATGAGGGTAGTTGGCGTTAGCGTGGGCGGGACGCGCGGATCCAGGCGCGCAGCAAAGATCTGGTTGATGCTCAATTCCACGGGTTGCTGAAGCTGAACATCTATGGCCGCTCGCAGGGCAACGCTATCTTCATGATCCAAATTTCTTAATGTTCGTATTGTGATTTCAATTTCGAGCGTACCGTCCTCATCATACGAATCCACGCTCACCAACTCTACATCTGGAAGATTATCAATTTCCTGATTAACCACCTCGTTGATCGTAGTGGAACGCTGAGCCTGGTGCACAAATTGATAGCTTTGATAGCCAAGCGGGGCCAGCAATATAGCGGTGAGAACACCTGTCACGATGAGGCTGCGCGGAATCAATCCATCTCCCTCGCGCCTCCGCGGGCTAAAGCCCATTAAAAAGAAGAGCCCGATCGCAGAAGCCGCGATGGTGACCGCGTTGGTGACGAAGAGCAAGGCCGCCCCCCCCAGCAACTTCCCAATCGCCCAGGGCCAGGCCAACACCTATGGCACAAAGCGGCGGCATCAAGGCTGTGGCGATCGCGACGCCCGGCAAGGTTGCAGACAAATTGGGCTGAACCAGAGCAAAGGTGGCCGCTAAACCACCAGCAAGAGCTACGCCCAGATCAATGGGGCTGGGACGTGTACGTGCCAGGACTTCTGCGGGAATTTCCAGCAGGCTGATAAAAGGCAATTGGATGTTGGTCCACGTAATGAATGCAGAAAGCAGAATCGCCAAAACTGCCCCGCGCGCCAGGGCAGAAGTTGCATTGCGCAGCAAAATAGTATCGCCGCGAATGGAAGCCAAACCCAGGCCAAGTATGGGTGACATCAGGGGCGCAACCAACATGGCCCCAATAATGGTGGCCGCCGAATCAATTAGAAGCCCAAATGTGGCGATGGTGCAGGACAGCAATACGAGAACAAAATAATCGAAATCGGGCTCGGATTGTTCGCGCAAGGCCAACTGCACTTCCGCTCTGCGTTCCCGATCAGGGGGCGGCAATATCTTTCTCAAATAGAAGCGAATGCGCACGCGAACTTTAGAAATGGCTTCGCGCAATGTCAAAGGAATTTTAGGTGGGCTGTCAGGAAACACTATTCGGTCCGAGCTTTTTTCATGAGCCCCATTTTACTCCCGCCCGACTATTTAGCAAAAATCAAACATAGTTGCCCTTGACATTACTGTGCCATATACTGTATAGTGTGTCACATGGGTAAAGAAAAGAACTACGCAGAGTTGGTTGAGAACCTCAGCATGGAATTGCGCAGAGGCGCATTGGTGCTCGCGGTACTAAGCCAACTCAAGAACGAGCAATATGGCTATTCCCTAAAGCAGCAATTAGCGGAAGCGGGGCTCACCATCAACGAGGGCACCCTCTACCCCTTATTGCGGCGGCTGGAAAGCCAGGAACTTCTAAATAGCGAATGGCGTGTAATAAACGAAGCGCGCCCTCGCCGCTATTACAGCCTCAACAAAAAGGGGCAGCAGGCGCTTGATGATCTAAGCAAAGAATGGCGCTCAATCAACCAGGCGATCTCGACTTTGCTGGCCTAAAGGAGAAATTATGCAAGAAAACAATTTGATCGAACGCTACATTCACGAAGTGGGACGCCGCCTTCCAAAGAAAAACCGGGAGGACGTGACACTTGAGATACGCACGGCCCTGGAAGATCTTCTCGAAGAGCGAGGAGTGGACGCCAGTAAAGAGCAATCAAAGGTGGAAGAAATTCTCATCGAATATGGGCAACCCGGAAAGGTGGCAGCCTCATACCTACCTGACCGATGGTTGATTGGCCCAAGGATCTATCCAACATTCGAAAAAGCCTTAAAGATCGCCCTGGCCGTAATAGGAACGATAGCCCTGATTAGCTTTTCCTTCGACCTCGCCAGTAATGGTTTTTCCCTCCTTCAATTCGGACAATTTATCGGAACTATTGAGCGGGGATTTTTCACGATCCTCGGAATCCTGGTGCTGGTCTTCTTTATCATTGAGCGCGCCGGAGTCGCAAACGAGAAAGAGGATGATGCATGGAAGCCCTCCTCGCTTCCCAAAGTGGAAGATCCCAATCAAATCAAGCGCGGCGAATTGATCATCTCTATCATTTTCACCATCGCCGCCTTGATCCTTTTGAATTTTTATCCTCATTTGGTGGGCATCCACGTAGTTCAGAATGGGGAGTGGCAAGTGACCCCCCTGTTAACTTCCGAATTCGTCACTTATATCCCCTGGTTATCTGTTCTTTGGGTGCTTGAAATCGCTCTTAAAGCCGAGGTTCTGCGCAGCGGAAGCTGGGGCAAAATAAGCCGCTTTGTTGAATTTGCACTTTCAGTTTTTGGAATATTCATTCTTTTCCGTATCCTGACTGGCGACCCAATTGTTAACCTTCCAATTCCTGGCCTTCCAATTCCTGGCCTTTCAAGTCTCAGCCTTTTGGTGAAGGGCGCCCTCAGTATCGCCTTAATCGTTTCTGTGATCGATTTGGTAGGCAAAGCCTACAAAATTGCCCGTTCCCTTGCGGCTGCTCCCGGAAACGTTATAGAAGCATAAGTACTCCCCTTCTCTTTTCCAAAAAAGGCCGCCAATAATTGGCGGTCTTTTTTTATCTTGTTTGCAGTCTTTCTTGATTGCGGTATGCTTAACTTCTACAAGACTTATCCCGATATAAGAAATAGCTGGAGTGTGTGAATGGATATTCGTGGGAAAAACGCCCTGATACTGGGAGGCTTTGGTTTGGTTGGATCTGCGGTTTGCCGAGAGCTAATTAACTTTGAGCCATCCAAATTAGTTATCGCCTCGCTTAGAAAAGATGAGGCAGAGGAAGCGGTTGCAGATCTCATATCCGAATTCCCAAATAGCAAGACCCTCTTTCTCCCCGTATGGGGAGATATTTTTCTACGCGCAGAATGGCTTGAAGAAAATGGCCTGGCGCGCAGTAAAAGCCTGAAAGATCCAAAGCGTCGAAAGCAGCTTGTGGCCGATGTAATTGGCGAAATGGATGAAAGTATTATTGCTTCATCCTTACTAACCCAAATAATTCAGGGCAAGGTCAAAGGCCTGGACAATGCCCCAATGGATATCGTCGTGGATTGCATCAACACATCCACCGCAGTGGCTTATCAAAACATCTTTTCCTCTGCCAAGCATCTGCAGGATCTTGTGAATGGGCAGGAAAGCGATCCTGATTGGGAACAAGAAATTGAGTTGCTGCTCACCTCTCTTTATGTTCCACAATTGGTGCGCCATATCCAGATCTTGCACCAAGCCATGTTGCTCGCTGGCACTTCGGCCTATATCAAGGTGGGAACGGCCGGTACTGGCGGAATGGGCTTAAACATTCCTTATACCCACGGCGAAGAGAAACCATCGCGCGTGCTGATGTCCAAAGCCGCACTGGCTGGCGCACAAACCTTGCTCACATTCCTAATGGCGCGCACGCCTGGCGGCCCGCACATCGTGAAAGAGATCAAGCCCTCTGCGCTGATCGCCTGGAAAGAAATCGGCTTTGGTCCAATTCGGAGAGGTGGGCGAGCGCTTGAACTTTACGATTGCCTTCCCGAGCAGGCTGTCTCTATTTCTGAGGAATCCAATCTGGCGCCAAGGGGCGATTTTGGTACAGCGGCAGGAGGCGTGCTCGAAGCGGTATATATCAATACCGGCGAGAACGGACTCTTTGCAGCGGGTGATTTTTCTGCGATTACTGCTCTGGGACAGATGCAGTTTGTAACCCCCGAAGAAATTGCGCGCAATGTTGTGACGGAGCTTCGCGGCGGAAATACGGGGAAAGATATCGTTGCCGCTCTGGATGGCGCCGTAATGGGCCCCACGTTTCGGGCCGGCACTTTGCGTGATGCTGCGCTAAAACGCTTGAAAGCTCTTGGCGAAAAACATGGGGAATCGGTCGCTTTTGAGCACCTTGGCCCCCCGCGCATGTCCAAGTTGCTCTTTGAGGCCTACTTGCTCAAGCTCAATTATTCAGGGATGCGGGCAGCGCTTGAAGAAAGCCCGGAAGAGCTGGCAGCGCGCTTGCTAAAATTCATTGAAGAAAATTCCGCGACACGGCAGGAAATCATTTCAATTGGTCTCCCGATATTGCTGCCGGATGGGGAGAAGATGCTGCGCGGCCCCGAAGTTAAATCTGAAAACGCGCACAGTGGCTGGGTGGATCTGACCCCCGAAAATATGGCGCGTTGGCAAAAACGAATCAAGGGCATCCTGGCAATGTTGGAAGAGCAGATCGAGGGCGAAAGCTCATCTCGGCACAACCGCGATTATCCGACGCTTCGTGAATGGGTGAGCGAAGATCGTTTTGAGATCGGCGAGATGGTTGCCTGGGTCTCGATCAATGAGGATGACGGGCAACGAGGGAAGCAATAAGCCAAATTTTGGCCAATATCGGGGGCTTGCTTATTTTCCTTTCCATTTTGCTTTGCGTTTTTCCGCAAAAGCTTTCATTCCTTCTTCTTGATCCTCTGATGCAAAGAGAAGGTAAAAAGCCTTGCGCTCTTCTTCAATTCCATCTTCAAGATGCGTTTCAAAGGCGCGATTTACCATTTCCTTGCCGCTTCTAATGGCCAGAGGAGCTCTGGCTGCAATTTCCTTTGCCAGCAACATGGCCTCTTCAAGATAGCGCTCAACAGGAACGATCCTATTTACCAAACCGAAGGCAAGCGCTTCTTTAGCTGAAAGCGTGCGATTGTTGACCACCATTTCCATCGTGATGACTTTGCCAATGGTGCGCGCTAATCTTTGGGTGCCGCTAGCGCCCGGAATAACGCCCAATTTAATTTCGGGCTGGCCGAATTTGGCGCTTTCAGACGCAATGATCATGTCGCAAGACATGGCCAGTTCGTTTCCACCGCCAAGGCACCATCCCGATACGGCAGCGATCACTGGCTTTGTGATCTTCTGAATACGATCAAAGGGAGCAACAAGATCCTTGCGCAGCATATCGGCCGCTGAGTTGTCGACCATTTCATTAATATCCGCTCCGGCAGCGAAGGCGCGCTCATCACCCGTGATCACCATTGCGCCCACCTGATCGTTGCGGTCATGCTCATCAAGCAAATCCATTAACATCGTCACCAGAGATGAATTAAGCGCGTTCATCGCTTTTGGGCGGTTAATGCGCAATAAAGCCACACCATCTTGAATTTCGCTAAGAACGATTTTGTCTTCGGGCATTTCTATCTCCTCTTTTTTACGCTAGCTATTGCAGGAAATCTGTTATTTCTTTTTCCAGTTCATGCATATCTCCGCCCAGGGAGCGCGCTTCAACATGCACATTAAAGGGCGCAAACTCGCTATTGGCTTCCTGTGACAAGGCATGAATGGAAGCGATCGCTGTCCGATATGCTAATGAGCTGCTCTCTTCGGGCTTTCGCGTCAGATTCAGGATTTTTCCCCCGCCAAGATCACGCATTACGCGCCCCACAGATTGGCTTGAAACAAATACTGAGCTAAGATTTAGATCAATGGTTTTTCGCCAATCCCACTCGTCCATTTCGATCAGCGTAGCTATTGGCTCTATGGCGCTGGCGTTAATAAGAAGTTCTATTTTTCCCTGCTCCCCAAGAAAATGCTCGAGCATGGTTTGAAAGGTCAGTTTTTTTGAAGGGTCTGCCGGATAGGCTTTCGCACTGCCGCCCTTATCTATAATCTCTCTTGCAACTTTCTCGCATGCTTCCGGAGCCCAATCATTTACTCCTATAAAGTATCCGGCACTTGAAAGTATCTGGCCGGCTGCGCGACCCAGATCAGATGAAGCACCCACGATCAATGCGATCTTATTCTTTTGCTTATTCATATTCAAGTAGGGAATCCCAATCCGCAAATTCAATGCCGTCTTCACAAATGGGAATCTCTTCCGCATTATTGTTGTGATTGACGGAAAGATTAAAATAAGGGCTGGGATCCAGCGTATTCTTTATCTCCAGCTCGTTTAAAAAGCCGCCTTCTCCATCATCCTTGATGATCGAAAAGTGCAGGTGGAGACCCGTTGGATTTAAAGGGTCGCCAGAATAATCGCCCTGAAAACCAAGAAGGCTTCCCTCTTCAACATAGACATCATAGCTACCCGGTGGAAATTCCTGGGAGATGAAAGAGTCGCCGCTCCTTGTTGCCATATGTGTATAGTAATTCCAAATTTGGCGATCGGGGTGAAGCGGATCTTCGGGGACGCGAATAATAACGGTTGAAAGCCAATCGTCCAGACGCGTGAGATAACCTGAATAGGCCGCATAGACCGCTGTGACGCCGGGGCTTGTTCCTGAAAAAATATCCAGCCCCTGATGGCGATGGCCGACTCTATAAGATTGATCCCACAAGCCAATGATTGCTCCAGTTGTCGGAAAGGCAAAGGCTGAATCGCCGCAGCGCATGCCCGGTTTTAAAATAAAGGCGGAAAGCGAATCGCGATCAATGAGAAGCGCGCGATAATAGGCCCATCTTCCTGAACTCGCCCCGGGGATCAGGAATCGATAAGCGAGAAAAATCAATAGGGCCACTATGGGAATAAGGAAAAGCAGCCATTTGCGCCATGAAGGTTTTTTCGCCTTTATCGAAATGGGGTTAAATTCTTTCACGCGCGATTGCCAGGCGGAACATCTTCGGGAGCATGTTGATGCCTGCGAATATTGCTCAAATCGTCCTGTGTGTGATCTGCAAGCAGGAGGCTTACTTTTCCATCCGTGATTTCCTGGAGGATATTCCCGGCCCTTTCGCCCTCGGGGGAGCCCATAGCGTTTGCGGCCATTTTTAAGGATTCGAAATAAAGTTCATGGATCAATTGAACTTCGCAGTCCCCATAAAGGACACGATCCACGCGGCTGGTGCTTTCGCGAATTAGCCCAGGCATGCCTTCAGCCAGCGCCAGAAACTCCGGCCACCGATCTTCAAAGTGCTTGCTGTTTTCGGGAAGCGGTATCAAAATAACGAGTTTATACATGACAATCGAGAGATTATACCCAGAGCACATTTGGCTAATTCTGCCCTTAGCAGCAAGATTGCCTGTGTGGTAGTATTCGCAAAAGAGGCCAATTTATCGATGGAAGACAAGATAACAATTATTGAAGGACCATCGCCAACCTTCGAAATCGTTGACGATGCTTGGTCGAACGGGGTTCTTGAAGGCCCCGCTCTATACAACGTGGTAGTGACACATCTGCGAACCTTTAATGGCGGCGAGCTGGTTGAGCGCTGCTATCGAGCCTGGAAACAGAAAGAAAACATCCAGCTTGAATATCGCGCAGATGATGGGGAAACCAAAGAGGCCACAATTGCCGCAGCCCGTACTGGTGAAATGGACGATGGGGAAGTTCTTATTCTTTGGGTGCGTTTGCCCGACGAAGAAATAGAGCTGGCTATTGACCTGGACGATGATTTCGACGACGAGGGCGACGATCTCTCTCCCCCGGTCTGATCTGCTTGCATGCAACATTAAGTCGGATTACTGTTTGCCAGTAATTAACTTATTCCAATAGAAAGAATAGACAAAGGAGGAAAAGATGGAAGACATTCGCTCGTATCTCCCGATTGGCATTGGACTGGTGGCTGGAATTGTATTAGGCATTCTTGTTGACAGCATTGGTATCGGTCTGGGAGTAAGTCTTGGACTGGTTTTCGGTGCTGCATATTATGCCCTTCAAAATCGGCGTGGTGCGTAAAAGTTTTTTTTCAGCAAGCCTCAGATAGTAGAGTAGTTCAAAGCAGAATGGTCAAATCTTTATCTGTGTGTGCGGTAAAGGATTCAAAAGGAATTCATCATGTCTGATGCAATTTTGTTACGCGAACTTAAGGCTGGCGTCTACTCGCTCACTTTGAATCGCCCAAAAGCGAACGCCTTCAACGATGAATTGATCGCCGAATTGCAAGCCGCCTTTCGAGAAGCCAAGAAGAACAATGATGTTCGTTGTGTGCTTCTTCAGGCCAAGGGCAAACTTTTTTCAGCTGGGCAGGATGTGAGCGCCCTGGGTGGAGAAGATGAGGAAGTGTCCTTTTTGGCGCATCTGCGTAAGAACTACAATCCCCTGATCAAACAAATTCGCCAGCTTGAAAAACCAGTGCTCGCCTCGATCAACGGCGCAACCGCTGGAGCGGCGCTGGGCATCGTCCTGGCATGCGATCTGCGCATTGCTTCCGAGGAAGCAAAGTTTTTTGTCGGTTTTGGAGGTATTGGTTTAGCTCCAGACTCGGCCGTTTCGCTGATGCTGCCAGCCCTGATCGGCCTTGGGCGCGCAACTCAGGCCACCTTTTTCAATGAGCCAATAAGCGCAAAACAAGCCCTTAAATGGGGCATGGTCAATCTCGTGCTTCCTGCTGAAGACCTGGAAAAGAAGGCTTACGACTGGGCCTTAAAGCTAGCTCAGGGCCCGATCCACTCAATGGGCTTGACGAAGAGAGCATTCAACAAAGCACACATGCCAGAGCTCGATGAAATTCTGGATTTTGAGGCCCAAAACCAGGAAATTGCAGGGAACGGGGCGGAGCACAAAGAAGGCCTGCGCGCATTTCTGGAAAAGAGAGCGCCCAACTATATTGATAAGTCTGAGGGGAAAACAGACTAACTTGAGATCGTATTACAATATTATTTTGCTCATTGCCAGCACAACAAAAACAACGCTCACCACGCCAATGGCTTGAATAGATTCGATATCGGATCGTTGATTGTCAAGATCATATTCAGGCCCTGAACCACTAACTGAATAGATTGGGGCTGCGATCCAGGAAAAAATAATCCCGCCAAGAAACCCTCCAAAATGGCCCCAATTATCAATTCCCGGCGATAGCCCGATCAGGAAGTTAATGATTGCAATATTCAATATACTGCGTAAGGCCACCTTGGCGCGCGGCCCAAAAATGTGCCGATTGCGATAAATGAATACGCCCTCAGCGGCCAGCAAACCGAATATTGCGGTTGAGGCTCCCAAAGAGGGCGCGGCTGTCATTAAGAATGACATCACAAAGCCGGCAAAACCACTCACAAAATAAAGCGCTACAAATTGCCAGTGCCCAAAATGGCGTTCAAGCTCAGGGCCAAGCACATATAAGGCATACATGTTGAAGCCAATGTGCAATAAGGAACCATGCAAAAATATTGGCGTCAGAAGCCGCCAATACTGGCCCTGGACAATGAACTCGTTGATCTTGAGTCCATAACAAGCAGCAATATCAGGTGAATAAAAATAGGGGCAATTCTGCAGAAAAAGCTGTCCCTGTTCGCTGAGCATTTGAACTAAGTAGACCCCCACAGTTATGGCAAGGATCACATAAACTGCGATGGGCTTACGCTCTGGCATGCGGACTACAAAACGGTCTGGAAGATCCCCTTCCGCGCGCGTGTTTTGCTCTTCTGGGGGAGATTGATCTGCTGGCGAGATAGTCATAGCATTACCCTGCGCGGGTGCACACGCTGATGTTCAACATTGATTATTTGTACTACTCGGTCTATAGCTTCGTCCAGGCGATTATCTGAATTGACCACAACATAATCAAATTCTTCCACACGCGAAAATTCGCTTTTTGCTGTGGCGATCCTGGTTTCCAGATCTTTCTTTGTGTCTGTTTTTCTGGATCTCAAACGCTGTACCAGTTCTTCCTCGTTTGAGGTGGTGAGAAAGATCAATAAGGCCTCTGGAGCAGCTTTGCGAATC